>Ga0209016_1000067_pt1 | contig 157091 bp, 143 predicted proteins | sample EPASupsiteSAE305_FD_187265 | JGI IMG/M metagenome (GOLD analysis project Ga0209016, IMG submission 187265) | Bioremediated contaminated groundwater microbial communities from EPA Superfund site, New Mexico - SAE3-05 (SPAdes) (version 2) | ecosystem: Environmental > Aquatic > Deep subsurface >...
GCTATTCATCGTCTGATCCTGCAGCCCGTGCAAAGGTGCCGGAACAGCTCAGCCGGATAGTGATGACCGGCATAAGCTGCCACCCCATGCTCTTTGATTACTCATCATTTCAACGCCTATGAAAACCTCCATCTTCACCACACCCCGGCGCGGCCTGATGGGCAATAAGCCACTAGGTGTTGAATACATGCCGGATGTTAATGAACGTGCCCGCCGCATGAAAGCCGCCGCCGCGATCCGCGAGCCCGGCAAGCTCACTGACAATCGGCAATTACGATTGCCGGGGTTTTGAAAGGATTGAAAAATGAACCCTGAAATGATGACGTTGCGCGAGGTCGCCGAATACTTCCGCGTTGATCCTCGAACCGTTCTCAAGTACGGTGTCGAAAGGTTTGGCGGTATTCGCTTCGGCTCAACTATCCGGTTTAAACGAAGCGAGGTTATGAATTATGGCATACAAAAACACGAACAAAAACAAGGACAAGTATCCGTGGATGGGGCAACGGTTCCGAGACGGGAAGAAACAGCGGAAAGTATTCCTGACACGGCGGGAAGCGCTGTTGTGGGAAGGCCAGGAGGAGGACGGAGAAGAAAAAGCAAAAGGGCCGGTTGCGGAGCCGACCCTTTCGGTGTCTTTGCAGACATGGGCAAATGAGTATCTTGAATACTCAAAAAACAAATTCGTCAAAAAAACACTAAACGAAAAGGTATTGTCGTTCAAGTTCTTCTTTAAATTTGCCCGCTTACTTCCATCAGACTCCGTAGAAAAACTGAGTCCATACATTGCGGTAGGAACGCTGCAAAAAATTTCTGTCACTCGTTCTGGTGGAGCGGCAAACAAATACAAGAAAAACCTTTCCGCAGCTTGGGAATGGGGATCGAAATTTCTCGATATGCCCAAGAAAAACCCCTTTTCAGATGTGGATAAATTCGCATCGGAAAGAAATGAACGTCGGGTTCCTACGCTTGACGATTTTTGGAAGGCTTATCACGCCACCCTGACAGAAAAAGACAAGGTGATGCTCTACTGTTATTTACAAACCGGGGCGCGGATGGATGAACTTTTCAGGCTCAAATGGCAGGATGTCGATTTTTTTGGAAAGAGGGTCCGTCTTTCATGGCGTAAAAACAAGGCTGGTGAATGGAAATCCCAATGGCTCAATGTTCGGGATGACCTGATGACCGTATTGCTCAAACTCAGGAAGAAGGCGTTGACCGATTTGGTTTTCCCTTCAAAAACCGGCCTGCAATACGTCACTCGGGTAAAATGGCTCGATGAGTTGTGCCAAAGAGCCGGGGTTGAGAAGTTTGGTTTCCACGGGATAAGACACCTGTTCGCCTCGATTCTGGCGGCGCAAAATGTTCCGATGGTGGAAATTCAATTCATGCTCAGACATTCGAGATTGGCAACGACTGAACGGTACATTCACCGGCTGAAAAAAGAAAACCGGGAAGTGCTCGAAGCCCTCCCCGGAATGCCTGTTTCGGAAAAAAGTACATCAAAAGTACATCAAAACTCAAAGTCAGTCATTGCGTGAAGCATTAACTGATTGATCTTGTGCAGTATTAATAGTCACTGTCACCGGCATGCCCAGCCGCAGTTCCTGTTGCGGATCACTCGCGAATATGCGGGCCCGGTAGACCAGTTTGGTGCGCAGTTCCGTGGTTTCCACCGTTTTGGGGGTGAATTCGGCGGTCGAGGAGATGAAACCAACCCAGCCCGTGTAGACCTTGCCGGGCATGCTGTCGGTACGCAATTCAGCGGACATTCCTTCCCGCACTCGACCAAGATCCGGTTCGCTGATATAGGCCCGGACCCAAAGCGGATTGGTCAGAGCCAGGGTCAGCACCGGCGCGCCTGCCGGGGCCATGGCTCCGGGTTCGAGGATGCGATTGCGGATGAACCCGTCAGCAGGTGCTTGTAACCGGGTGTCGATGAGACGCTGTTCCGCCAGATCCTTGGCGGCCTGCAGGGCCATCAGGTTTGCCTCGGCGGCGGCAATATCCTCCTTGCGCGGCCCCTCCGTTGCCAGTGACAGCTCTTCCTCAGCGGTTTTCAAGGTTGCCATCCAGGTCTGTACCCTGGCGCTGGCACTGTCCACCTCCTGGATGGAGATACGGTTGGTAATCTGCAGCGACTGCTTGCGGGCAAGCGTCAATTCGGCATCTTTGAGATTGGCCCTGGCTGAGGCGACAGCCGCTTTGGCTTTGTCAATCTCCTGCGGCCGGCTGCCGTTTTTGAGCCGTTCCACCAACCGGGTTTGCGCCGCCACCTCGCCGGCCAAACGACTGGCTTCCATCTGGAACCGGGCGGGATCGAGCTCGGCGACCACCTGCCCTTTGCTAACCCTGGCGCCCTCATCCACAGCCAGCTTAAGGATTCTGCCGGTGTCCTGAAAAGCCAACTGGACCTCGCGGATATCAACATTGCCGTACAGGGTCAGAGAACCGGTTGCCCCCTTCCTTTCCCCCTGGTCAGAACATCCGGCAGCAACGATCAGGATAAGCAACAGTGCCGGCATCAGCAGGTATTTACGAAACAACAAGAACATGATGCAATTACTCCGAAATATCCTGGAACCAGGTGTGGGGAGCCGGTTACCGCTCATTCGCCGATGATTTTGACGAGCACCCGTTTTTTGCGGCGTCCGTCAAACTCACCGTAAAAAATCTGCTCCCAGGTGCCAAAGTGCAGCTTGCCGCTGGTGACCGCCACCACCACCTCGCGTCCCATGACCTGCCGTTTCAGGTGGGCGTCGGCATTGTCCTCATAGCCGTTATGACGGTATTGGCCAACCGGCTCATGGGGAGCCAATCGTTCCAGCCACTGTTCGTAATCGTAATGCAAGCCCGATTCATCGTCGTTGATGAACACCGAGGCGGTAATGTGCATGGCGTTGCACAACAGCAACCCCTCCTGAATACCACTTTCCGCCAGGCATTGTTCCACCTCCGGCGTGATGTTGATAAAGGCGCGCCGGGTAGGTACATTGAACCAGAGTTCCTTATGAAAACTTTTCATGTTACAAACCAGATAGTTAGATGGTTTACTAAAGAGGGGCTGAAAAATGAATAGTGCCGGAGTATCAGCACATCAGGATCTCTTCCGAATTTTTTTCAGTTACAAACAACCCAGCCTGCTCCAGAATATTTTTACAGGCTACCCCGCGTCAACCAGATTGGAGTTCACAGGTTAAAGATGAACAACACACCCAATCGGATTGGGTGTCAATCGACGTTATTGGCCGCAATTTTCCTGAAGAGTGGTTCCACTACGGCAAAGGCGTCAATCAGGATCGGATCAAAATGGGTGCCTTTCCCCTCGAGCATGATAGTTATCGCCTCTTCGTGGGACATGGAATTTTTATAAACCCGTTTGGAAATAAGGGCGTCATAGACATCGGCAATCGCCATGATCCGTCCTGCCAACGGGATAGCATCGCCCGACAGGCCGCGCGGATAGCCGCTGCCGTCATATTTTTCATGGTGACTGCCGGCGATGTCCTTGGCGCAGCTGAGAAAAGAGGTGGGCTGTCCGGCCATCTGCTCGAGATTGGCGATAACCTCCTCGCCATACAAGGCATGCTTTTTCATCTCCTCGAATTCCTCGGGAGTGAGCTTGCCGGGTTTGAGTAGAATGGAATCGCGAATGGCTACCTTGCCGATATCGTGTAACGGCGCACACTTCCACAGCAAGGTAATATACTCTTTGCTGAGTTGATCGCGGAAATGTCCACGGGCGACTAGGGTTTCAGCCAACAACTGCACATAGGCGCGGGTGCGATGAATATGGCTACCGGTTTCAGGATCGCGATACTCGGCCAACTCACCCATGGCCTCAATGATGACGTCCTTGAGCAGTTCGGCCTCCCGGCTTCGCTCCTCCACCAACCGTTCGAGATTGGTCCGGTAGGCATGCAGTTCCAGGTGGTTACGAACACGTGAACGCAATTCAACCCCCTTGAAGGGCTTGGTCACATAATCGACCCCGCCCAGGTTGAACCCCCGGACCACATCCTCGGATTCCGCTCTGGCGGTCAGAAAAATCACTGGAATCGAACAGGTTTTCTCGTTGAGACTGAGTGCTTCCACAGCTTGAAAACCACTCATCCCGGGCATCATCACATCCATGAGGATCAACTGGGGCAGAGTGGCGGTAATTCGTTCGAGGGCCTGCTCACCGGAGGTGGCATAGGCAAAATCGCAATCAAGTTCCTTCAAGTGCGATATCGCTATCTGGATATTCTCGGGCACATCGTCGACAATAAAAATCAGGGGTTTTTTCTTATTCATGACTCTTCGTGGTGCGCAATCCTGGACAATTTGGCAAGGACGCGATCCACGCCAAGGATATTGGGTTCATGGGCATGGAGCAGCAACTCCTCGCCCAGCCTGGTCAGTACCGGCTGATGTTCCGCCTCGCCTCGCAGTTGCATAGCCACTCCCAGCGAAGCGGCATCCGCCAGGCTTCCGGAAAAAGCAGCCTGTTGGCGCAGTAGGTCCAGCTCCATGTTCCATGCGGCAGCGACTTGGGAAGTGAGATGGTGTTCATCTTCATCATCGCTGGCAAGCACTGCCGGTTGCAACTCTTGCCTTGACGAGGGCCGGGCATAGCGGGCCACAATTCCCTTGAGGGCGTCCAGCCGGAATGGTTTTTGGAGAAAATCGTCAAACAGCGGCCGAAAGTCTTCCTCTTCCAACATTTCACCGGTCATGACCACCACCGGAATCGAGACCGTTTCAGCCAGTTGGCGCAGCTGCTCGGTCACGTTGCGGCCATCGGTGCCGGACAGATTGAGATCCATGAAAATAATATCCGGATGTTCCGCGATGGCAATGGACAACGCTTCCTCGCCATTGTTGGCAGTGAACACCTTGTACGGACTGTCCTGGAAATAATCGATAAAGACATCCTTGATCAGATCGACATCATCGACAACCAACAGCTTTCCTTCCCGCTCAAAGCCGGCTGTAAGCCTGTTGGATTCTAAATCGTCCGGAGCCTGTTGTGCAATCTGAATGCCACTGAGGAACACTGTGAACCGGGTGCCTTGCCCCTCAACGCTGTGCACATCAATGCTGCCACCCATCATCTTCGTCAACCGGCTGCAAAGGGTCAGCCCCAAGCCAACGCCACCATATTGCTTGGTGATAACATCTTCCCCCTGGCGGAAAAGTTCGAAAATTTTCTGCTGATCCGCCGCACGAATGCCAATTCCGGTATCCTCGATGGTAAACTTGAGGTCGAAACACCCCTGTTTCGCCGGAGAGGGGTCACCGTCGACCAGCAAAGTCACCGAGCCCTCACGGGTAAACTTCACCGCATTGCTGACCAGATTCTGCAGGATCTGCTTCAACCGCAGGCCATCGAAGATAAAGGATTGGGGCAAATGACCGGCAATCCGACAGGAAAGACGAATGCCTTTTTCCTCGGCCAAATCCTTGAACAACCCGTCTACCTCGTTAATGATCGAGTTCAGTCGGACCGTACTGACCATGATCTGTAGCCGTCCGGAATCGATCTTGGACAGCTCCATGATATCATTAAAGATAGAAACAAGAGCCATGCTGCTCTTGTGGATAATGGCAACAAATCGTTTTTCTTTGGGTCCGAGTTGAGAATTGACCAGCATCTCGGTGTAGCCGATGATGGCGTTCATCGGAGTCCTGACTTCATGGTTGATGTTGGCGATGAACTCGCTTTTCATCCGACTGGCGGATTCCTCGGCCAGAGCCAACACGTCACTGCCCTCCCTCGAGGGAAGCCTGTCATCCGGCGGGGTGCCAAACCAGAGAATTTCGGTCTGTCCCGTGAGCATGAGCAGGCCCGGCGCACCATGCGTTCTGGCTTTCTTTTTGTTTGATTCCGAGTCAAGCGGCACTGCCGCCCGCCCTTCTCCTTTCGCCGCTCGCAGGGCAGTAACTACAGGATGATCAGCTAGTTCCGGGTGCAGGTCGAGCAAGTTGAGCCCGTTTAAAGAGGTCTGTTGATGGGTGTGCAAGGCGGATCGATTGGCCGCAACAATTGTAAGTGAAGGATCGAGACGAATGATGGGCAGGGGGGTTTGCTCTACGACCTGCTCAACCAGCTGCATCCGGGCAATCAGATCATTTTTTTCCAGCAACAATCGCCGTGTTCGCAGCCCGAGCCAGAGAACAGCTGCGAGCAGGCCGAGAACAACAAAGAGCAAAGGTGAAATCGACGGTCCAGAAAAAGCACCCTCAACTGCGCCTGCGGCGGGTGACGAAAAAGCAACGAGAATAGTTATGGCAATTAGTTGTTTTTTCAAAATAGTAACAACCAGATGAAAGGAAAAAAATAATCGTAAGATTCTTGCATAATAACCGGAGAAGAGAACGTGGCCGGATGTTAAAAAAAGAGTAAAACTTTTTTTCTTGTCATTTCAAGCGATAGCGAGAAATCTCCTCATCAGCTAGGGGAGATTAATTCCTTTGGGCGAAATGACACTGCAGGCAGACGTCCTTTTTGCGAAAGGCACAAATGTTAGCCTCATTATAGGGCCCACTAGGGCCATTGTCAAAACCAGCATGCCAAAACTGCCTCTTTGTCGCCGCGCCTGGGACTCAATCGAAGGGAGAGAAAGGGTACGGGAACGACAAAGCAGGATGATTCATTCAATATGACGAGGCAACAACCTGTTTGTGCGCGGAAAAACTGCGGGCAGCATCCATGAACCCCTCCACCCACTGGGGGGTGCCAGAGGCCATCACATGGGTGTAGAGGGCAAGGGTGTTGTTTTTTACAAGGCCGTCGCGACCCTCGCAAAATCCGGTACCTCGCTCCATATTGAGCACAAGGTCGCCAGCCGCCCCATCCCACTGATGAACCACCGAATAGCGGAATTCATGACCTTTGATGCGGGTGCCGACGGGATAAAAGCTGTTAGCCTTTTCCACCGTGAATGAGGAATAGCCATGGGCCTGGGGTTTGGCGGCAAGGGCAAAGGTTACTGGAAAAACACCGGCCAGCGGATATTCCTGTCCCTCAAGGACAATGGACCGGCCGAGGAAAATGAGGCCGCCGCACTCGGCGTACACTGGCAGGCCAGCATCGATGTGCTCACGGACCGATTGGCGAAAGCTGGCGTTGTCGGCCAATTGCCGGGCGCTGGTTTCGGGAAACCCACCGCCGATATAGAGGCCATCCAAATCGGGCGGCAGAGTCTTGGAATGGAGGGCATCGATCATCACCAGACGCGCCCCGGCGGACTCGAGAGCTTCCAGATTTTCCTCGTAGTAGAACTGGAAGGCGGCATCGCGGAGCACACCGACAGTCAGCTTTGTGGTGGTATGTGACGCCTTCTTCGGCGGCAACGGGATGACCTCGCGCATGCGGGTAATGATCGCATCGAGATCAAAATGGGTTTCCGCCAACGCCGCCAGATTGTTCACCGCATCACCGGCAGCCTCATATTCATGATGAGGCGTCACCCCGAGGTGGCGCATGGGAAAGATATCCTGCTTCAGCCGGGGCATGATCCCCAGCACCGGCAGATCGGTATAGTTCTCCAGGGACTGGCGAATGATTGATTCGTGCCGGGAAGTGGCGATCTGATTCAATATCACGCCGGCAAAATGGAGACGCGGATCAAAGGCCTGGCAGCCCAGCACCAGGGCGGCTACTGTCCGGGTCATCTTGGCGCAGTTGACCACCAGCAGGACGGGCAAATCCAACTGCTGCGCCAATTCGGCGGTGGAGAACTCGCCTGCTGCGTTGACGCCATCAAAAATGCCCCGGTTGCCTTCGACCACCGCAAAGCCGCTGCCGTGGATATGACGTTGAAAGGTGGAGATGATGGCCTCGGGCGCCATCAGATAGGGGTCGAGATTGTAGCAGGGTTGACCAGCGGCCTTGCTCATCCAGCCTGCATCGATATAATCCGGCCCTTTTTTAAAGGGCGCCACTCCCCTGCCCCGGTTTTTCAAGGCCGCGATCAGGCCGACCGACACCACCGATTTTCCTGACCCGCCGCTTAATCCGGCCAGCACCAGACTCCTCACTTTTTCCAAACCGATCGACCTCTATTTTCTATAAGGTTGTTAGGTTGTTGTTCCTGTCCGCTCTCAAATGGCCACTACCCGGCCTGTTTCGACCACCGGGAGCAATCTGCTCCTGAGCGCACCATAAGCACAGCGCGCACTGTGGCAGTTTGTTCCGTTCTCGTCAACCGGCATGCTTCCTGTCTTGGGAAGCATCGGCATCGTGCGGTGGCCGGCCGACCTCATGCCAGGCGGCAGCATACAGCCGGTTAAGGCGCTGTTCCAATTCAAGACGATACAATTCCACCTCTTTTGAGGTGACCGCCGGCGGCACCACCAATGGATCGCCAATCCGCACCACAACGGTGGCAAAGGGTAGCGGCACCGCCGTCCTGTCCCAGCTCTTGAAAATAAGGGCGTGATCGGCAGCCCAGGCCACGGGAAAGATCGGCTTGCCCGATTTGCTGGCCATGAGGATGCATCCGGCCTGCGCCTGCCGGGCCGGTCCCTGGGACCCGTCGGCCACGATGGCGCTGTTGTTGCCCTGCCGCAATTGCTCGATCATGTCCCGCAGGGCCTTGACCCCGCCCCGGTTCGAGGAACCCCGAACCGGCACATGCCCCATCAGTTGTGCCAGCCGGGCGATATATTCACCGTCCTTGCTGGCGCTGACCATAACGGCGGCGGGAAAGTCCCTGAAATAGTGAAACAGGAACAGGAACGAGTAATGCCAAAACGCAGCGATCCCCGTATTCTTCTGGCGGACAAACTCCTGCAACGGTCCGTCACCCCGCACCTTGACCCGGCAGGTGGCAAACCACAGGCGAATCAGACCGTACACGATCCGCGGGGCCACCACCAAAGAACATCTATACCAAAAATCAGCCAACCGCCAGCTCCATCATCTTTAATTCCCTGATCCGGTCCCGGTAACCAGCCGCCTCTTCAAAGGCCAACTGCCGGGCCGCCTCTTGCATCTTCTTTTCCAACACCTCGATCTCCCGATGAATTTCGGCAACACTGTGATAAAGGATCTCCGGTTCAGCCGTCACTGCCAGGGGCCGGCCAGCTGCGTCCTCCGCGCTTACCCAGCCCGAAGCCTTGAGGTGCTGGGCCATGGAATCCTTGATTTCCGAAATGATCGTCTGCGGGGTGATGCCATGCTCATGGTTATAGGCATCCTGAATTGCCCGCCGCCGGTTGGTTTCGTCGATGGTGTAGCGCATTGACGGGGTTATTTTATCGGCATAGAGGATCACCATGCCCTCGGCGTTGCGGGCCGCGCGGCCGCAGGTCTGCACCAGGGAGCGCTCGGAACGCAAGAAACCTTCCTTGTCAGCATCGAGCACCGCCACCAAGGAAACCTCGGGAATATCCAAGCCCTCCCGCAGCAGATTGATGCCGACCAACACATCGTAGGCGCGGTGCCGCAGGTCGCGGATCAATTCCACCCGTTCCAGTGTCTTGATGTCCGAGTGGAGATAGCGGACCCGAACTCCCAGCTCCTCGTAATAGTGGGTCAGGTCCTCGGCCATCCGCTTGGTCAGGGTGGTCACCAGGACCGCCTCATTGCGCTCGACCCGAAGACGGATCTCTTCCAGCAGGTCGTCCACCTGGTTGGTGGCTGGCCGCACCTCGATGCGGGGATCGAGCAGGCCGGTCGGCCGGATCAGCTGCTCCACCACATGGTCACCGGCATGCTTGAGTTCATAGGGGCCGGGCGTGGCCGAAACATACACCACCTGGCGGATGCGGGCTTCAAATTCATCGAAGCGCAACGGCCGGTTGTCCAGGGCCGAAGGCAGACGGAAACCGTAATTGACCAGGGTTTGCTTGCGCGAGCGGTCGCCGTTGAACATGCCGCCAATCTGGGGCACACCGATATGCGACTCGTCGATGATCAGCAGGTAATCATCGGGGAAATAGTCGAGCAGGTTAGGTGGCGGCACCCCCGGCGGCTTGCCGGTGAGGTGGCGGCTGTAATTCTCGATGCCGTTGCAGTAGCCCAGCTCGGTGATCATCTCCAGGTCGAACAGGGTGCGCTGCTCCAGGCGTTGGGCCTCGACCAGCCGATTCTCCGCTTGCAATTCGGCTAGCCGGACCTGCAGCTCATCCTGGATCGAGCGCATCGCGATTTTAAGATTTTCCTGGCTAGTGACAAAGTGGCTGCCGGGAAAGACGGCAATATCGTTGACATCTTCAAGTATCACCCCGCGCAGGGGATCGATGATGGCAATACTATCGATGGTGTCGCCAAAGAACTCGACACGCACCGCCCGCTCCTCCTCGTGGGCCGGGAAGATGTCGAGCACATCGCCCCGCACCCGGAAGGTGCCGCGATGGAACGAATAATCGTTGCGCTCATAGAGCATGAACACCAGCCGCCGTAGCACCTCTTCCATGGGCTGGTCCTCGCCTACCCGCAGGAACAGATGCATGTCCCGGTATTCGTCGGGTGAACCGAGGCCATAGATGCAGGAAACCGAGGCCACGATCAGCACATCGCGCCGGGTGAGCAGCGAGCGGGTGGCGGAGTGGCGCATCTTGTCGATGGCGTCGTTAATCGACGAATCTTTCTCGATGTAAGTGTCAGAGGCAGGGATATAGGCTTCGGGCTGGTAGTAATCGTAGTAGGAGACGAAATACTCGACCGCGTTGTGGGGGAATAACTCGCGGAACTCGCCGAACAGCTGGGCCGCCAGGGTCTTGTTCGGAGCCATCACCAGGGTTGGCCGCTGCACCCGGGCCACCACCTGGGCCATGGTGAAGGTCTTTCCCGAGCCGGTAACACCGACCAGAATTTGCTCGCGCACCCCGGCTTCGATGTTCGCCGTCAGTTGTTCAATGGCCGCAGGCTGATCCCCGGAAGGGGTAAAGGCGGAAACGATTTCAAAGGGTTGATCGCTATGGAATATGGGGGTTTGCACGAAGAATCAGGGAACTGTTGGCGATTGATTGTTTACGAATGCGCTGTATTCCGGTCAGGTGTATTGGTTAATCATACCTGTTGCTCTTATTTCTCGGGCATGGCTGATGAATGATGGCTGGTAATCAACCACTGCGAACCATTCCAGCGGTAGGTGAAACTGTAGCGTCCGTTGACCACCGCGCCTGTCTTGGAAAAGGTGAAGGTATACAGACCTGCGTCCACCGCCGTGTTGCAACCGAGTTCAATCGTGCGGAGATCTATTGTTCCTGATGGACGATTCTCCAAGAAGTGATGGAAGTAATCCTCTTTCTCGATGGGGGTGAGGCGGGGCTTGTTTGAAACGGTCGGCAAGAGCATCGATTTCTCTGCGTAATTGGCCACTACCTTATGCGAATCGCCGGTTTGCAGCGACTGATTCCAACGATCAAACAAAGCAGCAATTTCTGCTTCTGAGGTGACTTTGCAGGTTTCTATATAGGTGTTTTTCCCGTATGCCGGATTGGATTGGTGCCGGGCGCAGCCTGTCAAAACAACAGCAACAAGGAAGGCACATAGGGATAGGGTTTTCAAAATTGCTCCTTAATTGGTTTGGTGAGAGTCAACAGAGAAACAGACCACGTTTTTATGGTTTTTTTCAATGTACAACGTGCTCTATCCCCTATTAAGGTCAACACTTGAGAGTGATGATGTCATCTCTCCCGGACATTTTTATCTGTTGATAATCGGGGGGCTTCTAAAGATTAGCGAGATTTTCATTGTTGATGTTCAGCAATAACAGTGCTTGTATATTTCATCACACGAGCCGAAACTGAAAATAAATCTTTTGCCGAAATTTCAAATTTATCTGATATCGTGAATATTTTATCAACGTTATCTTCTCTTTCAAAACCAGGGTCAGGATACCTCACAGCCCACATAACAAAGCTTGTCAAATTTTGTAAAATTGCTTTTTCTTTATCTGTAAGGTCTGGAATAAAATCTGCTAATTTTACAAGTAGATGACTTGCATATATTTCCTTTCTTCAGATGTATATGTTTCAACACCATTTTTTATGATGATCATTCCTTTTGAGCATATTTCAAGACTATAACCAACAAGCATAAGCGCAACTGCACAATACTAGCAATCACATACTCCTCTGACCAAATATGGCATATTCTCAAATTTAGGCTGACTTTCTATAATTATTCTGGCGGCCTCTGCCATAGCATGTGCCTGTGTTAGCCAAAGGAGTGGAAATTTAAGGTCATCACTTGTTGGTGGTTTTACTATGTCGATTGGGAACCAGGCTAAGGTTCTGGCCATGCCCCACTTATGTCATGCTAGTGTACTGTAGCCAAATGGATCACGTCCAAAATCTGCCCTATTGGCAATGATCTTTTTTTCTAATGAATTCATGTCATTTTTTCAGAAAGCAGCCTGGATGAAGCAACGCGGAATCCAGGATAAAGCAGCGGGCAACACTCCCGGATTGCCTTGCAATACATCCGGGCTACAGCGAAGGCTGACAACAGGATCGCTCCATTCATCCAGACTCCTACTGTCATCGACACCTTGTTTGCAACGCAAATCGGCCTTCCGGGGCTTCAACCGCTCGCCTGGAAAAGGAAGCTGTATTCGATCGAGGATTTACCGTTGGTTCAAAAATCCATCACAAAACTATACACCCCTTCCTCCAAATGGCTCTTCACTTTGAGGTTGGAGTGGTTGAATACCGCCTGCATGCGTTCGTTTTCCCGCAAGACCTCGGCGGTGAAGCCGGCGATGCCGTTGCGCTTGGCGATCTTGACCAGATGCTTGAAGACAAAGGTGCCCAGCCCCTTGTTCTGCCAGCCGTCGCGGACGACAAAGGCGACCTCGGCCAGGTTGGTCTTTTCATTGAGATAATAGGTGCCGACCGCGACAATCTGCTCGCCGTGGGCCTCGGGGATGGTGCCCACCACCGCCACGTCGCGCCGGTGGTCAATGTAGACAAAGTCCTGGATCTGACGCGGGGTAAAGCGCTGCTGGTGGCTCATGAAGCGGTAGTAGATGGTCTCCTGGCTCAGGTTGTAGACCAGGTCGCGCATGTGCGGCTCATCGGTGGGCTTGATCGAGCGGAAATTGACCTCGGTGCCGTCCTGCATGAGATAGGTGGCGCGGATCGATTCCTCGACCGGCGCCAGGAAGCGGTTGGCGAAGCGGGCCAGGCCGGGGCGGAGATATTTGGCCGCCACCGCATCGCGGAACAGTTGCTCGCGGAAATCGGGGTGGGCAATGGAAATCAGGGCCATGACCCGCTCCTGAATCGACTTGCCGTGGAGATAGGCCACGCCGTATTCAGTCACCACATAATGAACGCTGCCCCGGTTGATGACCACGCCGGAACCCGGCTGCAGGGTGCAGACGATCCGCGATTCGGTGCCTTCCCGGTTCAAGGACGGCAAGGTGATGATTGCCCGGCCTGCTTCCGAGTGGGCGGCGCCCCGGTTGAAATCGATCTGGCCGCCGATACCAGAGTAGAAGCGGCCGCCCACCGAGTCCGAGCAGACCTGGCCGGTGAGATCGATCTCCAGGGCCATATTGACCGCCACCATCCGCTTGTGCTTGCCAATGACGTTGGCGTCGTTGATGTACTCGGTCGGCCGGAAGCTGAACAGGGGGTTGTCATGGATGTAGTCGTAGAGCTTTTTGGTGCCCATGCAGAAGCTGGCAGTGATCTTGCCCCGGTCGATGGACTTCATCGCCCCGGTCACGGCCCCGGATTCGACCAGGGGAATGATCGAATCGGAGATCATTTCGGTATGAAAGCCGATATCCTTGCGATCATGAAGGAATTCCATCACCACCTGCGGGATGCGGCCAAAGCCGGGTACCCGTCCGAGGCCTAGCTCGATGGTCGATCCGTTGGGGATGAGAGCGGCCACGGTTTGGGCGATCTTCCGGCTGATCTCGTTGGGCGCATGCAGTTCCCGTTCGAGAAGAGGCCGGTCCACCGGCACCAGGAGATCGAGGTCGTTGACGTCAACCTGGGTATCGCCGTGGGTCCAGGGCATGTTGGGATTGACCTCGGCGATGACCAGGGAGGCATTGTCGATGGCGCTGCGGGTGATGTCCACCGAGATGCCCAGGCTCACCCTCCCTTGGGTGTTAGGCGGGGTCACCTGGATCAGGGCAATGTCGATGGGCAGGCTGCCAGAATCGAACAGCTTGGGCACATCGGAAAGGAGGATCGGGGTGTAGTCGCCGAAGCCTTCCTGGATAACGTCGCGGATGTTGGAGCTGATGAAGAAGGAGTTGATGGCAAAACTCTCCGACATCTTTTTGTCGGCATAGGGGGCATCGCCCTTGGTGATCAATTGGATAATCTCGACGTTGGACACCCCGCGGGCCCGGCCGGTCATGGCGGCGATCAATTCCTGTGGCGCGCCGCAGCCGGTGCCGATGAACACCCGGTGCCCCGACTTGAGGTGGCTGAGCGCCTGGGTCGGGGTGGCGATCATGTCGCTATAGAGTTCCTGCCAATTCTTCTCGTATTCCATGGGCGTACCTAATTGGGTCAGTAGACAAAACGGCGGCATACGGTTCACCTCTCCGCAAGCAGCGGGGCAAAGGTCATGCGGGCATCGACCACCACCGGCTCGTTGCCGATCTCGCCGACAATCAGCGGATTAATTTCCAGGTCGAGAATCTGGGGAAAGTCAGTAGTCAGTTGGCTGATGCGTTGCAGGGCCACGGCAATGGGGTGAATGTCGACCTCCTTGAGTCCTCGTTTTCCTTGGAGGAGCTCGTAGGACCGGGTCGACTGGAGCATCTGGATCGCCTCGTTCTCGGTGATCGGCGCAAGGTGAAAGGTGACATCCTTCATCACCTCGACGAAGATGCCGCCCAAACCGAACATCAGCATGGGGCCAAACTGGGGGTCGCGGGTCATACCGATGATCACCTCTAGCCCTTTTTCCGCCATCTTCTCTACATAGATGCCGCCGATGATGGCGTTGGGAGCATGTTTATTGATGCGCAGCATCATAAGGTCAAAGGCGTCGGCCACCTCCTGGGCGGAACCGAGATTGAGGCGGACGCCGCCAAGGTCCGATTTGTGGACGATGGAGGGCGAGATGATTTTCAGGGCCACGGGAAAACCGATAAAGCGGGCAATCTCCATCGCCTCCTCGGGGGTGGTGGTCAGCCGTCCCTCTAGGGTATGAAAGCCATAGGCCTTGAGGATATCCTTCGACTTAACCTCGCCCAGCCGCAACCGGTCGGTCCGTTGCCGGCGAAAGATGATCCGTTCCACCCGGCGGCGGTTGACCGGAAAACGAACCACATGACGGGCGGGACGATTCTTCCACACCCCGTATTCATGCATGGCCTTGAGCGCCCCCACCGCCCGATCCGGCGAATCGTAGAAGGGTAGGCCGGCCGCAGCCAGTTCCTTGCGCGAGGGCATGATGTCGCTGCCGCCGAGAAAGGAGGCCAGCACCGGAGTCGTCTCGTCGAGATGGGCGACAATGGCCCGAACCGTGGCTGCCGGTTCGGTCATGTACTGGGGAGCCAGAACCACCAGGATGGCGTCGATGGCGGCGTCAGCCACGGCAATGTCGATGGCGGCGGCATAGTGGCGGGGTTCGGCGTCAGCCGAGATATCGATGGGGTTGTCGATGAAGGCGGCGGCAGGCAGTTGCTCGCGCAGTCGCGCCGCCAGCTCCGCGCTCAAGGGCGTGACGCTCATGCCCGCTTTTTCCACCGCATCGGCCGCCATGGTGCCGGAACCGCCTGAGTTGGTGATGATCAGCACCCGGTCGCCTTTAGGGGTTGGCTGCAGGGCCAGGGCGGTGGCATAGTCGAACAGTGCCTCGAAACTATCGGCCCGGCAGATGCCAGCCCGCTTGAAGGCGGCACCGTAGGCGGTATCCTTGCCGGCCAGAACACCGGTGTGATTCGACGCGGCCTTGGAACCGGCGACGGTGGTGCCAGCCTTGAGGATGACCACCGGTTTACGGCAACTCGCCTCTTCCGCAGCCTTGACGAACTTGTCGCCGTCGCTGATGTCCTCCAGGTAGCCGACGATGACCTTAGTATTCTCATCATGGGCCAGGGCGGAGAGAACGTCGACCTCGGTGATGTCGGCCTTGTTGCCGATGGACACGGCCTTGGAAACTCCCAGTTCACGTTCGTCGGCAATATCCATCATCGCCGTGCACAGGGCTCCGGACTGGGAAAAGATGGCCAGTTGCCCCGCCTGCGGCAGCCGTTTCGAAAAGGAGGCGTTGAGATTGATGGCGGTATTGATCACACCCAAGCAGTTGGGGCCGAGCAACCGGACGCCGCCCTTGTGGCAGATTTCGGTCAGTTCATCCTCAATGACCCGTCCTTGCCGGCCGGTCTCCTTGAAGCCCGAGGCCACGACCACGATCGCCCCGGCTTTTTTTTTCACCGCTTCCTGGGCCGCAGCCGGCACCATCTCAGCCGGCACCGCGATCACGACCAGATCCACCGCTCCCGAATAATCAGCCAATTTGGGATAGACTTTGAGTCCCAACAGTTCACCGCCAGCCGAGTTGACAGGAATAATGGGTCCCTGGAAACCGCTCTGCACTAGGTTGCTGACCGTGAGATGTCCAACCTTGCCCACGGTTTTGGAAGCCCCGATCACGGCGATCGATTTGGGCGAAAAAAGCCTGTCCAGCATATCAACCTCTTTTATCTGAATTCTTCGGGGACATTGATGGTGAACCCGGCGGCCTCAAGGGCCTTGTGCACAGACCGGACATTATAGGTGTTGATGCGAAGAAAAATCATGGGTTTGCTTTTGCTGCCTCCGTCCGAACGAACCAGCCGGGTGAACGAGACCTGTTTTTCCTCCATCACCCGGACCAGTTTACTCATGGCCTGCGGATCGCCGGTGTCTTCGATCGAAACAAGCACCGAGCCCTTTTCTCCCAATCCAAACAGGCACCGATAGGCGTTCATCAGGTCGGCGGTGGTGAACACCCCGATCACCTTTTCATCTTCACTGAGGACCGGCAGGGCACCGATCTTGCGGGATTGAAACAGCAGCAAGGCATCATCCAGGGTGGCGTTGGGATTCAGACTCAGACAGTCACGGGTCATGAGTCTGGAAACCGGGGTGTTGTTGACCTGTTCCTCGACATTCTGCCGCTCTTTGCTGCGGGCCACGGACGATGGGCGGGCCGAGCGGAGGTCCCGGTCGGAAATAATCCCCTGCAGGCCTCCCTGTTGATCCACCACCAGCAGATGGCGGATGTTATGCTGCTGCAGAATGTCGATCGCCTCGGCGACGGTCGTGTCGGGCGTGACCGTAATCGGCGAGGGTGTCATATGGTAGCGAATAAACATGGCGATCCTCCAACGATCAACTCTACATCTCGACTGCTTTCATTTGTCTGTCTCCGCGAGCCCCATGAGATAGGCTTCAGTACAACGACCTAATTTGTGAAGATTGTAGCCGCCCTCAAGAATGGACACCAACCGCCCTTCGGTCAATTCCTTGGAAATTTCCCGAACAAACACGCCCAGTTGCCGGTACAGATCGACGGTGAAGGCGAGCCCCGACATATCATCGTCCCGGTGGGCATCGAAACCCGCACCGACAATCAAAACATCAGGTTGAAATTCTCTAATAAATTTATACACTTTCGGCAAGACACGCAGCACCTGCTCCTCACCGGCGCCGGGCGGCAGCGGCAGATTGAGAATGGTGCCCTTTCCTGCCCCCCAACCCCGGTCCTCGGCCCAACCCGTTCCCGGATAGCTGAAGCTGGGATGCTCATGGATGGAGATATAGGCTGTGTCGGCTTCTTCTTCAAAGGCAGTCTGAATGCCGTTGCCATGATGGGCGTCAAAATCGAACACGCAGACTCGCCGCCGGTTATATTGCTGCTGCCAGTAGCGGGCCGCGATGACGCAATTGTTGAAGAAGCAGAAGCCATAGGGCTGGTTGGGTTCGGCATGGTGCCCTGGGGGACGGGTCTGGCAGAAAACCACTGAACCCGGCTCCTGTTCGACCACATCGATGCCTACCAGTCCGGAGCCGGCGGACAGGGTGGCAATCTCGTAGGAATCATAGCCGACCTGATTGTCGGGATGATCAATGTAGGTCCGCCCGGAAAGGACCGCCTCTTCAAAACGGAAAAGCCATCCCTCAGTGTGAAAGGCGAGCAGCTGGCCGCGCTCGGCCGGTCGGGGGGGCAAATGACGTATACGATTAGCAAGGGGTCCCTCGGCGAGCCGGTCGGTAATCACCTGCATCCGTTCGGGCGCCTCCGGATGCTCACCGCCGCCGGTATCATGCCGGAAAAAAGCCGAAGAGGTGATAATGGTGATGAGCGGCTTGTTTGCCATTGTGTGGTCCAGGAATCAACAGAGTTGCATGGGAGCATTGCGCGTCCCTCCCTTTCAAATCTCGCCAACCTTACCGTATTCTTCGACAAAAACGAAGTATATCTTTTGAGCTGAGAGGGCAATTCATAGTTCGGACATCCTGCCCTCACTTTTCGTCCAATTGCTGTTCACGATGACTCCGCTCAACCAGGTTGATCTCTTGTTTTACAAAGAAACCAACCTCTGTGTTCAGCCAGCAATAAGAGAGAGAAAATTCGATAGGTTGTGGTATGATAGCCGCTCCATTATCAGCAAGGAAAGAATTGATGACTCCATATCCGACCCCGTCGAACCGGGCAATCTGACCGCCATCCATGGACCTGCACCCACCTGTTGCCAGCGCATTGCCACCCCTTGATTCGGAACCACCCATGGCGGCACTGGTTCTCGACCAGGTGCGCAAGACCTTCACCATCGAAAAAAAGCAGATTATCGCCCTTGACGGGGTGAGCTGCGCTATCCGGCCGCACATGGTCACCGGTCTGATCGGCCCGGACGGCGCCGGCAAGACCACCCTGATGCGACTCTGCGCCGGACTGCTCACCCCGGACCAGGGTAGCCTCCGGGCTCTGGATATCGACGTGGTCCGGGAACCGCTCACGGTGCAGGCCAACATCGGGTACATGCCCCAGCGCTTCGGGCTGTACGAAGATCTCACCGTCCGAGAAAACCTCGACTTATACGCCGATCTGCAAGGTGTTGAGGAACCGTTGCGGCCCGAGCGCTACCAGAAGTTATTGGCCATGGCCGGCCTGGTGGAATTCCAGAAACGCCTGGCAGGACGGCTCTCCGGCGGGATGAAACAGAAACTAGGCCTGGTCTGCACCCTGGTGCGCCCACCGAGGCTGCTGCTGCTCGACGAGCCCACCGTGGGCGTTGATCCGGTCTCCCGGCGGGAGCTGTGGCAGATCGTTTATCGTCTGGTTGAGACCGAGGGCATGAGCGTGCTGCTCAGCACCGCCTATCTCGATGAGGCCGAACGCTGCCAGGAGGTCGTGCTTCTCCACCAGGGCCGCATCCTCGGCCATGACCATCCCGAAGCCTTCAGCCGGCAGGTGGCCAGACGCACCTGGCTGGTTCGCGCCCCGGCCCTGCCCAAACGGACTCTGCAACGCGCCTTGAGCAATGACCCGGTGGTGCTCGACGCCCTGATTCTCGGCACGGCGGTTCGGGTGGTTACCCGCGGCCAGGAACCGCCGCAGAGGACGGCGCTCCCCTCTGATATCCCCGTGGACATCGCGGCCATCGCACCCCGTTTCGAGGATTTTTTCGTGGCCACCCTGAAAGATGACGCAGGGGTCCGGGACAAAAACCGTATCGCCCTGCGCCAGAGCAACGACCGCTTGGCCGGTCAGCAGGTGATTACGGTGGACAGGCTCGTCCGCCGGTTCGGTGATTTTTACGCGGTCGACCAGGTCAGTTTTCAGGTACGGCACGGGGAGATCTTCGGCCTGCTGGGCGCCAACGGGGCCGGCAAGACCACCACCTTCCGCATGCTCTGCGGCCTTCTGCCCATCTCCGCCGGCTCCTGCACCGTGGCCGGGATGAACCTGCGCACCGCCACGGCCGCTGCCAGGGCCAAGATCGGCTACATGGCCCAGAAATTCTCCCTCTACGGCAACCTAACCGTGCTGCATAATCTCAAATTCTTCAGCAGCGCCTACGGGTTGCACGGGTCGCGACGCAGCAATCAGATCGACTGGGCCCTGCACACCTTTGACCTCAAACAGTTCGCCGCCACCGAAAGCCAGTCCCTGCCGCTTGGTTTCAAGCAGCGGCTTGCCTTGGCCGTGGCCCTGATGCACGAACCAGAGGTCTTGTTTCTTGACGAACCCACTTCCGGGGTAGACCCCCTGGCCCGCCGTGAATTCTGGACCCAGATCAACAGTCTCGCCGATCAGGGCGTCACCGTGCTGGTCACTACCCATTTCATGGAAGAGGCCGAGTATTGCGACCGGCTGGTGATCATGGCCGAGGGACAGGTTCTGGCCGAGGGCACGCCGGAGGAGATGAAGGAGCGCCACGGCGGTACGAAAGGAATGGCAGCCACTATGGAGGATGCCTTCATCGGCCTGCTGGAAGCCAATCAGCCAGTGAGGACAGACGCATGAATCCAGGCTGGCTGCTGCGTCTCAGAGGGATGATCCGCAAGGAATGGCTGCAAGTCATTCGTGATCCCTCAAGCATCGCCATCGCCTTTTTCCTGCCGCTGCTGCTGCTGTTGATCTTTGGCTACGGCGTGTCCCTGGACGCCAAAAACATCCGCATCGGACTGGTGGTTGAACAGGCCGACAGCCAGTCGCTGAGTTTCATCGGCGGCTTGTATCAATCCCCCTACTTCGCTCCCGTGGCCTTGACCTCCATCCAGGAGGCGGAAACGACCCTACGGGAGTCGAAGATCGACGGCATCATCTGGCTGCGCCACAACTTCGGCCGCGACTATTTGCGCAAGGAATCCCCGCCGATCGGGATTCTGGTCAACGGCGTCGACGCCAACACCGCCCGGCTGATCGAAGGCTATGTGCAGGGCATCTGGTTCGGCTGGCTGGAACAGCAGGCGGAACGGGCGGGCAGAAAACTCCGCTCGCCAGTCCAATTGGAGCAGCGCATCTGGTTCAACCCCCAGGTGCGCTCCACCGACTTTCTGGTGCCGGGCATCCTCGCGGTGATCATGACCCTGATCGGCGCCCTGCTCACCGCCCTGGTAATCGCCCGGGAATGGGAACGCGGCACCATGGAGGCCCTGCTGGTCACCCGGATCTCGGTGGCGGAAATCCTGCTCGGCAAGCTGATCCCCTATTTCATCCTCGGTATGGGCGGCCTGGTGCTGTCCTTGCTGATGGCGCACTTTCTTTTCCATGTACCGCTGCGGGGCTCATTGTGGCTGATGATGGCAGTTTCGGCTCTGTTTCTGCTGGTGGCGCTGGGCATGGGATTTTTCATTTCCACCATCTTCAAATCCCAGTTCGTGGCCGCACTGGTGGCCATGGTCAGCACCTTTCTGCCCGCCTTCATCCTATCGGGTTTCATCTTCGACATCCGCAGCATGCCGCCGTTTATTCAGGGCCTGACCCATCTGATCGCGGCCCGCTATTACGTGTCCATCCTCCAGACCCTATTTCTGGTGGGCGACGTCTGGAGTGTGATTCTACCCAACGCGGCGGCCCTCGTGGCCATGGGCCTGTTTTTTCACGGCATGGTCTACCGCACAACCAGAAAAAATCTCCAATAGGAGCAGACGGTGGGCCATCGCATCCTAGCCCTGATCATCAAGGAATTTCTGGCACTGTTCCGGGATAAAAAAAGCCGGATGGCGGTGATCGTGCCGCCGATCCTGCAATTGCTGATCTTTGGCTATGCCGCAACCTTTGACCTGGAGCATGCGACCCTGGCGGTGTTCAATGAGGATTCGGGCAGTTTTTCCCGCGAATTGATTGGCCGTTTCGAGCGATCGGCCGGATTTGAGGTGGTCGGCACGCTCCGCTCCGAGGCGGAGATTGCCCCCCTGATCGACCGTCAGGCCGCCTTGCTGGTGCTCCGCATCGGCGAGCAATGTTCAGCCAATGTGGCCAATGGCGAAGGATGCCCGGTGCAGGTGCTGATTGATGGCCGCAACTCCAACACCGCCATGCTGGCGCTGAACTTTGTTCGTTCTATTGTCTCGGATTTCAACGAGGAGCGGATCGAGCAGACCACCGGCGCCAAGCTACCGGCCCGGATCACCATGCGAGCCTGGTTCAACCCGAACCTGGAAAGCCGCTGGTTCATCGTGCCAGGCATTGTGGCCCTGCTGGCGATGGTCGTCACCCTGATCGTGACCGCCCTCTCTGTGGCGCGGGAACGTGAGGCTGGCACCTTCGACCAGCTGCTGGTCACGCCGCTGCGGCCGTGGGAAATCCTGATCGGCAAGGCTATGCCCGGTTTGATCGTCGGCGTTGGCGAGGCCCTGCTCATCATCGTGGTCGCGGTCCACTGGTTCCAGGTGCCGCTGACCGGCGACCTGCTCACCCTCTTGCCTGCCCTGGTTATCTACGTGCTGTCGATCATCGGCGTTGGCCTGATGATTTCCTCCTTCTCCACCACTCTCCAGCAAGCCCTGCTCGGCGCCTTTCTGTTCCTCGTGCCGGCGGTCACCCTGTCCGGATTCTCGACGCCGATCGCCAACATGCCGGATTTCATGCAGGCCCTGACCTACCTCGACCCGATGCGGTACTTTCTCACCATCGTCCGGCGGGTCTTCCTTGAGGGCGCGGGCCTGGAATACTTCTGGCACGATCTCTGGCCGATGTCGCTCATCGCCATAGTGACTCTTGCCATGGCCACCTGGCTGTTCCGGCACAGGATGTACTGAGTATCAGCCCCCTGTTGACCATGCACCCCTCTATTAAAAACGCCTAGTTGGCGTCAATGTTGCAGCAAAAGACCTCATCCAATGAGCAGAAAAATCTGACGTTATTGCAGTAAAAAAATGTCGGGTTCCCAAAAATGAGCAAAAATTGGCGCTTAGAAAATATCCTGAGCAGATTCATTGAAAGCAATCAGGGAAATTTTTTCCATGAACAAACTATTTAGTCGGCCATGGAAAATTCTCAAGTATTTAAAATATATAGATAAAAATTGAAAAATATAGCACTGTAAATTGCAGGATATAGTACTTTTCCCCTTCAATTTCTGGTGATTTTCGATGCAGCCGAAGATGCAGATTTCGAGTCCTCAACTGGACATGTTCCGTAACCGTTTGGAGAGCATTCTCAACCACCGGCATGAACTGTACCGGCTGAGCGGGCACATGAAGACGGATGGCAAGCTCGGACGCAATTACCTGCTGGCTGAGTTGGGTGACAAAATCAATGCCCTGCTCTGTGGCGCAGGGCACAATATCCGCCTTGATCCTCAAGAAACTGAGGGAAAGACTGCTGCTTTTTTTTGCCGAATTGCTTCTGGCCCTCTGGTGCTGTTCCGATGAGCAACAGAAAGGTGCCGGGCTATTTGCTCTGGCAAAATGAAAAAAGGTTTTTTCAAGGCCGACTCACAAGTATCAAAGACCTCAGAAATGAGATTCATCGCTTCATCAAGCAGCACAACAATAGAGCGGCCAAGCCATTCACATGGACAAAAAGCCCAACGGTGATACTTGAGAAGGTCTCAAAATTAAAAGACGACACTAATCAAACGGGACACTAGCCCGCATTTTTTTCGTGTAAAAAGCAAGAAGGCCACAAGCGGTGCATATTTATTGTGATTTCAGTATGATAAATAACACAACACGCGTTACCTTATGAAAACAGAGTGGGCAACAGAACAATTCGATTCATTGCAAGCCTTGGAGAAACAAGAGATAGTCGCAGATTTACGTGGCGGGACCATCACTTCCGACGGTGGCGGTGAGGTATGTCCATGATATTGGTCGAGGCAATGTGCGTTCTTCTTTTGTACTGCTCGATTGTGAGGGTGAAAATGAAATTTCCGCCCGGCGGCCGGTACAATTGGCTTGGCAAAAAGATTAATGAGAAGAATGAGAAATGCGGACTAAAGCTCAATCCCCTGAAGGCGAAGCCTGCCGAACAGCGTTTTCCGAGTGGAGCAAGCGGGGGCTTTTAGCAGTGCTTGCAGACCTTTTCCGGCAACGGTATGTCGATGGCGGCCCCACCCCAGTTGAGTTTGCTGCGCAAGATGTTGAAATAACTTTTCCACGGTGAGCTGATGATCAACAGCGGCTTGGAGGCCTTTTTCACCAAGAGATAGTCGTTTTCGGTGATAGTCCACTGCAATTCCCCGTCAACGATCACCTTGACCTGACCGGCGGGGGCCAGCAACTGGGTGGTAACCTTGTACTGGGATCCGAGCAATACTGGGCGTGATTCCAGCATGAAGGGGCAGATGGGCGTGACGACGATGGCGTCGAGTTCGGCGTGGACAACCGGGCCGCCAGCCGAGAGGTTGTAGGCAGTCGAGCCGGTGGGCGTGGCCATGATCAAACCATCGGCTCGATAGGTGGTGACATATTCCTTATCTGCCCAGCAGCGGAGCCTAATCATCGCTTCGGTGCTTTTCTTAACGATCACCACCTCGTTCAGGGCATGCACCGCATCACTTTTCTGGCCAGACCCTCCGTTGACAAAGGCGGCGGAGAGCATGATCCGTTTTTCCATGCGGACATCGTCCTCGGACAGCAGTGTTTCCAGGGCCTGATACCGCTCATCAGCGGCGACCTCAGTGAGAAAACCAAGATTACCCAGATTCACGCCCAGGACCGGCAACTCAAACTTGCTGGCATCTTCGGCTACATGGAGCAAGGTGCCGTCACCACCGAGCACGATCAGGATATCCATCTGCGGATCAATCCTGTTCAGCTCCGCCTTGATGTGCCGCGCATCGAACCAGGCAACCATTTCCCGGCCGATCTGCTCGACATCAGGACTGTCCGGACGGGTGATCACCCCCGCATACCTAATGTTCATCCGCCCAACTCCCTGGAGCGTTCAGTGGCCGCTTCGACCGCGCTCATGACCAAGCCTCGCATGGCTCCTTCCTCCAGCACATGCAAACCGGCTATGGTCGTGCCGCCGGGCGAGGTCACTTTCCCCTTGAGGACCGCAGGGTGCTCACCGGTTTCCTGAGCGAGTTTGGCCGACCCAAGGACCGTCTGCACCACCAGTTGCGCGGCAATGGGGCGAGGGAGGCCCGCAAGGACGCCGCCATCGATCATGGCCTCGATAAAGGTGAACACATAGCCCGGACCGCTGCCGCTGAGTCCGGTGACCGCATCCAGAAGGTGTTCTGGCACTTCGACGCAGCTACCAACCGCGGTGAGAAGGGCCAGAGCCACTTCCCGGTCTTGAGCGGTGGCTTGCTGATTCAAGCTGAACGCCGCGGCTCCAGCCAGTACCAGAGAAGGGGTATTGGGCATGACCCGGATCAGGCGGACAGGTGTGGCGAACGAATTGGCCAAGAAACCGAGTGTGACACCGGCCATGATTGAAAAAACCAGATGGTGGTCGCTGACAAAGGGTCGATACTGATTGAGCACCGTTGCCGCCAGTTGCGGTTTGATTGCCAGCACCAGTATTTCACTGTCCCGGCAGAGCGTAGCCGCGTCCTGGGTGCAGATCACTTTGTATTGACTTGCCAGATACTCGCAACGGGTCGCATTCGGTTCGGCGACGGTGATCTTTTCCGGAGCAGCCAAACCAGCGGCCAAGACGCCGCGAATCATGGCCTCGGCCATCTGGCCGCCGCCGACAAAACCAATGGTATTTATGGATGCGTGCATATTTCTCCTGCTATGACGAAGAGTTTTCCGATGTGCCAAGGGAGGGAGGAGCCGTGCCCATTATACGCTTCTTCTCAATGGACGACAATCGTTGTCCTCCAGACGGGAAGGGCCCAAACAAAAAAAACCGCCGGATTGTTCCGGCGGTTTTTCTCTTGTGTGAAAAAGCGGTTTTTTTTCTTCTATATCGCACAAACAGGCCGGGATTGCATAACCTCACCCGACGGTGCGAAAAAGGGAGCGAAGCGATGTCCGGAAGAATGCGTTGACTGCACAACCTGCCGAAGCAAGGACTCACCTTTTTTTCTGAACGTAACATATTCCCAGGATTGAGGATTGTCGATTATGGCCTTCATGAAGTCAAGATGCAATCCGTGCCCGGAACGGTCGGCAATAACATGCCCCATCACCGGAGAACCGAGCAGGGCGATATCACCAATGACATCCAGCACCTTATGGCGGATGAATTCATCGTCAAAGCGCAATCCATTTTCGTTGAGGATGGAGCGACGGTTCCAATGAATGGCAATCACATTGTCAAGCGTACCGCCTAAAGCCAGCCCGTTTTGCCAGAGCTGTTCAACCTGTTCGACAAATCCAAAGGTGCGGGCCTGCGCTATTTCTTTACCGAAACGGTCCGGCGTTACCTCTACCGAATACCGTTGCTCGCTGATCAGTGCATCGTCGAACTGGATGCGAGCCGAAACTTTATAGCCATCATAGGGTTCGATCCGAATCGATTTATTGCCGGCAACATGGCTAATCGGCCTGGTAATGCGCAGAATTTTACGCAAAGCCTGCTGCCGGTTCAATCCGGCGCTTTTCAGGAGCCGGATGAACGGACCGGCGCTGCCATCCATAATCGGCACCTCGTGCGAATCGAGGTCCACAATGGCATTATCTATCCCGAATCCCCGCAGGGCAGCCATAAGATGCTCAGTAGTGGATATGGTGTGCTGGCCATCGCTGATAGTGGTGGCCAGGTTGGTATCCACAACCCGCTCAACCCGGGCCGGAATGATTGGCCGGTCGGGCAGATCGGATCGGAGAAACTGGATACCGGAGTTCACCGGGGCCGGATTGATCGTCAGGTTCACGGTCCGGCCTGTGTGCAGGCCAACGCCGCAACAACTGACAATTCTTTGGATGGTATATTGATGAGGCTCTATCTGGTGTGCCATTCTATTATTCTAACCCGTGCAAAGTGAAGAGGCATGGAGGAGTATAAATTAACATTTCAGTATCATTATGCAATTTCCAAACCACTCTTCGTGGGGCACACGCTACATCTGGATAAATATAAAAATTTTAACTAAATCAAAATATTAAACCCATACCTCTTGGCTGAAAAATGAAAAGGCTGGAGTTATCCAGTGTGGCAAAAAAAACACAAGTTGGTAAACTCTTTAAAAAAGTTGCTTATTTAACACAGGTAGAACGCGCGCTTTTGCGCCTCAATCCAGCTTGCGCCAGGACTGTACGGCCCGCAAAATATCCTGGGAAAACTGCGCACCTGCCTCGACTTTCATCCGTAATCCGTACAGCGGCAGGGGCAGATTGGGTGCCAGGTCAGTCAGTTTCACCAGGTCTTTTTCCGTGGTGAGCAGGGCCCCTGCACCAGATCGCTGCGCCTCAGCAAGCAATCTATCTATCAATGACGTCGAGTACTGCTGATGATCGCCTAGGGGATGAAAGCCAGCCAGCTCAAGACCCCAGCCAGTCACTGTCTGCCGAAAAGACTCGGGTCGGGCAATGCCGCAGAAGCCAAAACACTTTTCCCGCGCAAGCGGATTACCCTGCACCGATTCAACCGCGCCGGAAGATACGAGTTCAACCAGGCATGCAACCTGGTATCCAGCATGCGTGACAGGGATGTGCGGAAATTTTGTTTGCAGGAGCGCACCAAACTGTATCGCCCGTTCGTGATTGGCATCATTGACACCCGTCATGACGAAGCCGGTGGCGCGATGCAGGGCAGCAACCGGCTCCCGCAGGTCGCCCCCGGGAAAGACTCTGGAATTGCCGGCCAGCCGGTCTGCGCTGAAGAGCACCAGATTGACATCGCGAATGATCTGTAGATGCTGAAATCCGTCGTCAAGCAAGATCACATTTGCCCCCATGTCAACGGCATGTTTGGCCGGGAGCCTACGGACAATGCCCGTCAGCACCAGGACACCGGGCAGTGTTTCGGCCAGCAAACGCGGCTCGTCACCGGCTTTTTTCGCGTCGAGCAGTAATGCTGAACCGTCGGACACCACATTCACCTTGCCATTCGCCGTGCCCCCATATCCCCGGCTGATAACGGCCGGATGAAACCCATGGCTTTGCAGGAGGCGCGCCAGATACTGGACCATCGGCGTCTTGCCGGTACCACCCATAGTCAGGTTGCCCACGCTGATTATTGGCACATCGAACCGGTACGATTGCAAAAGGCCCCGCCGGTAGCAGTTTTCCCGGAGGCGCATGGCCAGGCTGTAGATCGGGGAAAAGGGACGGCCTAAGGTGAAGTAAAACGAGGTGGTCTTCATCTTTATTATCACAAGAAAGCAGGGGCGTTGATGCAAGCCTCAAGGAAGCGTGGCATGGTGGTCACTGTCTGACCACCGTCCTTCAGAGTGGTACATTCTCCTGAACCGCCAACCGCTCTGGCCGGCACGCAGCTCCCTGGGAAGCAGTCAACAAAAAAATCTTTTATCAAGCAGTTGGGATTCAGAGTTCCTGTTTATGATGAGATTTTAGGATCCGATACAGACCGCCGGTCATTTTTAGTGCAAAAAAAAGAAAATACGGTATGAAGAGGCACAGTAGAGCATTGCATCTTCTTTTGCAATTCAATCCGGAAAAGAGACAGCTATCATGATACAATTAAAAAAAAAATTCACCGTCGTCACTGCCCTGCTTCTGACAGTTGGTTGGGTCGCCACTGCCTCTGCCGCCGGAGCAATCAAAATTGGGGTGGCGGGCGCCCACAGCGGTGACCTGGCCTCCTACGGCTTGCCAACCTTACAGGCAGTCCGACTGGTTGTAGACAACGTTAACAAACAGGGGGGGATCAATGGCATGCCGCTGGAACTGCTGGTTGAGGACGATGCCTGCAAACCAGAACTTGCTGCAAATATAGCCACAAAGCTGGTGTCCAATGGGGTCAATGCGGTCATCGGTCACACCTGTTCTGGTCCAACCGAGGTGGCATTGAAAACCTATCTCAACGCCAAGGTTTTGGTGATTTCACCCTCCGCCACCACCCCCAGCCTCACGCAAAGCGGTCAATATCCCAATTTTTACCGGACTATTGCCTCGGATGACGCCCAGGCCCGTGTTCAGGTCGATTTCGCCCTTAACACCCTCAAAGTCCAAAAAATCGCCGTGCTTCATGACAAGGGGGAATACGGCAAAGGTCTGGCCGAGTATGCGCAGACTTTTATCAAGCAGTCCGGCAAGGCCGAGGTGGTGCTGTTTGAAGGTATCACCCCTGGCGCGGTCGACTATTCTGCGGTGGTCCAGAAGGTCAAACGGTCGGGCGCGGAAGCGGTCCTTTTTGGCGGTTATCATCCCGAAGCTTCAAAAATTGTTGGCCAGATGCGCCAAAAACGGATGACCATCCCCTTTGTCTCCGACGATGGCGTCAAGGACGACACCTTTATCAAGGTGGCCGGCAAGGATGCCGAGGGTGTGTATGCTACCGGGCCGGCTGATGTCTCCAGTAATCCAATCACCAGAGCCTATCGTGAGCAATTCAAAAAGGCTGAAGGCAGGGAGCCTGGAGCCTTTTTTGATAATGCGATTGCCGCTGCCCTGACTTTGACCAATGCCATGGCCAAGGCCGGGTCCGCCGAACCGGAGACGGTCGCCAAAGCCCTGCGCGAAAACGAGGCCGCCACACCCTTTGGCAACCTCAGATTTGACGCCAAGGGCGAACCGATCGGGATTGGCTTTTCTATCTATCAGGTCCAAAATGGCCAGTTTGTTCAAGTCCGGTAAGCACCCTGCCTGAACACACATCCCTGTCAGGGATTATGACAATGATCCCAAACAGGTTACCCAGCCAAGGCGTCAGTTCTCGGGAGGTTCCGTGGAATATTTCATCGAACTGCTGTTCAGCGGCCTGACCCGCGGCTCCATTTATGCCTTGATCGCCCTCGGCTACACCATGGTCTACGGCATTATCGGCCTGATCAATTTTGCCCATGGCGAAATGTACATGATCGGCGCGTTCACCGCCCTGATCGTGTCCTCGGTTCTGTCGATTTATGGCCTGCCGCTGCCCGCTATTCTGATTTTAACCGCCCTTGCCGCCGCCACCTGGGCCGCAGCCTATGGCTTCACGGTCGAGCGGATCGCCTATCGCCCTCTGCGCAACGCTCCCAGGCTGACACCGCTGATTTCGGCCATCGGCATGTCCATCTTTTTGCAGAATTATGTCCTGCTCGCCCAGACCTCTGATTTTCTTCCCTTTCCGGCCCTGATCCCTGATTTTGCCTGGCTGGAACCCTATGCCGCCATTATCGGCTCCACAGATCTGACCATTCTGCTGGTCGCCGCCGTGGTGATGCTGCTCCTCACCTTGCTGATTAAATACAGCCGCATCGGCAAGGCCATGCGTGCCACGGCCCAAGATCAGAAAATGGCGTTGCTGGTCGGGGTCAATGTTGACCGGATCATCTCTATTACCTTTATCATTGGCTCGGCCCTGGCGGCCATTGGCGGACTGCTGATCGCCTCGCATATCGGCCAGATTAATTTTTCCATTGGTTTCATCGCCGGCATCAAGGCGTTTACCGCCGCAGTCCTGGGAGGCATTGGCTCCATTCCGGGCGCGGTGCTGGGCAGTTTTGTCCTTGGACTGACCGAGGCATTTGCCACCGGGTATGTCTCCAGCGACTACGAAGATGTCTTCGCCTTTTCTCTCCTGGTGCTGATCCTGATCTTCCGGCCCTCGGGACTGCTTGGCAAAGCAACCGTGGAGAAAGTCTGACGATGCTCACTAAAAAAGATGTTTGTCAGGCATTGCTCACCGGCCTCTGGTTCATGTTTCTCACCTTTCCCCTGCTGGTGATCAAGGTGAACCCGACCGAACAAACCGTCACCTGGCGCTGGGGCAACATGTTCTGGGTTGGCGGGATAAGTTGCTTGATATACCTGTTTTACCGATACTTCACTGCCTACCGGGCAGCCAAACAAGAACGCATTCGCCTGGGGCTGGAACAAGAGGCTCGGAGTTGGAACCTGCGTTTTTTCCAGCGCCCTGCCTTCTTTCTGCCGCTGCTCGGCACGGGCGCCCTCTTCCTGCTCGCCTTCCCTGCATTTTTTTCCGCGTATCAGGTCAATATCATGATCACCGCCCTGATGTATGTGGTCCTCGGGCTGGGTCTGAACATCGTGGTTGGGGTCGCCGGGTTGCTCGATCTCGGCTATGTGGCCTTTTATGCGGTCGGGGCCTATGCCTATGCCCTGCTGCATTTGCATTTCGACCTGAGCTTCTGGGCTGCCTTGCCCATCGGCGGCTTCCTTGGCGCCCTCTTCGGCATCCTGCTCGGTTTTCCGGTGTTACGGCTGCGTGGTGATTATTTGGCCATTGTCACCCTGGGATTTGGCGAGATTATCCGCTTGATACTGGAAAACTGGAGTGCGTTCTCCCAGGGACCAAGCGGCATTGCCAATATTCCCCGGCCCGGTTTTTTCGGTATCGCAATGTCACTGGAAGCCTCGATAACTTATCTGTATTATCTGATGATCGCCATGGTGCTGGGCACCATGTTCGTGGTGAACCGGTTGCAGCATTCTCGTATCGGCCGGGCCTGGGTAGCCCTGCGCGAAGACGACATTGCCTGTCAGGCCATGGGCATCGACAAGACCAGGATCAAGCTGACCGCGTTTGCCCTGGGGGCGACCTGGGCAGGAATGGCCGGCGTTTTTTTTTCCGCCAAAACCACTTTTGTCAACCCGGCCAGCTTCACCTTTCTGGAGTCGGCGATCATTCTGTGCATTGTTGTCCTGGGAGGGATGGGTTCGATCATTGGCGTCATTGCCGCAGCCCTGATCCTCATTCTTCTCCCCGAGTATCTGCGGACTTTTGCCGATTACCGCATGCTCGTCTTCGGCGCGGTGCTGGTGGGCATGATGATATTTCGTCCTCAGGGCATTATTTCGACTGTGCGCCGAACCTACACACTCAACCGATAAACCATGGCAATTTCGACACAGCCCATGGAACCATTGCTCACTGTCCGCTCCCTGACCATGGATTTCGGGGGCATCCGCGCCTTGGATGGCCTCGATCTGTGTGTTCATCAAGGAGAGATCGTTGCCCTGATCGGCCCCAACGGCGCTGGAAAAACCACTTTTTTCAACTGCCTGACCGGCATGTATGCCCCCACTGGCGGCGACTTGATGCTCACCCCGCCCGGTAAAACGCCGCAACGGCTCAATGGCCTCAAGCCCAACCGGGTTACCGAGCAGGGACTGGCCCGCACCTTTCAGAACATTCGCCTTTTTCCCAACATGACCGTGCTGGAAAACGTGATGATCGGCCGGCATTGCCGGACACGATCCACGGTGTTTGGCGCTATTTTCCGGCCGCCGGCAACGGTTCGCGAAGAAAAAGCAATCATTGGCACGAGCGTTGCTTTACTCGAACGGGTCGGCCTGGCCAATCAAGCCAACGAGTTCGCCAAAAACCTGCCCTACGGGGCGCAGCGCCGGCTGGAAATCGCCCGGGCCCTGGCAACCGAACCACTGCTGCTGCTCCTCGATGAACCGGCGGCCGGAATGAATCACCAGGAAACCCTGGAACTGGACGCGCTGATTGTCTCACTTAAAAACGACGGTCTATCTATTCTCCTGATCGAGCACGACATGAAGCTGGTGATGCGCCTTTCCGACCATATTTTTGTCATGGATTACGGTTGCAAAATTGCGGAAGGCACACCAGACCAGGTTCGGAATAATCCGGCAGTAATCAAGGCCTACCTCGGTGACACCGTTGACCATGCTTGAACTCCGGAATATCAGCACCTTTTATGGCAACATTCAGGCACTGCATGATATCAACCTCAAGATCGATCAGGGCGAAATCGTCGCGCTAATCGGCGCCAACGGTGCGGGCAAATCCACCACCCTGATGTCGATCAGTGGGATCACACCGCCCCGGCAGGGCGAGATCCTTTTCCAGGGACACCCCATTCACGGCATGATGCCGGACGCCATTGTCAAGTTGGGTATCTGCCAGGTACCAGAAGGCCGCCATATCTTTCCCGAGCTGACCGTGGCGGAAAACCTCGATATGGGCGCTTTTCTGCGCCGGGACAAACCAGGTGTCGCGACAGACAAAGAGTCGCTCTACGCCCTTTTTCCGATCCTGGCCGAGCGGCGCCACCAACCTGGCGGTAATCTCTCCGGTGGTGAGCAGCAGATCTTGGCCATCAGCAGAGCCCTGATGGCCCGACCCCGGATGCTGCTCCTTGACGAACCTTCCATGGGCCTGGCGCCGCTGGTCACCAAACAAATATTTGACATTATGGTTAAAATAAACAAAGAACACAACACGGCTATTTTCCTGGTCGAACAGAACGCCAATCTTGCTCTGCAGGTTGCGGATCGGGGCTATGTCCTGGAAAACGGACGAATCGTCCTGGAGGACACAGCAATGGCGCTCCTCAATAATGCCGCCATCCAAAAGGCCTATCTGGGTATTTAAACAAGGACAGTAGCGAATTTTGCAAACTAAATGAAACGGATTAAAAATATGAACAAAGTTGTGAACATTGGGGTCATAGGTGTCGGTTATCTCGGGCGTTTTCATGCCCAGAAGTACGCTGCCATGGAAGGTGTAAAATTGGTGGGTGTGGCCGATGCCGATCTGGCACGGGCACAACTGGTGGCCAGCGAATGCGCCACCCGCTCCTTTACCGATTACCGTGAGCTGCTTCCCCTGGTGGATGCGGTATCCATTGTCGTCCCGACCCCTCTCCACCACGCGGTGGCAAAAACCTGCTTGCGGCAGGGTATTGATGTCATAGTGGAAAAACCGGTCACCACGACCCTGACCGAGGCCGACGACCTGATCAAACTGGCCCATGAACAGCGGCGCATCTTGCAAGTTGGCCACCTGGAACGCTTTAATCCGGCGGTCCTGGCCATGCAGCCCCTGCTCACCCATCCCCTGTTCATCGAGGCCCATCGCATTGCGGTGTTCAAGGAACGGGGCACGGATGTCGATGTGGTGCTCGACCTGATGATCCACGACATCGATATCGTGCTCTCCATTGTCAAATCGCCGATCATCTCGATCTTGACCGCCGGTGCGCCGGTCATCACCAAACTGACCGACATTGCCAACGCCCGGCTGATTTTTGCCAATGGCTGCACCGCCAACATCACGGTCAGCCGCATCTCCATGGACAACATGCGGCGGATGCGCATCTTCCAGCCAGGCCAGTACCTGTCGGTGGATTTCGGTAAAAAGGAGATCATGGCGGTGCGGTTGCAGCCGGGCAAGAACGGTGGCAATCCGGTGCCGGAGATCAGCAAGTCGAGCTTTCAGGAGCAGGATGCCCTGGAGCTGGAACTGCGCGATTTCGTCAGTCACGTCCGCGACCGCACTCGGCCGGCGGTTTCCGGGGAAGAGGGGCGGCGGGCCTTGGATGTGGCCCTGCAGGTAGTCGAGCAGATTCACGGCAACCGGCAACGGATCGAGCAGATCCTGATCAATGAGGGGAGAAGCGACCTGCTGGCTTTCCTCAAGCCCAACTGAATGGACCAGCTATCGATGCACCTCCAAAACCACCACGAACAGGGGCGCGAGGTCATAATCGTGGCCGGAGAAGCCTCGGGGGATCTACATGGCGCCAATCTGGTCCGGGCGATGCGGGTTCGGGACAACAGCCTGCGCTTCTGCGGCATGGGCGGCAGGGAGTTGCAGCAAGCCGGAGTGGAACTGCTCTACGATGCGGCCACCCTGGCGGTGGTCGGCGCCGTTGAGGTATTGAGCCATCTGGGCGACATTCTCCGCGCCCGCCGCGCCTTGATCGAGCGCATGCGCAGCCATCGCCCTGCTCTGCTCATTCTCATCGATTACCCGGATTTCAATCTGCTGCTCGCCAAAAAAGCCAAGCAAATGGGCATTCCCGTCTTTTATTATATCAGCCCCCAAGTCTGGGCCTGGCGCAGTGGCCGGGTCAAGACGATCAAACGGCTGACCGACCGGGTGGCGGTCATCCTCCCTTTTGAGCAATCATTCTACGCCCGCCATGGCGTCGATGTCGATTTTGTCGGCCATCCGCTGATGGATTCGGTCAAGCCTGGTTTAAACCCCGCGGCTTTCAGAGCACTCCACAAGATCGAGTCAACGAGAAAACTGGTCGGCCTCCTGCCCGGCAGCCGGAGAAAGGAGGTCGCGGCCCTGCTGCCCGATTTCCTCGCCGCCGCCGGATTCTTGGCTCGAGATACGCCGCAGGCCTACACCTTTCTCGTCCCCCAGGCCCCGACGATCACCCGCTCCCTGCTCGACGAGCACGGGCTGGCCGCTTGGCAGGACCGTCTCGACATCCGGGTGATCACCGAGGACCGTTATGCGATGATGGCCGCCTGCGACGCGGTGGTGGCCGCTTCCGGCACCGTCATCCTGGAGCTGGCGATTCTGGGGACGCCGACGGTCGCCACCTATCGGACTAGTCGGCACACCTACTGGCTGGGACGATTGCTGATCCGCAACCTGCAATTTTTCTCTTTGGTCAACCTGATCGGTGGACGGAAAATCATCCCGGAGCTTCTTCAGGATGCGGCTAATCCTGAGCAGATAGCCAAAGCATTACATGTGATGCTTGAAGATGAACAGGCGAGAACAACTATCCTGGCTGGTCTTGACGAGGTGCGGCAGCGTTTGGGCGGACCAGGGGCCTCCGACCGGGCCGCCTCCATAGCCCTTGATGTGCTTGCCGCAGGAGCAAACCATGGATGAGATCGAACCGGTCATTCTTCCCATCGATGGCACCCTCGACCTGCACACCTTCCGGCCTGCAGAAATCAAGCACCTTGTTCCTGATTATCTCGAAGAATGCAGAAAAATTGGCCTCTTGCATGTCCGCATCATCCACGGCAAGGGAACGGGCACCCTCAGGCGAACAGTGCATGCCCTGCTTGCCCGGCTCGACATGGTGGCTGACTTTCGCTTGGGTAATGAGGCGAGCGGTTCTTGGGGGGCTACGCTGGTGACTCTGCGGCCGGAGGAACCGTCGTCTGCATCGGTTCGATAAGGCCATGACTGGCGGCGAGCGTTCGCACCTGGATCATAAAGGTGGACGGCAGGGGCAGGGATCGATCTTCCAGCAGCAGCCCCAAAGCCTTGGCCATGAGCAAAGAGGGGATGGAATGGATGCCCTCCTGGTTGTCGCAGATGGTCTTCATGCGTAAGGCATCGGTGAGCACGGGCGCCAGCGGTGCACACCAATTGGCCAGTTCACGCAGTTCCCGTTCCACCAGTTCGCGATTGGCGGCCGCAAAAAAAGTCACCGCTTCATCAACCGGCTGGGTGCCGAACAGATTATTGATCACCGCTCCAGCCAGATGGGCGTGATAGGGTTCCGGCTGGTTGCAGTAGCGTTCCTGGACGCTTTGGCGCAGCACCTTGAACAGAATCATCTGCACAATCACGATCGCCTCCCGCATCACCGGAATCACTTTATTGTCAACCAACGGCTTGTTCCCGTTCATTACATCGCTGTTCATAACACCACCCGAATGGCCGGATTTTCGGCAAAAAGTTGATAGAACCGCAACCGTTCGGCCTCATCGTTGACCGTCATTTCCACATTGATGCTGAGATACCGGCCAGTGGAGCTGACGTTACCCTCGCCAATGACACACGTCGCGACATCCACCACGGTAGAGACAGCCTCAATTATGGCCATTCGCTCTTCCCCTATCAAGCGGTATTGCCATCGGCAGGGATAGACAATTTCCGGTTTGCAGCTGCTGTGTTCTTTCATAGTGATCATGCTCCTTGCGCGGCCTTATACCTCAGCCTGGTATTGCTTGCCAATAAAAAGAGTGCTCCTCTTTTTTTGTACCCGGTGGTATGCTGCCCGCCCAAATCCACCCTGTTTCTGTTCTCCGGAGCACAACATATGCGCCACCCTTTTTTGATTGTCAGCCATCACGTTCAATCTGATAATCTTTTAGCTGAAGTATCTAAAAAATTTGACGTGACCATCGTGCCCAGCGGCCAGGATGGCCTGACCGTTCTAGCCGAGGAAACCCAGTGGTGCGGGATGCTTGCCGCACTAGACCTGCCCGACATGAGCGGTCTTGATTTTCTTGAACAAGCGGCTCAGCTCTCAACCGCCATCCCCTTGCTCCTGGCACCGGAGGCGCACCTGGCCGAGACCCTGGGCCAGGCCAACCGCCAGTCAGTTTTCCGGGTGGTGCTGGAAAACACCCCGGCAGCCGACCTGGAGACCATTCTCCTCGACGCAAGCCGGCAATTTGACCTTATCCAACGTGAAAGACAACTGCACGTCCAGATCGCACGCCTGACCCTCACCGACCCGCTCACTGGTTGCTACAACAGGCTCCATCTTGAGGAACACCTGCTCAAAGAATTAAGCCGTTCCATCCGTTACTCCCACTACCTCTCGGTTATTCTCTGCGATATCGATGGATTGAAAGAAGTCAACGAGGCCTTTGGTCATCGGGCCGGTGATGTAATCCTCAGCGAATTTGCCCGGAGCGCCGGACAATTGATCCGTCATGATATTGACACCATCACCCGCTGGGGTGAAGATGAATTCCTGCTGGTCCTGCCCGAGACCCCCATTCGCGGCGCTGGACGGGTGGCCAACCGCTTGCGGGAGCAATTTGCCGGACTTGACTGCTCGGTGGACGGCCATCGGATTGCCTGCACCGCCAGTTTCGGCGTGGCCGGGTTTGCTCCGGAAACCGGGGAGCGCAATGCGGTCGTCGAGGATCTGCTGCTCATCGCCAGTCGTTGCCTACTCCAGGCCAAGGCAACTGGCGGTAATCAGGTGCTGTGTTGTCCTTGATTGGAGAAACGTTTCTCAGCACAATGGCATGACTGAAAACGATCAACCATGATCATCCTGGCCTCCGCCAAGGGGCAGGACTTCACGCCTGCCGCCACCATGCCTTCCTCAACCCTGCCTGAATTCCTCGATCAGGTGCACCAATTGATCACCCTCCTCCGCCACTACAGCCTGTCGGATCTCCGCATCCTGATGCATGCCAGCCAGGGCTTGGCAGAACAAACTCTGACGCAGATCCACTCTTTTTCCCTGTCCTGTACCCCGGAAAACAGCAAACCAGCCATCCTGGCCTTCAGCGGCGAGGCCTACCGCAGTCTGGCCGCGATAGACTGGACGCAGGAAGACTTGACGTTCGCTCAAGACCACGTCCGCATTCTCTCCGGACTCTACGGCAGTTTGCGGCCGCTTGACCTGATGCAGCCCTATCGCCTGGAAATGGGAACTTCCTTGTCCAATGAGCGGGGAAAAACGCTATATCCTTTTTGGTCGGATCTGGTCACCGCGAGCCTGAACAGGGCGATGGCCATGGAACGTCACCCCATTTTGATCAATCTGGCCTCAAACGAATACGCCAAAGTGGTGCAGATAAACCGGTTGCACAGCCCCTGGCTTGATATCCAATTCATGGAAGAAACCAATGGCCGGTTGAAAAGCGTGGCTGTCTATGCCAAACGGGCCCGGGGGTTGATGGCTGGATTCTGCATCCGCAACCGTATTGAGCATCCCGAAGATCTCCGGCACTTCACCGGCAACGGCTATGCCTTCCGGCCCGACCTGTCAAATGAGTACCAGTGGCTGTTCACCCGCCCGATGGACTGAGTTCTTAAACTGCTTTTTGGTGGGGGTACCCATGATCGGTGCTGCCGTTGATCAGAGTGATCTGGTCGTTAAGGGTCCACATGTCGTAGATGTATCCTAGCCCGCAGAGGCCAAAGGTGAGCAGGTAGACGATACCGGTCCATATTTTCCCCATATAAAACCGGTGAATGCCGAACATCCCCAGGAAGACCAAGAGCAGCCAGGCGACGTTGTAATCGATTGGTCCGGGCGTAAAGCGGATATCCGCCTCACGATCCATGCCTGGGATGAGAAAGAGGTCAACGATCCAGCCGATGAAAAAAATGCCGAGAGTAAAGAAGTAGATGGTTCCCGAGATCGGTCGGCCATAGTAGAAGCGGTGAGCGCCAATGAATCCGAACAGCCAGGCTATATAGCCGATTACAAGGCTGTGGGTGGGGCGGAAAGTTTCCATGGTTGTTTTCCCGTGATTGTATCCTTGAACAACGCAATTCGCGCCAACGAACGACCGATATGATTGGCATCAATCCGGCCGCTGTCAAGCAGCTCCTCGATGGCCCGGATGCCCTCTCGAACCGCATCGTCGACCGGGTTGAGATTATTCCCAACCACCATAACATCCACCCCGGCGAGTACGGCCCGCTGCACGGCCTCGGCAAAGCTCCAGCCGTGACTGATCGCCCGCATCTGTAAATCGTCGCTGAACACCACCCCCGAAAAGCCGAGTTCCCGGCGCAGCAGACCTGCAATCACCAGGGGTGACAGCGTTGCCGGCAGTCCCGATGGATCGAGATGGCGGTTGACCAAATGAGCTGTCATGATTCCGTCACCATATCCTTCGGCAAGCAACCTCCGGTAAGGTTCCAGTTCGATCGTTTGCCAGCAGCCGGTCGTTTCGACAAAGCCGAGATGGGAATCGCTGCCGGCGCTGCCGTGTCCAGGAAAATGTTTGAGGCAGCAGCCGACGCCCTGCCGATGGTGGGCCTCGATAAAGGCGCGGGCATGGGCGGCCACCACCACCGGATCGGCGCCAAAACTGCGCTGAAAGCGGCTGATGATCGGGTTGTCCTGGTTGAGATCGAGATCAACCACCGGCGCGAAATTGAGATTGATGCCGCAATCCGCCAGTTCCGCCGCCATAAGGGTGGCATGATGGGTTGTGGCGGCCACACCTTCCCTCGCCAGCTCGGCCGCGCTGCGGGAGGGAGCAAAACCGGCCCGCTCCTTGAGACGGCAGACCTTGCCCCCTTCCTGATCAACGGCGATAAAAGGCGGAATGACGGCAAAATGACACAGGCTCGCCACTAGCTGCTTGAGCTGCGATGGCGAGCGGATATTCTGCACCGAGCCGTCAACATTGCGTTCAAACAGAATCACCCCGCCCAGTTGTTCCCTTGCCAGCGCCTTCGCCACCCAATGGTCGGGCCCCACCTCGCACCCACGGAAACCGGCGACGAACATTTGGCCCAAGGCTAATCCATCCTTCATGGCGTCTTCCTGGCTGGCATGCAGGCGTCCTTTTTTTGTCGAAAATATGACAGAACCGGCAAGCAATCGTTCATTATCTCTGGCAATACCATTTAAATAACTGTTACCATTCAACAATACAAATTATTGTACAATCCGGCATAGAAATCGCTAAAAGGTTAGACAATGGTTCTTTAAGAAAAAACCAGCGAAACCGGTTCCTTTTTTAAATTAATCGTACCATTCAACCCCGTAGCCGATTGCGTGAATTTTATGGACATGAAAGTAATTGATGATCAGGTTGACCTCCAGATTGCCTCCACCATGGAAAACCTGTTGTCGGAATTAAGTCACTACCGGCAACAATCGGAAAAACTGAAAAAAATCAATACGCTTTACCAACGCATGGCGGGAATTCTCGATCTTCCGGGCATGATTGAGGCCTACTCGATCTGGCTCATGGAATTTGTCGGTCACGAGCTCATCGGCTACAACAACCCCGCCCGCCAGCGCATGCACATGTTCTGCTCCTACCACGGCCCCCAAAGGCGGCAGGCGATCCAACTGGCGCAAGAGATTTTAGAGCAGCCATTTGATCAGGAATCCATCACTGCCCAGGCAGACGGATTTCATGTGCACAAATGGGTATTCAACTCCACCGACTGTCGTGGCCTGCTGGTGATGCTGCGCAAGGGCACCCCCCTGACTGAAGAGGAATTGCAATTCATCGACGAATCGCTGATTATCCTGGCCGATCCGCTGAAACGGGCTTTGGAGTATGAGGAAATTTTTGCACAAGCCCGCAGAGACAGCCTAACTGGCTTGCCCAACCGTTTCGTCTTTGAGGAACGGATCGGCTCCATCGTCGAACAGGCCAAACGGCATGGCCATCCGCTGACCTTGGCGGCCCTGGACCTGGATCACTTCAAGGCTGTCAACGACACCATGGGCCATCTCATGGGGGATCAAATCCTGAAACAGGTTGCCGACAGTCTCAATAAGGAAGTTCGGCTCACCGACATGTTGGTGCGCATGGGCGGCGATGAATTTTTGCTGGTTTTGCCCGACACCAGCATGCAGGATGCCCGGTTTTTAGCTGAACGGCTCTGCCTGGCCGTGGCACAGCTTGATATCTCGACCAATGCCGGAAAATTGGCGGTCAGCATTGGGCTCTCCGAATGGCGGCCCGGCATGAGCATCGAAACCTGGATGGAACAGGCCGACGACATCCTCTACCAGGCCAAGGCCAACGGCAGGGCCCAGGTCGCTGTCAATTAAGCGGCAAGTCCTGGTCAAGACAGCCCCCGGACGTGCTTGCTTCACGGCTTTTTGAGTTGAATCCGCAACGGAATGCAGTGCAACGATCGTCCCTTCTGCACGGTACGCCCTATCTCCCAGCTATCGCAGACCAGCGTGCCGCCTAGCAGTTGTTCAATCTCCCCCACCAGCCCCTTGATATTGATCACCGGATGTCGCCGGAAGACCTCGGGCAGGCCGGAAGTCAGGTTGCAGGCCAGACAGCGCCCCGGCCGCTCGTGCAGGTTTAGAAAAAAATCAAGGGACTGTTCGTTCCTGTTATACCCTGCAAAGGTCAGGTTAATGTCGTAGGCCCCTTCACTGGCGTCCCCAAAGAGCGCCTCGAAAAAGTCATTGGAACGCTCCGGTGGAAACAGCGCCTGGAGCGCCTTGTCGGTAAATATCATTTCTGGTTGTATCATTGGACCCCGCAACGAGCTGTCAATATTCTGTCAAATCCTATCCGCCCTGGTCACACCCACTGAAAACATTCGGCCAAGGCCACAATCCCTGCAATGATTTCCGCATCATAGAGCAGTCAAGGAACCATTGCGGCTGCGACTTTACCCAGTCCCGGCCGTACATGTCAACACCCATTGCACCACTGCCCCTGCTGTGGTAGAAGACCGGGTATGCAATCCCAACTCTTTTCCGGCGCTGATCAAAACCCGCCCGCCGTCAACGCGGAGGCCCTCAATCCCGCACAACGCACCGCCGTCACGCATGGTGATGGTCCGATCCTGGTGATTGCCGGAGCCGGCACCGGCAAGACCCGCACCCTGGTCCACCGGATGGCCCATCTGATTCAACAGGGCACCCCGCCGGAATCAATTCTGCTGCTCACTTTTACCCGCCGCGCCGCCCAGGAAATGCTTCACCGGGCCGGCGAATTGACCGCTGGCTCCTGCCGACGGGTGATGGGCGGCACCTTCCATGCCACCGCCAATATCCTGTTGCGCCGCTACGGCCACCATCTGGGGCTGGGCGCCAATTTTACCATCATCGACCGGGGCGACGCCGAAGGCATCATCAACCTGCTCAAATCCTCCCTGGGCATGGCCGGAGCCGGCAAGCGCTTTCCATCGAAACGGGTGGTCATGAACCTGATCTCCGGGGCGATCAACAAGGCGGCCACCATTGAGCAACTGGTGTATCGCGACCATATCCACCTGACCGAGTTTCTCCAGGATTTTTACACCATTGACGAGCATTACCGCCAGTTCAAGCTTGATCACGGACTGATGGATTACGATGATCTGCTGATCCACTGGAAACGGTTGCTGGCCGAATCGGAAACAGCCCGGCACGAACTCTCCAACCGTTTTCAGCATATTCTGGTCGACGAGTATCAGGACACCAACCAGTTGCAGGCCGAAATCGTCCGCTTGCTCGCCTATCGCCATCACAACGTTATGGTGGTCGGGGACGACGCCCAGTCGATCTACAGCTTCCGGGGAGCTGATTTCTATAACATCATGCGCTTCCCCGAGCAATTCCCGAACACCAAAATTGTCAAGCTCGAGGAAAACTACCGCTCCACCGAACCAATCCTGCAGCTGACCAACGCCATTATCGCCAACGCCGAGAAAAAATTCACCAAAACGCTGTTCACCAGCATCACCGGAGGCATCCGGCCGCAACTCGTGATGGCACCCACTGAGGCGGCCGAAGCCCGTTTTGTGGTCCAGGCCATCGAACAACGACGACAGGAAGGGGTTCCCCTGCGCGAGATTGCGGTGCTCTTTCGCTCCGGATTTCATTCCTACAAACTTGAGCTCGAACTGGCCAGCCGCGGTTTTGACTTTGATAAACGCGGCGGCCTCAAACTGACCGAATCAGCCCACATCAAGGATCTACTCTCTTTTTTCCGGGTGGTGATCAACCCTTGGGACAACCTCAGCTGGAACCGCATCCTGCTGCAACTGGAAAAAGTCGGCCCCAAGACGGTGCATAAAATTCTAGCCGCCATCCGGGAATCGGACACGCCGTTTACCGACCTCACCGCCTACCGGCCAGGTCCAGCCTGGAAAAACCAGTTCGAGCAGTTGACCGCCACTCTGCAGCGTCTGCAGGAACCGACCCTGACCCCATCCGATCAGTTCGATCTGGTCATGGAGTATTATGTGCCGGTGTTCGAAAAGATGTACTACGATGACTACCCCAAACGGCGTAAGGAACTCGATCAGATCAAGGTCCTGATTGCCGGCTATGGCGACCTGCAATCCTTTGTTGACGACACCGCCCTCGATCCGCCGGAGGTCAACGCCTCGGCAAGCGACACCGAGGACGAACAACGGCTGATCCTCTCCACCATCCACTCGGCCAAAGGGCTGGAATGGGACACGGTCTTTGTTATCGGACTGGCTGAGGGCCGGTTTCCCCATCAGAACACCACCACTCCTGGCGAGCAGTGGGAAGAGGAGCGGCGTCTGCTGTATGTGGCCGCTACCCGGGCAAAAAAGCAACTCTTTCTCAGCTACCCGCGCGAACTGATGACTCCGGACCGGCAGCAGATGAGGGCCGCGATGTCGCCCTTTATCAGGGAGATCAGCCCCGGCCTCTACAACACCGTCGACCGGGCCGGCGCAACCTCATCCCCACTGACCAGCCACTATCATCAGCCCCCCCCGGCGGCCTCGCCCTCGACAAAGATCGAATTAGCCCGGACGGTCTACCAAGAGGGGATGCAGGTCAATCACGCCTTTTTCGGCATTGGCCGAATCACCTCGATTCCCGGCCCCCGTCGGGTGGAAATTTTGTTCGACCGCCACGGCAGCAAGATTCTCCACCTGGATTACGCGCAACTGGAGATTCTCACATGACCAGTTCCGTCCGGTAACAGCGCCATGAACTATCAAGAAGCAGAAGACTGGCTGGATCAACTCCAATTCTTCACCATCAAGCTCGGCCTAGAGACCACCAGAACGCTGCTGGCAGAACTCGGCAACCCTCAGGATCGCCTCAAAATCATCCATGTCGCCGGCACCAACGGCAAAGGCTCTGTGGGCGCGACCCTGCTATCGATCCTCTCGGCCGCTGGAATTCGCACCGGATTTTATTCCTCGCCTCACCTCAGCATGGTGCGCGAACGGTTCCGAATCAACGACAGTTATATGTCAGCCTCCGATTTTGCCGGTCTCGTCACCAGGCTGGCAACCTTTCTCCACGACCGTCCCCTGCCCACCTATTTCGAATGCACCACCTTGCTGGCGCTGCTGTGGTTCGCTGAGCAGCAGGCGGAGGTGGTCATCTTGGAAACCGGCATGGGCGGGCGACTTGACGCCACCAATGTTGTCCTGCCGCTGATCACGATCATCACCGACATCAGCCGTGACCACGAACAGTATCTCGGCTCAACCCTGAGAGCCATCGCCGGCGAAAAGGCCGGCATCATCAAGCCCGGGGTGCCGGTGATCTTTTCCGGCAGAGCCGCCGAGGCTGTTCCGGTGATCGAGGCCCGTTGCCAGGAGCAGCAGAGCCCTCTCTTTATGTATGACCATCATTTTTCGGGAGCGCGGACCAGCGACGGCGGCCTTGATTACCGTCCCATTGCGGGCACGCTTCGCGCCAACCTGCCGCTGACGCTGCAAGGCGAACACCAGGTTGTCAACACCAGCCTGGCGTTGGCCGCGCTCGAACAACTCGCCCCGGTCTTTCCAGTCAGCCCGCAGGCATTGACCACGGGATTGCGCCAGGCCCGCTGGCCCGGCCGGATGGAATTGGTCCCGATTCACCACCAGGAAAAGCCCCTATGCTTTCTCCTCGATGGCGCCCACAACGAGGCGGGAGTTGCGGCTCTGGTCCAGTCCCTAGAGCACGACTATCCCCATCACCGCCTGCTGCTGGTCTGGGGCAACATGGCCGACAAGCTGATGGGAGCTGCTTTTCTCGACCTGCTGGCACGGGCCGATGCCATCGTCCTCACCCGGGCCGAAACACAGCGCTCCGCAGTACCAGTCGCACTTTTCGCACAATTGCCGTCTCAGCTGCAGGCAAAAGCCTGCTGCGCCGAAACCGTGGAACATGCCCTGGAGATGATCCAAATGGTCGCTGCTCCCGACGACCTGATCTGCGTGGCCGGTTCGCTCTATCTGGTCGGCCGGGTTCGCCAACTGCTGCTGGGGGACTTGACCACCGAATGAGCACGAATTATTTCACTCTCGACAGCATCGACGAGGGCCTGATCCGGGCTGAACGCAGCAAGGCGCGGGAACTGCGGAAGAGCCGCTGGTGGCAGCAAAAGACCTCAACCGGTACCTGCTGGTACTGCGGCCAGAAAGTCGGCTTCCCTAATCTGACCATGGATCATGTCGTCCCATTGACCCGTGGCGGCCGCAGCACCAAGGACAATCTCGTTCCCTGCTGCAAGGAGTGTAACAATAAGAAAAAATCCTTGCTGCCGGTTGAATGGGAGGAATATATGGATGGACTGCGCCAGCGCAAGGAATAGTCGCCGAGATCGATTCTTTTCCCTTTTTTGATCAGCTGTTGCCCCACTCTCGGATGCGGTTCGAATGCAGCCGAACCTGTACCCACCGGCTCTTTTGTTTCCGTGCTGACAATGGGCTTGATTTCTCGTACGACTTTTCAGCCACTACAAAACGACTACTTCATAATACTCCAAAATAATTAATTTTTTCCTAGTCCCAATCTGAGTGAGGGAGCCCAGCCCATGCAGAGAAAAACTATCCAGGTTGAAGAAAAAGTCCCCCTGCTCACCGGTATTCCTCTCAGTTTTCAACATCTGTTCGCCATGTTCGGGGCCTCGGTCCTGGTGCCAACCCTGTTCAAGATCGACCCGGCCATCGTTTTGTTGATGAACGGCATCGGCACCCTGATTTATCTCGTGCTCTGCAAGGGCAAGGCACCGGCCTTCCTCGGGTCGAGCTTTGCCTTTCTCTCGCCAGTTTTTGTCGTTCTCGGCGCCAACCAGGCAGGGTGGACCGGCAACTATTCCTTTGCCCTCGGCGGCTTCATCGCCTCGGGGCTGATGTTCATCTTCGTGGCGCTGATCATCTGGAAGTTCGGTTCGGATTGGATCAAAACCGTTTTGCCCCCGGCCACCATGGGACCGATCGTTGCCCTCATCGGCCTGGAACTGGCCAGCGTCGCCACCGGCATGGCGGGCATCATGCCAGACCCAGTCAGCGGCGCGTACAACACCAAAGCTATTGTTGTTTCGATTGCCACTCTGCTCGTGGTCACCTTCGGCACTGTTCTCTTCCGGGGCTTCATGGCCATTATTCCGGTGCTCACCGGCATCATCGCCGGCTACCTGATTGCCATCCCCCTGGGTCTTGTCCAATTCGACGCCATCGCTCAGGCCCCGCTGCTCGCCCTGCCCACGTTGTACCTGCCTAAACTCGATTTCAATGCCATCCTGATCATCTTGCCCGCCTCCCTGGTGGTCATCTCCGAACACATCGGCCATCTGGTGGTTACCGGCAATATCGTGGGTCGGGACCTGACCAAAGATCCAGGGCTGCATCGGTCCCTGATGGGCGACGGCATCTCCACCGTGCTCTCGGGATTCTGCGGTTCCGTCCCGACCACTACCTACGGTGAAAATATCGGTGTCATGGCGGTCACTCGTGTCTACTCCGTCTGGGTCATTGGCGGCGCGGCGGCCATTTCCATCTGTCTGGCCTTTGTTGGCACACTCTCCGCCTTCATCCAGTCGATTCCCGCTCCGGTCATGGGCGGCGTCTGCATGCTGCTTTTCGGGGTCATTGCCGCCTCAGGCGTGCGCATGCTGGTGGAAGCCAAAGTGGATTATTCCAAACCGGCCAACCTCTCCCTGACCGCCATTGTTCTCATCGTCGGCATCAGCGGGGTAGCGGTGAAGATCGGCGACGTCCAGCTCAAGGGCATGGCCCTGGCCACAATAGTCGGCATGTTCCTTTCTCTGATTTTTCACCTCATTGCCAAACTGCATCTGGGCAATGAATAGAGCGATCTCTGAACAACCGATTACCTTTTTTCCAAAGTGTGGCGGCAATTTGCCTGGCCCGCTCCCGGATCCTTGCCGCCCGCATTGTTAATCGGGTAAAAGGGTCGTCCCTCGGACACCACCTCGACCGTGAAAATCCTGGTTCCACCTTGTGGGAACGGAACCCTTGTGGTATTTTATTGATAATCCTTTATTTTTTAATTTCCCGAGCAGGACGTGGATAGCGCAACGTATTTCCTTCATATAGCCGCCGATCACCTCAGCGCCACCCTCCAAAGCAACGCCTGGGGCGAAGCGGACCTCCCAATCAGCGCTCATGAACAACTCAGTACGTTGCTTGCCAGCGCTGGCATTGTCCATGGCATTGACCAGGAAGCCCTCTCCTTGGCCCAAAATCGACTCGACCAGGGAAAAATCCTGGCCGAACCACTGATTGTGGCTTTGGGCACCCCTCCTGCCATCGGCCGCAAGGATGTGCATCCGTGCTATACTGCGTATCCCCATTTCATCGAAGAAAGTGTTGAAGACGGAAAGGTGCAGCAGATCGAAATCCTTTTGACGCCTCTGGTCCGCAAGGGTGCGCTCCTCACCAAACCGGGACCGCCGACCCATCCTCAAGCCGGAAAAAACATCTTTGGTCAGGCCATCCCCTGCCCTTTGCCGGAGGAACAGATTCTTGTTCCGGGCGACCAGGTTACCGTGGACGAAGAAACCGGACAAATGAGTGCTGCTGTCAGCGGCTACCCGGTCTTTACCTCAGTCGTCAAGGGATCGATCGAACAGGTATGCCTGAGCGTTGCCCCACTCATCCGCACCACTCCGGATCGGATGCAGGCCAAAATCCACCTGAAGCCGGCCCCACCCGGCCATTCGCTGCCCAATCATGACACTGTTCTCCAGATCCTTGACGAGGAACGGATCGTCTTTGGCCGGCTCATGCATGCCATCGATAAATGCCTGGAACAATGCGCCAGCGACCACCGGCCCCATAGCGCCATTGTTGCCCTGGGCACACTGCCCATCAACGGCAAGGATGCCTGGCTGCGCTTTGAGATGGAGATTGGTTCCATTCCCGGAAAACTCATGGGCAGCGGCGATATCGACTACCGGGAACGCAATATGTTTATCGGGGTCGACAAGGATCAATTGATTGCGGTCCGTATCCCCCCTACCCCAGGCTCGCCTGGCAAGGATGTTTTCGGCGCTCCAATCACCCAGGCGCCCGGAAAAGACATCGCCGTCAAGGTGACCGACGATGCCGTCTTCAACGAGGCGACCGGCGAGATCCGCGCCGGCCGTTCCGGCGTTCTCTCCATGGTCTCCGAAGGCTCGGTCAAGGTCTGCTCACGGCTGATCCTCTCCAGTGATGTCGACTTTGCCACCGGCAACATCGTCTCCCGCGACGCCCTGGAAATCAAGGGGTCAATCAAGCCAAAATTTCGGGTCAATGCCTTGGGAGATATCCTCATCAGAGGCAACATCGAAAATGCGCATGTTCGCTCGGACAGCAACGTGGTGGTTCAGGCCGGCATGAATGGCGACAATGCCAGTATCCACGCCCGGGGCGATGTGGACATTCGATTTGTCGAGCGGGGAAAAATCGAGGCAGGCGGCTCAATCATTCTGCGGAGAAATGGATACTACTGCAGCCTGTACGCCGGCACCGACGTCTGTTGCGAGCCTTCGTCGCGCATTGCTGCCGCTCAATTGGTCGCCGCCGGTTCACTGACTGTGGGCACCGTAGGGTCGGACATTGCCGATCCTTCCTTGCTGGCGGCGGCGGTCTCGCCCGAGCAACTGCGCCGTTTTTTCGAGTTCCAGCGCACCATTGCCGCGCAATTCGAGGCGGCCGAAACCCTGCAACGCCAAATCGGGCAGTTTACCGAGAGTGAAGAACTCGACGAACTGATTGAAGCCCTTGAGGAGAGTCGGAAGCAATGCCGTGCGCTCAACCTGATCGCCCCTCCAGACCAGGAGCCGCCTGACCATGGCCTTGCCCACGCCCTGCAATGTACCATTGTCGTCAAGGGCACCATTTTCGTCGGCTCGGAAATTCGCATCGGCAACAGCCGCATGATCCTTCGCATGACCCAGAGCAACGTCTACTTCCGCTTGCAGGATCAATCCGAAGATGAGATGCATAACCGCAACATTCTCATTATCCCCAACAAAAAATAATACCGGGAGCTCCCCATGTTCGTCAAACTGTGGATGACCAGCAACGTCCTTACCGTCAACAGCACCCAGACTCTCCTCGAAGTTGAACAGATTATGCGTGAAAACCGTATTCGCCGAGTCCCCGTGGTGGACGACGGCCATCTCCTCGGCATCATCAGCCGCGAAGACATTTACCGAGCCCTGCCTTCTATATTTGACCCGAGTATCAGCCCGGAAATCCTCGATCAGGCTGGCCGGGTCGAAGCCGGATCGATCATGACCCGCTCACCGGTTACCGTCGAACCGTCCACTCCGTTGGAGCAGGCAGCCCTGATGATGCGAACCCACAAATTCGGCTCCCTGCTGGTCATGCAAAATGAAGAACTGGTCGGCATCATTACTGAAACCAATGTTTTTGATGCCTTTCTCGAGGTGCTTGGCGCGAAAAAACAAGGCGCCCGGATTGAAATTAAAATTGACCATAAACCGGCTTCGTTCTACGCCATGCTGCAAGTGTTTAAAAAATGCGAGATGACCATTCTCAGCATCACTGTGTTCCCTGATTTTTCCGAGGACTATCAGTTGGTCACCCTTAAAGTGCAGGGCGAAAACATTGACAGGCTGATCGACGCTCTTTGGGATTCAGGTCTGCAGATCAACCGGTTGCACACCGAGGAGCGGGCATCGTCGAAGTAACGGCGGACGAAAAACATACCGTAATTCAAGTAAGTACCACCTTTTCCTCCCTCGGCAGCACAGCCCACAGGCGTTTCCTTCACACCCGGCACCTTGCTTAAAGGAATAGTGACAGGGTGTTTCGGCATCGAAGCTCTTTCGTGAACAAGGAGAACAGCATGGAATGTAAGGAGATTTTGTTTGACGTAGCTCAAGGCATCGCCACAATAACCCTGAATCGAGCCGATATCGGTAATACAATTACCCATCCTGACATGATCGCCAAGATCTAGTCGGTGTGCGAGTACGTCAATACCCGCCTGGATACGCGGGTGCTCATTCTCACCGCCGTCGATCCTGCCTTTTCTTTAGGCGTTAACGTCAAGGACATGAAGGAGCGCAAGGGAATGTTTGCCGGAACCCCGGCGGAACTGAACTCGTGGAACAGTATCGGAAAAATCTCCAGGAAGTCCTGCTGAGCGTATACAACGTTGAAATCCCCACCATTGCCGCTGCGTCAATGGCTCCGCTGTTGGAGCCGGCTGCGGCCTGGCCCTGATCTGCGATATTCGTATTGCCTCTCGCAAGGCAACTTTTGGCGAATTCTTTTTAAATGTGGGGCTGGTCCCCGGTGACGGCAGCGCATTCACCCTGCCCCGGTTCATCGGCATGGCCAGGGCCAGCGAGTTGATTTTCACCTTCGAAACCATCGATGCGGAAGTAGCTCTTGCCCTGGGGCTCCTCAATCATGTGGTTGACCTTGAACATTTACTGACCAAATCCCAGGAATTAGAAGAAAAAATCGCAAGCAGACCTCCCCAAGCCGTGCGCCTGACCAAAAAAGATGCTGCGCATGGGCGTCCATTCCACCCTGGAACAGAGCATGATGCATGCCGCAGCCTATCAGTCGTTGTGCCACTTCACCAAAGATCACATGGAGGCACTGAACGCCATGTTTGCAAAGCGAACACCGGTCTTTCAGGGAAAATAATCTGGCCAGGGATACGAAAAATCTGCGTTCAACACCCCGCATGACCTCACTGCTCCTTCGAGCATGAGATCCTTTTTGTCCAAGAAGAACGAGGTCCGCATCGTCCGGATGCGAGAAACAGGTCGGTCAGTGTGTTGATCCGCACTCACCGGCTTGGACATTTCGATCATTTCTTGAACAGGTCGCCGAACCGCTCCAGGCCTTCCTTCGCCAGTTCTTCCGTGGGCACAAACCTGAGCGCTGCGGAGTTGATGCAGTATCGCTTGCCGGTGGGTGGCGGCCCATCATCAAACACATGGCCGAGATGAGAGTTACCCCCCTTGCTGCGGACCTCGGTGCGGAGTGAAAACAGGCTCCAATCCGATTTTTCGACGACATTTTCGGCGACCAGCGGCTTGGTAAAACTGGGCCAACCGGTACCGGAATCGAATTTATCGGTAGAAGAAAACAATGGTTCTCCAGAAACGATATCCACATAAATACCTTCTTTTTTATTATTCCAGTAGGCATTATTGAACGGAGGTTCGGTGCCGTTTTTTTGCGTGACCTCGTATTGCAGCGGCGTCAAACGTTGTTTGAGATCTCCGGTTGTGGCGGTCTTTTCCGGTTTTTCCCCTTTCCACGTTTTTTTTAGGAAGTCATCACGACCCGAACCGGCGCGATAATATTTGTAGCGCAAAGGGTTGTTCTTGTAATAATCCTGATGATATTCCTCAGCCGCCCAGAACTTGGGTGCTGGCAGGATCGGGGTCACCAACGGCTTCAAGAAGACACCGCTTTTCTCCAGGGCATTTTTTGACTGCTCAGCTTGAACACGCTGTTCCTCGGTGGCATAGAATATAGCTGATGTGTATGCATGGCCGCGGTCGACAAACTGGCCGCCACCATCGGTCGGGTCGATTTGACGCCAGAAAGTGTCCAACAGTTGTTTGTAGGAGACTCTTTTCGCATCGTACACCACCTCGACCACCTCAATGTGGCCGCCGGCCGCGTAATTTTCGTAGGTTGGATAGACCGTAGTCCCGCCCGCATACCCCGACTCCACCGAAATCACGCCGTCAAGTTTTTCAAACGGGGACTCCATGCACCAAAAGCAACCGCCGGCAAACAGAGCCACTTCCCGCAAAACGGCGCTCTGCCCTGCTTCTTGTCTCTGATCCGCTCCTCCTGCCTGATTGTCGGTCACAAAAATCATACCCGCCGCCATACAAAGAATTAATCGTGATACCTTTCGTAAGGGAAACATGGACAATACCCCCCTGTCACCAAATCATCTTTTTGAGAATAATTCCTCTTGTGCTTTACAATAAGTCGAATTCCGGCAAGGGCTAGGCAATATATCTGTTCTTTTTTCCGAGATGTTCACCAGTGGGAACAAAAAAGCCCCTTGGTTTTCCAGGGGAAACCAAGGGGCTTGGACTACAAGAAATGAAAAAAATGGTCAGTCGCGGGACTTATAACGGGAGCGAACACTGCCTGTACGCCGTTTCATCAGGATGATGGCGCCGCCAAAGAGAGCGAGGAACAAAATAAACCCTATGCCCAGGCCGATAAAAAACTTTCCCCAGCCTCCATCTCCGCCCTGTGCTGTTTGTTCGGATGCCGCTCCTTGTTGCCTTTCTGCTTCGGCGGTAGCTGCTGCATCGCCGGTTGAGGGCGCGGAAGTGGCAAAGGTAGCTGGATTCGCGGTAGGTTTGGGTTGCCCAGTGGCAGGTTTGGAAAACGCGCCAGCCAGTTCAGGCTTGGGCGGGATAATCGTAAAGCCCTTGGCCAGCAGCTCGATCGCCTTGGCGTCACGCACCTTACGGTCCTTGCTCCCCATGACCAGGGCAATCATCCGCACACCACCCTTTTGGGCGGTTGCGGCAATCGAGAACCCGGCTGCCTGATAGTAGCCGGTCTTGAAGCCATCGCAACCCGCCACCTGCCCCAGAAGTTTATTGTGGTTGTGCATCATGAACTTATCTTCACGAAATCCCTTGCTCTGGGTGCCGGTGTACTTCAGGGCTTCGGGTCGTTTGGCCAGCGCCCGGCAGAGGATGGCCAAATCGCGAGCAGTGGTAACGTCGGGCTCCTGCCCTTCAGAGGGCGGCAGCCCATGCACCGAATGGAACTTGGAATTTTTCATCCCCAGTTCCTGCGCCTTCTGGTTCATCAGAGCGACAAACCCTTCCTTGGAACCGGCAATATGGGTGGCCAGAGCCACGGCGGCATCGTTGGCCGACTGCACCATCAGGGCGTAGAGCAAATCCTCCACCGGAAACTGCTCCTTAGGATCGAGGTAGACCTGAGACCCGCCGGTTTTAGAGGCTTCTACAGTCACCTGCACCATCTCATCCAACTTCAAAGCCCCCTGCTCGATTCGATCAAGAATAACATAGAGATCCATCAATTTGAGCACACTGGCCGGATAAACCTTAGTGTCGGCATTGGCCTCGAACAGGACCTTGCCGCTGTCCGCCTCAACCACCAGGGCGGAAACATAGGGGTCCTGCGCAAGGGTGTTCAACGGCTTGCGAGGTGCGGCACCCCAAACGGCAGGGACTATCAGCACCAAAAAGAAGAATGTCAGGACGAAACGTTTCATATTTACTCTCAGCTCCCGGTTAATTAACCGTAAGGGGCGGCAGGATGGGATTGATAAAAAAAGGGGATGACAACAAGGCGGTAACGCCGGTCATCCTCCCTTCTCATGCAAACCATTTGACCGGAATATTGTTTTTTTACGATAAACTCTTGAGGATCTTTCTATTCCTGCACGGAAAAGAAGAAGAATACAGAAGAGTTATTACTGTTGCAGCGGTTGCCTGTCAAACGATAATTTTCCCTCTCAGGAAAACTACCCCGACAAACCTGGGGGGAATGAGCCAGAGGCTATCAGCCCGGCGGGTCACCGCCCATGAGATAACGATGCATGGCCAGAGCCGCCATCTTGCCCTGACCCATGGCGCTGATCACTGTGGCCGCACCGGATACGATGTCGCCGCCGGCAAAGACGCCGGGCTTGGAGGTCATCATGGTGACCGGGTCGGTGGTGATGGTGCCCCACTTGCTGGTGTTGATCTCAGGGGCAGTCTGCGGCACCAGGGGATTGGGCTGATTGCCGATCGCCACGATAACCGTGTCGGCTGGGATGACAAACTCGCTGCCCTTGATCGCAACCGGACGCCGCCGTCCCGAGGCGTCGGGCTCACCGAGTTCCATCCGCAGACATTCGACCCCAGTGACCCGTTTTTGCGCGTCGGTGACGATCCGAACCGGGTTAGTCAGCAGGTGGAAGACCACGCCCTCCTCCTCGGCATGATGCACTTCCTCAGCTCTTGCCGGCATCTCTGCTTTACTGCGGCGATAGACAATGGTGGACTCGCCGCCCAGACGCAGGGCGGTGCGGGCCGAATCCATGGCCACGTTGCCGCCGCCCACGGTCACTGCCCGGCGGGGCCGGATGGGTGAGGTGGCAAAGCGGGGAAAATCAATGGCCCGCATCAGGTTGGCGCGGGTGAGAAATTCGTTGGCGGAAAAGACGCCGATGGCATTTTCCCCAGGAATGCCGAGAAAGACCGGCAGTCCCGCGCCAGTGGCGATGAACACCGCATCAAAGCCCTCTTCCATTAACTGGCCGACGGTTTCGGTCTTGCCGATCACATAGTCGGTGTGGATGGTCACACCTAGCCGTTTGAGATTATTGACCTCGAACTGGACGATCTCCTTCGGTAGACGAAACTGGGGAATGCCATACATCAGCACCCCACCCGCCAAATGCAGGGCCTCGAACACCACCACATCATGGCCCCATCGTGCCAGCTCACCGGCAACGGTTATTCCCGCGGGCCCAGCCCCGACCACCGCTACCCGCTTGCCGGTCGGTGCAGCCTTGACCGGATCGGGCACACCACCGTGCTTGCGGGCATAATCGGCGGCAAAGCGCTCCAGACGGCCGATGGCCACCGGTTCCCCTTTCTTGCCCAGAATGCAACGAGCCTCGCACTGGCTCTCCTGCGGACAGACCCGGCCGCAAACTGCGGGTAGCGCGGTCTGCTCCTTTAATTTAAGGAGGGCTTCGATTAATTTCCCTTCGGCAATCAGCTTAATGAAGGCTGGAATATGGATATTGACCGGGCAACCCTCGACGCAGCCGGGCTTTTTGCATTGAATGCAACGCGAGGCTTCAAGCCGAGCTGTTTCTTCACTGTAGCCTCGGGGCACCTCTTCAAAATTGGTGCGGCGGCGGCGCGGATCCTGCTCCGGCATGGGTTGACGCGGCGTTTTCACTCGGCCTTTTTTGGGGGTTACTTCAGTTTGCTCGGGCATTGGTTCATTGGTCGTCATTAGCGAACACTCCGGAAAAACAATCGTTTGAACGATTTTATCGATCTATCGGCCGCAACCGCATCCGCCGCCGTGGCTGTGGGCGTGGGGCTGGTGCATGAGCGTGTTGAGATCCACGCTCTGGGACAGGGCCTGGACCTCCTCACGGGCATAGGCGCTGCGTCGCAAGGCCAGTTCGTCCCAGTCGACACTGTGACCATCAAAAATCGGGCCGTCGATGCAGGCAAAGCGGGTCTTGTCGCCCACCGAAACACGGCAGGCACCGCACATCCCGGTGCCGTCGACCATGATCGGGTTGAGAGCCACCAGGGTGGGGATGTTCAAGGCCCGGCTGATTTCAGTGACCATGCGCAACATAAAGGTGCAGCCAATGGCGATGAACTGGTCGACCGGTTCCTGTGCTGCGACCTGGGCCAAAACCTCCTGAATGCCGCCGCGCACGCCTTCGGAGCCATCCTTGGTGGCGATGATCAGCTGGTCGCAGACCGTGGCCAGTTCCTTTTGCATGTAGAGCAGATAGGCGGACGAGGCCTCGATGGCGCAGATCACCCGGTTGCCCGCCTGACGCAGGGCCCGGGCCAGGGGGAAAATGGCGCCGATGCCGTAACAGCCGCCGCCGAGCAACACCGTGCCCTTGTTTTCGATGTTCAGGGGCATGCCGAGAGGCCCGCTGACATGGGCGACCCTGTCACCCGCCTTCAGCGAAGCCAGCTCGCGGCTGGAACGGCCGACCTCTTCAATGACGAGCGAAATGGTGCCCTCGGCCGCATTCCAGTCCACCAGGGTAAAGGGCGAGCGTTCCGAGGTTTCCTTGGCCATGAGGATGACGAACTGGCCGGGCAGGGAGAACTTGGCCACCTGCTCCGCCCTGATCTTGAGGAAATGCATATTGGGGGCGATTTCCCGTTTCTCGAGAATGGCAAAGCCTTCGCCGAGAGTCTCCTCGAGGAACTCTACAGGACTTGCCGGCAGACCAAAGGCCGCAAGCGCGGGCACGACGTCGGCCAGGAGATGCCCGCGAAAGCGGGGAACCAGATCGCGGACGTTCTGGCACGGATCGCCGCTGACCGGCGCCGGCGCAGGATCATCTGTGACCTGCGGGGTGACGGCTTCCACGCTCTCATAATCAAAACCCGCCAGCCCCAGGGCCTGGGCGAGATCGCAGACAATCCGCCATTCCGGCAGGGCGTCGCCGGGGGCCCGGCTGCTGATTGCCAGTTGTTTGACCGAGCCTGCGGCCGTGCGGAAGGTGCCGCCGGATTCGCTCAAGATCGCTGCGGGCAGAACCACGCTGGCGTAATTGGATGCAGGGGAATGCAAACAATCGATAATCAGCGAAAAGGGAACTTTGGCTGTCACTTCCTGCGGCAGCAGGTTGCCGTTGGCAATCACGGCGCGGACGGTTCCATCCTGCATCACTGCTGTAGCCAAGGCCTGCACCTGCGGGTCGTCGCTACCGGCCTCTGCGGGTAAAAGCAGCAGCCGGCCTTGCAGTTGCTCGGCCAAGTGCGCATACAGAAATCGGTCTTCGCGCGAAGTGGTAGCGCTGATCACTAGGGAAATCGCACCGGCGCAATCCTTGAGTCCTTCAGCCGCCGCTGCAATCGCGCCCTGCCAGTCAAAGGGAATCAAATCCTCCCCTTCCCGGACCAAGGGCCGGATCAACCGTTGGTTGGACGCCGCGATCTGGGCGGCGCCGAAACGACCCAGGGCGCACAGCCCGGCCTCCTTGTTGAACCCTGTCATGGCATAGGCCAGCAGTTGGCCGCCCTTGCTCTGGGCGACAACCGAACAGCCTTCGGAACAGAGGATGCAGGCAGAGGGCGTGTCCGCCTCCGGTTTGCCCTGCCAGCGGGCAAAGCGGTCGGTCAGGGTGCCGGTGGGGCAGATGTCGATGCAGGCCCCGCAGAAGGTGCAGCCGGAAAAGACGTGGCTTTTGTCAAAGGCGGTGCCGATCCGCGCCCATTTGCCCCGGTTGATGATCGAAATGGCCGGTTTGCCGTGAATTTTCTCGCAGATCCGCCAACACTTGCCGCAGAGCACGCAAAGGTTGTAGTCGCGGTCCATGAAGGGATCGTCGCGCTCCAGATTGTAGGACGCGTACAGGGTGGGCAGGCTCAGTTCATTCTTGCCCGCGCTCAGGGCCATGGCGCGCAGATCGCATTCGTCGCGGTTGGCGCAGAAGCCGCAGCGGGTGGAACGGGCCGCTTTAGTGACCTTGGGCCGGTACTGCTCGCAGGCCTCGCGGTGGATGCAGACCAGACAGCTGTTGGGATGTCCGGAAAACATCAGCTCCAGGGTGCGGTTGCGGAGTTCGGTCAGCCGCGCCGATTGGGTGACGACCTGCATCCCCGGAGCGGCCGGGGTGGTGCAGGAGGTGGGAAAGCCGCGCACGCCCGCGATCTCGACGATGCACATCCGGCAAGCCCCATAGGGATTGAGGTCCTTGTGATCGCAGATAGTGGGAATAGTGATACCCGCCTCGCGAGCGGCCTGGAGGACCGTTGTGCCTTCTTTGACCTCGACCTGTTGGCCGTCAATGGTCAAACTGATGCTGCCCATGTAATCTCCTTTATAAAAAAACCGTTGGCTCCTGGGGCTCGGTATCGCTTGATTAGTCGGTGGTCAGTCGACCAGCACCGCCGCGAACTTGCAGGCCTGACGGCAGGAACCGCACTGGATGCAGAGCTCCTGGTCAATCGCGTGCGGCTGTTTCTTCTCGCCGCTGATTGCCGCCACCGGACAGGCGCGCAGACAGGCCCCGCAGCCGGTGCAGCAGGCGGGATCAATGTCGAAGCGGATCAGGGCCCGGCAGGCCCCGGCCGGGCATTTCTTGTCGACAATGTGGGCGCGGTACTCGTCCTCGAAATACTGGAGCGTGGTCAGCACCGGATTGGCCGCAGTCTGACCCAGGCCGCAGAGCGAGGCGTTTTTCATGGCGTCGCCGATTTTGCGCATGATCTCCAGTTGCTCAAGCGTGCCCCGTCCCTCAGTGATGGTGGTGAGCATCCGGAGCAGATGCTGGGTGCCCATGCGGCAGGGCACGCATTTGCCGCAGCTCTCGTTTTCGGTGAAGCTGAGGAAATAGCGGGCCATGTCGACCATGCAGGATTCTTCGTCGATCACGATCATGCCGCCGGATCCCATGATCGAGCCGACCTCGGCCAGGCGCTCGTAATCAACCGCCAGGTCGATGAACTGGGCCGGGATGCAGCCGCCCGAGGGGCCGCCGGTTTGCACCGCCTTGAACTGCTTGCCGTCGAGCACGCCGCCGCCGATATCGTCGATGATGGTGCGCAGGCTGATGCCCATGGGCACCTCGATCAGGCCGGTGCGGGTGATTTTTCCGGCCAGGGCAAAGGTCTTGGTGCCTCGGCTTTTTTCCGTGCCGTAGCCTGCATACCAAGCCGCGCCCTTTTCCATGATCGCGGACACCGCCGCCAGGGTCTCGACGTTGTTGATGTTGGTTGGTTTGCCGAACAGGCCCGACACCGCCGGAAAAGGCGGTTTGGAGAGCGGCATGCCGCGCTTGCCCTCGATGCTTTGCATCAGCGAGGTCTCCTCGCCGCAGACAAAGGCGCCCGCCCCTTTCTTAATTTTGATCTCAAACCCAAACCCCGATCCGAGAATATCGTCACCAAGAAAACCCAATTCGCGCATCTGGGCAATTGCCGTCTGCAATCGCTCGATAGCCAGGGGATACTCGGCCCGGCAGTAAACATAACCGATGCTGGCGCCGATGGCGTAACCGGCAATCAGCAAGCCTTCGAGCACCGCATGGGGATCACCTTCCAGCACCGAGCGATCCATAAAAGCACCGGGGTCGCCTTCGTCCGCGTTGCAGATCACATATTTCTGATCGGCAACCGAGTTGCGGGCAAAGCCCCACTTGACCCCAGTGGGGAAACCGGCGCCGCCGCGCCCACGCAACCCTGAGGCCTTCATCTCCTCGATCACCTGATCCGGACCCATGGCAAAGGCGTGGGTCATGCCCTGGTAGCCACCGCGCCCCAGATAATGGTCGATGTTGGTCGGGTCGATGATGCCGCAGTTGCGCAGCACAATCCGTACCTGCGGCCTGATCATCGGCAGGTCGGCAAAGGTTGGGACTGCTTCGTCGGCCCCGGTCATCACCGCCAGGGCCAGCGGCAGATAGACCTCGCCGCTCACCAATTGCGCCTCGATCAAGGCGGCCGCATGTCGGGGTTCCACGCCCTGGTAGAGCACCCGCTTGCCGTCCCGGCCGCGAATCTCCACCATCACCTCGGCATAGCACATGCCCAGACAGCCCACCTCAACCATGTCAACGGCCTTGGTCAAACCACGTTTGCCCAGTTCTTCGGCAAAAGCCTGCATCACCTCAAGCGATCCCGCCGCCCGGCCGCAGGTGGCCGAACCAACGAGGATGCGCAGCCGGTTCGGCTGCTCAAAGGTCTGCCAAGCGGCCTCGGCCTGTTGTTGTCGCGCTGCGAAACTCATTTCTTGTCCTCAATGAGCTTGTTGGTTTTGGCAGCGGTCATCCGGCCATAGACCTTGTCGTCCACCACCACCACCGGGGCCAGGGCGCAGGAGCCGAAACAGGCCACTCGCTCCAGGCTGAATGTGCCGTCGTCGCTGGTCTGGCCGGGTTTCAAGCCAGTCGAGCGGCTAATGGCGTCCAGAATCCGGTCGCTGCCGCGCACATGGCAGGCCGTACCCTCACACACCTTGATGTGGTGCAGGCCGGGCGGCACAAACCGGAATTGGGCGTAAAAGGTGGCCACGCCATAGACGTCGTTTTCGGAGAGTTCCAGATGGTCGGCTACCGCTTGCACCGCCTCGGGGGAAAGATAGTGAAAACGCTCCTGCACTTCTTGCAGCAAAGGGATGAGATTGTCTCGCTCCCTGCCGTAGTTGGCGAGGATGTGTTCTAATAGAGATCGTGGGGACATTTGGGTCATGCAGAACTCCCTCGTTTCATCTGCGATCATGCACTGTTGCGCTGTGGAAAAGCTGATTGACGGACTTTCAATATCCCCGTGGGGGAGACTTGTCAAGGAAGGAAAAAGAGAAGAAAAAAGAGAGTAAAAGAGAACGGGCCGGATACGGGGAAATAGTCGGCCTTGAAAAATCCGGTTTCCAACTCGACGGAGCGAGGAAGATGCTCCACACCCACCGGGGCAAAGGCGTCAAGGACCGTTATGTCCCGTTGCCGGAGTTCACTTTGCCCTGCTCCGGCGCTATTGGGCGACGCACCGCAACCCCAGGCTTATTTTCCCGGCCATCGGCAGAGGGCAACAGAAAGCGCGGAGTTTCGGCCCACACGCTGTAATTACAGTTCGGTAGTTGCCGTTCGATGAGCGTTCCTGCACCAAACCGGCCACACGGGTGTTTGACGTGGTCAAATAAAAGTAGACATTTTATTAAGCCGCTTTTTTCCAAAACTGCTGTTTCTCAAATTCCCTGGGGTTCATATACCCCTGAGAGGAATGACGGTGTCTGCTGTTGTAAAACATCTCGATGTAATCGACGATATCCTGCCGGGCAGCAGATCGGCTGAGATACCTCATTCCAAAAACCTGCTCAATTTTGAGGCTGCCGAAAAAACTCTCGGCCACAGCATTGTCCCAGCAATCGCCTTTTCTGCTCATACTGGACAGTACCCCATGGTTCTTGAGCAGTTTCTGAAAATCATGACTGCAATACTGACTGCCCCTGTCAGAGTGAAAGATGAGACCTCGTGAGGGTTTGCGTCGCCAGATTGCCATAGGCAACGCATCCATGACCAGATGCCTGGAGATGCAGTTGTTCATCGACCATCCCACGATACGACGGGAGTAGAGATCAATTACAACCGCCAAGTACAGGCACCCCTCGGACGTCCAAATAGAAGTAATGTCGCCAACCCATACGCAATTCGGGATGGTCACGGAAAATCTGCAATTTAAAAGATTGGGGGCAACGATTCCTGGCTGTCTCTGAAATCTTGTCCCCCTGATCCGTGACCAGTTTGACGGCCCCTTCCTTAAATTCGTCCGTGAATTTTCTGCGTACTGCTTTCTCCATGTGAACACCTCCTGAGAGCATCCTAAACGCTCTTAACTTTGTGTCCACTTTTTTTGTACCAGGTCACGGCGCGATGACGGGCAAGCATGCGCTGATGGCCAAGCTCCTGTACGGCGGCGGCCTGCGGTTGCTCGAGTGTATCCGCCTGCGCATTCAGGAAATTGATTTTGGCCAGGGGCTCATTTTTATCCGGGGTGGGAAAGGGGGATAAGATCGGACAACCATCCTTTCTGTGAATCTGCAGGAAGAACTGCATCGCCAGGTTGAAGCTGTGAAGGCGCTGCATCATCAAGATTTAGCAGCAGGGTTCGGCGCGGTGCACATCCCGGAGGCTTTGGCCAGAAAATACCCGAACGCCGAACGGAAAATCGGCTGGCAGTGGGTGTTCCCGGCGAAGGAACGTTCTGTCGACCCGCGTTCAGGCAAGGAGATGCGTCATCATGTGCTTGAGTCCGGATTGCAAAAGGCGATGAAGCGGGCAGCGACCCAGGCCGGGATTGACAAGAAAATCGGCTGCCACACCCTGCGGCACAGCTTTGCCACCCACATGCTGGAAAACGGGGTGAACATCCGGGTGCTGCAGGAACTTCTCGGCCATGCCGACGTCAAGACCACCGAAATCTATACCCATGTCATGGCCCGCGATCTTCGCAAGTTGCAAAGCCCGTTGGACCGGCTCTGAATGCTGATAAAGGCGCCGCCTCGACCGGTTTCATCGCAAGATAGAATCCATGAGACCTACCTTATTTGTGATGGCACCCATGCTCCAGCGTGGAAACAGTGCCGTAAAGCTCCAAACGTCACAAAACCAAGGGATAAATACGGTTCTCCAAACTGGAATATATCCAGTAAAGTTCCGGTGAAACGAGGCTACGTTGACCGCGTGGTCAAGGAGGCGCTTTATCAAGCGGAATGATCTTGGATAAGCGGGGAATCGGCATTGCCTCCTGGGGCTGAACACAACAGGACGCTGAAGCGTGCAGGGCTGCGTTCCCACTCTGGAGCATGGGAACGATTAAAACAAAGGGGCGCCGCAGCACAGCTGCAGCGCCCCTTACCATTTTTAGGGTTACTGCGATTCAGCCTTTCTTCACCTTGGGAATAAAGATCTGATCCGGGTCAAGGACATCGTGGATGAAGTGCAATTCCTCCTTGGTTGGCGGCGCGGTTTCGCCGGCAACGCGGGAGATATCGAGATCGAACTGGCACAGATCCTTGATCTCCGCCGGCGTCTTGCCGGGATGGCAGGTGTCGAGGTACATGTGGCCGTCCTGCTCGTCGAAGCGGAACACCCCGGCGGTGCTGATGACCGCCGAGGGACCGCCGCGGAAGGCCGATCCGTACAGTTCGCGGCGATGGACCCACTCACCGCCCGGCCATTTTTTGACCCGCCAGCCGGGGCTGGTGATGTAACTGACGTGCTCGACAAAGCGGCGTTTCTCATGCACCATAATGAATACGGTGCGCTGGGCGAACGAGTTGATGTCCGGGTTACCGCCGCTACCAGTGAGGCGCAGTTCCGGCTCCAGGTAATTGCCGATGCAGGTGGTGTTGACGTTGCCGTACTGATCGATCTCCGCCCCGCCGAGGTAGCCGAGATCGACATAGCCGCGCTGGGCGATGGAAAAGGCGTCAAACAGACCGGAGGAACGTGAGGCCCCGGACTCGCAGCGGGCGTCGCCGACCGAGGTCGGCAGTTCCGGCGGCCGGCCGTCGAGGGTGCCGGCCTCGAAAATCAGTTTCAGGTTGGGGGCATGGGTCTTCTGAGCCAGCATGATGGCCACCATGGGCAGACCAGTGCCGGCAAAGACGATCTCATTATCCTGCACTTCTCGTGAGGCGGCGCAACATAAAAGGTCCGCCAGATTATATTCTTCAGGCGCTGCGTAATTGCTCATCTTTCTTCCTCCCTTCTATTTGCGGGGTCTGTAGTTGAGGGCGGTGTTGGCCCGGAGGTTCAGCATACGCTGCCAGCCCAGTTTCTCGAGGTACCCAATGTGATCCAGTCCGAAGATCCACTCCTTGGCAAAGGCGTCGAACCCTTCCTGGGTGCGGGTGTTGGTGTAAAAATCCTTGAGAAAGGCCCCGTCAACGTCGTACTTGCCGAACATGCCGGTGGGATGCGCACCAAAAGGACACTCCAGAATATGATCGACCTCAAAAGTGGCGATGGTGTTCTGATCGGCATGGCGGCGCAGATACTCTTCGGGCACGATTTCCTCAGCCATAACGATGGTGATGTCGGCAGCCCGGGCCACCTCGGGATCGGAATACAACTGACCACCCACCCGGACCGTGCCTTCCTCGCCTACCTGCTGCACACAAAGGATGGCAACGTCGACTTTGGCCGCCGGAATCAGCACCTGGGACCCGGCGCCAAAGAATGGATCTTCAGTGAAGATATATTTATGTTTGGCGATGCGCTTGCCATCGCGTTTGCCGGCCCGGCCCAGCACATCAAAATCCGGGTTGTGAATATCGGTGCCAAGCGAGGTCTGGGTAACCGCGTAGGGTGCACCTTGCGCGGCAGCGGTGAAACGGAACAGCATCTCGGCGTGGCTGTAATCCTCGACCAGAATCTCTTTCTTGCCGACCTTGCGTGACAGGTTGGCCCCGTACTTGCCGTACAATTCATGGCCGACCCAGCACGACTCCCAGATGTCGACGCAACCGGCGCCCACCAGAAACTCGGTCTGCGGACCGCCGTTGACCTCGATCAGATGGAGGCCGCGCTTCTGCTGGCGGATCAGTTCAAAAATAACGGCAAAGGGACGCCGCCAGATGGTAAAACCGGAAAAGGTCAGGCTGGAGCCGTTCTTGACGATCTCGGCCGCCTGTTGCAGGGTGATTCGTTTATCCGTGCTCATGTATTCCTCCTTACGGTTCAGGCCGACAGCCCCCGGAGAATCTCACGGGAGATGATCAGGCGCTGGATTTCACTGGTTCCTTCGTAAATGGTGGTGATGCGGACATCGCGGGTGTAACGCTCAATGGGAAAATCCTGGGTGTAGCCGTAGCCGCCCAGCATCTGGAGGGCACTGTAGCAGGCGCGGTTGGCACTCTCGGTGGCGTACATCTTGGCCATGGAGGCCTCCTTCGCATACGGCTTGCCGTTTTCCTTGCGATGGGCAGCGTTCATCAGCAGCAGGCGGGCCGCTTCCAACTCGGTGTAGGCATCGGCGATCATCCACTGAATGGCCTGAAAATTGCTAATTTTCTGGTTGAACTGGACACGTTCGCTGGCATAGCGGGTGGCGTGGTCCATGGCCGCCAGGCCAATACCCAACCCCAACGAGCCGATACCGATCCGGCCGCCGGCCAGCTCGGCCACGGCGATGCGGAAGCCGTCGTTGAGCTTGCCCATCAGCGCCGAGGCCGGGATTCGGCAGTTATCGAAAACCAGTTCGTTGGTAGCCGAGGCGTGCTGGCCCATCTTGTGCTCTTCCTTGCCGATGGTCATGCCAGGGGTACCGGCCTCGACCAGGAAGCAACTGATGCCCTTGCCCTTGGGCGCCTCCTTGTCGGTCACTGCCCAGACGACGAACACGCCGGCATAGGGAGCGCTGGTAATGAAGATCTTAGAGCCATTGAGCACGTACGAATCGCCGTCCTTGGTGGCGGTGGTGCCCATGCCCGAGGGATCGGAGCCGGCACAGTTCTCGGTGAGTCCGAAACTGCCAGCGGCATACTCTCCCGAACAGATTTTGGGAATATACTTGCTTTTCTGCTCTTCGGTGCCGATGGCCTGGATAACCTCGCAAACCATGTTATTGACCGAAACCGTGACCGCCGTTGAGGCGCAGGCCCGGGCAATTTCGGTCATGGCCACGCTGAAGGCGACCACCCCCGCCTCGGAACCGCCGTACTCTTCCTTGACATTGAGACCCATGAACCCCAGCTCGGCCAGCTTTTTCAGGTTGGCCAATAGGGTCGCCCGGTCCTTTTCCTGGTCAAGTTTGGCGGCAACCGGCTCCAGTTCGGCCTTGGCAAAGTCACGGGCCGTCTCCTGGATCAGTTTTTGTTCCTCGGTTAACTCTAAATCCATATCCAACTCCTCTTGTTCGTGTTGTCGTGTCCTGCTGTCCAATCTGACCGGTGACGACACCGCCCGTTCAGGACGATGGTGCCGTCACCGGGATATCATCAATGTTCATGCACGTAAAACGGCCACTTATGGAAGAACCACTCGTTCCAGAGCAGGGGAATGATCCACCAGAAGTTCCATATGAGCGATTCGCCGTGCGAAAATCGTTCCGCCAGTTCGGTCATGTGATGGTTGCCCAATCCCCAGTGTCCGAAATTACCGTAGTAAAAAATCCAATAGAGGACCGCGGCAAAAAAGAGGACGCCGATGGTGCGGAATAAGAAACCGCCCCAACTGTCAACGTTACTGCCGGGGGCCATGTCATCGAAATAATGGTGCCAGATGAGGAAGGGAATGAGGGTGAAACCGGCGATCTCCGCCGAATGAATCCAGAAAAAGCGCTGCACTTCGGATGCCCCCTTGGCTGCCTCAAGATGCTGCATGGTGTCGGCCGGAACCCAGAGCGGGATGAGCTCACGACAGAGCAGTGCAATGGCGTAGGCAGCGATAAAGGAGATGGCCGTGGAAAGAATGCCCTTCCAAGGCTGCGGCAGAGTGATGGCGCTCCAGGGTTTCATCCGCCAAACGTTGGGGGTCATAAAGAGGATAACAATAGCCCATTCCCACCAGCCGAATACCCAATGAACATGCGAAGTCCCGGCAAGACCCGTCCACCAGGAAGGATTGAGCACCACTCCGGGAAACACCACGCCAAAAAAAGGCGCAATCAGCACCGCATAGCAGAAGAGCGTAATCATCGAGGCCCAGCCGATTTCCGCCAGACCCTTGGCCGGTTGTTTGAGATCGGACGGCATGTGCGGCCATTTACCAAAAAATATGGTGAACACCGGGTAGGTATAAAAGCCGATGAGTACGAAACAGACTACCGCGATCTGCGCTAGTTTACCCGTGGCTCCGGCCGCCGCCACCTTGGGCAGCTTGCCGGCCGCATTGGCCGCCTCCAGACCATAGTAGCTGAGAAAATTGAAACCGATCCCCAACACGCGATAAAACAGGACATCAATGACAAACCAGACGATAACCAGATTGGCAACAGTCTGGATGATGCCGCGCATGGGCTGGCCGATATTCTGAAAAGGCCAGTCGCCGAGAAACATGTGCTGCCAGAGCCCGACCAGAATCATCATGGCGAGATACATGACGAACGGATACGGGAACCACCCGATCGGACCCCGCGGATCACTAAAAATATACCAGGTGATCATTGCGAGGATGAAAAATACACAAAACGAGATAATACCGGTCAGGGGCTGGCCCCAACGTGGTTTTAACGCTCCCACTGCCATACGATGTTCCTCCTTTTTGGGATGATATTGACCGCTCTTCTTCTCTTCGTACAACGGGCGGGCAGCGCTTCCTTGTCCCCCGAGCCTGCCACCGCTGAAATCCCTCCCCTGTTGAGTGTTGTTAACTTGACGAGCCAGTTTTCCTCTCTCTGAAAAGTCCCCTTTGGACCGGAATGACAGCAAAGAAATCTCTCTGCACGAGAGACACCCCTTGTGTTCTCCCTACTGCCATCCCGGCCTGAGGAGATTGTGTCCCCCCTTGGACATCCTGACTGCAGCTACTCCGCACCGTTGCGTGTTTCAATGTCAGGGGGGGATTGAGTGCTTCTTGATGGTGCTCAAAAACGGTCTCTCTATTACCGCTTGACGATCATGGCCACGGCCTCGCCGCCGCCCAAACAGAGCGAAACCAGGCCGCGTTTCTTGTCTTGCCGGACCATCTCGTGCAGCAAGGTCACCAGCAGACGGCAGCCGCTGGCACCGATGGGATGCCCCAGGGCGACACTGCCGCCGTTGACGTTGACCTTGGCTGGATCGAGTTCAAGTGTTTTGAGCGCGGCCACGGTGGAACCGCTGAAGGCCTCGTTGATTTCATACAGGTCGATCTCTTCCTTGGAGATGCCTTCTTTCTCCAGGCATTTGGGCACGGCCCAGATCGGCGCCACCAGCACGTACTTCATATCAATGCCATAGGAGGCCTGGGCACCGATAGTGGCCATGATGGTGCAACCCAGGGCTTCGGCTTTATCCCGGCTCATCACCACCACGGCGCTGGCGCCATCGCTGATGATCGAGGCATTGCCGGCGGTGGTGACGCCGCCTTGCTTAAAGGCCGGCTTCATCTTGGACAACTGCTCATAGGTGGTCTCCACCGGGCATTCATCCTGCCAGAACACCTTGGGATCGCCCTTTCTCTGCGGGATCTCCACGGACACGATCTCTTCCTCGAATTTGCCGGCGGCCTGAGCGGCCAGGGTCCTCCGATAGGATTCTGCGGCATAGCGGTCCTGATCTTCCCGGCTGACCTTGTAGCGTTCGGAACAGAGTTCGTTGGAAATGCCCATGTGGAAGTCGTTAACGATATCCCAGAGCCCATCATGCACCATGTGGTCGTGCATTGTTGCATCGCCCATCCGGTAGCCGAAACGGGCTTTTTTGAGGAAATACGGGGCCATGCTCATGCATTCCATGCCCCCGGCCACCACCACGTCAGCATCGCCGGTCTGCACGGCCTGAGCCGCCAGCATCACTGCCTTCAACCCGGAACCGCACACCTTGTTGATAGTCACCGCTTCGACTTCCCAAGGCATGCCCGCCTGCACCGCTGCCTGCTTGGCCGGATTCTGGCCATAGCCGCAGGGCAGGACCAGGCCCATGATCGTTTCATTGACCTCTTCCTTGGCGATGCCCGCCCGGCGAACTGCCTCCTCAATGACAACGGCCCCCAGCTTGGTGGCGCCCATATTAGCCAACGTGCCGTTAAAACTACCCAATGGGGTCCGAACCGCACTGACAATCACTGCTTCACGCATACTCTTCTCCTTCTTTGCGACATAAACGTCTTAATATCTTGATACATGGATGGAGGTGCCGGCGTATATTCAGAGGGGGGTCTGCTTGCCGGCACCCCATCCTATTGGTTGTTTACCTGTTTTTAAAAACCGGTTTTCTTTTTTCCATAAAGGCCGTCACCCCTTCTTTCTGATCTTCCGTTGCAAAAACACCTTCAAAACAACGAGCCTCATAGGCGATTGCCGATTGCATATCCATATTGCGGCCGCCATTGACGGCGAGCTTGGTCGCCTTGACGGCGAGTTGCGGTTGATGGGAGATTTTCATGGCCAATGTCCTCGCCTCGTCGAGCAATACTCCCGCAGCTACCACCTTATTAAGCAAACCGATCCGATAGGCCTCGCCGGCATTGATGTAATCGCCGGTATACAGCAGTTCCTTGGCCTTAGTCATGCCGATGAGGCGCGGCAGCCTTTGGGTTCCGCCGCTTCCAGGAATCATACCGATTTTGATCTCCGGCTGGCCAAAGGTCGCGTTCTCAGCGGCAATCCTGAGATCACAGGCCAGCGCCAATTCGCAGCCGCCACCCAGAGCCAGGCCGCCGATGGCAGCAATAACAGGCTTTTCCAGTTCCTCCAGGCAATCAAAAACAGAGTGTGCTTCCTTAAAAAACCATCCCGCCTCTGCAGGGGTCGCGAATGTGTTGATTTCACTCATGTCAAATCCGGCGGAAAAGCACTGGTCCCCCCCGGTGAGAATCACGACTTTAACGTCCTTATCCCGATCAATCTCGGTTAACGCGGCACCCAACTCGCTGAGCACCTGGCTATTGAGCACATTCAGGTTTTCGGCCCTCTGCAATGTAATGATGGCCAAGTGACGTTCTTTGTGTATGCAAATCGTCTTGTATCGCATTTCCTTTCTTCTCGTGCAAATACACCGGATAAGCGGCGTTCCTCTTGCCGGTCATAGGGGAAACAAAGAGATCGTGGCCATGCAAGCAGGCAAACAACGTGCAGCTAAGGAAGCATCAGCCCGATTCTGCCTGCCGGTTTTTGCATATTCTGTACCAGTCGGATAATATGAGCTATCGGCTTGAAATAATGACACTATGCAAAGAAAGAAAAACGTAATGGTTGCAGCGGGTGCAGCAAATGATGCATTTAATTTTGTGCACCCAGGAGCAATGAATAAAGAAATGATGCAGTTCAAACGTAGATACGATATTTTAAGAGTATTGAAGGATATCCTTCACCGTTCATTTTCACCGTGCTTTCATGCTCGAGAGTTTAATAAACAAAATTTACCTTCCGAACCTGTTGCATAACGATCGTTTCGTATACCGTCCCATTTCGATCCAGGGGAGAAAACTTTGGTTTCAAAGAACTTGATTTCCCGTTATTGTTCACAATGAACAGAGACGATGTCTCGCCCTTTTCTTGGCAGCGTTCAACAATCTTTTTTTTATATAAATCCCATGCCCGAAGATTTTTTTACAGGGGATTCCTTCCTTACCTGCTCGGAAATTATCGACCGCTTCGATATTTTTTTCGAGAGGCACCGGCCTGCACAAAAGGTGAAATTTTGGCACAGGAAGAGTATATCGGGATCGCTTTGATCAAAGACCTCAACAACTCAGAACAAATACCTTTGCTGACATGCTCGCAGCAAAAAACACAGCCCCCAAGGGCCCACTAAATTGTACGCAGAACATTTTTCTTTTAGCTGATTGAATTACACATGATACCCAATATTTTGTCGCCACTCCGGCGCGCCATCAGGAAAAGGCAACTTGGTTTTTCCAAGCAAATCATGCTGATCCTAGTGTCGCTGAGTATCATTTGCACCGGTTTAATGGGCTTCATGGGCTACACGATCACCGACAATCTCAACAATGAGCTGGTGCTCAACAGACTGCAAGCCCAGACAGACTCCACATACAACCTCATTGACTCGGTGGTCAGCGCATCGATCAAAAATCATCTCAGAACCATCGCTGAAATGAATAAGAATATTATTGAGATATATTATAGCAAATATACATCCGGAGAAATTTCCGAAGACGCTGCCAGAAAGGAGGTGGAAAAAAATCTATTACGCCAGCGAGTTGGAGAGACCGGCTATGTGTATATAGTCGATTCGAAGGGAACGCTCCAAGTGCATCCTTTATTGAAAAACACCAATCTGTCCACTTATGCCTTTATCCAAACCCAGATCGAGCAAAAGCAGGGGTATCTGGAGTATTCCTGGAAGAATCCTTCCGACAACAAGGAGCGGAAAAAAGCGCTGTACATGACCTACTTCGAACCTTGGGACTATATTATTTCGGTTTCCTCCTACAAGGATGAATTCATCACACTGGTCAACACCACCGATTTCAGAAACAACATTCTGTCCATTGTGCTTGGCGAAACCGGGTATATGTATGTGATCAATTCTCAAGGGAAATTAATTATTCATCCAAAGCAGGAAGGGACCAGCATATACGACTCCGTCGACTCACAGGGCAATCTGTTCATCCAGGAAATCATCAGAAACAAAAACGGCATGATTGTCTATCCTTGGAAAAATCCCGATGAAGAGTTCTCACGGAAAAAAATGGTTATCTATAAATACTACGAACCCATGGATTGGTATATATGTAGCGGTGTCTATATAAATGAAGTTGTAAAGCCTGTTGAGATGATGAAAATTAAGTTCATTGCCATATCATTGTTAATTATATTTATAGCTGCATGCATATCCATTGTCTACAGTAGGGTAATTGTTAACCCCATCAAAAATCTCATTGATGCAACAGAAATGGTGGCAATTGGCAACTTCGATATAACCATTAAAAAATTCAGAAATGATGAAATTGGTCGACTGACCGATATATTTAACAAAATGACCCGAGAGATAAAGAATTACATGGGTGATTTGCTCTTGGCCAATCGGAAACTTGAAGAAATCAATGCCCATTTGGAGGAAAAGGTCCAGGATCGAACCCAACAGCTCGAACTGCTTTCCAACCTTGACGGATTGACCGGCATTGCCAATCGGCGAAAAATGGACGAATACCTGCAACATGCCTGGAATCTCTCCCACCGCAACACCCAGCCCCTGTCGCTGATTTTCATCGATATTGATTTTTTCAAGAACTACAACGATACCTATGGGCATCCGGCCGGAGATGAATGCCTCAAAAAAATCGCCACCACCATCTCCGGATCGCTCAAAAGGTCCACCGACTTTGCCGCCCGATATGGCGGGGAAGAATTTATCGTCATTCTCAACAACACCGATCAAGCCGGCGCCGTCGAGATTGCCGAATGCATTCGAAAGGATATTGAACGACTGCGCTTACCGCACGCCTCGTCGCCCGTTTCCGAGGTTGTCACGGTCAGCCTGGGAACAAGCACCCTCGTGAGCTTTGCAGACATCGCACTCCAGGGTTTCGTTCAATCCGCCGATGAGGCCTTGTACGCTGCCAAGCAATCAGGCAAGAACCGCTCAATCTCTTTTAAATATCCCCAAAAATTGTAAGTAATGGGCCTCTTGCAATAGGACCGGATACTACAGCGCGTCCGGATGTTCAAAAAAGAGCAGAACATTTTTTCTTTTCCTTTCGATTGATTGCGAAAAATCTCATCACCAGTCACGAAAGATTTCCCCCTTGGTCGGAAACGACACAGTAGACAGACGTTTTTTTCGCATAAGCCTCCAAAGGAAAAAATTATATGCATGAAAGGACGAACCAGTCTAAAAATATATCCGATATTGCCCCTGGCGGTGAGGCAGGTCCAGAAAATCGCGAACCTACTACTAGCCCCTCCTCTGTCGAGATCAACTTCGACCAGCTGCCCCTCCTCATTCCCCTAATCTCGGCACGTATCCTGAAAGCTTCATCCGATACGCTCGATGAGGTTATCCAAAATTCACTGCAAGACATTCTCCAGCTGCTGGGACTGGGGCGCGTGGGCTTACTTAAGATTTCGGAAGGAAACTTTAAAGTCCGAGTATCCCACGCTTGGTATGATACAGGTGTGGAGATTGTATCCAAAGAAATTGACCTGTCGCAATTGTTTCCATGGAGTTACCAGCAGCTTGTTCTACAGGGTAAAACAGTAGCTATAACCAACCTCGTTTCCCTGCCTGAGGAGGCGGAAACAGACAGGCAATCCTTTGTCCAACTCGGCATAAAATCTTCCTTGACCATCCCCTTGCTTATCGGTCAACGCGTTCATCATCTCTTAGCATTAAACTTGCTGAAAAAAGAATGCGTATGGCCGGAACCTTTCATCACCTCGATGCAACTCCTTGGAGAGATATTTGTCAGCGCCCTGGAGCGACGGGATATTCTCAGATCCCTGGAACTCTATCGGGCGCGTCTTGACGTAGCCGCCTCTTCCGCCGAAGTCGGGTTGTGGGAACTTAACCTCGGCACCGGAAAAATCTGGGCCACCGATAGTTCCAGGAAACTGTTCAATTTCACCCAGGATGAACCCATCACTTTTGCTCATTTACTGGCAAAGGTGCATTCCCAGGATCGCCCTCTGGTCACCGAAGCAATCGAAAGAGTCCAGAATCTTGGCACCGAGATCCAGGTTGAATACCGGGTGCCGCAACCCGATGGGACGATCCGGTGGTTGATTTCCCGAGGCCGTGTGCAACAGGAAGGAGTCAACGCGGCCAAAATCCTCACGGGTGTGACTGCTGATCTCACCCAGCGCAAGCAGATGGAGCAAAAACTTCACGAACAGGTACGAGAAATCAATCGATTGCGTGAACTGCTCGAACAAGAAAACACCCTGTTGCGCTCAGAGGCGGGACTCGATGAGGAAAAGCATCGTTCTCTCGGGGTCAGCGCGGCCATGCGAGGTGTCAAGCTGCTAGTCGAGCAGGTCGCCAAAACCGGCAGTACAGTCCTGATTCAAGGGGAAACCGGCACCGGCAAGGAACTGATCGCTCAATCCATTCATCAGCTCAGCGACCGGAGCAAGCGGCTGCTGATCACGGTCAACTGTGCGGCACTCCCGGCGTCGCTCATCGAAAGCGAGCTCTTTGGCCGAGAAAAAGGAGCCTTTACCGGTGCGCTGAGCCGACAGGAAGGACGGTTTGAACTGGCCCACGGTTCCACCTTGTTGCTCGATGAGATTGCGGAAATGCCCCTGGAGACGCAAGCCAAACTGCTGCGGGTGCTGCAAAACGGGACCTTTGAGCGACTCGGCAGCCCGCACAACATAACTGTCGATGTGCGGGTCATCGCCGCCACTAATCGCAACCTGGCCGAAGAGGTCGAACAGGGGCGCTTTCGCCGCGATCTTTTTTATCGCCTCAACGTCTTCCCCATTCAGGTGCCCCCACTCCGGGACCGGGTGGAGGATATTCCCCTGTTGGTTGGGAAGTTTGTAAGCGAATTCGGCCAGAAGATGGGGCGGAAAATCAGTCGAATCACCAATCAGGACATGGAGAAGCTCGTGGCGTATTCCTGGCCGGGAAATGTTCGCGAACTTCGTAACATCATTGAACGCGCCATGATTACCAGCCAGGGAAGCACGCTTGATCTCTCGCATTTCGAATTGATGCCAGTTCGCCCCTCTCCTTCCCTGGTCATGACCCTTGAGGAGATGGAACGCCGGCATATCAAACAAACTCTCAATGCCACCAATGGAAAGATCAAAGGAAAAGGAGGAGCGGCTGCATTGCTTGGCATCAATCCGTCCACTTTGTATTCACGCATGCGTAAATTAAACCTCAAGTAAAACACCACACAGCTCGGGACGATATTTCGCCCACCGAAAGGTTGATATGTCACCTTTTCCGAAGACCACATAAACCCCGCCTTCATTGCCGCTCAACAAAATCACATCAAATCAAAGGCATTGATAAACAGGGGCCAGCCCGCCAGTTGGAGCACTTTGTGCAATAGTTCTTGCATGCTCCTTTCCCTCATCACCATCTATCCTTTTCCTCAAAACGAATCCAAGGTCATCGATGTGCTGGATTCCATCCAGGCGTTGATCGCAACCAACGCCGATTGCCTGGGGTGTTTCTTCACGGCTGGGACCGGGGCAGGTAATTCGATCTGCTACATGGAACGCTGGCGCACACGGGAAGCCTTTGACAGTCATTTACGTTCACATTTGTACCGCCGGGTGCTGGAGGCCATGGAACTATCGCGCAAACCGCCGATAGTTGAATTTTATGAAATGAAGGTCATCGGCGGGCTGGATGTGATTGAAAATGTCCGTCTTCATCAATGAACTTTGATCGCAGTGAACGGATACAGGGTGCAACTCCTACAACAGTTTTATTTTTCTCGACTTTTTGCAATAACGAGATGCAAGATGCGCATAATTGGGGTTCTCGGAGTCTTTCGTTGATTGATTACCTGTACCTTATGGACGAAATATCGTCTCATAGCAACCAGAAGGCAAGATTCTTTTAAAGAATAGATGGCATCAAGTACGGCGATATATTCAGATCATTTTTCTTTACCATCTGATTTTTATCGAATTTTTAGCTTGTATAACCGTCAATTATTTTTTAGTTTGCAGGAACAGAAAGTTTGTTCAATTATTTATACTTACAAAAGGAGCAAGCACATGAAGACACGAATGGGAAAAGGCATCATGAAGAAAACTCTCCAGCTATCGCTCTTGTTCGTGCTGGCGATATTCGTTCTGGCCGTGCCCCGGATGTCGCAGGCCGCTACGGCCGGAGAGATCGATCGTGACGTGGACAGCGCCTTACAGACCCTATACCGGACCACCCCGGCTGCAAAAAACATGGCCAAGATTGCCAAGGGAGTGCTCGTGTTTCCCGATATCATTAAAGCCGGGCTGATCGTCGGCGGTCAATTTGGCGAGGGTGCGCTCCGTGTCGGCGGCAAGACCACCGGCTACTACCGGACAGTGGCCGCGTCCTATGGCTTGCAGGCGGGAGCGCAGTCATTCGGCTATGCCCTCTTCTTTATCGACAACGAAGGGTTGGCCTATCTCAAAAACAGCAACGGGTGGGAAATCGGCGTCGGTCCTAGCGTTGTCATCGTGGATGAAGGGGTTGCCCGTTCACTCACCACCACCACCGTTAAATCCGGTGTCTACGCCTTTATTTTTCAACAGAAAGGGCTGATGGCCGGTATTGGCATCCAGGGCAGCAAGATTACCAAGATTACCCCGGACAAATAATTGTTCCTCTAAGCAAGGAGAAAACAAATGAAGATGCTACACTCTGGATTCATCGGCTTGATGACGATCATGATGGGGGTGTTTCTTGTTGGCTGTGCTGCCGCCCCTAAAGAAACACCCTCCGGTTTCCTGAAAACCTACCCCCAGTTTCAGCCTGGACCATCTGATGGCATTGATCAGATCTATACCAAACCAGGGATGGATTTGAAAAAATATCGCCGGGTGATGCTCGACGAGGTCCAGTTCTTTCTCAAGAAAGATGCCACCAGTCAGGGCTTGCAGGCCAGCGAGCTAAAACAGTTGTCCGACACCTTCCATAAAGCCATCTTCGAGGCTTTGGGCACGGCATATCCTTTGGTTACCGAACCGGGTAACGACGTCCTTCGGATTCGGCTGGCCCTTACCGATATCGAAACGAGCAATCCGGCCATCACCGGCATAACCACTGTCTTGCCGGTCGGGCTGGCCGTCAGTGTTGCCAAGAAGGCAACGACAGGTAGCCATACCGGCGTAGGTGGCGCAAGTATGGAAATGGAATTTCTTGATTCCATGACCAGCGAGCGACTCGCCGCCGGTGTCGACACCTTCGACGGTTCGAAGATGAGCGGCTTCACCAAACTGGGCGCCACCAAGGATGCCTTCGAATTCTGGGCAAAACGATTGCGGGTGACCTTGGACAAGGCTCACGGCAAGACAGCCCAATAACCACCTTTACCAACAAAGAAAAAAAGAGAGAGAAGAAGGATGATGCGAGAGATGAAGAAAATCCACAACCTGATGCTCACCACCTTTGTTGCCGGAGCCGCTGCGCTCCTGCAGTGTCCGTCGGCACTTGGTTCCGGTGTCCTCGATCTGGAGATGGAGCACGTGCCCACAATTTTTGGCGCAGCCGTGGGAGTTGTACCAGATTACCAGGGATCTGATGATTACACCTTCGGCTTTGCCCCGATAATCCGTTATACGTTCGACGGCCAGGAACGGTATATCCAACTGCTCGCCAATGAACTGGTGGTGAACCTGATCGACGATGAAATGTTTCGTTTTGGGCCATTGGTGAACTATCACTTCGGCCGTACCGACGATGTCGAAGATCCGCTGGTCAGCAAAATGAAGGAAATTGACGACACGATCGAGGCCGGCGCCTTTGCTGATATCGTCTGGCAATTATCCAAGGATAAGCGGCAACGGTTTATCGTGGGCGGCAAAGTCTTCCAGGATGTGGGCGATGAAAGTGATGGCTTCCGAGCCAATGTCAGCGCCCGCTACTGGCATCCGGTGGCCAAGCCCGTCGACCTCAGCGTCAGCGCCGGCTTTTTTTACCAAGATGACGATTACGCCAATCATTACTTCGGTGTCAATGCAGACAATGTCGGCACTTCGGGGCTGCCCTTTTTTACAGCTGACGGCGGCATAAATGAATATTATGTGGTGCTGGGCGGAATTTTCTATTTGAATAAAAACTGGCTGGTGAGCGCTGGTATCCGCGGTTCGGTAATTGCCGGCGATCCCGCCGACAGCCCGATCGTCGATCAGCAAGGTGATTCGACCCAATGGATCGGCGGCATCGGTATTGGGTATGCCCTCTGGTAAACCAGCAACCTGGCAGAGGGGCTTTGATCTCGGAGTATGACACCATCCACAGACAAGTATCCCGCAATTTTTTCCGGTTAGCTTGCATTTTGCAACCGGAGATGAGAAGGATGGGAATCGGTGCTCAACCTGCTTTTCCGGGGAGCACTGGTTTGCCATTAAATGGGCCGGATGGCACGCTGGGCCATTAGTAGAACGCAATCGATAGGACTTCGTCCCGGCATCAGTTCTTGACCCCCCTGCCAATGCAGGATTTCACCATAGCGCCTATGTTTTTTCATCGCATTCAGCAGCTCTTGCACAAACCGTTTCAATCGGTCCATCCCCCTGTACCAGCTGAGATAATTGCTCCTCCCGGCGAATACGGGCCGCCCAATGTTCTTGCGTGCCATGACTGCGATCTGTTGAACCGGTTACCGGAACAGGTGACCGCCACCCTGCTCTGCGCTCGCTGCGGCGCCGTGCTCTACCGATATAAACCCGACAGTATCGAGCGCTCCCTTGCCCTGACCCTTACCGCTCTGATCCTCTTTCTCCTGTCCAACAGTTTCCCTTTCCTAGCCATGAAATCCGGTGGCTTGATCCAGGAAACCACACTGCTGACCGGTATTCACGAACTGTGGAAACAAGGATTGCATGGTTTGGCGGTGCTGGTTCTATTAACTTGCGTTCTGGTGCCATTGGCGCAGATGATGGGATTGTTGTACATCCTGTTGCCGCTCAAGTTAGGCCAGCGCCCGGCTGCTGGGGCCGCTCACGTTTTTCGTTTGGTACAGGAAGTCGCCCCCTGGGGAATGATGGAAGTGTTCATGATGGGCATTCTGGTTGCTCTGGTCAAACTGGGGCATATGGCCACCATTGTGCCCGGTATATCCGTCTTTTCATTCGGGGCGCTGATTTTTGCGATGGCCGCCGCCTTTTCGAGCCTGGACCCGCCCTTGTTGTGGGACCGCCTGGACCTGCGCCGATGAAGCCCTGTGCCGCCACCGCCCGCCAATTGGGCCTGATCAATTGTCACGATTGCCACTTGCTGATTACAGCCGCACAAGCAAAGGCCCACCAGCACTGTCCACGCTGCGGCGCCCATCTGCACCTGCGCAAACCCAACAGTCTGGCTCGCACCTGGGCGCTGGTCTGGGCGGCGATCATCTTGATCATCCCGGCCAATGTCCTGCCGATCACGGTGACCACGACCCTGGGTGCCAAACAGGCCGACACCATCATGAGCGGGGTAATATATTTCATGCAGACCGGCTCCTGGGAAATTGCGTCGGTGATCTTCATCGCCAGCGTTTTTGTTCCGTTCGCCAAACTGCTCATTCTGATTTTCCTGCTGCTCAGTGTCCGCTTCCGCTCCGAATGGAGACCAAAGGACCGGACAACTCTCTATCGCCTGACCGAGCTGGTAGGCCGTTGGTCGATGGTCGACATCTATGTAGTGACCATCCTGGTAGCCTTGGTCAAGCTCGGAGCCGTTGCAGCCATCGAAGCTGGACCGGCCGCAGTCTTTTTCGCTGGAGTGGTCGTGATCACCATGTTTGCCGCTGAAAATTTTGACCCCCGACTTATTTGGGATGCTATTGAGGAGAACGTATGACCGACAACCCGCAAACCGAACCCCAGGCCGTTGAAGCCGTGATCCAGTCCAAACGCCGTTTTTCCATTGTCTGGATTGTGCCCATGGTGGCCCTGGCAATCGGCGGATGGCTCGCCTTTAAGGCAATCAGCGAAAAGGGGCCAACAATCACCATCACCTTCAGTAGCGCCGATGGACTCGAGGCCGGCAAGACCAAGATCAAATTCAAGGATGTCGAGATCGGCCAGGTCGAGAGCATTGCTTTGAACGAGGACGCCTCCAAGGTGGTGGCCACCGCCAAAATGATCAAGGGCAGCGAACCTTACCTAACCGATCAGACCAAGTTTTGGGTGGTTCGTCCGCGGATCAGCGGCGGTTCGGTTTCAGGTCTGGGCACGGTGCTTTCCGGCGCCTATATCGGCATCGACAGCAGCAGGACAGGTTCGCCAGCCCATGCTTTCACCGGACTCGAAGTACCTCCGGTAGTGACCGTCGGCCAGCCGGGACGGCATTTTATCCTCCAGGCCGACACGCTGGGCTCCCTCGACATCGGCTCTCCGGTATACTACCGGCAGATCCAGGTGGGTCAGGTGGTGAGTTACAGCTTCGGCCAGGATGGCAAGTCGGTGGAAATTAAAATCTTCATCGAGGCGCCGCATCATACTAGAGTCACCGAGAACACCCGGTTCTGGAACGCCAGCGGCTTTGATGTCAGTCTCAACGCCCAGGGGCTCAAGGTTGACACCCAGTCGATGGTCTCCATTCTTAGCGGCGGCATTGCTTTCGATGTTCCCAAAGAATCATTGCCGGGAGAAGGAGCCAAGGAAAATACTACTTTTTTTCTCTATGCCGATCGCAACGCCATCCAGGAAAAGAAATACACGGTGCGCAATTACTGGATGCTCCTGTTCGACGAATCAGTGCGCGGTCTCAATATAGGCGCACCGGTTGAATTGTACGGCATCAAAGTAGGCGAGGTTGTCGACCTCAATCTGGAATTCGATGCCGACAAAATAAAATTTCAAGTGCCGGTGCTCATTGCTATTGAGCCCGAACGAATAAGTTCCGTCAAGAAAGAAGAAGCCCTGAAGAGAGTTAAGAGCGATCACGAAAGTTTTATGAAAGCTTTGGTCGAACAGCAAGGGCTCCGTGCCCAGTTGCAAAGCGCTAACCTGCTGACCGGCCAACTGATGGTTAACATGGTCTTCGTGCCGGAAGCCCCAAAAGCAACCCTTTCCCGTCATGGGGAGCACCGGGTGATACCGACCATCCCTGGTTCGTTCGAACGGTTGCAGGAAGGTTTGAGTAAAATTATCGCCAACCTCGAAAAGGTCAAATTCGATCAGATTGGCGGCGACCTTCAGCAGGTGCTGAAAGATGCAAGCGCCACACTCAAGCAATTCGGAGCGTTGGCGAAAAAGCTGGACACTGAGACCGCACCGAAAATGCAAGCGACCATCGCGGAATTGCAAAAAACCCTGATTGAACTGCAGCGGAGCATAGGCAAGGACTCACCATTGAATTACAACGCCCGCAACACTCTTGAAGAACTGTCGCAGGCGCTGCGCTCCATTCGTGAACTGGCCGATACCCTGGAAAGCCGGCCGCAGTCAATCATCTTTGGCAAGGAGAAAGAAGTCCATGAATAAAGCATGTCTGTCCCTGCTCCGAGCGCTACTGTTTGCTTTGACCTGTTTGGCCTTAACAAGCTGCACTTCGGCCACTCCCCAAGTTACCTATTACAGTCTCGCTGGAACGGATGCGGCCAAGCCGGCCACGCAACGTCACGATCAATTGGTTTTGAGTATCGGACCGGTCGCCCTTCCCGATGTTCTCAAAAAAAACCAAATCGCCGTCGACGGGGCGGATGGCCGCTACAAGTTGAGTGACTATCACCGCTGGGCTGGAGGGGTTGACCGCGATTTTGCCCGGGCAATTGCCGAACAGTTGGCCAACAGGCTCGGAACGGAAAAGATATCGTTGTACCCAGCAGACCACTATTCGCAGCCAACGGATCAGATCCTCTTCGATATCCTAGCCATGGATGGGATCTTAGGGAAAGAAGCAAACCTGGCTGTGCGCTGGTCGCTAGTCGATCCCAAAAGTAAAAGCGCCAGGATTACCCGCCGCAGCACCTTCAGCGAGCAACCAGCGGATGGCAGTTATGATGCCTGGATCCTCTCGCAGCGCCATAATATCAGCCGCCTCAGCGAGGAAATCGCCAGCGCGATCAAAGCGGCACATTGAATCCCGCCGTGGTCGAAAGATGAATGAACAGTAGCTGAACAACAGGGAACCGGGACACCATATTGACCCCGGGAAAACGTTCCGTACAAACCAGCTGGAGGTCTGAAATGATATGACCACAACGCAACCTCCCGAGATAGCCCGTTCCACCTTGGCAGTGTTGTGTATAGGACTTCTCATCACCTCCTGCCTGTGGATATTGCGTCCCTTTCTCTTTTCGCTTGGCTGGGCAGTGATGATTGTGGTCGCCACCTGGCCCTTTATGCTGCATGTGCAAAAGAGATGCTGGCACAAGCGTTGGATCGCCGTTGTCGTGATGTCGCTGGCATTGCTTCTGCTGCTGGTCATTCCTCTCTCATTTGCCATCATCACTATTCTTGAACGAACAGGTGATATGGTCGTCTTGTTAAATGCGCTGAAAAGCGTCCGTATCACTTCGCCACCCGAATGGTTTGAAAAAGTACCGCTCATCTCTCACACCCTGATCGAACGCTGGCAACAATTGGCGGTGATCAGCCCCCAGGAAATCTCGGAGAAATTGGCGCCGTATGTGAACACGACCTTGAAATGGTTCGTGGCGCAAGTCGGCAACATCGGTCTGCTCGTGGTTCAGTTTTGCTTGATGATCATCCTTGCCGCAGTTTTGTACGCCCAAGGCGAAAAAGCGGCGGATCTGGTGTGCAGCTTTGCCAGGCGTCTGGCCGGTGAGCGAGGCCTGGAGGCGGCTAAGCTCTCGGCCGCTGCCATCCGCAGTGTGGCCTTGGGCATTGTTGGCACGGCGGTTGTACAATCAGCGCTTGGCGGCTTTGGCCTCATTGTGGCCGGTGTACCGGCCGTCACCCTGCTGATAGCGGTGATGATGATGCTGTGCATCGCTCAGGTCGGCCCAGGCCTGGTGCTATTCCCCACCGTTATCTGGCTGTATTGGAGCGGTGCGCATACCGGGGCCACCCTGCTCCTGGTGTGGTCGATACTGGTGGCGATCAGCGATAATTTTCTACGGCCAATGCTCATTAAGAGAGGCGCCGACCTCCCCATTATTCTGATTATTGTCGGAGTAATCGGCGGCCTGGTTGCCTTTGGCGTCATCGGGTTGTTCATCGGTCCGGTCATGCTGGCCGTCACCTACACCTTGCTTCTTGCCTGGATAAAAGGACCGGAAAGTGGGGAGGAAACCACGGGTACCATGATGACGGAGGACCATTAATCAAAACCGTTCCAGCAAGATCCAGGCATCCAAACCACCCCTTTTATCGATCAACCACAAAAAGGAGCGCAGCGATGAAAAAGACCAAGCCGAAAGAGAAAGTACAAGAGTCCAGCAATAAAAAACTCGGCCGTGCGACCTATGACGAGGAGTTGGCCAAGCTGCACGGAGAGCTGGTCAAGCTGCAACAATGGGTCCTGCACAAGGGGCTCAAAGTCTGTATCCTCTTCGAGGGAAGGGATGGCGCCGGCAAAGGCGGGACCATCAAAGCGATCACCGAGCGGGTCAGCCCAAGGGTGTTTCGGGTGGTCGCCCTGCCTACCCCGACCGAACGCGAGAAATCGCAGATGTACGCGCAACGCTACCTACCCCACCTCCCGGCTGCCGGCGAGGTGATCATTTTCGACCGCAGCTGGTACAACCGGGCTGGCGTTGAACGGGTGATGGGTTTCTGCACCGAGGACCAGGCCAAACGCTTTCTCAATGTTGTCCCGGCTTTTGAAAAAATGATGCTCGAATCCGGCATCATCCTGCTCAAATATTGGCTGGAGGTCAGCCCGGAGGAGCAGACCAGGCGGTTAACCGCCCGGATCGACGATCCCCGTAAAATATGGAAACTCTCACCCATGGATATCAAATCCTACGACAAATGGGATGACTACACCCGGGCCCGCGACGAGATGTTCGCAGCCACCGACACCCCCTGGGCGCCGTGGAACGTGGTTCGTTCCGATGACAAGAAGCGGGCGCGGTTGAACACCATTCGCCATCTTCTCCAATCCATTGAATACAAGGAGTTGAAAGGAGAAAAGATCGCGCTGCCGAAACGAAAAATCGGCAAGACCTATCAGGAGAAAGAATATCCCTTTAAGTTTATCCCGGAGAAGTATTGACCGGAAATGTAGGCGCGTTCAAGCGTGCCCTCGGCTTTGCCATGTCGCGCGATTGAATGGCAGAGGATGCATTCACTGACAGAAAATTGTTCGGGAAGTGTCAACCTGAGAAACCATGGTGGAACAGCATGCAAGAGAAACAGACGACCGACCGTCAAACCGTTGACAAGCTCAAGCGCGCCTTTGCCTACAAACTGTTTTTCCAACAAGGGGTGCTGCCCTTCAACGCCTCGTTAAACGATTATTACCTGGCGGTGAGTTACACCCTCCGTGACCGCATGCAAAGGCTGTTCATTAACTCGGTGGCGGCGCTGCGCGAAAACAAGAGCAGAATTGTCTGTTACCTCTCCGCTGAATTTCTCATGGGACCTCAACTACTTAACAATTTGATCAGTCTCGGGCTGCGTGACCAGTTCGCCCAGGCGGCCGAGGAGACCGGGCTGGATCTGCAGCAGATCATCGATCACGAGGAGGAACCGGGTCTTGGCAACGGCGGCCTGGGACGACTGGCCGCCTGCTACCTCGATTCCTTGGCCAGTCTGGAGATCCCGGCCATCGGCTACGGTATCCGCTATGAATTCGGCATGTTCGACCAGACCTTTGCCGACGGCTGGCAAAAGGAGTTGAGCGACCGCTGGCTGCAGCCGGGCAACCCGTGGGAGTTCAAGAAAGCCGATTTCGCGGTGGCGGTCGGGTTCGGCGGGTCCACAGCCACCGTTTGTGACGACACCGGCCGCTGCCACGTCCATTGGCATCCGGGCTGGGTGGTCAAGGGCATCCCCTATGATACCCCGGTTCCAGGATACCGGGTCAACACAATCAACATCCTCAGGTTATGGAGCGCCGAGGCCCCGAAAAGTTTTGATTTCGACGAGTTCAACGTCGGCGACTATTTCGGCGCCGTTGAGGAAAAGATCCGGGCCGAGAACATCACCAAGGTCCTCTATCCCAATGACGAACAGTTCCAGGGTAAGGTGCTCCGTCTGCGCCAGCAGTATTTTTTTGTCGCCTGCTCTCTGCAGGACATGATCCGCCTCCATCGCCTGCAACATGAAAATCTGGACACCTTCTCCCGCCATTTCGCGATCCAGCTCAACGATACCCATCCGGCCATCGCTGTCCCCGAACTGATGCGCCTCTTGATCGACACCCATCGGTACGACTGGGATCACGCCTGGAAAATCACCACCGCCACCTTTGCCTATACCAATCACACCCTGTTGCCCGAGGCGATGGAAAAATGGCCGGTCTGCTTGCTGGGCGAGTTGCTACCCCGTCACCTGGAGATCATTTTCGAAATCAACCACCGCTTTCTTGATCAGGTCCGCTGTCAATATCCTGGAGATGAGGCAATGGTCCGCCGGATGTCGATCATCGATGAAACCGGTGAACGTTCGGTGCGCATGGCCAACCTCGCCTGCATTGGCAGCCACCGGATCAACGGGGTGGCCCAGCTACACACCCGTCTGCTCAAAGAACACACCCTGGCCGATTTCCACCGCCTGTGGCCCGATAAGCTGGTGAACATCACCAACGGGGTCACCCCCAGGCGCTGGATGGCCCTGAGCAATCCAAGGCTGAGCGAGTTGATCACCTCGGCCATTGGCGAGGGCTGGGTCACCGATCTGCAGCGGCTGCGCGACCTGGAACCCCTGGCTGGCGACTCGGCCTTCGGCGAGCAGTGGCGGCAAGTCAAGCTGGCCAACAAGCAAAAAGTCTGCTCCTTTTATGCCCCCGATGCCTGCCTCCTGTTCAACCCCAGAGCCATGTTTGACGTCCAGGTCAAGCGGATTCACGAATACAAGCGTCAGCATCTCAATCTGCTGCACATTATCACCCTGTACCACCAGCTCAAAAACAACCCGGGTCTTGATATACCGCCGCGCGTATTCGTGTTCGGCGGCAAGGCCGCACCCGGTTATTTCATGGCCAAGCTGATCATCAAGCTGATCAACGCGGTGGCCGAGGTGATCAACAGTGATCCGCAAGTGAGCACCCGTCTCCAGATCCTGTTCGTCCCCAATTTCAACGTCCAGATCGGCCACTTTGTCTACCCCATGGCCGACCTGAGTGAGCAGATCTCCTTGGCCGGCAAGGAGGCCTCCGGAACCGGCAACATGAAGTTTTCGATGAACGGCGCCCTGACCATCGGCACTTTGGACGGCGCCAACGTCGAGATCCGGGAACAGGTCGGTCACGATAATTTTTTCCTGTTCGGCATGAATGTCGAAGAAGTGCAAGCCCGGTGGGCAACTGGATACCATCCCCGGACGATCTATGATACCAATGAAAACCTGCGGGCCGCGATCAATCTAATCGCGACCGGCCATTTTTCCCATGGCGACCGGGAGCTTTTTCGTCCTCTGGTCGATTCGCTGCTGACCCACGATCCTTTTATGGTACTGGCTGATTATCAAGCCTATGTCGATTGCCAGCAGCAAGTCGGCGAGGTGTTTCGCGACCGGGAACGCTGGACCAGGATGTCCATCCTCAATGTCAGCCGCATGGGCGCCTTCTCCTCGGACCGCTCGATTGCCGAGTATTGTGAAAAAATATGGCGGATCAAACCTTCTCCTGTTGCCCTGAAATGGGAGTGCATGCCCAAGGAGGGGATTGTTTTCCCCAAGCGCGGGGAAACCCACAGGGCCTGATCACCTTGTATCCTGAACTATTGACAGGTGGCCTGGTTCAGACATCTGAATCCAATGCGAAACCTGTCCGGCGCCACAACTGCACACCCCATTCATCGCTGGTTTAGCCGATCCTTTCCTGGTCTCGGTCGTTGAGGCTCTTAAACAAAGGGAATGGCAACCAGAAAGTAGAATGCGGGCGGGGTATCGACAGGCAACGGATCTTTTGGTCTGCTGCAAGCGTGTAGAAATAGGTTCACAGCAATGAACGCATGTTGGAGAGGGATGTCATGAACCAGCAGCAGAGCGAAGCAGGGATTGGCGGATGGATGCGCACTATCTGGCAAAAACTCCATCCCCAGGTTGAAGCGGACCAGGTCGTTCGTCAGGCGACGGAGCAGGTAGTGCAAATTGCCGATCCGGTTATCCGCCAAGCCCGGCGTTACCGGCAGGTCCTGCACGACCCGATCGTCGGCGCCATGACTTATTTCCGTTCCCTTATCGAGATAATTCCCGGCCCGGTTGTTCTGGATCGCAATCGCTATTATGACGATCCCACGGTCAAGGCCCTGTTCGCCTCACCCGATGAACTTGACGAGGTGCTCCGGCTCAACCCGGAGGTCAACAAGCTCCGCCAACAAGGATGCAAGGGGGAGGTGGCGGCCATGATGACCATGTCGCGCAATGAACGGACCATGTTCGGCCATAAACAGGATGGAGAAATGCTGGTGCGGGATGCGCGGCAGCAGGCGGTGAGTTTTTCCGATCACCGGATTGTCGCTCCCGCCGCCGATCTGAACGTGGTCAAGGCCGGAATCGTCTACCGTGGGCTCGAGGTGCTGGCTTCAGTGGCCATGGAACGGATCACAACTTTACGGGCTAAAAAAGGCGAGCTGGAAGGGAAAAAGGAATATCTACAGGGGATGAAAAAAATTCTCGGCGGCAAGTCCCACCGGCAAGCAATGTTCGCCGCACCTAGCGTTCATAACCGGGAAGAGTTGCGCAAGGTCGAGCAACTCTTGACCGAAGTAACTCAGGAACTCGACGAACTCCGGCAACAAATAGTGCTGCCGGAGCAGTCGCTCGGCTTTCTTGAAGCCATCCTGCGGGAACCGGAAAAGATGCTGCTCGCCCGCAGTCACACCCTCCGGCTCAACTGGATGGGGGTCCGGGTCGACGAGGAACCGGGCAGTGAAGGCAACGACATCACCCTGGCTGAATTTTCCGTGGAAGAGATCCAGCGTTCGGCAGTGCTGGTGACCTTTTCCCTGGAAACATCACCAGTTGCATAGAGTCTTTACTGGAAAAGTTGCGAGCAAATCGAAAACCATGTTTTCTCAAATAATCCGCCGCCGGACTCAACAAATGGGCATGAAAAGTACCGCTACCCCAGAGCAAGGATACAACCAGAAATCAACATGCAAACCTTGAACGCACGTTTCCATTTGCTTGCCCGCTTTGCCTTGCTGCTTGCCCTTTGTGTTGCAGGCATAGCCGCAGATTGGACGACCGCGTCTGCCGAAATCCCTCAAAACGGGCAATTGCTCATTTCTCCCGAAATGCTCAAGGAAAAAATCGAGCAAGTGACGAAAGCAAACGGTCTTGATGAGGGAACAAAGGCCAAACTGCTTTCTCTCTATCGCAAGAGCCTGGAGAATCTGGCAATTGCAGCCTCCCACGATACGTTGGCCGATACATTTGTCCAATCGATCGAGACCGCTCCCGTAAAGATCAAAAAATTAAGGGAGGCGATGGACCATCTGGTGCGCCAAGGTCAGTCGCTGGAAAAGGAAGACCGTGATGCCAGCAAAGCTTCGGTCAAAGAGATCGAGCAGCAACTGCTCAAGACCAAGACAAGTTACACGGTGATCGAGACAGAAGTGGCATCCTTAACTCGTCAGGCCACTGCTTTGACTGAACGGCCGGTCAAGGCCAGTCAGCGGCTCGCCGAAATTAAGGAGCGCGAACAGGAAATGCTGGCCGCATTGCAGGCACCTCCACCGGCTCCTGTGTCCCCACAAGTCGCGGAAGCAGAAAGTTGGCAGCAACAAACACAGCTCCAGGCTTTGCACAGTGAATCGCGCATGCTCAACCAGGAATTGGTGAGTATGCCGCTACTGGTGGAACTGGCTAACGTTCAGCAAGAGGAAGCTACAGCACGGCTGGAAGCGGCCCGCACGCTGCTGCAATCCCTGGAGGCAGAGGTCAACCGCCAACGTCAAAAGGAGGCGACCCAAAGTTTAGGGGAGGCCAAGGAGGCGGTGCTGCAGGTAGCGGACAGCCAGCCTGTGCTGCAACTGGCCGCAGCGAAGAATGCCCAATTGGGCGACACCCTGCAAACAGTAACCGTAGCCTTGGAGGCTATGGCCACTGAAAAAGATAAGCTTGAAAAGGAACGAAAACGGGTTGAAGAAAATTTTAGAAGTACGAAGCAAAAGATTGCCTTAGCTGGTTTGAGCCAAGCCCTTGGTTTTATCCTGCACGAACAGCGGCGAACCCTTCCCAATGTCCGGCTGCTGCAAAAAAAAATGGCCGAGATTCAGAAAATAATCATCGAGACCGGATTACTGCAGGTGCAATCAAGCGAGGAGAGGAAGAAACTCGATGATCTCGAAGGCGCCATCGCGGAACTTGCCTCTGGATCTTCTCTCGATGAATTTAAACACATTGAACCGGAACTGCGCAAACTCCTCACCAGCCGGCGGGACTTCATCGACAAGATCTTTACCGCCAATCAGCTCTACCTTGGCACGCTTTCCGAGATTGAAGTGCTCTATAATCAACTGCTGAAAGCAGTGGTCTCGTTTGAAAGTTTTCTCGCAGAACACCTTCTGTGGATACGAAGTATTCCATGGCTGAGTCTCAAGGATTTTAAAAATCTACCCCAAGAAGCAATTGCCCTCTTTGCCCCCGATCAATGGCTCGCTGTCGGCAAAGCACTTGCCGTCCAGGCTAATTCTTCACCAATCCTCATTCTGGTCTGCCTGCTGACCGCCACCTTGATCGGTTGCAAAAAGAGGCTGCGCATCCTGCTGGATGCGGTTATTGAACAAGCCTGTCATCTGGCCACCTATCGCTTTGCCCTGCCTGTGCATGCGTTCGGCCTGATCGTGCTGCTCTCCATTTCATGGCCGCTGCTGATCATGACTCTGGGCTGGCAGATGCACATCGCAACGGAATCAACCGCCTTCGCCTCGGCAGTAGCGATGAGCCTGTTTGCTTTATCCTACCGCTTTTTTTTCTTGCGGGTGTTTCGCACCCTGCTTTTGCCCAACGGCCTGGCAGACCGCTTTTTTCACTGGCCCAAAGCGACCATCACCTTGCTGCGCCGGGAAACTGGCTGGATGATGGTCACCTTTTTGCCTGCGGTCTTTTTTACCCAATTGGCGTTTTTTGCCAATTTCAGCGCCGATGGCAGCCATATCCTGGGAAGATTGACCTTTATCGCTGCCCTGGGACTCATAACGTTTTTTTTCTTTCGCACGCTCCATCCCCGAACCGGAGTGTGGCATCGGTTTCTTGAAAAATATGCCCACCGGTTGCTTGTGCGCATCTACCCACTGTTCTTCTTCCTAATCATCCTCCTTCCCCTGGTGCTGAGCGGCTTGGTCCTGGCCGGATATGTCTTTGCGGTCGGCAGTTTATTGCGCTGCCTGATTAATAGTGTCTGGGTTGCCCTGGGGATTGTCATCTGCCACCAACTGGTAGAGCGGTGGCTGATCCAGTCCAGTCGCCAGCTTTTTCGCAAAAAGGCCCTCCTGCTCCACGCCCAGGCAAAAGTGAACCGGGAGCCGGCGCATGGTGCCAGCGACAAGGCCCCCGGGCCAATCGAGGAGCCGGTGGAAGACCTGATTGAATTGAGTACGGACAGCCGCAAACTGCTGTATACCACTGCCGTGCTTACCTTTGGTGCCGGGATGTGGCTGGTCTGGGCCGATGTATTGCCGGCCCTACGCCTCTTCAACGAATTCACCCTGTGGAGCTATACCGTCACGGTCAGCGGCCAGGCAAGCGTCGTGCCCGTCACCCTTGCGGATGTCGGACTGGTCATTCTGATCGGCATCATCACCTTGACGGCAACCCGTCATTTTCCAGCGCTGCTCAAGATTGTCCTGCTCCAGCATTTGGAAATGCCCCCCGGTAGCCGGTATACCATCACCACGCTGTCCAGCTACCTGATCGGCGGCACGGGACTGATAGCCATCGCCGACATTCTCGGGTTCAGCTGGTCGCAGATCCAATGGTTGGTCGCCGCCCTCGGTGTTGGTATCGGTTTCGGTTTGCAGGAGATCGTCGCCAACTTCATCAGCGGCCTCATCATCCTCTTTGAGCGTCCCATTCGGGTAGGCGACGTGGTCACCGTCGGCGGCACCGACGGCAGGGTAACCCGCATCCGCATCCGCGCCACCACCATCCGTGACTTTGATGGCAAGGAGCTGCTCGTGCCCAACAAGGAATTCATTTCCGGTCACTTGCTCAACTGGTCGCTTTCAGACCCGGTCATCCGTCTGCTGTTGCCGGTGGGCATTGCCTATGGCAGCGATGTGCAGCAGGCCATGCGCCTGATGAGAGAGGCGGCGGAGGAAAATCCGCTGGTCCTTGAAGATCCGCCCGCCGCAGTCACCTTTGACAGTTTCGGCGACAACGCGCTGCTGCTGACCCTGCGCTGCTTCATCGGCTCGGTGGATGATCGCGTGGCAATCAAAAGTGTGCTCCATCAGGTCATTGATCAGAAATTCCGCGAAGCGGAGATTTCCATGGCTTTCCCGCAGCGCGACGTCCATCTTGATGTGAGCGGGCCCCTGGCAATCAAGGTGATTCGAGAAGAGGACAAGGTCGTGGACGAATCCGCCTCCGCTTTGCAGGGTGAGGTGGTGCCAAGCTAACTTGGGCGTCAAAATGCCCCTGGAGGACGGGCATTTAAACAAGGACAATGCCGGAACAACCGGTTTTAATTAATGAATTACATTTCAAGGAGAGAAAAAGAATGCAAAACTACAAAGGATTATTGCTAGCTCTGGTTGTGGCTGTCAGTTTGGGTGGCTGTGCCGAAACCACCCCCAAAAAAGAACTGAATATTGAACGAGCCAATGTGGTGTCGGTGACCGCAACCGTCGAAAAAATTGACCTGAAGAAACGGTTAGTGACCATCCGAGGATCCGAAGGTAATGTTCGCCAAATTCATGTTGGCGAGGAAGCAGTCAATCTGCCACAAGTCCGAGTTGGTGATAAGGTGACCCTGGACTATATCGAATCCCTGGCTGTGCGGATGGCCAAACCCGGCGAAGTCAAGGATGAAGTGAAGGGATTGGTCGGCAGGGCGAAACCTGGTTCGAAGCCGGGATATGTCGAGGAAACCGAAACGACCATAACCGCTATTATTCTAGATATCGACAAGGTGAAGGAGACCGCGACGCTCAAGGCACCCGATGGCGAGGTGGTGACGGTCAAGGTGCAGGATCCTGCCAACCTGGATAAGGTCAAGGTCGGCGACACGATTGTGATCACTTACACCGAGGCTCTGGCAATCGCTGTTCGAACGGCCCAGTAATCCAAGAAGTGAACGCTACAGGTTGATTGTGCACTGGTTCATGCAAATCATGCGGATACAACGAGGGCGGAACATACACAAAGTTACGTTGCCAAGCCTAACCGCTTTTATCCTGGCAGCCACGCACCTTTATGCCGCTGAACTCGAACCGCGGGCGTATATCAACACGCCTCCAGGGATCAATTTCCTCATCGCCGGCTATGGGTTTTCCGAGGGAGGTTTGTCCACCGATGCTGCTTCACCGATACAAGACGCTGAGCTTCGCATCCATACGGAAGTATTGGCCTACGCCCGATCGTTGGACGTATGGGGCAATTCCGCGAAGTTCGACGTGATCCTGCCGTATTCGCAATTATCAGGAACCGCACTTGTCGCCGGTCAACCACGGGAACGGGATATTTCCGGGTTCAATGATCCGCGCTTTCGCTTCTCGGTTAATTTTTATGGCGCACCGGTGATGTCTTTGGAGGAATTTGCCACCTACAAGCCGGATTTGCTCATTGGGGCGAGCGTTCAAGTTTCTGCGCCCATCGGCCAATACGACTCCGATAAACTCGTGAATCTCGGCACCAACCGCTGGTTCATCAAACCGGACATCGGAATTTCCAAGACTTTGGGCGCCTTCACCTTGGAGTTTTCCGCCGGAGTATTCTTCTACACCGAAAACGATTCGTACTTCGGCGGCAAAACACTTGAACAGGATCCTGTTTACTCCGTCCAAACACATCTCACCTATGACTTTGGGCACGGTCTGTGGGGTGCTTTGGACGGAACGTATGATTATGGCGGACGGACAACCATTGATGGAGTACGCAGCGGCGAAAAACTGGGAAATTCGCGGGCAGGCGCCACCTTGGCGCTTCCCGTGAACTGGAACAATTCCGTCAAATTGTATGCCAGCACCGGTGTCTCCACCCGTACCGGCAGCGACTACACCCTCAGCGGGGTTGCATGGCAATATCGCTGGTAAGCGAGGCTGCTGTAGCTGACCATGATTTCATGTGATAAACTAAGCTATTACAAAATGAACGAATGCAGATTACGTCATTTCGACCGGGGGGAAAATCGCATTGTTTTAAAGACTAAGATTTCTCGCTATTGATCATAATGACGATATATATGACCTCTGCCTCCCGAGCTCCGAGCGGGGCGTGCGGAGTGATTGTATCTTTATACAAGAGACTCAGATGGTTACGAATTTTAATGGTTGTTTTTTGCAGCGATAGCAGAGTTACCTTCATTGGTTCCATGGATAAAATTTAAAAGAGGCTCAAAAATGAAAGATTACACCATTCTCTTCATTCTGACGCTGGTGCTTATCCTGCCTGGATCAACGCATGCAATATCGGCAGACTCATCCCAGGATGATCCCGGTTGGCCACGCGTGATCAAGAAAAACGGCAAGGAACTCACGATCTACCAACCCCAGGTCGACTCCTGGCAGGACTACAAAAATCTCCACGCCCGGTTCGCTATTGCCGTCAAAGATGGAAAATCGAAAAAAGAAACATTCGGTGTTGCCGAGTGGGATGCTGAAACCGTAGTGGACCAGACCGACCGGGAAGTAGCGGTGATCCCCAAAAAAAGAGAGTTGCGGTTCCCGAACACCTCAGATGCAGAAGCAGCTGCTCTACGCAGTATTGTTGAGGAGATCCAACCCTTCGGACAGGCAATGACCGTCTCGCTGGACCGCATCCTGGCCTATGTCGATCCAGCCCAACAGCGGCAACAACCTGCGGTCGAATTGAATCTGGATCCGCCCAAAATCTTTTTCAGCAACAAGCCCGCCATCCTCGTTCTATTGCAAGGCGAACCGCAACTGCAAGCTGTCGATGCCAACAAGAAGGAACTGATGTTTGTCGCCAACACCAACTGGGATATTTTCTATGATGCCGTCACACAGCGGTATTATCTCCTCAACCAGGAAAGCTGGCTCACTACCAGGGATCTAGTCAACGGGCCTTGGGATTCGACCACGACCCTACCGGCTGAAATGTCTTCCTTGCCCAACGATGACAACTGGGCCGATGTGCGCAAACGGATACCTGGCAAACCGGAGAAAAATTCCCCGGTCGTCCTGGTCAGCACAGAACCGGCTGAACTGATTCTTACTCAGGGAGAGCCCAAATTCAGCCCCATCCCCGGCACTTCACTGCTGCGAATGACCAATACCGAAAGCGTGGTGTTCTATAATGCAGGGGATGGCAAACAGTATTTCCTGACTGCAGGGCGATGGTTCCGCTCCACCAGTCTCGATGGTCCCTGGTCGAGCGCCAGCACTGATCTGCCCGCGGATTTCTCCAAAATTCCGGATAACGATCCATCCGCCTTCGTCAAGGCCTCCGTACCGGGAACAACCGAGGCCAAAGATGCGGTTCTGCTGGCTTCGGTGCCCAACACCACAGTTCTCGATGCCAACACGCCTCCAAAAGTGGAAGTAGCTTATAAAGGTCAACCCAATTTTCAAGCCATCCCTTCGACCACAGTCCAGTACGCCACCAACACCGCCAACGCGGTCTTTCTCGTCAACGGGTCGTATTACTGCTGCGACCAGGGGGTTTGGTATTCCAGCAATACCGCCAATGGGCCCTGGGCCTATTGCACTAATGTGCCGGCTGCTATTTACACTATTCCCCCGTCGCACCCTGCGCACAACGTGACCTATGTAACCGTGCAAAGCAGTTCGCCGAGCACGGTTGTCTATGCACAGACCGCCGGCTACAGCGGAGAATACGTGGCGGCAAATGGAGTGCTGATGTTCGGCGCCGGGATGCTCGTAGGCGCAATGCTTCACAACTACCATGATTACCACCATTATCCCGTACCCTATTCATACGGCTATGGCGCCAGATACAGCTATAGTTATGGCGGCTATTACCGTCCCCCCTATGTTTCCCATTATGGTCCGTACAGAAGCGGGGGCGTCGCCACGGCGTATAATCCTAGAACCGGAACCTATGCTCGGGGTGCTTACGTCAGTGGACCCGGCGGCAGTGCTGCAGTGGGGCGGGCCTATAACCCCTATACTGGGGGCCGGGCGGCTGGCGCACGGGTTGATACAGCGTACGGATCGGCAGGCAGAGGAGCAGCGTACAATCCGAACACTGGCACCGCAGTCCGTGGCGGGTACCGAAGCAACGAGTACGGAACGATCGCCGGGGCACAGACCAACAGAGGCACCGGCGCCGTTGCCTGGGATACCGCAAGAGGTCAAGGCGCGGTGGTCAAAGGAAAAGGCGGGAACGTCTATGCCGGCAAAGACGGCAATGTCTATAAAAGAGACAGCAGCGGCAACTGGAGCTCCAATACCGGCAGCGGCTGGACACCGGTAGACCGGCAGCAGCCCAGAGGAAACAATGTGCAATCACAGACTGCGCAGGCACGAACGCAATCGCGCACAAGCATGGCTCAACCTGATCGTGCCCAGATGCAGTCACGTGCCAACATCTCCCAGCCCAGCAGCCGTGCCCAAATGCAGCCATCATCGCGCGACAGCCAGTTCAGCCCGAGGACGCGTGATCTGGAATCGCAGGCTCAGGCTCGCTCACGTGGCAACCAGTTGAGCCAAAACAGATCCAGTTTTGCTTCGCAAGCAGGATCGCGGGGCGGTGGCCAATTCAGCCAGCCCAGCCGTGCCCAGATGCAACCGCGCTCGAGCGGCGGCGGCCGGGCCGGAGGTGGCGGTGGAGGCCGGGGTCGGAGATGAAAATCATCTCAGGCTGAGGAGAAGCTGGTCAATACTGTCCGCAGTTTACAAAACAACCAAATAAATATGCCGCCACAATCACCAAAGGTGACTGGCGCCATCAGATACATGCGAATATAATCGCTTGGGTGCTCGCAATATTTGCTTAACAGGGGGGGGGTATGAGCAAGAGAGAAAAAAATCTTCAATTTTCACATCGCGTCAGGCATGCCGCAGGGCTGGTGATGATGGGAATGGTGACGATCTCGCTGTTTGTCGTCGGATGCCAGAAGGGAGAAAATGCCAAAGCTGTACAGACGCCAACGGTAGAGGTGGCAACCGTTGTGCAAAAGGATGTTCCTATCTATAACGAGTGGGTTGGCGCTCTCGACGGCTCGATCAATGCGGTTATTCGCCCCCAGGTTACCGGCTATCTGATCAGCCAAAATTACCGTGAAGGTGAGCAAGTGAAGAAAGGGCGGATTCTTTTTGAGATCGACCCCCGCACTTTCCAAGCTGCCCTGAACCAGGCTAAGGCGCAACTTTCCCAACAAAAGGCACGCCACGACACTGCCAAGGCCAACTTGGCGCGCATCCGACCATTGGCGGAGAAGAATGCGGTCAGCCAAAAAGATTTGGACGACGCGGTCGGCGCGGAGCTTTCCGCCAGGGCCTCGGTCGAAGCTGCTCAAGCGGCGGTCGATGAGGCGCAACTGAACCTGGGCTTCACCAAAATTGCTTCTCCGGTGGACGGTATTGCCGGCATCGCCAAAACCCAACTGGGCAACCTGGTCAGTCCGAACATGCAGGAAGAGCTGACCTCGGTCTCCACGGTTGATCCGATTAAAGTCTATATCAATATCAGCGAACAGGAATATCTCAAGACGGTTGCATCCGGCAACAAGGCGGACCAGATGCCCCTGCAACTGATCCTTGCCAATGGCAACGTTTATCCGCATGAAGGCCGGTTTGCCTTGGCGGATCGCCAGGTTGATCCCACCACCGGCACCCTCAAGGTGGGCGCCCTCTTCCCTAATAAAGACAACCTGCTCCGCCCTGGCCAGTATGGACGGATTCGGGCGATGATGCAGGTGAAAAAAGGGGCCTTGCTCATACCCCAGCGCGCGGTTACCGAAATGCAGGGCAAGTACCTGGTGGCCGTGGTGGGAGCGGACAACAAGGTTGATATCCGGCCAGTGCAAGTAGGAGAACGGATCGGGAGTGACTGGCTCATCGACAAAGGATTGCAGTCAGGGGAGCAGGTGATTGCGGAGGGTACCCAAAAAATCAGATCCGGGGCAACCGTTATACCTAAGCCCTTCTCGCCGGCAGCGGCCGCTACACCGGCAGCAACCGAGAAGAGGTAAGACGCCATGTCTAGATTCTTTATCAACCGACCCATCGTTGCCATGGTGATTTCGATCTTCATGGTCATCCTTGGTGCTGTGGCTATGACGGGACTTCCCATCGCCCAGTTCCCCAACATCGTCCCGCCGGCGATCCAGGTTAATGCCGTCTACACCGGCGCCGACGCCGTTACCGTGGAGCAGTCGGTGGCTACCCCCATTGAGCAGCAGATGTCCGGCGTTGATAATTTGGAGTACATGTACTCAGTCAACGGCAACGACGGTTCCATGACCCTCTACAACTACTTCGAGCTGGGTACCGACGCCAACACCGACCAAATTCTCGCCCAGATGCGCTCGAATCAGGCCTCATCGCAGTTGCCAGCCGATGTCACCAACTACGGGGTCACCGTGGCGAAGTCAACCTCGGCACCGATGCTGATGTTTGCCCTCTCCTCCCCCAATGGCACCTACGACAACGTCTTCCTGACCAACTACTCCTTAATCAACATCAACGACCAGATGACCCGTATCAAGGGGATTGCTAGCGTTTCGGTCTTCGGCGCTGGCCAGTACGCCATGCGAATCTGGGTTAGACCTGACCAACTCGCCAAGCTCAACATCACCATCCCCGAGATCATCAATGCGGTCAAAGCACAGAACACCGTCAATCCGGCCGGACAGGTTGGGAGCCAGCCGGTGCCGGATGGGCAGGAGTTTACGTACACGGTTCGCGCCCAGGGGCGGCTGCAGAGCGAGGAGGAGTTCGCCAATATCGTGTTGCGCGCCAATCCGGACGGCTCCATCGTCCGGGTCAAGGACGTGGCCCGCATTGAACTTGGGGCTCAGAATTACAAAATGGAAGGGCGTCTCAATGGCAAGCCCTGCGCACTGGTCGCCCTGTATCAGATGCCGGGGACCAACGCCCTGGAATCAGCAAACGGCGCCAAAAAGTTGTTGGAGAAGTTGAGCAAGAATTTTCCGCCAGATTTAGAATACACGGTGGCGCTGGATACCACCCTGGCGGTTACCGAGGGGATCAACGAAATCAAGCATACCTTCTTCGAGGCGCTGGTACTGGTCATTCTGGTGGTCTTCATCTTCCTCCAGGGGTGGCGGGCCACGCTGATTCCGTTGCTGGCAGTGCCGGTGTCGCTGGTGGGGACCTTTGCCATCTTCCCGCTGCTCGGCTTCTCCATCAATACCCTCTCTCTCTTCGGGATGGTGCTGGCCATCGGCTTGGTCGTGGATGACGCCATTGTCGTCGTTGAAGCGGTCGAACACCATATCGAACATGGCATGTCCCCCAAGGATGCGACCTTCAGGGCCATGGAGGAGGTCTCCGGTCCGGTCGTCGCCATCGCCATCATCCTGACAGCGGTCTTCGTGCCGACTGCCTTCATCCCCGGCATTACCGGACAGCTCTACCAGCAGTTTGCAGTAACCATTGCTGTTTCAGTCATCATCTCCGCCTTCAACGCCCTCACCCTTTCTCCGGCCCTCTGCGCACTGCTGCTTAAGCCAAAGGTCAGGGGGACCGGCCCACTGCAGAAATTTTATGATTGGTTCAACCGGATTTTCGGTCGGGCAACCGACGGTTACGTCTCGATCTGCGGCACCGCCATCAGAAAGAGCAAGACGAGCCTGATTCTCCTCGTCGGCGTGACCATGCTCACCGGTTTGGCGGGCAAGTCCATTCCAACCGGTTTCCTCCCCGACGAGGACCAGGGCTTTATCTTCGCCGCAATCCAGCTCCCCAACTCGGCTTCGCTGCAGCGGACCAGTGAAGTGGCACGTCAGGCCGAAGAGATCATTATGAAGACGCCGGGGGTCGAGTTCTGCTCAACCGTTGTCGGCTACAGCATGCTCAGCCAGGTCTCCAATACCTACAGCGCTTTTTTCTTCATTTCCCTGAAGGAATGGAAGACGCGCAAGGCTCCGGAGGAACAGTACGAGGCGATCAAGGCCTCTCTGACGAAAACGATGGGGGGGCTTCCTGGGGCTATCGGCTTTCCGTTCCCGCCACCGGCCATCATGGGGATCGGCACCTCGGGCGGGGCCACCTTCATGCTCCAGGACAAGGCTGGCAAGGACGTCGCCTTCCTGGCCGAGAATACGCAGAAATTCATCGAAGCAGCCAGGAAAAGGCCTGAGCTGGCCCGGGTCACCACCACCTTCCTCCCCAGCGTGCCCCAGCTGTTCGTGGATGTGGACCGGGATAAGGTGCTGAAGCAGGGGGTTGAGATCAGCGATGTCTACAAGGTCCTGCAAAGCTTCATGGGGAGCGGTTTCATCAACTATTTCAACAAGTACGGCCGCCAGTGGCAGACCTACATCCAGGCGGAAGGGGAGTACCGGACCAATATCGACAACATCGGCCAGTTCTATGTGCGCAACAAGGATGGGAAATCAGTGCCCCTCTCGGCGCTGACCTCCATTCGCAGCATTACTGGCCCGGAATTCACCACGCGCTTCAACCTCTACCGCTCGGTCCAGATCAATGCAACGGCCTCTCAAGGCTTCAGTTCGGCACAGGCCATGCAGGCTCTGGAGGAGGTCTTTGCCGAGACCATGCCGTCGGAAATGGGCTTCGATTACAGCGGCATGTCGTTCCAGGAAAAGAAGGCTCAACAGGGCGTGTCGCCGATGGCGATCTTCGCCTTCTCGTTCTTCTGCGTCTTCCTGATTCTGGCAGCCCAGTATGAAAGCTGGTCACTACCGTTCTCGGTCCTGCTCGCAACTCCCGTCGCCATATTCGGCGCCTTTGTCGGCCTGATCTTCCGTTCGTTTGAAAATAATATCTATGCCCAGATCGGTCTGGTCATGCTCATCGGTCTGGCGGCCAAGAATGCTATCCTGATCGTCGAGTTCGCCAAGATGGAATACGAGAAAGGAAGACCGCTGGTCGAGGCCACCCTTGAGGGGGCGCGTCTTCGTCTCCGGCCCATCCTCATGACCTCATTCGCCTTCATTCTCGGCTGCGTGCCTCTGGCCATTGCCAGCGGGGCCGGAGCCATTTCGCGTCAAGTTATGGGCATCACGGTTATCTTTGGCATGCTAGCCGCCTCCTTCATCGCCATCTTCCTTATTCCGGTCACCTTTTATGTGGTCGAAAAAATCGGAGGGAAGAAACATGCAGCATCCAGTCCCCCCGGCTCGTCATCCCTGACAACCATAGGGAAGGAGGACGATCATCATGCGTAATGTTATTCTCGTCATAATTCTGGCCTTGTTCGTTGCAAGTTGTACGGTTGGACCTGATTACAAGCGGCCGGCTGTCGATGTTCCCGCCGGGTGGCGATTGGACGAGAAGGAGGCCAAAGACCTCGCCAACAGCACCTGGTGGCAGCAGTTCAACGACCCGGTGCTCAATGAGCTGATCACGGTCTCCCTTCGGGAAAATAAAGACCTCATGATTGCCGCGGCAAGGATTGAGCAATTCGCGGGGAGGTATGGGGTTGTCCGCGCGGATCTTTTTCCCCAGGTGGGCGCTGCCGCTGAATACAGCCGTCAGCGAGTCACCGAATTGGGAGAAAACAGGCTGTCTCCTGCATACAAGGCAACAACCGATAATTTTTCAGCCAATGTGAACGCCAGCTGGGAGATCGATCTTTGGGGCAAGATCCGCCGCAGCACCGAGGCTGCTCGGGCCCAGCTACTTGCCAGCGAGGAGGGACGCAAGGCGGTTATCCTTTCCCTGGTTGCCAATGTCGCCTCCGCCTACATCAACCTGCGCGACCTGGACCGGCAGTTGGAAATCAGCCGCAGTACCGCCAAGTCACGTGGGGACTCCTATCTGGTGTTCAAGGAGCGGTTTGCCGGTGGGGTCATCTCCGACCTTGAACTGAGCCAAAACCGGTCCCAGTATGAAGAAGCCCTGGCGAGCATTCCTCCCCTGGAAAAGGCGATCACCCAGCAGGAGAACGGCTTGAGTGTTCTTCTCGGCCGGAATCCCGGACCCATAATCCGGGGCAAAAGCATCGAGGCGTTGCAATTGCCCGCCATCGTTGCCGGGTTGCCCTCGGATCTACTTGAACGTCGCCCGGACCTGCGCCAGGCGGAACAAAATCTGATCGCGGCCAATGCCCAGATCGGCGTGGCCAAGGCCGCCTATTTTCCGGCCATTTCCCTCACTGGCGCCTTTGGTTCCGCCAGCGGCGACTTAAGCAATCTGTTTAAGGGACCCTCAAAGGCTTGGCAGTACAGTGCCCCGATCACCCTGCCCATCTTTACCGCTGGAAAGATTGCCGGCAGCGTGCGGGAGGCCGAGGCCATTCAACAGCAGGCACTACTCGGCTATCAGCAGGCGATTCAGAATGCCTTTCGCGAGGTCAACGACGCCCTGGCCGACCAGTCTCAGACCCGCAAACAGCTGGCTGCCCAGAAAAGCCAGGTCGACTCGCTCAGCCAATATGCCGGTATCGCCCGGCTTCGCTATGATAATGGCTATACCGATTACCTGGCGGTGCTGGATGCGGAACGGAGCCTGTTCAACGCGCAACTGGCCTACACCCAGACCCAGGGCACACTGCATCTGGCAATGATCAATCTGTACAAGGCGATGGGCGGCGGATGGGCAGAAGGCGGAGAGCAACAGGCTCAGCCCAGGATGAATCCTTGAGGCTGGACACGGTGGTCGATGTACCGTTTATTGATTTGACGCAAATCTTTTGGCACAAAAACATTTCGACCACGGATAATATATCCATCATGCCCCTGGTCGAAAATCAATATATGCTTCAGCATACCAACCTGGCAACCACTCGACGCTATATTCATCGGTTGAAAAAGGAATACCGGGAAGTGCTCACGGCACTCCCCGGTTTAATCGCTGCTTTCGCTTCGCAACCTATTTTCAATACCCCTATTTCTGGGCCATCCCGCATTAATTCATATCAATCTGATGAGCCTCTCCCCAAATTCAGACAGCCAATTGTAGAGATTTCTGGCTTACTTGAAATTGCTCCCTGAATTGCGCCGGGGTCAAATTGCCCAACGATGAGTGGGGGCGAAAACTGTTGTACTCGCGTCTCCATGCTTCTCTCTTTTTCCTGGCGTCGTCAACAGACAAAAACCAATTCACGTTCAGGCATTCATCCCGGAAACGGCCGTTAAATGATTCTATCAAAGCGTTATCTGTTGGTTTTCCCGGCCTGGAGAAGTCAAGCGTTACCCCATGCTCATAGGCCCATTTATCCAAATCCTTGGAGATAAACTCAGGGCCGTTATCCACCTGGATTCGCCCAGGGCAACGATCGGCAAAGAGTCGCAACCGTTCCATCACCTGAACTACATCCTTGCCTTTGATCGCCTGATCGACATGGATCGCCAGGCATTCAGTAAGCTCGCGCGCGATTCTGCACCTTCTTGCGCGAGCTTTCTATTGGAAGGGAAATCAAAGGCTGAAAAAATGGGTCAACTCACCATTAACTCACCACATAAAAAAAGCGCTTTAGCTGGCAGAGCTAAAGCGCTGATTTTACTTGGTGACCCCAAGGGGACTCGAACCCCTGTTGCCGGCGTGAGAGGCGCAGACAGACCAATCAGAACGAATCCACCACATTGTAATTACAACATATTTATTCTGAAAGAATCTGAAAAAGGTCAAATCTTTCCCGTAGAAAACCCACAGGAAAACCCACAGCAATTACCTCAAAATACAAGTTCAGATGTAACCTTGTGGTAATGATCAAATTGCGTAAGACTCCCTCTCGTAGACACGCCAAAAGGACAAAGCTCGATACTTTAGGTGTCAGTGACGGGGGGCTGGGGATCGGCGGAGCCGAGGGCGGCCGTAACGGCCGACCGACCCCAGGTAGGCGCAACCGCGCCGTAGACAGTACCAAGCTGAAACGGTCCTGGAAGGTTGCAGGGCTGCTTTCCTCTCCAGCGATAACCAATTCACATTCCTCCTCAAGGCCAGCGCCGCAGGCCTCCAGGTGACGCAAGTCACCGCCGACGAGCGTAGCGATGTCGGGGAACTGTAAGCTGGATGTATATTTTATTCTGCACCCAACCGGATATGCAATAGCCCAACGTTCAAGGTGAGCGGACGGCCGCTTGCGGCTGGTCCGCTCGACCGTAGGGTTGGGCAACACTACTCGCGCTTTCATGCTACGGAGCGAAACCATAGATGTACCACGCCGTGAACGTGAAAAAGACAGGAAGGCACGGAACCAATAGTGCTGCGCCTATTAACACGGGAACAACAAAGCGGCGGACTGTGCGCCCTCGATGAAAGAACAGTGCAACTGGCCAAATAAACCATAGCCACGCGACAACTAACCAAAGCTTCCCAGACATGAAATCGAGATCGGCCAAGAACATTGTGGCCCAAAGAGTGAAAACAGTCGCTGCATGAAGGATGCACGCGGCGGCGAGCGCACGGTAGGTGGTGCTCACATGAGTTGTGGATTGTGCGTCGGTCATTGGTGTGGTGCCCAACGTGGAGTTCAGCGAGAGCCGGGCTGTTTCGGCTTCCGCTGGAACGTTTGGTTATGCAATTATTTTATATATTTTTTACAGATAATATTGTTTTACTTCATTTTCTCTCAAATAATTGAGTGCCTTTAACGATAGCAATGTTCCTATTGGAACACCTAGCAATATAATATAGAGATAAATCTTCATGAGATAATAGCCCCAGATTTTTTGTGACAAAACTCCAAACCCAACAAGGAGATGAAAAGCACTCACTATTGCTACAATATATTTAAATGAAATATCAAAATCAGATTTCGGCAATGCATAGGACTGGAAAATCAGTCCAAGCAATGTGATGATAATGCAGAAAGTCCCTGCAAATCTTACTGGTTTTAATGGTTGATGATGGTCCATTATTTTTTCTTATGCATAACGTTTGACATGAGAGGCGCTTGGAGGCCGTAGGCCGGAAAGCGTCCTCTCGATGGAAGGGTTAGTCCTCAACGTGCGACTAGAAGGAAAAGCGCATAGCCGCCGACAAGAACCGGTGCTAGAAACTCGATTAGCAACCATCGAAGGTTCTGACTTCGCAGAAAAAGACCAAACCATGAATCGAAGCGCTTTAGCGAAGCCGGAACTCTGGCTCCTTCAATTGAAGCTACAGAAGCTTTGAGCTCCCGGGTGAATCTTGCAAGTTCTTCACGCAGACCAACAACGGGCTTGACTGCGTTTGCGATGTTCATGGCGTCGGCGCCTTGGGAGAACTTGGCTTTCATCTCTGTTTCCCAATCAGAAAGCCTGTTGTCCATATCGTGAACCTTGGCCCCGAGGTTTCCAATCTTGCGGGCCTCGTCTTTCCACCAGTTGTAGAGCGTTGATTGCCTTGGGTCGCTGGGGTAGTCCCCATGCTCGCTTGCAAGCCGTGCCGTTGTGACGAAGGCGACTCTTGTACCTGTGATGCGTAGCCGCCATTCGAGCAGTGCATCAACAGAAGCCCAAAGAAAATGGAAGAGGAGGTAGGCGACCAGCGCGATGAGCCCGTTTGTCAGGATCGTGTCTGACAGACCCTTGAACTTCAATCCAAGGATCTGAGAGTCTGGCTCAAGGTGCAGATCGCCAAAGGCCACTGCTATCGAGATGACAGAGGCCAATATGAGATTCGTTCGAATCTTCCAAGCGTTCTCTGTCAGTTCAAGGAACGCTGGGTCGCCTAGAATTTTCTCGACAGCCTCGATCGTGTTTTTTGATGATTTCATTGCGTTCTCGTCTACTTGAGACCTAACGTTTGGGCTCAGCGCGTTTGCGAAACGCGCAGCGTGTAGCAAATCCGCTGGAGCCCTTGGTTATGTTTTCTTTTTCGCCCTTTTAAATACCTTGAAAGATACCTTGTCATTTGGCGGCCGGCCACGAAAGAGGCATCCGAGCATGACCACCCCCCAAACGGTGCTGGCGAACCCAAGCTTCACTTGAGAATCAAAAACATGACTTTCTTGTAACCACCAATCAAAAAGAGAAAGAAGCCCAAAAGGGAGACATAGCAGGGTCAGAAATAAAGCTATTATGCGGTACAGATAATTCCCCATTTTCCCTTCAGCTCGCCGGTAAAACGCTGGCGTAACCTGCGCCGTGCCTGCTCACGAGCCTTGCCCAGACCAAAACGCTTTGCGGGCACGGTGTCAGGTTGACGCAATTGTTGGCACAATTGTCATCGCAGGTCACTCACTTCAGCACATCGACGTAAATCGTAGAGTTATGAACAAAGCGCGATATGCGCCATTCTCCATTCTCCATCTTGAGGTGAATCTTCAACACATATCCGACATCGTAGAGCCGTCGTCTCCGATCCCCGATATGCCTATCTTTTTTCTCTTTATGCCTTAATCGAAAGTAGGTCCCAAGCTCGAAGATCACATTTCCGCCAAATAGGCGATTCAAGGAAAGTTCACGGAGCTCCGCCATTATCGCGTCTCTTAACTGGTGCTGGTCTAGGTTACTGTAGCTCTTCGCCGTTGAGGAGAAATCGTAGTACTCGCCGATATCCTTTAAAATACAGTCGTAAATTGCTGCCGGATCACCAAAAGTGCTATAAAATTCCTTAATTGTAAAATTTCGGTCTTCAAAAAATTTGAAATGTAATTGACTAAGCAGAAGTTCTTTCCGCTCTTTGTACATTACTAAGTAGACTGCCTCGGAAGAAGAGACCCTCTCATGTTCACTGATATGGAGAACCTCGTGAATCGAGCTACCCTGATACAAAGGCTTCAAAATTTCGCTTGGAGTCGCGTCGGTAGGTACGTCCATGCGGAAATCTCGGTAATTCTCTTGCTGGACTTCAGTGCACTGGTTCCACGCTTGTTCCCATCCGGAATCATTGCCGCGTATGCCATCGGAAATCCCCTCATAAAATGCGCGAACTGTAATTTCCTCTTTTGACCGCTGACGTTCCGCTGACCCTCGACGACAAAGGCATCGCTCCTTCTCTCTTTTTAAAGTTTCGATTAGCTCATTTGCGTCATCTGTGAAAAGAGTGTCCTTGAATTGCGGTGGCAGCGTTGATTCAGAAAGATCAGGATCTGCTATAAACATCATCACTTTCTTTCTAGCCCCCCAAAACGCACCCAATTCGGCGAGGCACCATGGCGAAGCAACGGAGCGCTGTGTCGCTATCAACACGCATACTTCGCAGTCTCGTATAGCAGATTGAAGTTGCTCCGCAAGCGATTCGCCTACAGACATTGATTTCGGGTCCCATCTGTCTAAACCCGCCGCGTCAAGGACAAAACAAAGTGCTGTATAAACTGCTTTGTCTTCGAAGCTATGGCTTAAGAACGTCAACATAAACCTCGTGCCTCCATTTCCCCCACCGTTTTGCACCCCGGAGACCGTCCGACGTCGCGTTACAGTGAGAATTCCGATCACCTCTTTTAATAAACATTCACGCCTCGGCTTGACACGCTCGCTGTCGCTATCCGCAGAACCGAGACGCCTGGTTGTGGCGAATCGCCGTTGTCGAACGAGGAGAGCGGCGTTGCTGCCTCTAGTCAATCATGTTTGCTGACCATATCGTTTTCCACGGGGACATTTCTTGCGCAGATCCTTAACCCCTATACACGCCAACGTGCGGATAACCGGCCGGCGAGGGAGTTGGCCACCTTTTAGAACGCGGGTAATTCCGGTCCGGTTTATTGGCTGGTTGGGTGAGTAAAGAGCGACGCCATTGCAGTGCAACGGAAACCAGCCGGTTGTGCACTCCTGCCCATGGGATTGAGACGCTAGAAGAAAACATTAAAGCTCAGTTATTGATGTTTTTTTACTCAATCCTTACCAGTCTCCTGGTTTTATGTAGCATTGTGCTATGAAAACACCCAATGTAACCACAAATGAAACCAGCCAAGTAAAAGAAAACAGAACATACAACCCTCTCAATGTTTCATGAGAGGCAAAGCCAGGCGGGAAGACAGCAAGAGGAAAAGGTGCCGGTAACCCAAAACCTTCTCCACCAACAGCACCAGGTGCAAATGCAAAAGCATAGCAATAGGAAACAAATAGAATTTTTAAAAACCCTTTTTTTGAAGAATTTCTAATGTAAATAATTGCAATAATTAAAAAAATATAAAACAATACTGTGGACAAATCTATAATTTTGCTTGGAATAAACCCAAGCGCCCATCCTGTATTATTAAAATTGGTAGTTTTAGGAAATAGATCTAGAACAATTTTTAATGTAATTAATGGGTAAACGAATAAGTACAGTGGGATTATTATTACTGCATAAATAATATACATTCCGATTTTCCCAGAAGGACTTTTGTCGGTAGAATTCATTTTTGAGTCCTTATTGCAGCCCAACGCCAAGGTCAGTGGTGCCCAGAACGGAGTGCCGACTTGCGCAATAAAATGGGCGAAGCCCATTGCGAAAGAAGGCGCGGAGTGTAGGGCATCCACTGCACCGCCTGGTTAGGCAAATCTTAGTATGGACATCCATTTTCTCTGCACGCAACATACTTTTCGATTTCGTAAATCCTTGTTTTGGTGCGCTCTGCTAAACAAAGGAAGTGCTCCAATGCCCATATCGAGCCTGAATCTTCCCTTTTACCGGCAACGTAAGTGCAATCTTTGTCTCGAAACACAACCCATGCTCGCTGAGCATCCTTTAGGTAGCTTTTATGCTTACCGTCCTGCAAATGCTTCATCTGCTCAGCATAGACTCCATTTAATCTTTGATCATAGAACTTGAATTTGTCTGCGGCACACGAGTTCATGGTCGACTGGTTTTTATCGCAGTCGTCTGTCCACTTATAGTCTTCTGCAAGCGCAATACTTGAAAATGTCAAGGCTATAATAAAAATACGATACATAAATTAGTACCTGATTTGCCTAACGTTCAAAGTAACCGGCTCTGCGCGGCCTCATCGCGCAGCGTCCGCGTTGACTGCCGAGTTAGACTATTTCTGCACATAAGGTACTTTGCTCTTTATTACAGGGGCAGCATTGCATGCGGGCAGTAATTCCACTTTCTTTACCAATGGGAGCAAACCTGCTTCCTTTGCAAAACCGGTGACCTCCTTAATAAGTTCAGGTGTCCTCGGAGATGATTCTGAATTCAGGTTGGTAATCATTCCGTTTGACAAGGTGACTGACAGCTTATTGCTCGAGAATGCAGATGGCCGATTCAACAATACCCGCGGTTCGGCAAAGTTTGGCTCGATGATGATTTCCTGTTTTTGAATTATTGGGGCGCAAACATTGTTCTCTGCTGTCCCAACAAGATTCCCTTTGTCCGTTAGCGCTGTGAATTCGTATGTGACAAGCACTTGGTGTGGTTCGTAGTAAACCAAACCTTCGACTTTTTCTCCCACCGGTTGCCAACTGGTAGGGTCGAATTTCGACGTCATGAAAGTTGAAGAACAACCAGTAAGAATAAGACCGGACATTAGCAGCAACAGTGATTTGTTCATGGCACCTCCTGAGTGTGATGTCTAACGAAAAAGTTCAGCGGCGTTGGCCGCATCGTGGCCAACGTCCGCTGGAACGACTTGTTGGGCCTGTTATCTCATTAACGGCATCCAAAAGAGCATTCCGATTGCGTAGTCAACCATCTCGGGAGTGCTCTTAGAAACGGTTTCTAACACCTCGGAAGATATTTTGTCGGCGATCTTTTTTTCCTCTACCGCACTTAGTTTCTTAAGTGAGGAAGAGGCTGGAACGGCTTTAGCCACCTTTTTTAAAATTGTCACTCCAACATCAAAAATGCTTTCGCAATCCGCGATGCTTTTGCCTGCGCCCGATCGTCGATTGCGGAGCGCCCGAATCGCATGCTCGCGTGCCTTATAGTCGCCCCTCCGATTCCAGAGGTAAGCAATTTGTATGGCATCCACTTCAAATCTTTGGGGGGCTTTCGGCATAGAACCTCTTAGGCCCAACAAGTTATTAGCCGGTTTCCGGATATCATTCCCGAATCCGTGCGTTTGACAACGTATTTTCAGCATGATAAGCTTTTCCTAACTGGATATCACCACTCACAGCACGATTACCAGAATCTGGATACCATTCATGCTGCCTATACCACCGTACATTGCCCGTCAGTACCAAGCCTATCTTGGACAGAAGGGGATCCCGATACAAACGCAACGAATTTGCGTCAAATGGTTGCGGTACTATCTCGATTTCTGTCAGAAATACAGCCTCAAACAAGGCAATGATGCTGACCTGAAGGCTTTTATGGTGAAACTGGAAGAAAAAGGCCAGGGGTTGGATCTGAGGAGACAGGCTTATCGTGCAGTTTCCTTTTTTCATGAAATGAAATCCCTGGGTCAGGCAAAAAACAACGACGGTCTTCTGGCGAAGGACCAACTCACAAAACATGCTGAATATTCAAATGTTTTTCAAGTAGAAAATGCCAACAGACCCGAAGAATCAAGAGAGTTACTGACAAAGAACAAGGATAGTTTGCAGCATTACCAATGCTCTCAGGCTGATTGTTCTACACAAAATAAAAATAAAGATTGGACCAAAGTTTTTCTTGAATTGACCAATTCAATCAAATTACGCCATTATTCTCCGAAAACTTTAAAAACTTACCTTACTTGGAATCGACAATTTCAAGCATTTGTCAAAAGTAAAGATCCCGACTCCATTTTGGTTGATGACGTGAAAGCGTTCTTAACTTGGCTGGCCGTTCACGAAAATGTATCAGCATCTACTCAAAATCAGGCTTTTAACGCTCTCCTGTATTTATTTCGGCACGTCTTCCATCAAGATTTTGGTAAACTTGATGGGATTGTCAGGGCTAAAAGAAAACCATATATACCTGTCGTTCTGTCAAGAACCGAAGTAGATCGAATCATTGAATGTATCGATGACCCATGTAAACTCATTTTGAAACTTATGTACGGATGCGGCCTGCGGATTTCGGAGTGTATCAGCCTTCGTGTCAATAATTTCAATTTCGATATGATGGTCCTTACGGTTCATGACGGAAAGGGTAAGAAAGACCGCACCGTTCCTCTTCCTGAATCCATTAAAGATGAATTGAAAAATCACCTGTCCAAGGTTGCGTTACTGCACCAGCGGGATTGCCATGCAGGCTATGATGGGGTCTTTCTTTATGGCCAACTCGAAAGAAAATATAAAAATGCAGCCAAAGAGTTTATCTGGCAGTGGTTTTTTCCCGCCAAAGAGTTAACTGAAGTCCCGGAAAGCAAGGAAAGACGACGCTATCACATACACGAAACCGTTCTCCAGAAAGCTATTCGCAAGGCCACATTCAAGGCACGAATTCCCAAAAGGGTTACGGCTCATACGTTCCGCCATAGCTTTGCCAGCCACTTGCTGCAAAACAACTATGACATTCGCACTATCCAAGAAATGCTCGGTCATAGTGATGTTCGGACCACCATGATTTATACCCATACCGTCAAAAGTGTTTCCAAAAAGGAGATGAGAAGCCCTTTGGATTTCTCGGAAAAACATAACAATGGATCCTCTCAAAATTGAATCTTGGGAAGTAGAGAAGGACTTGCTAATTCGAATATTCGCGCAATGGGCTGCTCGAGGTGCCTATCTGATTTACGAAGTGTTACCCGGTTTTAATCAAAAAGAATTTTTGAATAGATTCGAAGAGTGCCCTCTTAATGAATGGTTACACTACTATCGACGTCCCCGTGATTCTTTCGGTTTTATGATAGCTGGTGGCCTTAAATTTGGTGGGACTGTCGGAATGCTGGCTGGTAATTTTTACTATCTTTTCCAATCCCACCCGGCGTTTCGTTTAAAGCTCCAACTGGAACCACCGCCTCCCACATCGTTCACGATCGAAGAATTACAATCCATTCATACACAATTCATCCGTGAAGATATAGAAAATCAGCCGCTTGCGGACGAGGTGAAGCAAACCGTTAAAGAAGTGTTTCTGACCAAGGAATTTTTATTTCTTATCCAGATTATTCTTCGCAGTTGGTTGCTCTATGGGGAAAGCCCTATTCAGATCTATAAAAAGGCGACTCACGGTGAACACCAGGCACTTGAACACCTTTTGCGTCTCGATAAACTTCAAATTCAAAATCCCCGTATCAACCGTTGGCTCTATAGGCTTGCACGCAATGAAAAAGATCAATATCAGCTTGCTGCTTTGTTAACTGCCTTCCGCGATCCGACTCACCCCAAAATCACCCTCCGAAAAGTAAAATACCTCATGGCTGGCTTGATCTCTGTCGGCTCCGAACTTTTAGGAGAGCGATTATCTGCACCTGAAATCCAAAATCTGTTTGATGCCGTCAACATGGATCTTGGGATCGACACCCTCCGGGATCACGACCTGCCCAGCGCTCCTGAGTCCTTTGCCAAGGCTATACAGCGTGAACGGGAATTTTGGATAACGGCCCTGTTCCTTGACCGGACAAAATTATTTTCCGAGGTGTCCGGGTCTTTGTAAGCGTTTGACTGTATCTCGTGGTCATGAAGAGACGAGATACCCAAAAACAAAGTTGTTTGGCCCCGAACTCTCCACGAAGTGAGAGAGCTGGCCGCTTCGTTTCCCCGTCACCGGCGGGTGAGGGGAACGAAGGGGCCGGCTCGACCTGCGGGTCGAGACGGACCACAAAGGGGGGGCAAATGACTATCAGCCCCCCCGCTAAGGTGAAACTCACCCCCGAGGACACATTCAAAGTCCTCTCCTCAGGTTTGGATTCATTAGACGTTGCCTGTGATATCCATTGGCAGGACGAATCCTTCTTTGAATACCTCGATTATATGCAAGGCCTAGCTATTGAAAATGAGCAAGACCAGGCCATCCAATTTCCAGAATCCGATCTATTTGCCGTTCTCAAGCCGTACGGCAGAAAAGGGCATAAATGGATCATCCAAAATAATGATTTCGATCTTACCATCGGCAATTGGCTGGAACCCAAATCACGACCGAGCGCCATGGTATCTATTCGCTCGGAAGCCCTCTGGCGTCTTGGCCCCGTCACTTGTGTCGATATTCTGCAAGAACTGTTCTACCGGGCTGGCGCTGAAAGTGTCTCCGTGAAACCAAGTCGGGTAGATCTTTGCCTGGATTTGACCTTTCCGGTAAATGAATGGTCGGTCAATTTGATCCCTCTCCGTGTAACTCGTTCAAGATACGCCGCGCCACATTTCGAAAACATCACTATGACCGGCATCAGTATAGGGCATGGCAATGTTGTTGCCCGGCTATATGACAAACCTTTGGAGATAACCAAAAAATCTAAAAAGTTCTGGATGTATGACATTTGGGGCATTGAACAAGATATTCCCGCGGAACTCAAGATTATCAGGATCGAGGGTCAATTCAGACGGGAAGCGATTCGAGAATTAGGAATCGATAAAATTGACGATTTATTCGATCATATTGAAAAACTCTGGGCCTACTTCACTCAACACTGGCTGAGGTTCGAAACCAATCCAGGCCAACACCATACCATGCGCAAGACATTGCCCTGGTGGGAGATTGTCCAGAATGGATTCCTGGGAGTACAGGAAGCAACCCCTTTGATTCGGTGTAAAGCTATCAGTCCATTGAAGAAACAGCTATTCGCACAGTCATATGGAAACTTGACCAGTTTAATGGCTTGTAACCATGAGGAACAGGATATTCCCATCGGCTCCCCTGCCCGGCTGACTGATCTGGTTGATCAACTCCAGGAAAGTGCCAAAGAAAACGGAAAAAGTGACTTCGAATTAGAAATCGATTTGGCTGATAAACGGGCCAAACGTGCCAGGGCAAACATGAAGATGCGGCAGGTTCATGCAGAGAGAAGACGTTTAGGACTTCCATCAAATATCAAACATTTTCTCGATTAGTTAAAAGCAACTATCAACAAAAAACTTTGAAAACAAATATGGCATTCCAGGAATTAGGCAAACTTTTAACCGCACCAAAGGCAGCCAAGCTGATCGGAATTGGTGTCAAAAAGTTCAGGAAGCATTATGCTCGCTTTGGTGGATTCGTCCTGGATGGCAGAACATATGTCTATGAGGAGATATTAAGACATGCCTTACAGGATACCTACAGACGGACAATGGATGGCCCAGGTGACGATCAGGGGCAAGAAACATCGCCACCGGTGCTTGACGAAAAAAGAAGCGCTCCTATGGGAGCAGGAGGAAAAAGAGAAATACCGCCGAGGCGAGACCTACCAGACGCGCACAGTATCTTTGGGAGAATGGGCAAACGAATACCTTGATTATGCCAAGCAACGCTTCTGTGAAACAACCTATACAGAGAAATGCTTTGCCTTTCGGGAATTCTTCGCCGGAAGCAACCCTCCCGAGACTCCAACCGAGTCGTACAGTTCCAAACCCGCCTTAGAGCACCTGCAGAACCAAGCCAATCTCCGGTCAGGCAATGCCGCCAACCGCCAGCGGAAGAATCTCCGGGCTGCCTGGGAATGGGGTGTCAAATTCCTTGGTATGCCTGAGAAGAATCCCTTCCATTCAGTTCATCGCTTTGCAGAGAAACGATACGACCGCAGGGTGCCATCTTTGGAAGAGTTCTGGAAAGTGTATGCCGTGGCGGAGAACGACAAGGATCGCCTGATGCTGTTTGCTTACCTGCAGACCGGTGCCAGGCGAGACGAACTCTTTCGTTTGAAATGGGCTGACATTGATTTCCAAAAGAAGCAACTGCGGCTCATGTGGCGCAAGAACAACCTGGGCGAGTGGCGGGAATACTGGCTACCCATGACCGATGAACTGGTCGAAATGCTGAAAGTTCAGCGCAAGACAACCGGACTGCTCGGTTATGTGTTCATGCGCTGCACCGACGATGGCAAATGGGTACCCTATGAGGCCAGGGTGCAATGGCTCAAGCGGTTGTGCAAACGGGCCGGGGTTGAACAATTCGGTTTTCATGGCATCCGGCATTTGTTCGCCTCCATCCTCGCGAGCAAAAACGTGCCCCTTGTCGAAATCCAGAAGATGTTGCGGCATGGATCGATCCAGACCACCGCGAAGTATATTCATACCCTGCAGGAAGGATCACGGGAAGCCCTGGCGGCTTTACCGAGAATTGAAGATCATTTTGCAAGACAGGCAGTATAAAACCGTGTCTCTCACAAAACAAAAAACCCACAGAGAACCCACACCAAAAGGTGTGAAGTACGCTGTGGGCTATTAAACAATCACCAAGTGATTGAAATTACTTGGTGACCCCAAGGGGACTCGAACCCCTGTTGCCGGCGTGAGAGGCCAGTGTCCTAGGCCACTAGACGATGGGGCCGTTTAGAGTGGGCGATATCTAAAATATCTCAGAGGCTTTGTCAAGCGGCATTCTTCGATCCCGCTTTGAATCGAACCACCTTTTTTTGATCTGATCGGGCAAAAGCGACGAAGGATATCGATATTGAGTTGTTTTGTATTACGATTTACTTCGAATCAAAATACAAAATGACCCAATGTGTTTTCCACTTCAACCGGGCCAAGCCCCCTTTTCCTCCCCCTCTTACAACCAATCCGATAACGACAGCCCAACGCCCACCCGGTTGACGTACTGATCATAGTCGATAAGGCTTTCACCGTACCCGCTGTAATACTGGACATAACCGCGCAGGAAAGGCCAATCGCCGAGCGGAAAACTCCAACTGGCCTGGATTGCGCCCCGGCGAAAGTCGGATTCAAGACCGTTGCGAGTCATCAGGCTGAAGGTGTGATCATCCCATTTGTAGGCCGCCCCGATTTCATAGTGCCCCATGTACCGGGTAATATCCGGATTATCGTCGTCGCCCTCGCTTTCCGGAATCCGGTACCAAGGAGTGAACGACAAGCCGAGATCGCCGTATTCAAAAACCAAGGTGGCGATCAGCCGGTTCCAACTCCGCGACAATTCACCACTCTGGCCATTGGATTTATGATTAATACCGAACGAATTGCTGGTATTGACAATGCCAAAAAGTTCCCAGCCGGGGTTGAACTGAACCCAAGCCTCGGGTTCATGGTTGGTTTCACGAAATGGTGCCGAGATGTCGCTGTTATAGACCTGCCAGAAACTATGGTTGGTGTAGGCGGCATAGATATCCATGGAGTCGTCGAAAAGTCCGACCACCAAGGGGGATTTGATGCTGATCTGGAATTGGGCCTCAACCTTATCAAATTCATAGGTACTGTCGCCGTTGGTTCGCTGGTGGTGTTCAGCGTTGTATCCATGGGAATTATATGCCCCTGGCAAAATATAATTGGGCCGATGCGGCATGATGCTGAAGGCTCTCGCCACGTTCTTTCGTTCCTGTTCCAGCCTTTTTTCGACAGCGCCCCGTTGTTTGGGCAGGTTGCCGCCCTCAACGCCGACCGCGAGTTGCAAACATTGCCGCCGCAGGTCGCCGATCGTGACGCTGTCGGCTGCTAAGGCTAACTTTTCCTGCATGCATTGGTCAAGCCCGCTTGCTGCAAAGGTATTTGGACAGAAAAAACAGACGCACAGAACAGCGCCGGTGAACACAATAGAACCGTACTGCATGGAATGATGGACAAAATAATTCATAACGGTCGAATGCTGGTAATGGACGGAACCGGTCAGCGCCGGTTGACGTTGCAGGATTGCACCTGAGCCATGATCACGGCCAGATGTTGAAAAAAAGCGGCAACCGCCGGATCGTCGGGATATTGCTCCCGGGATTGCTCATACCGGGCAAACAGTTGGGTCAGCACCTGGAAGGCCTGGTCATCCTCGAGCGAGCCGAGCGCCTCCCAGAGGTCGTTGCTGTTCATGTCAATCCCCATCCTCTTGTTTTTTCGATTCCGGTTCAGGGTTGGTGGCTTCGTCCGGTTCCTTTTCCAGGATATACCCTAACCCGTAACAGGCCGGGCACTCTTCCCGGGTGATGAAAAAACGGCTCTCACCCTGGAAATAGCCGATCTCGCCGCTGCCACCGCAGGTGTTGCACACTTGTTTGGCTTCGCTCATGGTCGATATGGAACCAATTAATCAATTCCTGCGGTCTGCTTGGCGGCCTGCAGGGTATTTTTCATCAGCATGGTGATGGTCATAGGTCCAACGCCACCGGGTACCGGGGTGATAGCCCCGGCCTTGTCGACCACATCGTCGAAATCGACATCACCGGCCAGGATGGCCTTTCCGTTCGGGGCCTGGCCGATGCGATTGACGCCGACATCGATGATGACCACTCCTTCCTTGATCTGATCCGCCTTGATCATCTTGGCTACTCCGGCGGCCACAATCAGGATGTCGGCCCGGCGGGGATGAAAGGCCATATCGCGGGTACGGGTATGGCAGACGGTGACCGTTGCGTTACCGCCCGGCCGTTTCTGCAGCATCAGGTTGGCAATCGGCTTGCCGACGATGTTGGATCGCCCCACCACTACCACCTCGGCCCCGGAGGTTTCGACTCCAGCGCGTTGCAGCAACTCGAGGATGCCGTGCGGGGTGCAGGGTAAAAAGCAGCGCTCGCCCAGCATCATCTTGCCGGCGTTAACCGGGTGGAAACCGTCGACGTCCTTGGCTGGGTTAATGGCGAACAGCACCTTGCCCTCGTCGATGTGGCGTGGCAGCGGCAGCTGCACCAGAATGCCGTGGATTGCCGGATTGCGATTGCAGTCACCGACAATTCGCAGCAGTTCCGTTTCGCTGGTCGCGGCCGGTAAGGTAATCTGCTCGGAGTGGATGCCCAGGGCATGGGCGGTTTTGTTTTTGGCCGCCACGTACGATTGGGAAGCCGGATCTTCCCCGACAAGGATAGTGACTAGGCCGGGAACCAGACCATGTTGTGCTTTGAGATCGGCCACCTCGATGGCAATCTCCTCACGGATGGCCTTTGCGGCTGCAACGCCGCTGATAATTGTTGCTGACATGATATGCGCTATGGATACAAGAAAAAGGACGGTCGAAAAAGGACCATGGAAGACCAAGAAGTGTCTAACCTAGACATAACGGCTTTTTTTTTCAAGTTGAGACTGCTTAACGCTCCGGTAATTTTGTCGATTAATTCTGTTTCAGGGATCCTCCGGCCAAGGCGCCACGATCCTCGCGGATCAGCAAGGAAAGCGCGGTTTGCCGTTTGGAGGTGTCCTGATTGCGCACCGCCATGGCCAGGGCCTGGCGGGAACCGACCAAGACCACCAGCTTCTTGCCGCGGGTCAAACCAGTGTAGATCAGGTTGCGGAAGAGCATGCGGAAATGCTGGCTGAGCACCGGGATGATGACCACGTCAAACTCCGACCCCTGGGATTTGTGGATGGTGATGGCGTAGGCGAGATCCAGTTCGGCGATCTGGTCGCGATTGTACTCCACCCTTCGTTGATCCGGCAGAAACGTGACCTCGCACCTGAGCTCAGTGTTATCGATCCGGGTGATCTGGCCAATGTCCCCGTTGAACACGTTCAGTTCGTAATTATTCCGGCGGTGGATAACCCGGTCGCCGGTGCGGAACACCCGTTCGCCGATGGTCAGCTCCGGCTTGACCTGGTCAGGTGGATTGGCGCTCTGCTGCAGCATGACATTGAGATTCGCCGCCCCCAGCGAACCACGAATCATCGGGGTCAGCACCTGGATTTCCGCACCGGGGAAGTATTTGGGAATCCATTCCCCGTGGAGCTTGCGCACCACATCAAGCGCCGTCAGACCGTAGTAGAGCGAGGACCAGGGGTGGGTTTTCTTGGCCAGGAGCAGCAATTCCGAGGCGGCCGAATCGGCGGTCGCCAGGGCGCCCAGAGCAACATGGCGAAACTGCTCAGGAACACTGAACTCGTACATTGCCTCTTCTTCCGGGATTTGGGGATCATAGGGCGTCTGGACAAAGAGAGCTTCGCGGGCCTCGACACCGCCATATCGCAACTTGACCCGGTTGACGAACTGCACCTGTTGCCGGGTTACTTCGGCGGAATCAATGAAAAAGCAATCAGATCGAGTCCATATTTCAGGCGATTTGAATGGCGAATCCAGGGCCGGCATCTCACCGCGATTGATCTGGTGCGCGCTGTTGATGATTACAGACTGCCGTGCCTGGCGGAAAATGGTGGTCAGACGGTAACAGGGCAGACAGCCGCAGCCGATCAGGTCGCGCAGGACATTGCCCGCCCCCACGGACGGCAGCTGATCGGCATCACCGATGAACAGTAGGGAGGTTTCCGGGCTCACTGCCTTGAGCAGGGCAGCGGTGAGGGAGATGTCGAGCATCGAGGTTTCGTCGATGATCAAGAAGTCGGTTTGCAGCGGGTTGTCCGCGCAGCGCTTAAAACCTGACCCTTGAAATTCAAGCAACCTATGGATGGTCTTGGCCTCCATGCCGATCACCTCACTCATGCGCTGGGCCGCCCGGCCGGTGGGCGCGGTCAGGGTCACCCGGAGGTGCATGGATTGGAGTAACGCCACTATCACCTTGGTGGTGGTGGTTTTGCCGCAGCCCGGCCCGCCGGTGAGGATTGAGCAGCGCTGGTCCACCACCGCGCGCGCCGCCTGTTCCTGCTCATCACTAAGCGCCATGCCCTGGCTCTGGGTATACCGATGCATCCACTCCGACACCCTTTTGGCATCCACGCCCCGCCTGGCGGCTGCCCCAGCCAGACGGTGCGCCACATATTCCTCCTCGTAATAGAGCGATTTGGCGTAATAGCAGGCCATGGGCTCTCCAGTTTTCGGCTCCGGCAACACCCGCAGCCGCAATTGATCCTCCTGGTGCATCGCCGCCAGATGGTCCGGAATAGCCTCGGCCAGTTTCAGATTGAGCAATGCCTCGACTTGCGCGGTGATCTGCTCGAGGCTGAGATAGCAATGCCCCAGTTCGCGGGCAGCGGACAGCACATGACGGACAGCAGCCCGGATCCGTACCACCGAATCCGGCGCAAACCCGATGGACAACGCCACCCGGTCGGCAGTAAAAAATCCGATGCCATAAAAATCCTGCGCCAGCCTATAGGGATTCTCCTGAACCAGAGCAATTGAGTGATCGCCGTACTGCTTAAAAATACGCACTGCAAACAGGGTGGAGATGCCATGCGCCTGCAGAAAAATCATGACATCGCGGATGGCCCGGTGCTCAACCCAGGCCTCCTTGATCATCGCCAGTTTTTTTCCGGCAATGCCCGGCACATCGGTCAATTGATCGATATCCTCCTCAAATACCGTCAGAGTTCGTGCGCCGAAATGACCGACGATACGCTTTGCAATCTTGGGTCCCACCCCCTTGATTAACCCCGATCCGAGATATTTTTCCAAGGCCCCGGACGAAGCCGGTTTCAACTCGGAAGCAAAAAGGGCTTTGAACTGGCGGCCGAATTTCGGGTGCTGGGTCCAATTGCCGCTGAACTCCATGGTCGCGCCGGCAAAGACCTTGGTCTGGTGCACGGTGACCGTCTCCAATTGCCCATATCCACGGAACGGAGCGACCTTAAGAACCGACCAACCACTGGTCTCATTGTGATAGGTGACCCGTTCGACAATACCACTTATTTTTTCTTGGATTTCCGGGAGTTGCACCATTGATGACCGGATATTGAAATTGTTTTGTTGTCTGGTTGATTCATTGATGCTATATTCGCCGCATTCATACTACGAAATTGCAGTACGGTAAAGGAGTCATTCATGGAACAATTGCAGGAAACAGTTAAAAAAGTGCTGGGGCAGATTCGCCCCACCTTACAGCGGGATGGCGGCGATGTCGAATTCGTCGAACTGAGCCCAGATCAGGTACTCAAGGTTCGGCTCACCGGAGCCTGCCAAGGGTGCCCGATGTCTCGCGTAACCTTGAAGGAGGGTATCGAGAAGTTCGTCAAAGGCGAACTCCCGACCATCCGGGCCGTAGAGGCGGTTGACTAGCGCTATGCCTATTGGTTTTGTCGAAAGCCTGCTCTGGCTCAGTCTCAATGTCTATCACGAATCACGCGGCGAACCGGAAATCGGTCAACTCGCCGTGGCCCATGTCACCCTCAATCGCGCCCTTGAAGACCAGAAAAGCATAGCCGACGTTATCATGGCGCCTAAGCAGTTCAGCTGGACCTTCCAAAAAAAGACCTACGTGCCGCTCGAAATCAATCCGCTTCAGGAAAGCCTGCGCGTTGCCCTCAAGGCTATGACCACCCCGGATTTCACCAAGGGCTCCACCTTTTATCACCGGGTGGATGTCGCTCCGGGATGGGCGATCGGCAAAGCATACATTGGCCGGTACGGTTCGCATAAATTTTATCGCCACAATGACTCGCCCATTTCGGCCGCCGCTTTTTAACGCCCCCGCCTTGCGGCCTCTTTCCATGCCTTTGCTTTCCCGTCTATCCTGGAGTTGACAAACACCCCCATCTCTTTTATAAAAAGATGATCGCTAGGGGTGCAGTCTCGCTGAGAGGAAACCATCCAACCCTATGAACCTGATCCGGATAATACCGGCGAAGGGAAGCGGACAAGAAAACGACTATCCGGATGTATTCCGGTTTTCCGGCTATTAAGCCGCTTGCCCTTCCCATTCAGGACAAGCGGCTTTTTTTATTGTGGGAGCGGGCATGGATATCATTGTGAACGGAGTAACGGAAACCGTTTCCCCCTGCACAATCGCCGAATTGGTGGGGTGCAAGGGATTGGCAACGGGGGCGCTGGTGGTCGAATTGAACCAGCAAATTATCAAACAGGAGCAGTGGCCGGTTCTCCAACTTAAACCTGGCGACCGGTTGGAACTGCTCAGTTTTGTCGGTGGAGGCTGAACTATGACGGACGACGCACTGTGCATTGGTACCATGCGCTTTACCAATCGATTATTTACCGGAACCGGCAAATTCGCGGCCAATGCCCAAATCCCGAAAATGCTTGCGGCCAGTGGTTCGCAGATGATCACCGTGGCCCTGCGGCGGATTGACACCACGGCCCAGTCGGAGAACATTCTCGATTACATCCCCAAGGAAGTGACTCTCCTGCCCAACACCTCAGGAGCGCGCACCGCGGAACAAGCGGTCCGCATCGCCCGCATTACCCGTGAAGCCGGCTGCGGCGATTTCATCAAGATCGAGGTGATCACCGACATGAAGTACCTGATGCCGGACAACTTGGAGACCCTGAAGGCCACCGAGATTCTGGCCAAGGAGGGGTTTATTGTTCTGCCCTATGTCCTGCCCGATCTACCCCTGGCCAAACGGCTGGAAAATGCAGGGGCCGCGGCGGTCATGCCGCTCGGGGCGCCCATTGGCACCAACCGGGGCCTGGAGACCAAGCCGCTGATCGAACTGTTGATCGAGAACTGCACCGTACCGGTTGTGGTCGACGCCGGCATCGGCCGACCTTCGCAGGCTGCAGCCGCCATGGAAATGGGCGCGGATGCCGTGCTGGTGAACACCGCCATTGCCACCGCCGCCGACCCGGAGGCCATGGGCCGGGCCTTTGACCTGGCAGTCAAGGCAGGACGGACCGCCTATTTGGCCGAATTGGCTGAAGCCTCCGGCATTGCCCGGGCCTCGTCGCCGCTTACCGGTTTTCTCGACGACTAACTCGTCAGTTTTCCTTTCCTGAGGATCAGGTCATGTCTTTTTTTACCGTTGTCGAACAATACCAACAGTTTGATTTTGAACGTTTTTTTGCAGAAGTAACCGATACGGCCATCGAGCGGAGCCTGGCCAGGGCAAAACCGGGCCCCATGGATTTCCTCACCCTGCTCAGCCCCAGAGCCGCCGCCTATCTTGAACCCATGGCGCGCAAGGCCCACCAGCTGACTGTTCAGTACTTCGGGCGGACTATCCAGATGTTCATTCCGCTCTACATTTCCAACCACTGCAACAATCGCTGCGCCTATTGCGGATTCAACCACAATAACCCGATCCTCCGTCGCAAACTCGACCTGGATGAGATCGAACGCGAGGCCCAGGCCATTGCCCACACCGGCATGCAGCATGTGCTCTTTCTCACCGGCGAGGCCCATCATGTCACGCCCATGGAGTATTTGCTCGACGCAGCCCGCTGCCTGAAACGCCATTTCGCCTCAGTCTCCATCGAAATCTATCCGCTGGAGGTGGAGGAATACCGGCAGTTGCGGGAAGCCGGCGTGGACGGCATGACCATGTTTCAGGAAACCTATAATCAGGAAGTGTACAAACGGGTGCACCTGGGCGGAAAAAAAATGAACTATCACTGGCGGCTCAATGCACCGGAACGGGCGGCCCAGGGCGGAATGCGGGCAGTCAATCTCGGGGCGCTGCTGGGGCTCGCCGAACCGCGGAGCGAACTGTTCTTTACCGGCCTCCATGCCCTGTATCTGGAAAACAACTATCTGGATACCGAAGTTGCGATTTCCCTGCCGCGCTTCAACGATGCTGAATGCGGTGATTTTCGGCCCGACTACCTGGTCGACGACAAGACCTTTGTCCAGTTCATGACCGCCCTGCGCATCTTTTTGCCGCGCGCCGGCATCACCATCTCCACCCGGGAGAGTGCTGCTTTCCGTGACCGCATCCTGCCGCTCGGCGCCACCCGCTATTCGGCCGGTTCCTGCACCGGTGTGGGCGGGTACAGTGCGATCAAGGTGGAGCAGACGCCGCAGTTTGAAATCACCGACAACCGCAATGTCGACGAGGTAGCCGCGGCCATTGTCGCTCATGGTTATCAGCCGGTCTTTAAAGACTGGGATAGCATCGAATGAAGATCGGCATCGCAGGAGTCGGCGGCATCGGCTCCAACGTGGCGGTCAACCTGGTCCGCAGCGGTATTGACCACTTAACAATCGTCGATTTCGACCGCGTGGAGCTGTCCAATCTCAACCGCCAATTTTATTTCTTTGATCAGATCGGCCGCCTCAAGGTGGAAGCCCTGACCGAAAACCTGCAACGCATCCGTCCAGGATTAGTCCTTGAAGCCGTGCCCAGCCGGATCGATCACGCCAATTGCCGAACAATCCTTGCCGGTTGTGATCTGATTGTCGAGGGATTCGACCGCCAATCCGATAAAAAAATGCTGCTGGAAGCCTTGGGGACGGACCGAGTCGTGGTTTCGGCCTGCGGTATTGCCGGCAGCGACCTCAGCACCATTCGCACACGAAGGCTCGGCGCCTGTTACATCGTCGGCGATTTTTCCACCGACTGCGCCGACGCGCCGCTCTTTGCCCACAAGGTTGCTGCGGTCGCCAATCACATGAGTGCCTATATTCTGCAATTGAACCAACACGGTGACAGCCATGCACAATCAACCCGCTAAACCCGCTTTTCCCGCCGGACTCTACGGCATCACCGCCGAAAAATTCTCCGCTGGCCGTTCCAATATCGACGTAGTGCGGCAGATGATCGCCGGCGGCATCCGCCTGATCCAGTACCGGGAAAAAAGGCCGCACAAGAGCTTTGCCGAGATGCTGGCCGAATGCCGGGCCATCCGTCAGTTGACCCGCAAAGCCGGGGTATTGTTCATCATCAACGATTACCCGGATATCGCCATGCTGGTCGATGCCGATGGTGTCCATGTCGGGCAGGATGATTTTCCGGTGCCTGAGGTGCGCGGGCTTATCGGCCCGGACAAACTGATCGGGCTTTCCACCCACGGACCCGAGCAGGCTGCTGCCGCTGTCAGGGACGGTGCCGATTATATCGGGGTCGGCCCGATCTTCAGCACCCAGACCAAAGACGATGTCTGCGCCCCGGTGGGGCTTGGCTATCTCGACCATGTGGTGCGCACCTGTCCCCTGCCCTTTGTCGCCATCGGCGGTATCAAGGAGCATAACATCGGCGAGGTCCTGGCCCACGGCGCCACCACCGTCAGCCTAGTTACCGAAATCGTCGGCGCCGCCGATATCGCAGCCTCTGTGCGCAGACTGCAAGCGGCTTGTTGCTGATCGAACCATCCACCATCAATTTCACTCCAGGAGTCACCTCTCATGACCTACGCAACCCAGATGGCTGCCGCCCGTAAAGGGATTCTCACCACCCAGATGCAACAGGTGCTGGCCGACGAAAAAATACACGAAGCCGACCTGTTGGAGCGGGTCGCCAACGGCCGGATCGCTATCCCGGCCAATCGCAACCATCCCAACCTGATCGCCAAAGGCATTGGCGCGGGACTCTCCACCAAAATCAATGTCAATCTCGGTGTTTCCGAGGATTGCTGCAATGTCGAGAACGAGTTGAACAAGGTGCGGCGCTCGATTGAACTCAAGGCCGATGCCATCATGGACCTCAGCACCTTCGGCGACACCCGCGCCTTCCGGCGGCGTACCGTGGAAATCAGCCCGGTGATGATCGGCACGGTGCCAATCTACGATGCCGTGGCCCGGTACGGCAAGGAGGTCAGCTCTATCTCGGTGGACGATTTTTTTGATGTGGTCCGTATCCACGCCGAAGACGGGGTCGATTTCATGACCATCCACGCCGGCCTGACCCAGACGGCGGTGCAACGGCTGCGCACCAACCCCCGCCTCACCCATGTGGTCAGCCGGGGCGGCTCGCTGCTCTTGGACTGGATGGTCACCAATGGCCAGGAAAACCCCTTTTACGAACATTTTGACCGGCTGCTCGATCTCTGCCGCCAATATGACGTCACCCTGAGCCTAGGCGACGGCCTGCGGCCCGGTAGCCTTCACGATGCCACCGACGCGCCTCAAATCCAGGAGCTGATCATTTTAGGGGAACTGACCAAACGCTGCTGGCAGGCCGATGTCCAGGTAATGATCGAGGGTCCGGGTCATGTGCCGCTCAACGAGGTGGTGGCCAACATGCAATTGGAGAAGAAGCTCTGCCACGGTGCTCCATTTTATGTGCTGGGGCCGATCGTCACTGATGTGGCACCCGGCTACGACCACATCACCTCGGCCATCGGCGGGGCGCTCGCTGCCACCTATGGCGCTGATTTCCTCTGCTATGTCACCCCGGCTGAACACCTCCGTTTGCCGGATGCGGACGATATGAAGGAGGGCATCATCGCCTCACGCATCGCCGCCCATGCTGCTGACGTGGCCAAGGGCATTCCCGGCGCTATCGACTGGGACAACGCCATGAGCCAGGCGCGCAAGGATCTGAATTGGACCAAAATGTTCGAGCTGGCCCTGGATCCGGAAAAAGCCAAGGCCTATCGCGCCTCCTCCCAACCCATTGATCAGGAGGTCTGCACCATGTGCGGCGATCTCTGCGCGGTCAAACGCAGCCGAAAAATACTTGAGGGAAAATAACTACTCCTCACTCCTTCATACTGAAAAAAGGCGATTGATGTAGATCATCAATCGCCTTTTTAGTTAAGAGCTGACACTTTGAAAGAACTGATGATAGTACACCGGCGCATTTTCTGAGTATTGCGAGTCCATCAGAATTAGTCACAAAAAAAAAGGAAAAATAGTCTTACTGGCTATGTAACCACCAGGAATTTCGTGAAATTTTAGTGTTGTTCGTAACATATCACCCTTTCCCCCCCCACCGTATTTCCCAGACGCTGCCGCTGATCGTTGTCCGGAATAATCGGACATGACCGATAATATCGTCCGATTATTCCGGACAGACCGGGCTTCCAATATCATCCCCCACTCTCTTCATTTTTTTAACAGACTGATATTCTGTTGTATTTTACATTACTCTAAATGGAATGATAATTGCTTTTAAGTATAGATGTCCCGTGGGGGATGCGCTTTCTCAGTGTGCCGCAGTGCTACTTAAGCGGCACAATATAAGCACGGCCTCTCTTTTCTCTTGTTTTGTGGGAACACACCATCTTTCTTTTTCGAGGAGCAGTTATGGCTTTAACCAAATTCAATTCAATGAAGTTCACGACTAAACTTTTTGCAGCCGTTGCCCTACTTTGCATTGCCTCTATCTTCATTATTTCGGCCAATGCCATCCGGATGTCGCAAAATGGGCTCAACAGCCTCGGCAGAAGTGCCCTTGAGCATATCCACAAGGCGGTTTATGACTCACTGCTTACGTACGACCAAACTATTAGTAGAAAGTTGGACAGTGACCTCAAGATCTTCGAAAAAGAGGTTCTCTCAAAGGGCGCTTTGGCGCTCGACCCTGCCAATGCAACCCAGAGTACCGTCGTCAACCAGGTCACCCAGCAATCCGAACCAATAACCCTGCCCAGATTTATGGCGGGTGAGAATTCGATAACCGGCGCCAATGACATCGTCGACAATGTCACTGCCAGCACGGGCAGTACAGCAACAATTTTTCAGTTGGTGGGCGACAAGCTCCTGCGAGTTTCAACAACCGTCAAGAAAGAGAACGGCGAGCGGGCAAGCGGCACCTATATTCCGTCTAACAGTCCTGTTTTCAAAGCCATTACCCAGGGGCAGATTTATAAAGGGAGAGCCTTTGTCGTCAACGACTGGTATCTCACGGCCTATGCGCCACTGCGTGGAGCCGGAGGAGAGGTTGTCGGCGCCGCCTTTGTCGGCCAACTCATGCTTGCGCCTGAAGTCCGCGCTTATATCGCAAACACCAAATTGAACACCGGTTATTTCTTTGCGTACACCGATTCTGGTGATGTGGTTATTCATCCCTCCCTTGGCACAGACGCGAACGTCTTCAAGGTGGTTCCAGCGCTCAAGGACCACAAGGAGGGATTGCTGGAATATACGCACGATGGTGAACGTAAGGTGTTGTATGTACAACACATCGAGAAATGGGGGCTCTTTATTGCCTTCACTATTTCCCATGCGGGAATTGACAACGGTCTTGCTCAGAAAATGATGCGCACCAACTTCCTGGTTGGCCTGGTGGTGGTCATCGCCGCCATCCTGATCACGCTTTTGCTTGTTCGCACGATCAACAAGCCGCTTCAGGAACTTGCCGCCAAGAGCATCAAGGTTGGAGAAGGCGATTACACCATTGCCTTTGTAGCCAAAAGCGATGACGCCATCGGCCAATTAGCCCGATCTCTTGGCATAATGGTCGCAAAATCCAGGGAAATGCTAGAAGATATCATTCAATCTTCCCAGGCTCTATCCGCCGCTTCGACGGAACTCGCCGCCATCTCGGAGCAAATGGTGACCAACGCCGATTCGACAACCCGGATCGCGGATTCCGCCTCTATCAACGCCCATGATGTTTCGGACAATATGACCTCAATATCGGCGGCAATGGAGGAGTCGACAACCAACCTTGATATGATCGCCTCGGCTTCCGAGGAGATGGGGACGACGATCAAAGAGATCGCGGAAAACAGTGCAAGAGCTAGATTGACAACGGAAGAAGCGGTTTTGAAAGCGCGAAAATCGCATGAGGGCGTGCTCGATCTTGGCGAGGCGGCAAAGGCCATTGGCATGGTCACCGAAACCATCACCGAGATTTCCGAACAGACCAATCTATTAGCTCTCAATGCCACTATCGAGGCGGCGCGGGCGGGCGAAGCCGGCAAGGGATTTGCGGTGGTTGCCAATGAAATCAAGGAGCTGGCCAAGGAAACGGCCAAGGCAACTGGCAAGATCAAGCAAGCGATTGACCAAATTCAAAACCAAACCGGCGTTACCGTGCGCGACATTGAATCCATCACAGCGGTCATTCAGGATGTCAATGACGTTGTCAACAGCATCGTCACTTCTGTCGAGGAACAATCGATCACCACCTCTGAAATTGTGACCAACGTAAGCCAGGCATCACAGGGTATCACCGAGATCAACCACAATATAGCCAGCAGCAGCCAGATGACATCCCAAATGTCCGAGGAGGTCGGTCAAGTGAAGGAGCGGTCCATTGAAGTGAAGAACAACAGCCAGTTTGTCCGTAATGCAGCCGATGAATTGTCCCAGTTGTCTGAAAAGCTCACCGCCCTGGTTTCACGATTCAAGATTTAACTCTTCCCAAAGTGGTCCACTCCTTTTTTAAGGAAAATGGTCATTCTTCATGGTAGAGCTGCTGTCTAGTCGTTGCCCCATACTCTTGCATGGGCTACTTACTGGGGCAATTAACAGCGCTTGCACGCAGATCTCAGCAAGGAGAGGTTCACAGGACAATATCATGCGATCAGAGGCAGCTATAATGGAGGACTTATCAACGCAGGCCCATTCCCTCGGGGCGACAGCGGCGGTGATCATTCCGGCTCATGCCCTGGCGGTGGAGGATCGATTCGCGGCCATGTGCGCCGCGCCTCACCGCTGCCCCAGCTACGGCCTGGCTCCCGGATGTCCGCCCCATGCCATGCATCCTTCGGCCTTTCGTCAGCAGATAGAGACCTATCAACAGATTCTGGTCTTCAAGATTGACGCGCCCGTTGCCGACCTGATGGGAGAAAAACGTGTGGCCATTGCCCGCATCATCCACCGGATCGCCGCCACCGTGGAACGGGAGGCGCGCAGCTGTGGATTGGCCCGTGCGCTTGGGCTGGCCGCCGGTTCCTGCAAGGAATTGTTTTGTGCAGAGGAAGAAGCGTGCGTAGTGCTGCACCAGCAGCAGCCCTGCCTGCATCCTGATATAGCCCGGCCATCGATCTCGGGTCTGGGGGTGAACTTTGCGGCCCTGGCGCATGTTGCAGGCTGGCCATTCGACAAAATCGAACCGGAAAAAGCTACAAACAGCGAACCGGTCATGGGGTTGATGGCCGGGCTGGTCCTGCTGAACTGACAACGGCAGACTGGTGGCTACATCCTCAAGGCAAGAAAAACAAAGGGCGGTTCATACGAACCGCCCTTGATCCGGCCAGAAAAGAAACCTGGTCCAGGTTATCGATTGTCCATCAGGTTAGAGTTTTTCCGCTGCCATAATAAGCAGCACATCGCAGGGTGGCTTTTTCGTCACCTTGGCGACAGCATCGCGCATGATTTCCAACCCACGACGCAACGGGTTGGAAAGAATCAGCAAATCGTAGCCCTTTCCCGCTTCTTTGCGAATCTCCTCCACCACGTCTCCGGAGGCAATCAGCAGCTCACCGGGGATGTCGGCCGCTTGTTCCTTATACAACCTGGCCGTTGCCGCTGCCTCCTGGGTCTCCAAGGCTTGCATGTATTCAAGAAAACCGATCCGGGCGTTGCACCCGGAAAGCCAGTCGTGGCCGGTGAATACATCCCAGGTTTCATCAATGACAAAAAGGGCGTTGAGGGTTGCCCCCCACTCACGGGCCAAAGACAAGGCTCGATCAACGGTACGCGGATTGTCGTCCAGAGCGAGGAGGATCTTCATCAGGGCAAGGTCCCTTTTTCGTGCTCAAGGACGACCAGGGTCTCTTTGCCCTTCTTGACCTTATCACCGGGCTTTCCGGCCACCTTGAGCACTTTGCCATTGGCCTTAGCGGTAAACGACTCCACCGCCACCTTTTCCTCCATCTGGTTGTTGACCCATTTCTTTTTGACCACCTCCAGGGAATAGAGCTTATCGCCCGACTTGACGTTCGCCCCTTCGGTCACGAACAGTTCCACCAGCTTGCCGTCCTGAGTGGGTTTAATTTTTACCGAGGGCACGATGAAGGCCATGTAGGTCAACACCACGATTACGATGAGACCGGAAAGGATGATGGCAGCCATATCCTCGTGCCGGTCGCTTTTAAAGACAGTGAGAGATTGTTTCTTCTCAGACATAATAGTTCTCCTTGTTTCAGCCTTAGAAGGCCCCTTCTTTCGGGATGAAAGAGAGAATGATGATCAGCGCCAGGATGTATTTGACCACACCCGCAATCAAACCGATACGCAACGGCACGCCGCCGGCTGCCCTGATCTCACGCACATCGATGTAAGCGCCGAGTCCGACCAGACCGATACCGAAGACCCATGCCATGACGTCACGCAGGAGGTGCAGGGTTTCCGAACCCTCGGCACCGAGAACATGGGCCGAGGAAAGCGCGGTCATGCCGAGAAATCCAAGAACAAAAATCGGGAACTTGGACGCCAGGATGGAACCCAGGCTGATGTGCTCGGCGTCGGCCTCACCCTTCCAGTACCAGGCAGTGATGAAGAAGACGACAAAGGGGATGCAGACCACTCGAACCACGTTCCAGATTTCACCATAGGCAACCGCGGTGCCGGGGGCGAAGACCGGATTAAAAGCCAAACAAGTGGCGAGCACCTGACCAGAATTGAGAATGCCCGTTCCCACCCAGGCGCCGAACTGGTAATCGGAAAGGGACAGGGCCTTGCCGATGAAGGGGCTGATGAACATGGTCATGATGCCGAAGCCGAGGATGGTGGCAATCGACAGAGCGATGTCCACCGGTTTGGCCCGCACGCCAGGTGCTGTGGCCACGCAGGCGGAAACACCGCACACGCCGCAGGCGGCGGCCATGGTGGCGGTGACCGAACGGTCGGCATTCAGTTTTTTACCCAGCCACATGATGAAGATAGCAGTGCCGAAGACAAAGGTGACGATCAAGGTAATAGCTATACCGCCGACCTTGAGCAGTTTATCGAAGGTGTAGAGGCTACCGAGCATGATTACACCGGATTTGATAAACAAGCGGGTAGTGCGAAACCCTTCCTCCGCCCATCCGGGGATTTTGCCGCCGAACAGAATGTTGCGGTAGATCATGCCGGTGATGATCGAAAGCAAAATATAGTTCAAGCTCATGACCTGCACCAGCCAGCCCTTGGTACCGAAGACCACGGCGTCCTTCATCCATGGCTCCACGTAAATGCGCAGCACATACAGGGTGCCCACCATCACGGCCAATCCCGGAATGATAGCCAGTATTTTTCCAAAGAGACTCTTGTTTTCCATAGGTTACACTCCTTGCGTTAAATCATCTGCGTCCGGGAGCCCCCTCCAGGACAAAGAAAACATCTGCTGCCGATCTCTCTTGATCCGGCTTCCCCCTTCTCCCGATTTGCCCATTCCTTTTTGGGTCATGCCTCCTCCTTTTTTGGGTTTATCGATGATATCATTCCAACTCTATGCATTTTTGCCCCAATTCAACGGGCAAACTCATCTTGTTTTCCAGGCCGACGCCCTTACAGAGAACCACGCTGCCGGAAAGACACTGCATGCTCGCCTGTCCGGGCTAAAATTTTTTGCAAAGCCACCCGCGACAGGCCCGATATCCGCGCCGCCTCGGAAACATTGCCCCTGGTCAGGGTCAGCAAATCCCTGAGGTATTCCAGGGTAAAGCTATTGACCACCTCAGCCTTGGCTTCTTTATAGGCAATCAATGGCGCCTTCGGCACTTCGGAGGGTCGCTGCTGGAGTCCGGTCAGGCTTCCCCCTTCCAACACCATGCGTACCAGGGACATATCCATCCGCTCACCTGTGCAGAACACCGTCATCCGGCGGACAAAGTTCTGCAACTCCCGCACATTGCCTGGCCAGGGTCGGGTCGACATCCACTGCAACACTTCCGGGGTTATCTCTTTTTCCGCCAGTCGCATTTCCTCACAGCTTAGGCGCAAAAAATACCGGGCCAGCAAGGGGATATCCTCGACCCGCTCCCGCAGGGGCGGTAGGGTCACGGTCAGCACGTTGAGGCGATAATACAGATCCTCGCGGAAGCTTTTCTTTCGGAGACAGGCTTCCAGATCCTGATTGGTGGAGGAAATGACCCGCACGTCCACGGTCTGATTTGTGTTCGCGCCGACGGGACGTATCTCGCCGTTTTGCAGGCAGCGCAGCAATTTTGTCTGCACGGCGGGACTGATGTCGCCAATCTCGTCCAGATGAATGGTGCCGGTGTGCGCTGCCGAGAACAATCCCTTGTGATCCCGATTCGCGCCGGTAAAGGCGCCCTTGACATAGCCGAAGAGTTCGCTTTCCAGCAGGTTTTCAGGGATGGAGGGACAATTGACCGCCAAAAACGGTCGTGCGGCTCTGGCGCCGGTCCGGTGGATCAACCGGGCGACAAGTTCCTTGCCCGTGCCTGATTCCCCGCGGATCAAGACCGCATAATCGGATTGAGCCACGGCGGCGATGGTCTGGCGCAGCTTGCACATGGCCGCCCCCTCGCCAATCAGTTCTCCTTGGGCGTCCTGCCGGGAGACGATCCGTCGCAACCGGTCGTTTTCCTCCAGCAAGCGGCTCCGTTCCAACCCCTTGGCCACCACCCGGAACAACTGTTCCGGCTCGATGGGCTTGGTGAGAAAGTCATAGGCCCCCGCGTGTAGCGCTTCCACGGCGGTCTCTATGGTGCCGTAGGCGCTGAGCACCACCATGCTCAGGTCGGGATGGAGCTTAAGGGCCTCGGCCAGGAGTTGCATGCCGTTCATCTCCGGCATCCGGAGATCGGTGATCATCAAATGTACCTTCTGTACAGCCAGGACATGCAAGGCTTCCTTGCCGCCATGGACCGTCTCGACCTGCGCCTCGGCAAACCGTCCGGACAGGAGCCGAGCCAAGCCCCGGGCAAAATCCTGCTCGTCGTCGACAATGAGGATTCCGATCCCGTTGTCCTGGCCGTTCATGGGCGATGCGGGCAAGGTGCTCATACATTCCCCTCCATGTTGGTGACGACACCTTTCGCCGCATCGTTGGCCTTGGGTAAGACAACGATAAACCGAGCCCCGCCCAGTTGGGCCGAGCGTTCGATCTCGACCGTGCCGCCGACATCGGTCACCATGGCATATAGGACGGTCAGCCCCAGACCGGTACCTGCCCCGATCTCCTTGGTGGAGAAAAAGGGATCAAAAATATGCGGCACATCCTCGGTAGCCACGCCCGGTCCATTGTCGGCGACTTCGAGCTCAACCATGGAGTCGCCAGCCCCGCTTATCCGAACATGCATTTCGCCGGTGTGTTCACCTACCGCATCGAGCGCGTTGATCAGCAGGTTGCCGAGCACCTGCTCCAACTCACCCACCCCCATACGTACCATCAGGGGATGCGCGGGGGCATCCAGGGTTATACGCACGCCTTTCTTGGCGGCCTGGACCGAAAAAACCTCAACGATCGAAACGGCGACGGCGCAGGCGTCGGCCGTGCCCGATCCGGCTGCCTTGGGCCGGGCAAAATTGAGCAGATCCTGCAACACCCGTTGGGCCTGCCGGGTATGGCGCTCGATGATCTCCAGATCCGCTTGCTGCTGGGGATCGACGATCGTTTGCCGCAACAGGTTGGCATAACAGAGGATCACCCCCAGGGGATTATTGATTTCATGGGCCAGGCCGGCAGTCAGCTTGCCCACGGTGGCCAACCGTTCCGACTGCCAGACCTGCATCCGCATCCGTTTTTCCATGGTTGTTTCCCGCAGATAGACGACCACCTGATTATTGATACCATCACGGCCGCAAACGGGATACAGGGAAAGAGCAAAGGTCCGGCCGTCGGGCAAGCCGACCTCGCGCAGGTCGGGCACGCCACGGCTGATCGTCTCCCGCATGGGACAGTACGCGGTAGCGAGATCGAAAAACAGGGCCAGGATGTTGCCGTCGGTCCGCTCGCCAGCAGTCAATTCCATGGCCAGGGTTCTTGCCGCCTGATTGGCGGTCAGGACTGAGCAGCCGCCGTCCATGAGCACCAGCGGGTCGGAGATGCCCTCGACAATGGTTTCAAGAATGTTCATCTGCCGGAACAGGCTGTCGATGGCGGTCAGGTTCTCGGCGGCAACGCCGAGTTGCCGGCCCAGGGCCTGCAAGACATCCCGATCGTGACGGGCTGCCTCGGCCTCGGTAAACCACTGGATGACAAGCAGTCCTTCCGCATTGCCAGTGCTCGACTCCACCGGCACAAAAATGCGGCTTCCCGAGGCGATACAGGCGCTGCCGGTCAGCACCTCAACAAAGTTCGCTGGTAATTCTGGCATCGCTTCGCTTTCCGGCCAGACGAAGGAATGGTGCGATCCCATGGTGCAAACATAGGCGATCCGCTCGGCGGCAAACCGCCGGCAGATCTGCGGCAAGGACAGCCGCCACAACTCGGTCCGGGATCTGCTCCGGAACATATCCTCCAGCAGATGGACAAAGAGACGCACATCGGCCCGCCGCGCCTCCACCTCGCCGCTCAGGGCGTCAGTGCGTTCGTCCACCATCCGGCGCAGATTCTCGGCATAGTCCTGCAACTGGCGCCTAGCCTCGAACAGATGATCGCCCATCTGCTCCATGCCGCCCACCAGCTCTTCGATCTCGTCGCCCTGTTCGAGCCTGCGCAACAGAGCCGATCCCTCGGCGTCGGTGACCTGGCGGCGAAAGACGGTATTGAGCCGTTTGAGATTATCGACCACCAGCACCTTGAACAGGAGATTGGCGCTGAAGAAGACCAGCAGCAGCGCCAGGGCAAAGAAAGCGAAATAACTGAGAATGGTCTGTTCAACCCGGCCGACGCTACCCCGCACCGAAATACCGACAAAATCGACTCCGGCAACGTCACCCTGCCGTTTGCCGAAACCGCGCTCACCGTACAGATTGAGCAGTTCGGCAGGGGCATCCTGGGGGCGGCCATGGCAATACATGCACCGTTCCTCAAACCTGACTGGCCGGACCATGAGGTAGTACTGTTCGTCGTTGATGGCCTTGTACCCCTGCCACAATTCCTCTTTGGGTTTTTCCCGGAAATACTGGATCAACTCCCGCTCTTGATCGTTGGCTTCATAGTCGGGGTTGCGGGCCTCTATGGCTACTCGCCGAAAAATAGTACCCTCATGGGGCGCATTGACCGAAGCCATGATCTGACGCGAGATGTAGGACGACGACATGGCCTGGATAACAAAGGCGGCGGGCAGTCGCTCATACATGGTCGGCCGCAGCACATCGCGCACATAGTGCTGCACCGAATCGACGTGGGTGAGGATAAGCTTGGCCTTGTCTCGCACCTCTTCTTCCAAAAGGTTGCGCATGTGAACGTAGAACCCGAGGGAAAACGCGCCGCCGAGCAACATGGCGGCCAGCATCAAGCCTGAGATGAACTTGGTTTGAATTTTCTGCGGTTTTGGAAAATGCATGCGCTTCCTTAAATATTCTCTTTTCCGGCCAGTCACCACCCCAAACCCCTGATCAAGGTTGTCGCTGTGCGTATGCTGACCAACTAGTTTCTATCAAAAGATGTGCCACTGCCAGATAAAAATAAAAATGATTTAAAACAGAATGTTATGCTGGTGCAGCAAATAGGAAATGTATTGCACAGTTATCATATGATAACACAAGTTTTCATCAATCGAAAACTTGTGTTATCATTTGCAACCATGCCGGATCTCTCAGCGAGGAGGGAGGAGCGGAAAGGTGGGACGGTGGTGTGTCAGCGGGATGGGTGATGCAACAATTGTTTGAGGTATGACAGCCAAGCCTCAAATCCGTCACCCGTAGTGGCGGAAAGCGTCAGGATTTCCAGATCGGGTTTGAGCAGAAGCGACTGGCTGGAGGCTTCTTCGACCGAGAAGTCGAAATAGGGCAAAAGGTCGGTCTTGGTGATCAGCACCAGGTCGGCGCTCTTGAACGTAGTTGGATATTTGGCCGGCTTGTCCGAACCCTCAGGGGTCGAGAGCAGAACCACCCGGCGGTGCTCACCGAGATCAAAGGTGGCCGGACAAACCAGATTGCCCACGTTTTCAATAAAAATCAAATCATAGCCGCCGCCCTTGGCAAAATGCTCCAGCACGTGGAGTCCGCCATGGACCATGGGCGCATCGAGATGACAGGCTCCGCCCGTCGTCAACTGCACCGCCGGTATGCCCTTGGCGCGGATGCGGTCGGCGTCGCGCTCAGTCTCGATATCACCTTCGATCACCCCGATCCGGACCGTTTCCTTCAGGGCCTCGATGGTCCGTTCGAGCAGCGTGGTCTTGCCTGATCCGGGACTCGATATCAGGTTGATAGCCACGGCCCCCATGTGTTCGATATGATGCCGGTTGGCTTCCGCCTGTTTCTGGTTGGCCTCCAAGAGACTTCGATTGACCTCGACCACCTTGGCATCGTGATGATGGTGGTCGTGCAGTTGACAGCCGCAGGTATCACACATGACGTTACTCCATTTCTACATGGTTAAGGATAAGCTCGTTACCGCCCTTGGGAGAAAGCCGGCTGAGGCAACACCAGGGACATTTTTTCGGATGGGGTCTGGATAAGTGGATATCGAGGAGATCGCTGGGATTGGAAAAAGGAATGGCCGATAGTTTGCCGCAGTCAAGACAGATATACACGGGGTCCGGCGTTTCCAATTCCAGCTTGGCATCACGAGTGAGAGCCTGTGATTCCTTGAGGATATTAAAGCCGAATTCAAATGAGTCGCGCACCACTCCGGAAAACGGTCCCAAGGTGACCAGCACCTTGGTGATCCGGCCGGCGTGGTGTTCCTTGGCAAGGCCAAGCAACTGGTCGATCAGGCTTTGGGCCAGGGACAATTCATGCATGATTCAAGCTCCTGTGCGGCAAAAGCATACTGCTCAACAGATCCTTGGCAGCGGCTGACCGGTCAGCGGTTCAAGCAGGCGGGAGCCGCCGATGCGAGTGGTGAGGCTGACTCGCCCGTCCTGCCCCTCATGCACCCAGCCGATCAGGGCGGCATCCCGGCCTTCGGGCATACGCCGGACGAGCTGGAGGATATCCTCGGCGCCATCCTGGTCGCAAATAATGATGCATTTGCCTTCATTGGCCAGGTAGAGGGGGTCAAGGCCGATCATCTCGCAGGCGGTGCTGACTGACGGCCGGATAGGCAGCCGGTCCTCTTCGATCACTATATCAACGCCTGAGGACTGTGCTATCTCGCACAGCGTGGTGGCAAGGCCGCCCCGGGTCGGATCACGCAGGACATGGACCAGTCCGGCATCTTCCTCAAGCAGCGCCCCCACCAGTTGGTGCAGGGGCTGGGTGTCGCTTTCGATATCGCCGCCGAGATCGATTCCGGCCTGGCAGCTCATGATGGTGATCCCGTGATCCGCCAGGGTACCGGAAAGGATAACCGCATCCCCCGGCTGGGCCTTCTTAACGGAAATATCGTGGCGGTGCGAGGCGAGGCCGATGCCGGTGGTGTTCACGAACAGCCCGTCCGCCTTGCCCTTGGGCACCACCTTGGTGTCGCCGGTGACGATGGCCACCCCAGCCGCCTCGGAAGCTTTAGCCACCGAGGCGATGATCCGCTCCAGACTGGCAAAGGAAAAGCCCTCTTCGATAATAAGGGCTAGGCTGAGGGCCAGCGGCCGGGCGCCGCGCATGGCGAGATCGTTGATGGTGCCGTGCACTGCCAGGGAGCCAATGTCACCGCCGGGAAAAAATAGCGGGTCTACCACATAGCTGTCGGTGGAAAAGGCGATGCGGCCGGCATATTCGCCGAGCATGGCGCAGTCTTCCAGATCCCGCAACTGGGGGCAGGTCAGGTATTTGAGGAAGAGGCCGCCAATCAATTTTTGGCTGGCCAATCCGCCGCTGCCATGGTCAAGGCTGATAATCGACTCCGTTTTCATGAAGGATCTCTTTGCGATACAGAAAGTGGTTTTGGTTCTTGACGAGCGGTGCTCGTTTTCCGGCCGCTGTAGCGAAAATAGGCGGCGCAAGTGCCCTCGTTCGAAACCATGCAGGGGCCAATCGGCTGCAGGGGCGTGCAGGCCGTGCCGTAGAGCGGGCAATCCGGCGGCAGCAACCGGCCCTTGAGAATCTCGCCGCAACGGCAGCCCTTGAGTTCCCGCGCCGGCTGCACCGGTATGGCCAGTTGCTCCATGCCGTCAAAGCGGCGGTACTGCTCCCGCAGCACCAACCCGCTGCCAGGGATGGTGCCCAGTCCCCGCCATTCACTGTCGGCTGGCGAGAAGACCTCGCTGATCAGATGCTGTGCCCTGATATTGCCCTCGGCGGTCACCACCCGGGTGTAGCAGTTGTCTACTCCGGGCCGGCCCTCGTTGATCTGGCGAATCAAGCTGAGCAGCCCGGAAAGGATATCGGCGGGTTCAAAACCCGCCACGGCGCAGGCGAGGTGATACCGGTCGGCCAAGGGCCGGTAGGCCTCGCTGCCGATGATGGCGCTGACATGACCGGGGCAGAGCAGGCCGTCGACCTGCAACTCTGGATCGGCCATCAGGGCCTCCAGGGCTTGGGGCATGGTCTTGCCGGCAGCGATGATCAAAAAATTTGTGAGCTCCAACCGTTCAGCCGCCAGGATGGTGGCCGCGATGGTCGGGGCCGTGGTCTCGAAGCCGATGGCCGGGAAAAGCACGGTCCGTTCCGGTTCCTGTTGCGCCAGCGTCAAGGCGTCCATGGGTGAGTAGACAATTTCTACCCGGGCGCCGCTGGCCCGCGCCCCGGCCAGCGATCGCTCGGCACCGGGCACCCGGATCAGGTCGCCAAATGTAGCAATGGTGACCTGCGGCAGGTCAGCCGCCGCCAGAAAAGCGTCGATGTGGCTGGCCGGGGTGACACAGACCGGGCAGCCAGGCCCGGAAAGCAGGGTAATGCCTTCGGGCAGGAGTGAGCGGATGCCATGGCGGAAGATCGACATGGTGTGCGTGCCGCAGACCTCCATGATCCGCACCGGCCGCCTCAGGCTATGGGCGATCTCCTGTACCAGGGGCGCGGTGATCTCCCGGCTGCGAAATTCATCGGCACATTTCACGGCACCGCTCCGGGCAGACGGCCTTCGCTTTCCAGCACCTCGGCCATCCGCCGCATCAGGCTGAGGTTGTACTCCGCATCTTCCACGGTCAGGGTGCGGATGGCAAAGCCGGCGTGGATGATCACATATTCGCCGACGGCCGGAATCCGGTCAGCCATTTCCAGGCGGATCTCCTTGCGCACCCCATCGCTTTCGACCAGCGCGACCTGGGGATCAAGCAGCGCATCGCCGCCGCCTTTAAGCTCGACCACCTGCATGGGGATGGCTAAACACATATATGACCTCCTATAAAGGCCTGGCCCAGGGCAATGCCGCCGTCGTTCATCGGCGCCAACATACCGGCATGCACCGAAAAACCAGCGGCGCGCGCCCGTTCAGCCAAGGTTTCAAAAAGCAGTTTATTCTGCATGCAGCCGCCGGAAAGAACCACATCGGTCAACCCGGTCCGCTTGTGCAGAACGTTGAGAATCGCACCCAGCGACTCCACCAGCCAGAGGTGAAAACGGCGGGCGATTACCGGGATGGCCACGCTCGCAGCCAGGTCGCGGCAGATCAGGGCGGCCAGGGGTGCGCTCTCGATGATGAGAATTCCCTCCTCCTTACGCACGGACAGCGGATACGCAAAAACCGCATCCTCAGCCGCGGCTAAGGTGGCCTGATGCTCGAGCAGCATCGCGGCCTGGCCCTCGTAATCGCTCATTACACAAAGCCCCAGCAAAGCGGAAACCGCGTCGAACAGGCGGCCGCAGCTTGAGGTTCGGGGACAATGCACGCTTTTGACCATCATCTGGCCGAGCAGGTTCTTGTTCTCTGGCGCGATGGTCAACAGGGCTGGCGGCTGCAGGGCCTCGGCCAGCCCATCTGCTCCCATGCCCTGATACAACAAGGCCAGCGCCATCCGCCAAGGCTGCTCCGCCGCCCGGTCGCCTCCTGGAAGCGGTAGATGCGACAAGCGGGCCAGCCGGGTGAAACTGTTGCGGTCGGCCCGGTACACCTCGCCGCCAAAAATGGTACCGTCGCCGCCGTAACCGGCGCCGTCGAGCACCACTCCCAGCACTGGCCCCGCCAACCCCTGTTCGGCCATCACCGCTCCGATATGGGCATGATGGTGCTGAATCTCCCGGCACAGCGCGTTGCGGCCATGGGCATAGCGGGAACTGAGGTAGTCGGGGTGACGGTCACAGGCAACCCGTTCCGGCGCAACCTCGAGCACTGCCTGGAGATGGTCGATGCTTTCCCGGTAGAAATCATAATTTTTCGCCTCGGTCAGCTCGCCGATGTGCTGGCTGATATAGGCCTCGTTGTTGCGGACGATACAGAAGCTGTTTTTCATCTCCGCTCCGCAGGCAAGGATATCTTCCGTGGGCTGGCGCAGCAGGATAGGAACCGGAGAGTACCCCCGAGCCCGCCGCAGCAGCCGGACCTTGCCATCCATGATCCGAGCCACCGAGTCATCCACCCGGGTGACAATATCGCGGTTATGGAGGAGAAAAAAATCCGCCAGACCATGCAACCGATGCAGGGCCTCTTCGTTGCCGGTGCAGATCGGCTCGTCGCTGCGGTTACCGCTGGTTATCACCAGGGCCGGGGGGATGTCCGGCTGGTTGAGCAGCAGATAGTGCAGGGGCGTGTAGGGGAGCATCAACCCTATGTATCCCAGGCCGGATGCAATATCCTGGCCCAGTCCGGAATTTTCTTTGCGCTCCACCAGGACAATCGGGTGTTCCAATGAGGTGAGCAACGCTGCTTCCTCGTCGCGCAAATGGCAGAACCGGGCGGCTGCCTCCAGATCCCTGACCATGATGGCCAGCGGCTTGGACGGCCGGTTTTTGCGCACCCGCAGCGTAGCCACCGCTGCATCCGCATAGGCATTAACTGCCAGATGAAAGCCGCCCAGACCCTTGATCGCCACTACCCGGCCCTCGCCGAGCGCCTGGGCGGCCAGGGCCAGCTCGTCACCGGGCAGAAGCTTTCCCTCGCTATCGTGCCAGCTTAATCGCGGCCCACAGACCGGGCAGGCATTGGGTTGGGCGTGGAAGCGGCGATCGAACGGATCGTGGTATTCACGACTGCAGGCCTCGCACATGGGAAAGAGGCGCATCGAAGTATAGGGCCGGTCATAGGGAATCCGCTCGACAATGGAAAAGCGGGGGCCGCAGTTGGTGCAGTTGGTGAAGGGATAGCGATAGCGGCGATCGTCCGGGTCCATGATCTCGCGCCGACAATCGGCGCAGAGGGCAATATCCGGGGCGATCTGGGTACTCGGCCGCACGCCCGCCTGGCTGGGCAGGATGCGAAAGGCAAGTTCCTCGAGCATTGATTCAGCGGCTTGCATCTCGATGCGGTTGATGCGGGCTACGGGTGGGGCTTCGATCTCCAAGGCGGCAACAAAGGCATCGAGGGCGGCGCTCGGACCGCCCACATGGATCAACACCCCGTCTCCGTTGTTGCTCACGGTACCGGCCAGGCCATAACGGTGCGCCAGCCGGAAGACAAAAGGCCGAAACCCGACCCCCTGCACCATCCCATGAACGGATATCCGCAGAGTTTTGGTCAAATGGGAGGCTGGTTGCATGGCCGAGGTCATGATTTTTTACTGGGGATAAGGGTGGGCTGCCGCATGCGGCACCCAGTGTAGCGCACAAGTCCCACCTTAGCAGGTGGCATCCATTTGCACCATATTTTTCAGCAAACGAACAGTACGCCCAATTGGCATAATCAGCCAGGCCAATGTTTTACCAATCCGCCTCAGCTCTCAGCTTCGGCCTGGCGCTGGATCTCCCGGTAGCGCTTGGAGTAGATCACCTTCTGCTTCTCCAGGTCCTCGATTTCCTCGCGACTGAGGTGGATCAGGCCGCACAAGGGGCAACTGAGATCCATGTCGTCGTGCGCGGCCCGTTGCTTGAGCTCATCGGCGGTCATATGTCCGACACAGCCGCAGGCGCAGGCGGGGGCCTCAATGCGGACAACTACTCTATGCTTGCGTTCATTTTTCTCGTTCATGGGCAGCCTCGAAAAGGGACGTGCAGGCGTTCAGCGCTGCAGGACGCGGTTCACTTTGCCGTGATGATCAATAAGGGTCACTGTGATGGGAAGCCCGCCATCCAGGCGGTGCGTGGCGCAGGAAATTCAGGGGTCGTAGGCGCGGACCGCCATCTCAATCCGGTTGAGCATCTCATCGTCCACCGCACCGGCACTGATCAGGCTGGCGGCGGCCTGACGCACGCTCAGGTTCATCGGCGCGATATTGTGGGTGGTGCCGACGATCAGGTTGGCCCGGGTGATACAACCGTTGTCGTCGGTACTATAGTCGTGGATCAAGGTGCCGCGCGGGGCCTCAACATGGCCGATCCCCCTGCCCACTCGAGGAGTGGCCGGAACGCGCACCGCAGGATCGGTGATGCGGTCGTCCGCCAGCAGTTCCAGCGTCCGTTCGCAGGCATAGACCAATTCGATCAAGCGTGCCCAATGATAGAGCAGGGTTCCCTGGGCCGGACGACCGAACCGGTCACGAAATTCTTCCAGTTCAGCCTGGGCCCTCGGCGTGGCGATCCGGTCGCAGACATTGATCCGGGCCAGGGTGTTGACCCTGTACACACCCCTCGGGGCATCGGGGTCCAGGGAGAATCCCTCGCCCCAGGAGCGGGCGTAAACCATTTTGGCGGACGACCAGGGCTCGACCTGCTCGGCCAGAAAGCGTTCATATTCATTCGCCGGAAAATCGACGGTGGTTCCGTCGGGGCGCATCAACCGCAATTGGCCGTCGTACAGCCGCAAAGCCCCCTGGTGGTCGACCGTACCGAGAAAACCGGTGGTGATTGTCCCCAGAGATTGCAACGCATCGCAGAACCGGCTGAACACCCTGTTCTTGGCGTAATCCAGGGCATAGGAGGCAAAATCGAGCAGAATCCGGCTGTCCGCCAACAACCCTTGCCGCTCTTCCTCGCGCATCGGCTTGGCAAAGCCGCCCACCACCCCGGCCACGGGATGGATAGCCTTGCCAGCAAAACGCTCCAGCATCATCTGGGCCAACTGGCGCATTCGCACCACTTGGGCTGCCAATTCGGGCTCCTGGCGCACCAGCCCCATGATGTTGCGCACCGCGTAATCACCGCCGTGACCGAGGACAAAATCCGGAGCGGCCAGAAAGAAAAAATGGAGGATTTTATCGTGGATATGGGCCAATACCTGGCAGAGTTCACGCAACAGATGACCGGCCGGGGCCGGCGTGACCCCAAAGCAGCCGTCAATAGCCTTGACCGCGGCCAGGTGGTGCATCCACGGGCAGATGCCGCAGATCCGGTTGACAATCCGGGGAATTTCCTCGGCGGGCCGGCCGACAACAAACTGCTCGAAACCACGCAGAGCGGCAATACCAACGCGGGCGTCACACACCTGTCCGAATTCGTCCAAATGGATGTCGATACGGGCATGCCCCTCAATGCGGGTCACCGGATGGATGCTGATAACCTGGTTCATCTCGGACTCCTTGCGCCGATCAGGCGGAACATCGCCTTCACTTTCTTTCTCTGAGCGGCTTGAGCAGACCGTGGGCGCCGCTGAAGCGCAGCAACGATCTACGGTCGACAATATCCCGGTGGCCCATGCCGTTGCTGGCCAGGGCGTTGAGCATGTCGAGCAACTGATTGCCGCCCTGCCGCACCGGACCAAAACAACCCCGGCAAGGAACGCGGGCCCGGATGCACAGCGGCGCGTCCTTGCCGCCGCAGCCGCCAGCGGTCACCGGGCCCATGCACAGCAGGCCCTGTTCCAGCAGGCAGCGCATTTCATCAACTGCTTTTTCCGGGTTATACTCGGCATTGGCGAGAAAACGGCGCACCTTTTGCTGCCCCTTGCCGGTGCGGATCGTGGGACAGGTCTCGCACACGCTTTTGCAGGGCGGATGGAAAGGCTCACCCGCAAGCATGGCCTCAAGCAACTCAATGATCGATTCCGGCCGGGGCGGACAGCCGGGCAGGCTAAAATCGACCGGTACCTTCTCGTCGATGCTGTAAACCCGATCCAGGGAAGCCAGGATTGTATCCGGAATTGCAGTGCCGCCTTCAGAACCGGCATAAACAGTCTTGAGCGCGGCGGCGATCGGCCATTGATTGCGCAGAGCCGGAATGCCGCCGTGGGTGGCGCAGGTGCCCAAGCTGACCAGGGTCCGGCAACTGGCCCGCATGGCCCGCAGCACCACCAGATGCTCCTCGCTGGCTACGCCGCCCGACACCACGCCAATTTCCGCCTCAGGCAGGTTCAGCTCCCCCTCCCCGCCTGCCCTGGTGGTATATTTGTGGTCCATGAGCAGGGGAAAATGGACGATTTCTACCCGGTCCAGCAGGCCAAGCAACAGTTCACCACTGTTCAACAGGGCAATCTCGCAGCCGGAACAGGCGTGCAGCCATTCGAAACTAAGCCGGGGCCGCATCAGTTGGCTCAGTCGCCGGCAACGGTTTCGACCTGGGCCGCCCCTCGCAGGGCGGCAAGGCGGCCGCTCATCTCCCGGAAAATCTCGGCCAGCCGTTCCGGTTCGGCCGACGAAACCCAGGCCACCTGAAACCGTTCGGACTCAAAGCCCTGATCTTCCAGGGTGTCGGCGATCACCTCGCTCCGGGCCAGGGCCATCTCATTCCCCTTGATGTAGTGACACTCGCCAAGCGGACAGCCAATAATCATCACCCCATCCGCACCCCTGTTGAGGGCATGGAGCACCATTTCCGGATGAACCATGCCCGAGCACATCACCCGGATGATCCGGATCGATCCGGGGTACTGGAGACGGGAAATGCCAGCCAGATCAGCAGCGGCATACGAGCACCAATTGCAGCAGAAGGCGATAATTTTCGGTTGCGGGTTCATACGCCCTCCTCGAGCGGAGCGGTTGCATCCAGGGCCGCGTCGACCTGGGCCTCGATCTGGGCATAGGTGAAACCAGCCACATCAACGCCCCGCTTGGGACAGGTACCCTGGCAGATGCCGCAGCCCTTGCACAGCACCTGATCGATATGCACCGTTTTCAAGGGGTTGCCCTCCCCGTCCTTGTATTCCACCAGGGTGATCGCCTGGTAGGGGCAGATCTCGATGCAGAGGCCGCAGCCATCGCAGTGCACCGGATCCACCAAGGCGATATTGGGCTCCAGATTGATTTCCTTGCGGGCCAGGAGCCGGCCGGCCTTGGCGGCAGCGGCCAGGGCCTGGGAGATGGACTCCTCCAGCGGCTTGGGATAATGGGCGAGACCGGCGACAAAGACGCCGTCGACGTGGAATTCCACCGGCCGCAGTTTGGCATGGGCCTCCTGGAAAAAACCGTCGCTATTGAGCGGCAGCTTGAACAGGTTGGCCAAGGCTCCGGCCTCGGGACTGGCCAGGGTGGCGGCGGCAAGGATGACCACATCGGCCCGGATCTCCAAGGGCCGGTGGAGCACATGATCCCAGACCTCGACCAACACGCCGCCCTCCGCCTTCTTGATTCGGGGCGGACCGTGTAGCTCGTAGTTGATGAAGACGATACCCAGTTCCCGGGCCTGGTTGTAGATTCGCTCGCGCTGACCATAGGTGCGGATTTCCCGGTAAAGAATATAGATCTGCCGTGACGGGGCCTCCTTTTTCAGCTTGATGGCGCTCTGGATCGAATGGGTGCAGCAGGATTTTGAACAGTAGGGTCGCTCCTGATTGCGCGAGCCGACACATTGGATAAAGACAAAGGATTTGCCATTGGCCACCCTGGTCTCGTTGTGCATGTGCAGTTTGTCGAATTCAATCGAGGCCACCACATTGGGAATCTTGCCGTATTCAAATTCCTCGGGAATATAGCGCTTGGCCCCGGTGGTAATGATCACTGCGCCATGTTCGATGGTCCGCTTGCGGCTCGAACCGATGCGTAGCGTCGTAGTAAAATTGCCGACATGGCCGCTGACCGCAAGCACCGTGCTGGTGTAGGTCACCTCGATCAGGGGATGCTCTTGCACCGCTTCCTTGACCTCTTTAAGATACCTCGGCACATGTTCACCGTTCCAGGTCTGGAAGAGATGGAGGGCATTGCCCCCTAGTTGAGTGGTCTTTTCGACCAGATGGATGCGGAATCCCTGTTCTGCCAAATTCAGTGCCGCGGTCATGCCGGCAACACCGCCGCCAATGATCAGCACCGATGGAGCGATCGGAATGCGCAGCGGTTTACGCGCTGTCTGCCCGCTGACCTTGGCCACCGCCATGCGGATCAGGTCCTTGGCCTTGGCCGTGGCCACCTCTGGTTCCTGGCTGTGCACCCAGGCGTTCTGGTTGCGGATATTGGCCATTTCGATCAGGTACTCGTTGATTCCAGCCGACTTGAGGGTTTTGCGAAACAACGGTTCATGGGTACGCGGCGTGCAGGCAGCGACCACAATCCGGTTCAACCCCTCTTCCCTGATCTGCTGCACCATCAGATCCTGGGTGTCCTGAGCACAAGTAAAAAGGTTGCGGGTCACATGCACCACCTGCGGCAGGGTGGCGGCATAGGCGGCCACCTCCTCGACATCGACGACGCCAGCGATATTGGTGCCGCAGTGGCAGACAAAAACACCGATACGTGGTTCCTGCAAGCGGACGTCCTGCTCCGCCGGGGGGAGCAGACTGCGGGTCTGGGTGTGGCGAACCGGGGCGAGCAGGGCGGAAACGCTGGCCGCTGCCGCCGAACCGCCAATGACCGACTGAGGAATGTCGCGCGGGCCATTGAAGGCGCCGCAGGTAAAGATGCCCTTCTGGGAAGTATGCACCGGCATGAAGGCAGAGATCGAGGCAAAGCGGTCGGGGGTCATGTGGATGCCGATCTTCTCGGCCAGCCGGACCATGCCGTCCGGGGTTTCCAACCCCACCGACAGCACCACCAGGTCAACAATCTCCTCCACCTGCTTGCCCTGGGGGCTAATATAGTGCAGGCGCAGATCGCCCTTGTGGCCATGGGGCTCAACCCCATGGATACGGGAACGGACAAACCGAACGCCATATTCTTGCCGGGCTCGTTCGAAATAACGGTCAAACTCTTTGCCCGGGGTGCGCATGTCCATGTAGAAAATGGTCACCTCCAGCTCCGGATGCGCCTCCTTAACCGTCATCGCTTCCTTGATCGCGTACATGCAGCAGACCGCGGAACAGTATTCGTTGTTGCAACGATTCTTGTCGCGGCTGCCGATACACTGGAGAAAGGCCATCCGCTTGACCGGCTTGTGGTCCGACGGCCGGGTGAGGACGCCGTCGGTGGGGCCGCCCGGGGAGAGGTAGCGCTCGAATTGCAGTGAGGTGATCACATTGGGATAGATACCGTAGCCCCAAATCTTGGACTTGGCGGGATCGAAGGTCTGGAAACCAAGCGCCATGACCACCGCACCCACCTGAATGTCGTGTTCCTGTTCGCGGTCGTCGAAATTGATCGCGCCGGGAGGGCATATTTCGGCGCAGATGCCGCATTTCCCTGGCTCCCTGAGCCGGATGCAGGCCTTGGGGTCGATCTGATATTTGAGCGGTACCGCCTGCGGGTACTTGATGTAAATGGCTTTGCGCTTGGCAATAAAGGAATTGAATGAATCGTCGACGCTCTTGGGGCAGCGGCCGCTGCACTGACCGCAGGCAATGCATTTTGCGGGATCGACATAACGGGGATGTTCCAGCACCCGGACTGTGAAATTGCCGGCCTTACCGCTGATGTCGATCACAGTCGAAAGGGTCATGATGCGGATGTTGGGATGACGGCCGCATTCGACCAGCTTGGGGGCGATGATGCACATCGAGCAGTCGTTGGTGGGAAAAACCTTGTTGTACTGCGGCATGGCGCCGCCGATGGCGCCGGTTTTCTCCACCAGGTAGACAAAATAGCCGGAGTCGGCAAGATCGAGCGCTGCCTGCATCCCGGAGATGCCGCCGCCCAATACCAGGACTGCCCCGGTCATGGCCTGTTCAGACATGGCGAGCCTCTTCGGCGCTTCGCGGCGCCGTAATCAGGGAATTAGCCACCAGCTCCCACAGAAACTGGACCTCGACATTGAGATTGAATTCGCGGTTGAGCGAACTCTGGATTTGATCCCGGCAGTTCTGGCAGGAGGTGACCACCAGTTTAGTCCCGGATTCGCTGATCTGCCGGGCCTTGATCCGGCCGTGAAAAACCCGCTCGGCGCCGTAGGGTCCGGCCCAGGCCACGCCGCCCGCTCCGCAGCAGTAATTTTCTTCCCGGTCCGGGACCAGGTCGACGTAGCGTTTGCAACAGGCGCGGGTCAAAATCCGGGCCTCCTCAAAATATCCTTGCCCGAAGGTTTTGAGCGAGTTGCGACCGTAATAGCAGGAATCGTGAAAGGTGGTCAGCTTGGTGTGGATGTTTGGATCAAGCCGGATCCGTCCTTCGTTGAGATACTCAAGCAGCAGATCGAACACGGTATAGATCTTGAACTGCTGCAAGGATTCGGGAAACCAGCGTTCCAGCGCGTAGCGGGTGGCGTAATAGGCGTGACCGCATTCGGGCAGAAGCAAGGCTGTGCAGTTGAGCCGCTCGATATTGTCGATAATTCGTTTGACAATGGTGCGCATGGCGCTGTAATCGCCGGAATGCAGCCCCCAGTTGGTTCCTTCCCAGTTTTCGGAGGAAATGGTCCAGGACTCGCCGGCGGCGTGAAAAATTTTCCACCACCAGGTCATGCTGTCCGGCTCGGCAAAGGGCTGTTTCGAATTCACAGTGACCAGCAGGCGGGTGCCGCGAACATCGACGGGGGTGACAAAACCGGGGCAGGTGGCCTGGGACAACTCCTCGCCCAAATCCTTGAGCAAGGCAAGAAAATCATCCTTGGGGATACCAAGATTGTTGCCCTTTTCCAAGCAGGTGACGACTCCTTTTTGGATCGCCGCCGGCACCTTGTCGCGATCGCGGCGGGCTCGGATGCGTCGCATCAATTGGAGAATTTCGACGTTCATCGGACAGACCACCTCGCACTTGCCGCACATGGTGCACTTCCACGGCCAGTCGCTCTCCACCAGTTCCTCATCCATACCGAGGAAGGCCATGCGGATAATCTTGCGCGGATCAAGGTCGTCGATCCCGGAAATCGGACAGGCACCGGCGCATGAACCGCAGGTGAGGCAGATATCCGCCAGGGCCGGCAAGGTATACAGCGGGTTGTTTTTTGCTTCCAGACGAACCGGAACGGGGGCAGTTCCATTGGTTCGCGGTGTGGGCGTTGCCTCTCCAGCAACGGTTGGATCGGGCGTTATGCGCGGCTCCCGGCCGAACTTGTCGCACAGCCGCTTATAGTCCTCCCATTGAATCAGATAGCGGCGGCCCGGTCCATCCTGGGCAGGCAACACCCCGGAGTTGATCCAATTGCGAATGGTGTTGCGATGAACCCCGAACTCCTCGGCCAAATCATTGACCTTGGTCTCATAGATCATGGCACAGCGGCCTCCAAGGTGGTAAAGGGAGCAACTAGGTCGATAATCCGTCTGCAGGCTTCGTCAACAGCGGTCCGCATGGACGGCGACAGTCCCGGTGCAAGAACAGCGGCAGGAGCGGCAGTCTGCGCCAGGAGCAGCACAACCTTGATCCCGGTTTCCGCCTGCAACTCCCGCAGCAGGTTGACGGTGGGAAACTGATGCAGGGAAAAATCATGGATCTTCCGTGCGGGCAAATCCGCCGGATCGCAGACCCGCACCTGGCCGGGAACACCCCCCTCAACACCAGCGGCATCGACCACGATGAGCAAGGCGGGCCGCAAGGCCGGAAGCATGAGGTAATCGAGCAGATATTCGCGGATGGCAGTGCCGGCATCAATAGCCTGGATTGACTCCGCCAGGCCGGACTGGCACAGTTGTTCGATCACGGCCGGCCCGAAGCCATCGTCACCAAGCAGGATATTGCCGCAGCCAAAAATAACCACGGCCGGCGCAGCAAAACAAGATTGCGTGTTGTGCGAGATGTGCATAGTGTTGTTACTATGCCATTCTTTTATCAAATTTTGCAAGGGCAAAATACAGCAATGACGCACTCCCTGCGGACATGGCAGACCCGGCAATGGGAGCTCAAAAGGATAACAACCGAACGGTTTGCGCGAGGAGGATCATGGCGGTGGCACAAATGTATCAGGTGATTGTCGATTCGCTGTCCACCCATGTGGCGGTACTGGACCAAAACGGCGTTATCGTGGAAACCAATCGGGCCTGGCAGCAGTTCGCCCGGGATAACGGTATGCGCAAGCCGGTGGATTGCGTCGGCCTCAATTATCTGGCAATCTGTGAGGCGGGATCCAGGGACAGCGGTGACAGCCGCGCGATCGCCCAGGCCATCCGCAAGGTGCTTGCTGGCGAAATTGAGGAATTCCTTACCCAATATCCCTGTCATTCTCCCAACGAGCAGCGCTGGTTCAGCCTGCGGGTACTTCCCTATCGCGACCGCCAGACCCGGCGGGTCATCGTCACCCACGAGAACATCACCCCATTCATGCTGGCCCAGGAACAACTCAGGGTCCAGGAAAAAGAGTTGCAGCGAAAAACCGAAAAGCTGGAGGAAACGAACACCGCCCTCAAGGTGTTGCTGGACCATCGCCAGCGCGACCGGGAGCAATTGGAGGAACGGATTGTGGCCAATATCCGGGAACTGGCGCTGCCCTATCTGGAAAAAGTGCGGGACAGCCCCATGGCGCAACAGCAGCGCACCTTGGTGGACATCGCCATCAATCACCTCGGCGACATCATCTCCCCCTTTCTCAACCGGCTCTCGACCATCAACCTGCTGTTGACGCCCCAAGAGATCGAGGTGGCCACGCTGGTTCGCCAGGGTAAATGCAGTCAGGAAATCGCCGATGTCCTCGGAGTGTCGGTGGCCACGGTCAGCTTTCATCGCAAGAAACTGCGGCGAAAACTAGGCTTGAGCCGAAACGGCGCCAACCTGCGCACCTACCTGTTGAGCCTGCAATAAGGCTGGATCGAAATTGAGGATTGACTCGCCCTGCGCCCGCAATTGATCTAACAACCGAACCTTTGACCAAGCCCCTGTGCCGTCCGGCGAACCTGCCGACTGCTGCGAGAGATGCCATGTCCCGACCAACAACCGTTACCCTGTTCATCCAGTGCCTGGTGGACGCCCTCTTTCCCGAGGTGGGCGAAGCCATGGTCCGGATTTTTGACCGGCTCGCCATTCCGCTGACCTATCCAGAAAACCAGACCTGCTGCGGTCAACCGGCCTACACCAGCGGGTATCGGCACGAAGCCGCCAGCGCGGCGCGACGGTTTATCGACCTGTTCGAACAGGCCGAGGTTATTGTCTGCCCGTCGGGTTCCTGCGTGGCCATGGTGCGCCATCACTATCCCGAACTGCTGAAAAACGACCCGGTGATGCACCAGCGCGCCTTGGCCGTAAGTGGAAAGACCTTTGAATTGAGCGAATACCTGGTGGATGTGCTGGGGCTGACCGATCTGCGCGCAACGTTCCCTGGCGTTGCCACCTATCATGATTCCTGTCATCTCGCCCGCACTCTAGGCATCCGCGAACAACCCCGGCGCCTGCTCCACCATGTCCGGCAACTCCGGCTGGTGGAGATGACGAACAGCGACACCTGTTGCGGCTTCGGCGGCGCTTTCAGCACCTGTTATCCGGAGATCTCCGTGGCCCTGGTTGACGACAAGATCGACCATATTGTGCAAACCGGCGCGGACACCGTGGTCGGCTGCGACGCCGGCTGCCTGATGAACATTCGCGGCCGCGCGACTAGGCGCGGCATCGATATCCGGGTGATGCACCTGGCACAGGTGCTGGCCGACGGAGAGAGGGCATGATCCGCAGGTCTTCTCCGTATAGTGAAGCGGCCCGCGCCGGCATGAACAATGCCTGCCTGCAGAAGAGCCTGCGCAATCTCCAGGCCCGATATGGTAAGGGGGCGCTCGACATCTGGCGCACCCTGCCCGACCCCAGTCTGCGCCACCGGGTCAAGGCTAGACGGATGCAGACCCTGGCCCATCTCGACCAATTGCTGGCCCTTTTAGCCGAAGGTATCGAGGCCCAAGGCGGCCAGGTGTATTTCGCGGCCACTGCCGTAGACGCCAACCGGTACGTCCGCGATCTTGCCCGCAAGCATGCGGTACGACGGGTAGTCAAGGGTAAGTCGATGCTGTCGGCCGAGATCGGCATTGATGCTGTGTTGGCGGCAGACGGCATTGAAGTGATAGAGACCGATCTGGGAGAATTCATCGTCCAGATTGCCGGCAGCTCGGCCTCGCACATCATTGCCCCCTGCATCCACATGGACCGGCAGCAGATCGGCCGCCTCTTTGCAGACCGGCTGGGAATTCCCTACAGCGAGGATCCTCCAACCCTGACCAGGGCTGCGCGCAAGGCCCTCCGGGAAAAGATGCTCACCGCCGACATGGGCCTGACCGGCTGCAACCTCGCCTGTGCCGAAACCGGCCAGATCAGCCTGGTTTCCAACGAGGGCAATATCCGCATGGCCACCACCATGCCCAAGATCCATGTGGCCCTGATGGGCATGGAGCGGATCGCCGCCACCCTGGACGACCAGCGCCAGCTGCTGCAACTGCTGACCCGGGGTGCCGCCCTGCAGAAGCTCTCCACCTATGTCAGTTTCCTGGGCGGACCACGACGCGAGGGCGATCCCGACGGCCCCGAAGTATTCCACTTGGTGATCGTTGACAACGGCCGCTCGCGTATTCTGGCCGACCCGGAATTTCGTGAGGTGCTTGCCTGCATCCGCTGCGGAGCTTGTCTCAATATCTGCCCGGTTTATGGCCGGATCGGTGGGCACGCTTATCATTCCCCTTATAGCGGGCCTATCGGCGCGGTGGTCACCCCGCTTTTGCAGGGCATCAACCGTCATGCCGACCTGTGCAAGGGCGAGACCCTGTGTGGTGCCTGCAGCGATGTTTGCCCGGTGGACAACGACCTGCCCCGAATGCTGGCCGCCCTGCGCCACAAACTCGCTTACGGTGATCCTGCCTGGCAGGTGCGACCGCATAAACGACTTGAGGCCCTGGGCTTTGCGCTCTGGCAACGGATCATCAGCAACTGTTGGATCTATGAGATGCTGCTCCGCACAGTTCGCGCCTTGCAGCGCCCCTTTGTCAACCCAAAGGGGATGGTAGGTCCGTTGCCCGGCTTGAAAGGTGGCTGGACCAAGGGCCGCGATCTGCCGCCCCTGGCCGCCGCATCCTTCCGGGAACGATGGCGGACAACCTTGGGCAGGGGGCGCGGCCAGGGTCTGTCAGAGTCACACAAGGAGCAAAATCATGACGCCTGAGCATACCGCCTTCCTCAACCGCATCCGTGCCGCTGTTGCAGGTGTGACCACTGAGCGCCTCCCCCTGGAGGCCCTACTTGCCCCGGCCGACGATGGACCGCCGCTGGCCGCCCTCGCCCATCGCACCCGGAACCAGCGAATGGAGCTACTGCTGCAGCTGATCGCCCATGCCGCGCCCCTCAACCTCCAAGTCTCCACCTGCGCGACCTTGCCGGAGGCCGCTGGACGTATTGCCGCTATAACCCTTGCCAGCGAACCTGAATTCTTTGGACAAAAAGCGCTCATTCTCCATGAACACCCCTTACTGCAGGCGCTGGCCCTGGATACCTTGACCGAGTTAAAAGATATTCCCCAGCATTGGACGTCGCCTGCCAACCCCCGGGTTCGAGCACAGACCCTGGCAGCCTCCATCGGGGTCACCGTGGCGGACTGGGGCATTGCCGAGTCAGCGACCATCGTCCAATTGACCCGACCCGGCCGGCCGCGCTCCACTTCGCTTGTCCCGTCGATCCACATCGCCCTGCTGCCGCTCTCGCGCCTGGTGGCCGATCTGGCCGAAGCCTTCACCCTGGTCCGGCGTGAATCGGAACATGCCTCCATGGTGCTGATCTCCGGTCCTTCAAAAACCGCGGACATCGAGGGGTGTATGGTCTTGGGCGCCCACGGACCGCGGGCCATGCATCTGTTCGTGCTAACCAATGCGGCGGATGCCGCCGCGTCCGGCTTCCCTGTTGCCAGTTGCAGCCAATGCTGCTAAAAAAAAGGAATATCTCCCAACTCAACCCGTCCGGTGCCGCTATGAACATCAGGGAACAACTGGCCATCCCCAGGCAACAACCGCGTGAACTCAACCCCGAGGAGCGGCTCGATAACTTCGACGAAGTGTCGAAAGGCTTTGACGAAAAGACCGCCATCATCGAGGCGCAGCGCTGCTTGCAATGCCGCAAACCGCTGTGCGTCATGGGTTGCCCGATCGGCAACGACATTCCCCGCTTCATTGCTCTGCTACGTGAGCGTAAATTCGAACAGGCCTACTGGACCATCCGTGAAACCAGTTCCATGCCCTCGGTGTGCGGACGAGTCTGCCCCCAGGAGTTTCAGTGCGAGGGGGCCTGCATCCGAGGCAAGAAGGATGCGCCGGTGGCCATCGGTCTGTTGGAACGGTTCCTCGCCGACTGGATGATCATCAACGGCAAGAACCTCTCACCGCGCTGCGCCCCGAAAAACGGCATCAAGGTGGCGGTCATCGGCTCGGGACCGGCTGGCATTACCGTTGCCCATTCGCTTGCCCACAAGGGCTACAGCTGCACCGTCTTTGAATCCTTGCCAGTCTTTGGCGGCATGCTCAGTGTCGGTATTCCCAACTACCGCCTGCCGCGCAATATTATCGGCGCCGAGCTCTATGCCCTGCAACAGTGCGGCGTCAACGTCAAAACTGGGATTACCGTTGGCCAGGATCTGACCCTCTCCGAGTTGCGGGATCAGGGATACGCCTCGGTTTTTCTCGGTATCGGCGCGTACGAGAGCCGCAGATTAGGAATTGAGGGGGAGTTGGAAACCAAGGGGGTGATGTCCGGCATCGATTATCTGGGGCAGGTCCTGACCGGCCGCGAAATCGCCCTCGGCGACAAGGTGGTGGTGGTGGGAGGCGGCAACGTGGCCATCGATGTGGCGCGGGTAGCACTACGCTCCGGCTGGAAGGAGGTGACGATCCTCTACCGCCGCACCCGCGAGGAAATGCCGGCCTCGGTCGTGGAAATTAACCATGTAGAGGAAGAAGGCGTGCGCCTGATCTTCCTGGCCGCGCCTGTGCGGATATTGAGTGAGGACGGCCGGTTGACCGGGGTTGAGTGCATCCGGATGCAGCCCGGCGAACCCGACCATTCAGGCCGTCGCAGCCCGGTACCTGTGGAAGGTTCGGAGTATATCCTGGAAGCGGATGCCCTGATTGCCGCGGTTGGCCAAAAAGTTATTCCGGTTCACGACGAGACCGTGCCGGTGGCGATCACCTCACGGGGCACCTATGTGGTCGATCCGGTCACTCTCCAGACCAGCGTGGAATGGATCTTTGCCGGCGGCGATACCGTGCTCGGTCCGCAGACCGTGGCCAAGGCTGTCTGCCAGGGCCTGGACGCCGCCGAATCGATGCATCGCTACATGCAGGGATTGTTCTGAGGGAGGCCGTTGCCAGAGTTGCTGCCTTTCAGGTGTAGGCCTCACTGAAGATCCGGGCCTGGGGAGAGTGCTGATCGAGAAGCAGGGTCATATCAGTAATCATTGACCTGGAACCACAGAGATAGAAATCATAGAGCCCCGGTGAAAGAAAACGCTCAACGTATCCGGTAACATACCCCTGATAGAGATCAGGCAATTCCGTTGCGGGATGATTCGCTCCGGAAAGGCAGGGAATATAGCGGCTGGCGGCCGTGCGCAGTTCCCGCCTGAATACCAGTTCGGAAGCTGTCCGGGCTCCTTGGATCAGGGTAAAGCCGGTGACGCCGGCCGCCGCTATGGCTACAAACGGCGCGATGCCCACCCCGGTGGCCACGAAAACAACCGGGCGGTCCGTTGGCCGGTAGATCAGGTAGCCCTTTGCCCTGCTCATGCCAAGGACTGCGCCTGGCGCCAGAACGGCCAGCGCGCTGCTCAACCGGCCGCCCTCAACCCGCTTGACAAGAAATCGCAACTCCGGGGCCTGCGGAGCCGACAGGAGGGTGTATTCCCGCTCCTCTCCATCGTGGACAAGGGAGACATGCTGACCCGCTGCGAAGGTAAAATCTGGAGGCCGGCTGCAGGTCAGGACAAAAATATCCTCACGCAGCCACTCCCTGCCGACAACCGTTACCAGGGAAGCGGGCGGCACCATGGCGGTCATTTTTTCCAGGTCTTGTCAGCGGTTCCCAGCACATGATTGAGATAGCGGGCGAGGACAAAAAGATAATCGGACAGGCGGTTCAAGTATACCTGAATAACCGCCAATTCGCCGTTACCGCCATTGGCGGCCTCAATCAATTCGGTCAATCGCCGTTCACATCGCCGGCACACGGTTCTGGCCACATGCGACCAGGCCGCAACCGGCTGCCCGCCGGGCAGGATAAATTCTTTCAAGACAGGCAGTACCTCGGAAAGGGCGTCAATGCGTTTTTCCAGATCCTTGGAGACGGTTACGGGTAAAGCAGTGAGATAGCCGGTTGCAGAAGAGTCGGGGGTCGTCGCCAGCCAAGCACCGGCCAGGAACAGATTGGACTGAATTCCTTCAACATCGTCGCGGACCGCCTGTTCGCCCACTGGAAGATACGAGGCCACCACGCCCAGGATCGAATTGAGCTCATCAAGATCGCCATACGCTTCAATACGGATATGATGCTTGGGAACGCGCTCTCCTGAAAACAGACTTGTTTTTCCCTTGTCGCCACCGCCAGTATACACTTTCATCCGACTACTCCTGTGATTGTATTGATGATCAGGCAACCGCCCCGTTCATTTACACGGAATACAACAGATTACCGGAAAAATGCGATAACCCCGACGAGCAGGCTCTTGCCAGCACAAGGGGCAGAAACACTACGTGATCCGAGCGGGGCAGGCCGCAAGGTTACTTGCAGAAACAGAACAAAATGCTGCCTCGATTCTCAACAGAAAGGTGTTCTACCCGAAAACAGTTTGCATCACAAGACTGTTCGCGGGAGGTTCCACCTCCTCTTTTTTCATCGGCAAGGCGAATGGAGCGCCACCGAGGTTGATCTTGATCGCCAAATGAGGCTCACTCTTAAACCGGATACCAAGGAAAAAGCAACGCCTGTTAACTGGCTATTATAACGTGCTCTCCGCAATCGCTCCTCTTCACTCTCTCCTCTTATTGTATTTTTTGCTGTTGACAAAAAGTCCATTCTCAAATAGTAGAAGCTAGCTTTAGTTAATTAGTTCTAACCTGTTATTCGTTTTTCTCGTTGAGCTCATAGTCCGGATTTACCGGAAATGATTTTTTATTATCAAGCCCTACCCCTTTGCACTGCCGTGCAGGGTTAAAAGAAAAAGAGGTTGCGCCAAAGATCAAGACAGCTCATTGCTTTTCCGGAAAAACAACAAGAAATCTGCTAGTTCCTTGCAGAGAAATCGTGGCCCGATACTAACGCGGGCACACCCCGGATTGGTGACGCAACGTACTTAAATATCACGAACTTTTCGGAATAGAACCATTTGAGGAAAATTGGCTCAACGTATGACAGAAAGGTTATCCAAAAAGGCAGCACATCGTTACCAAACGAGTCAAAAAAAGGCCGGCAAAATAACAGCTCTTGAGGTTGTTATTTTCCGGTCTTTTTTTGTATAGGGGGATCCGGACGCCACTGGGTGGCTAACGGGTAGAATAAAAACGCTTACAGACAGGAAGAGGTTCACATTGGAAACTAGCGCTAAAATGTTCTGGACAGGTTTATCACCCGACGAAGCAAGGGAAGCACTTGTCACTAAAGACAAGTCGAAGAAAGACAAACGGATGACACTGAAAGAGGCTGTTTCCCGTTTTGTTAAACCTGGTGACAATGTAGGTATAGGCGGCTTTGTCAACATCCGGCAGCCCGTCGCAATTTGCCACGAAATGGTCCGGCAAGGATTCAAGGATCTGACGCTCTCCTTTCAATCAGCAGCCATGGCACCGGAAATTCTGGCGGGCGCGATGATGATCAAACCTGATCATTGTTCGATCAAAAGAGTTGAGCTGGCCTACTGGGGCCATGAGGCCTTCGGTCTGTCTCCGGCATGGCGCTACTTGGCCGAGCGGGGCATGATCGAATTCGAGGACTGGAGTAACTACAACATGTCCGCCCGCTTCAAGGCAGGCGCCATGGGCCTGCCCTTCATTCCTTCCCGCGGCCCGCTTGGCGGCAACATCAAGGACACCAGCCGCACCAAGATCATCGACTGCCCCTTCACAGGACGGCCCATCGGCCTTCTGCCGGCCAGCCACCCCAATGTTGCACTGATCCATGTTCAGGCAGCCGACATGTACGGCAACTGCATCATCCGTGGAACTGATGCAACCTGCGCAGAGATCGCCATGGCTTCCGCCCACACCATCGTCACCTGCGAGCAACTCGTCTCCCACGAATTGATCGTCAGTAATCCGAAGGATGTCATGATCCCCTTCCCGGCTGTCGACGCGGTCATCAAGGTGCCGTTCGGCGCGTACCCGGGCGCATGCCGTCGGCACTATTACTTCAATGGCGATCACATCCGCGAATTTCTCGGATGCATCGCTCCCATGGTCAAGGGTGGATCACCCGATGCATTGAAGGCCTGGTATGATAAGCACATCTTCGGTGTCGAGCACTTCGAGGATTATATTGAGATGTTCCCGACCAAGAAGCTGATCGAAGATCAGGCCGCAGAAAGTTACAACTGCGAACGTTTAGCCTGATTCTCAAATACGTCATCACTATTGCATCGGAATCCCATAGATAAGGAGTCATCATGAC
>Ga0209016_1000068_pt1 | contig 155132 bp, 155 predicted proteins | sample EPASupsiteSAE305_FD_187265 | JGI IMG/M metagenome (GOLD analysis project Ga0209016, IMG submission 187265) | Bioremediated contaminated groundwater microbial communities from EPA Superfund site, New Mexico - SAE3-05 (SPAdes) (version 2) | ecosystem: Environmental > Aquatic > Deep subsurface >...
AGGCCTCGATGGTCTGGGGATCACCGAATTCGGCATGGATAAACCCATGGGGCAGCGGCTCGAATCCTTTATGAAACTTGGGCTGGCCGGTGGCGGCGACGGTGGCCAGGGTCCGGCCATGGAAGGAACCAGCAAGCGAAATGATCTCATACTTGCCTTCACCACTGTGAATTCGCGCCAGCTTGATCGCCGCCTCGTTGGCTTCGGCCCCGCTGTTGGCCATGAACACACGGTCGGCAAAGCTATGGCCAACCAAGAGTTCGGCCAGTTCGATCTGCGGCGGGGTGTGAAAAAGATTGGAGACATGAACCAGCGAGCCGGCTTGACGACAGATGGCCTCGGTGACTTTGGGGTGACAATGGCCCAGCGAACAGACCGCGATGCCCGCCAGGAAATCCAGATATTCCTTGCCGTCTGCGTCCCAGAGCCGGCACCCGCTGCCCTTGACCATTGCCGCCGGAAAACGATTATAGGTTCCTATAAACACTGCATTTCCTCTTGTCGCCCACTCTGCGTTGCTCATGCCACCAACTCCGTACCGATGCCTTTTCTGGTAAAAATTTCCAATAAAATTGCGTGCTCCTGCCGGCCATCGATAATATGCGCCTTGGCCACGCCGCCATCCAGGGCCGACTTGCAGCAGTTAACCTTGGGGATCATCCCGCCTTTGATCACCCCAGCCGCGATCAGGTCGTCAATCTGGTCACGATAGATGGTGGAGATCAGCTCACCGTTGCTATTCTTCACGCCCTCGACATCGGTGAGCAGCATCAACTTGACCGCGTTCAATTCGGCGGCAATAGCCCCGGCCACCAGATCAGCGTTGATATTGAAGGCCTGGCCGTCCTCACCCACGCCGACGGGAGCAATGACCGGGATGAAATCCTGACGGTCAAGGGCGGTAAGGATCTCTGGATTGATCCGGGTCACTTCGCCGACCCGGCCGATATCGATCAATTCCGGCGGCTGATCCTCGCCAGTTGACTTCCCCTGAATGGTCAGCTTCCGGGCCTGGACCAGGTCGCCATCCCGGCCGGAAAGGCCAACAGCCTTGCCGCCACAATGGTTGATCAGGCCGACGATCTCCTTGTTGACCTTGCCCACCAGCACCATTTCGACCACATCCATGGTCTCGCCATCGGTGACCCGCATCCCTTGGACATAACTGGGGGTTACCTGCATTTTTTCCAGGAAGCGGTTGATCTGCGGCCCGCCGCCATGAACGATCACTGGGTTGATGCCAATGTATTTCATCAGGATGACGTCCAAGGCGAAATTACGCTTGAGCGTCTCATCGACCATGGCATGGCCGCCGTACTTGATCACCACGGTCTTTTCTCTAAATTCACGGATATACGGCAACGACTCAACCAGCACCTTGGCTTTGGCGATTTCCTCACGGATCATTTTTTCATTCCTGTTTGCTTGCGGTCTCCGGACCTTCGGGTATGGTCACAATGTCGGGCGGTTATTGTACTCCCGCCACAATCCCATGTAAACCTTTCAATTTCTCCTCGGAAGAAAAGGATATGCCGCCAACGCTCAAGCCCTTTACTTTTCCCGAACAACCCAGTAATATGAGAACGTTCTTGCAAAAAACAAACCAAAACAACGCCAATACATTTTTTATACCTTTTGAGGGACCATCCATGGGACGTTTCCGTGTCGCCGTCCGCACTGCTCTACACCTGATTGCAGCCATTCTACTGAGCGTTGCCGCGCCCTGCCATGCCGCCGAAGAGGCGGACCAGCCGATCAGCATCGAAGCCAACCGCATGGTCTCGCAGGAAAACAAAAATTCGGTGGTTTTTATCGGCAAGGTGGACGCTCGCCAGGGAAATCTGACCATCCGCGCCGATGAGATGACCGTTTTTTACACTGAAAAAAAAGAGGGTAAAGAGCCCAGCAAGGAAAATCAGCCGACCAGTCAGGTGGAGAAGCTGATCTGCACCAATAACGTGAAGATCACCCAGGGAGACTGGCTGGGTGTTGGTGACCGGATGGACTATTTCGCCAAGGAACGCAAGGCGGTGCTCAGTGGCAACGCCAAGGCCTGGCAAGGCCAGAACATGGTCTCCGGCAAAACCATTGTCTATTATCTTGACGAGAAACGATCGGTGGTTGAACCGGATGCCACCACCAACGGCAGAGTCAAGGCAGTTATCCATCCGGAATCAAAGAAAAAACAATGACCGACACGAGCGTTCTCGAAACTCGGGGCATCGTCAAAGAGTACCGCAACCGGCGAGTGGTTGATCAGGTCAACCTGCAGGTGCACAGCTCCTCAGTGGTCGGTTTGCTCGGCCCCAACGGTGCCGGCAAGACCACCACCTTTTATTCGATCGTCGGCTTCATCCGCCCGACCAGCGGCGCTATTCTTCTCGATCATGAAGACATTACCTCGCTGCCCATCCACAAGCGAGCCTCCCGCGGTATCACCTATCTGGCGCAGGAGCCTTCGGTATTTAAAAAGCTGACCGTCGAAGAAAACATCCGGATCGTCCTAGAACCCCTGGGGTTGCCCCGCAATGAAATCAATAACCGGATCGGGGAATTGATGGCGGAACTCAAGCTGGAATATCTGGCCGGCAACAAAGGACATGCCCTTTCCGGCGGCGAGCGGCGGCGAGTGGAGATTATGCGAGCCCTGGCCACCAAACCGCGTTTTATTCTTCTCGACGAACCTTTCGCCGGGGTTGATCCTTTGTCGGTGGCGGATCTCCAGGCCATTATCCGCGAGCTGAAACGCAAGGGACTGGGTATCCTGATCTCCGATCACAACGTTCGGGAAACCTTGCAGGTCTGCGACTTCGCCTATATTATGAACAACGGCCAAATCCTGACCAGCGGCGGGGCTGAGGACATTATTCAAAGCTCGGTGGCCCGAAAGATGTACCTTGGCGATAACTTTCACATGTAAAGAAGACGCTCCGTAACCGGGGCGGCAAACAAACCTCGTCCGACATACCATGGCCCTGGAACTTAGACAAAGCCTCAAGCTCTCACAGAAGCTAGTGATGACGCCGCAATTGCGCCAGGCCATCAAGCTGTTGCAGCTCGGCCGTCTTGAGCTCACCGAAGCCCTGCAGGCTGAAATCGAGCAGAACCCCATGCTGGAGGAGGCGCCAAGCCTGCTCGAGCAACCTACCAATCCCGAGGCCCTGAGCGCGGAAGAAAACATCTATCAGGCCGAGGCGGCGATTACCGACCGGGTCAAGGGCGACGACCCTGCCACTGTGGCCGAGGTCAACTGGGAAGATTACGCCAACAGCTTTGACTCCGACCTCTCCTTTTCCCACGAAACACCGCCAGCCGACGCCCCGTCACAGTTCGACTTCATCTCCGCCACCCCAGGCCTGGCCTCGTATCTCCAGTGGCAGCTGACTCATCTTGAACTGACCGAACAAGACATTGAACTGACCACCTTTATAGTCTGCAATTTGGACGGGCACGGCTTTCTTGAAGCCAGCATCGAAGATATCTGCGTCTACGGGCAGTGTTCCGAGGAAGAGGCCGAGGGTGCGCTTCGCCTGGTGCAAAGCCTCGATCCTCCAGGGGTCGCTGCTCGAGACATCCGCGAATCGCTGCTGCTGCAACTCGATCGTCTTGATTATTACGAGACCCTGCCGTACCAGATTGTCGAGCAGCACATGCACCTGCTTGAATCACGTAATTACACACAAATAGCCAGAGACACCGGGGCGCCGCTGAAAAAAGTCAACGAGGCGGTGGCTATTATCCAGGGGTTGACTCCCTACCCTGGCAATGAATTCAGCAACGAGCAGACCAATTATGTAGTCCCGGATGTCTACCTCTATAAAATCGATGGTGAATTCGTCATTCAGCTTAACGATGAGGGACTGCCGCAACTGCAACTTTCCAGCGAATACCAGCAACTGCTCAAACAAAAAAATGCCCTCAGCCCTGAATCACGGGGGTACCTGCGGGAGAACAAACGGAATGCCGAGTGGTTCATCAAATCGATCGAACAGCGGCAACGGACCATTTACCGGGTGATGGAAAGCCTACTCAAGTTTCAGCGTGCTTTTTTCGAATCCGGGCCAGGGGCGATGCGACCGCTGATCCTGCGGGATGTGGCCGAGGATATCGGCATGCACGAGTCGACCGTCAGCCGGGTCACCTCCAACAAATACGTGCATTGCCCCCAGGGAATTTATGAGCTGAAATACTTTTTCAGCACGGCGGTATCGAACCAAGACGGCGATTCGGTGGCGGCGGAGGCGATCAAAACCCGAATTCGGCAATTGGTGCACAACGAAAACCCGATAAAACCGCTGAGCGACAACAAGATATCCGAACTGCTGGCCAAGGAGAACATCACCGTTGCTCGGCGCACCGTCGCCAAGTACAGGGAACAATTAAAAATACTCCCGGTCAAGCACCGGCGCCAGAACCATTAGGCCCAGGCGGCTTCCATGCCCCAGTTGAAACACGACGCCATTATTCTGGAAATGAAGGCGACCACCAAGGAAGGCGCGCTGCGTGAATTGGCGGGTTTGGCCGCGACGGCGTGCGGCCGTTTTACTGAAGAAATACTCTACAATGTCTTGTTGGAACGCGAGTCCGTCGGTTCAACCGGGGTCGGCAACGGGGTGGCCATTCCTCACGGCAAGATCGAAGGACTCGACGAGATCCTCCTCTGTTTCGGCCGCAGCAAGGCCGGCATCAACTTCGACGCCGTCGACAACCGGCCGGCATACCTCTTTGTCCTCCTGCTTTCCCCAGCCAGCAAGGCCGGGGAATATCTTAGCGCCCTGGCCGGGGTAAGCAAAATCCTCAAACAAAACGATGTTCGTCAACGACTGCTCGACAGTACATCCCGCGAAGAAATCGCATCCCTGTTTGCCACCCAACCGGGCGCGGTCTGAGGTTCAGGCCGCACCCCGCCTGGTTGCTTTGTTTCCGCCAGTTCAACTGCTCCGGATCATCTCCGCAATCTGGAAAGCCATTTCCAACGACTGCTCTGCGTTGAGTCTTGGATCGCAGGTGGTCAGATACCGCAGGCCAAGCTGGGCGTCGCAGAGCTGACGGGCACCGCCAATGCACTCGGTGACGTCGTCACCGGTCAATTCGAAATGAACCCCGCCGGGGATCGTACCCTCCACCCAGTTCAGCTCAAAAAAACAACGCAGTTCCGAAAGGATATTCTCAAAATCACGTGTTTTGTGCCCGGATTCTGCCTTAAAGGTGTTGGCGTGCATCGGGTCGCAGGTCCAAAGCACGTGATAGCCCGACTTCTTGACCGCCCGCAGCAAGGGCGGCAAATGCTTGTCGATCGCCTTGTAGCCAAAGCGGGTGATCAGGGTGATACGGCCGGGTTCATTTTCCGGGTTCAGCCGCTCAATAATCGACAAGATGTCGTCGGCATCGTAATTCGGACCGACCTTCATGCCGAGCGGGTTACGCACGCCCCGAAGGAACTCGATGTGGGCGCCGTCGATCTGGCGGGTCCGGTCACCAATCCACAGCATATGGGCGGAACAGTCGTACCAGCCGCCGGCGATGGAATCCTCACGGGTCAGAGCCTCTTCGTAGCCCAAAAACAACGCCTCGTGGGAGGTGAAAAACTGCGCTTCTTTCAACTGGGGAATATCGGTGGAGATGCCGATGGTCTCCATGAATTTGAGGGCATTGCTGATCTGCTTGGCCATGCGTTCATAAGACCGCCCCATGGGTGACTGTTTGACGAATTCCTGGTTCCAGGCCTGGACCCGGTGCAGGGAGCCGAAGCCGCCCCGGGTGAAGGCGCGCAGCAGGTTCATGGTCGCCGCCGACAGATGATACCCCTTGAGCATGCGTTCCGGATCGGGAATACGTGCCTCCAAGATCGGTTCGGCGGAATTGGCCATGTCACCGCGATAACTGGGGATTTCCAGGCCGTCAATCGTTTCCATGTCGCTCGATCGCGGTTTGGCATACTGACCGGCGATACGGCCAACCTTGACCACCGGCTTGTTACCGGCATAGGTGAGGACGACCGCCATCTGCAGCAAAACCTTGAGGGTTTCGCGAATATTCGGCGCGGTGCAGCGGGAAAATTCCTCGGAGCAATCACCGCCCTGGAGGAGGAAGGCCTCGCCCTTGACCGCCTTGGCCAGCATAGCTTTCAAGTCCCTGATCTCCCCAGCAAACACCAGTGGCGGCAGCAGGGACAGGGTTTGAATAATTTCTTCATATTGTTCCTTGTCCGGCCAGTTGGGTTGCTGCAGGGCGGGGAAGTTGTGCCAGCTTGTCTTGCTCCAGTTGCGTGTTTTTTCCATGATCATTTATGTGCAAAGGTTTATCGTGTGCCGGCTCTTCGATCATCTGATCGAAGGACGGCTACTATTCTTCCTGGTGAGCATCCTTCAGGCACCTGTTGCCAAAACAGCAGACTTCCTGGTCAAAGACATTGAGAATGCGCAGGGCCTGGTCACGCTTTTCCGGATCGGCAAACGGCTCAAAGACGCATTCGCGGGAGAGCGCTTCCGCCCTTTGCCGGTCGGGGATGCAGGTCATGCCGGTCGCCAGGATCTTGCCCCGTGCCGTTTCCAGCAATTCCGCGTCCCGTCCGTTGGTGACGACCGCCAAGGGAATGCGATACGCAGGCTCCAAGATCCGGGCGGCGGCAATCGCCGCCTTTTCCCTGGTCACCAGGGAGCCGGGGCCGTAACGGAGAATGAACAGCCGCTTGCCGTTGATCCGGACAGTGAGTTCGACCAGCGTCTGCACCTGGTTGCCGTTGAAGCAGGAACCGATAGTCAACCGGGGCTCCAGCTCATCCTTCCCATACCCCAGCTGCTCCACCAGCAGGCGCGCCAGTTGTTGGCGGATGCGCTCATCATCGGTGTCAGGCAACACCGCACCGGTCAAAAAATCTTGGAGTTCACCGTAAACAATATGGTGTCCGGAGGTGTCGATCATCGAGTAATCCTGAAAGAAAAAAGACAACCGGGAGGGAACAACGATGCGCGGCAAACCTGCTGGAACTGCTGCAGCGTCCCACTCCTTACTCTCCGCCGCAGCTCAATCAAAGACAAATGTGTAACGAACGGTAACGTGCTAAATAAGCGTGGATTGATCATTTTGTCAATCCTCAATTTCTTTCCGTCATGGCCGATCATCATTCGCCGGGTCGAGCTGTCGCCTCTGCCGCACCAAGGAAAGACTGGCTTCCGCCCGGAAACCGCAGTATGTTTCCCTCGATTTTTTCACTCAGGGTTCGGTTGCGATCCCGGCCTTCCCCATACTTTTTCCTTTTCCTGTAACGACGATGACAACCGCACACTCGAATACCCCCACCGATGGACAATGGCTGAAGATCACCCTGTTCTGCCCCCTGCCTCTGCTGGAACCGGCTGCCGACCTGATGGGCGTGCTCAGCGGCGCCGGGGTTGAACAGAGCCCGGAAACCGAATCCGGAGCCATGATCAGCGGATTTTTCCAATTGCCCTCGGCAACCGGCGAGCTTCACCCTCTGGGGAAAAACGCCGACGAAATTCTGGTGCGAGTCGAACGCGAAATGGCCGGACTGTTCGCCCTGTATGGACGCATCCCGGAGAAAGCGGCGACCACCCTGTTGGCCGACCAGGATTGGGCCACCAGTTGGCAGCAGTATTTCAAGCCCTTCGCCATTGTTCCCGGCCTGGTGATCAAACCCTCCTGGGAAGTCTACCACGCCAAACCGGACGAGCACGTGATCGAACTAGACCCGGGCATGGCCTTCGGCACCGGTCAACACGCCTCGACCCGAATGGCACTGGCTCTGATCAGCCAGAGCATGGCGATTATTCGGCCCCGGCTGGTGCTGGATGTGGGCACCGGCACCGGCATCCTCGCCATGGCCGCCGCCCTGTTCGGGGCCGACCGGGTCGTGGCCATCGACAACGATCCGGATGCAGTGACAGTGGCGCAGGAGAATATCGAAAAAAATAGGCTCGAAGGGAAAATTACGGTGAGCACCATGCCGGTGGCGCACATCCAGGAGATCTTCCCCCTGGTTTGCGCCAATATCGTTCACGATGTGTTGGTGGAGATGGCCGGAACCTTAGCCGGCTTGACCGCTCCCGGAGGCCATCTGGTCCTGGCCGGGATTCTCAAGGGCGACCAGGAAGAAAATATCGTCAGGGTGTATCGCAACCTGGGGTTGCACCCGCTTGACCGGCGCTCTCAGGAAGAATGGGCGGCTCTATTGCTCAGGCGTAACTAGAACCTTTTCCTTGCACTGACTGGTCACCACAGAAAACAAAAGGAACCACTCCTGACCTTCGCCACGGAGTGGTTCCTTTCCAGCTGAAAGCAAAGCTGTTGCCTGATGCGCCGGGCAAGAACTGCTCAGGCGATATTGCCCGCGGAACCGGAGTTGCCGCCCAGCATCGAGAAAAGATCGTCGCCGGCCTGGCCTTCCGCGCCCAGCGCAGCCATTTTTAGATACTTTTCAATGGCCTCGGTGAATACCGAGTCGAGCCCTTCTGATGTGGAGGTCAAATTTTCTGCAGGAGGAGGCGAACCTGTGGGACGATTGGCCTCCAAAGCCGTTGCCGTCTCCTCCTCGCTCAATACACCATCGCCATTGGCATCATAGCCTGCGATTAAATCGCTCGCCGCCATGGTGGAGGAGCCGGTGGCGTTGCTGATGATCCCAGCCAGACTCTCCGCCTCGGTGACACTGAGATTGCCGTCTTCGTCCGTATCCGCATCGGTGACCATCTGGGTGTAATCCGGCCCGCCACCCTGCATTGCGCCCATTTCTTCAGGCGGAGGTCCTTGTGGACGGTTCGCTTCCATGGCGGCAACGGCCTCGTCAGCGCTGAATGAGCCATCGCCGTTCTCGTCGTATGTACTGATAAAATCCTCGGCCTTCAGCTCCGATCCGGTGGCATTGTTGATGATGTCCACTAAACCAGCCGCTTCCTCGGCGCTGATCACACCATCACCATTGGTGTCGGCGGCGCTGACCATCTCGGATTCACCCGTTCCCCGCATTATGCCGCCCATCGTCGGCGGCCCTTGCGGCCGGTTCGCCTCCAGGGCGGTGACGGTCTCGTCTTCACTGAGCACACCATCGCTATCCGAATCGTAGGTGGCAAGAAATTCGGACAGATCAACGGAAACACCGGTGGCCTCACTAATTTTTTCAGTCAGGCTTTGGACCTCGGTCGAATCCAAACCGCCGCTGCCATCCGCGTCCAGCTTGGTGAATATTTCGGCAAGATTGGGTTTTCCCTTCGCTGCACCCTGTTCTGTCGAACCGGATGCGGCGCGCGTCCGCATGGTTGACATCTGCCCGATAGAATAACTGCTGGAACCGATACCGCTGATTGTCATGATAAACCTCCTGCTGAATGAATGACCGGCGTTCTTTTCCCCTTGTCAGCCTCTTGCATTGAGGAGCGGGCAAACTCATCATACCCTTTGGCCGCCGAGTTTCCTCTCGTATCGTCCTGAAAAAAGAGGCATTATATGGTTTTTGGCAGAATGGAAAAATGGTGTTGTTTTTCAACCAGACTCAACAGTCTATACCAAATGCTCTTATATGAGAGTATCGGCCGATCAGATGGTTTTGACTGTTAAATCTCTGAAAAAAAATGTTAATTTTTGTAAATTGCCTAACCGGAAACCAATGCGACGCTTTATGGTGCAGTGAAGAGTACTCCTTGAACCACAACGTGCGACTAAAGCCGGGCCATGCGAATCCTGATTATTGATGATGACACAGAGCTGTGCGACCTGCTCACCGAATACCTTGAGCAGGAAGGCTTCACCGTTTCGTCGTGCCATGATGGCCAACAAGGACTGGCCGCCGCCCTCTCCAGTGATCATGATTTTCTCATTCTTGATGTCATGCTGCCCGGCTGCAACGGAATCGACCTGCTGCGGCAGCTCCGGCACTCCTCGTCCGTTCCGGTCCTGATGCTGACCGCGCGCGGCGATGCGGTCGACCGCATTGTCGGTTTGGAAATGGGCGCCGACGATTATCTCCCCAAACCGTTTGATCCGCGCGAACTGGTAGCCCGGATTAAGGCCATCCAACGACGCGGCGAGAACAGATTCGACCCCCAGAGGACAGCCCCCCGCAAGCTCACTGCCGACGACATCCTCATTGACTTGGGCACTCGGACCGTCTTCCGCAACCATGCCGAAATACCGCTGACCGCGGTGGAGTTCTCCCTGCTTCATGCCCTGGTCAAACGGATCGGCGAAGTAGTCCATCGGGAAGATCTGGCCCTGGAAGCGCTTGGCCGCAAGCTGGAAATGTTCGATCGCAGCATCGATGTTCATATCAGCAGTTTGCGCAAGAAACTCGGCCACAATGTCAATGGGATCGAGCGTATCAAAACCGTGCGCAGCATCGGTTACATGTACACCTGCGCCTGAACCTCTAACCGGATTGACCATGCGCGGCATCTTTCCCCGGCTCCTCCTCAGCTTTTCTCTTACCTTCCTCGTGGCGGGACTGCTCAGCGGCCTGGTCGTTTTTTCCTTTTCCCGCCGCTCGGTTGAATCGTTCCGCCACAATTTTCTCCAGCAGATCCATGCCAACATTGCCCGCTCCGTGATGCTGATGGGCCAGGCGGCATATATGATGCGTCAGTACCAAGGCGACAAAGCCTTTGCGGACTATACCAAAGAAATCGAATCCTCCTTGCGGACCCGGCTCTACCTCTCTATCGATGGCAGAATACTGCCGGAGGCACCCGCTTCGGACCCGTCTATCGCCCAGCTAGCCAGCAAGGCCGGCACGGATAACCAGGCCATTGTTGAGGAAGACGGTGGCAAACTCATCGTGGTGCAGCGCCTCACCACCCCGGATAGGCACTCATATGTGGTGATCGGCCTGCACCAATTGGGGCCACCGCCCGGAATGAATGGCCTCCCCCCGCCTCCCGAGAGCCTCGGGGCCGGCTTACCGCCACCCCCACCCGGTATGAATGGTCCGCCTCCACCTAACCGGGAAAGAATTTTCACTTTTTTTTACCGTACGCTGAGCCTTCGTTTCCTCGTCTTTCTGCCAATTGCCGGGATCATCTGTTACCTCCTGGCCCGGTCGTTCAGCGCACCGCTCGACCGATTACGCCGGATCAGCCGCCAAATTGCCGAAGGCGATCTGGCGGCCCGTGTAGGCGTCAGTCTGGGACGCCCCGGCAACGAAATCGGCGACCTGGGTCGTGATTTTGACCTGATGGCCGAACGAATGGAGAGTTTAATTAATGGTCAAAAACGGTTGTTGCTCGACATTTCCCACGAACTGCGTTCTCCGCTGGCCCGGCTCAACTTGGCCCTGGAGTTGGCGAAAAAACGATCTCCCGAGGATGACGGTAATCTTGCCCGCATTGCCCGCGAATCGGAACGATTGAATATCCTCATCGGTCAATTGTTGACCCTGACCCGAAACCAAACCCTAGCTCTCGATTCGGAGGAGTCCCCGATACTGCTTGCCGACTTGGTGCTGGAAGTTGCCGCAGACGTGGATTTTGAAAACCAGAAGAGAGGCAAGGGCGTTACCATCCTTGCACTCGAAGCTGTGGAGGTGGCAGGATCCCGAGAACTGCTCCGGCAGGCCATTGAAAATATCGTGCGCAACGGCGCCTATTACACCCGTCCCGGCAGCCAGGTGGAAGTCTGCCTTTTTCTCCGGACTCACGATTCCGGAAAATGCTTAGCCGTCATCCGGGTCAGGGATTATGGACCGGGAGTCGCCGAGGATAAGCTGCCCCACCTTACTGAACCATTCTACCGGGTGGCCGAGGCCAGGGAACGGAACAGCGGCGGTGCCGGGCTTGGCTTGGCGATCGCCCACCAAGCGGTCCTGCAACACGGCGGCACGCTTCTTTTTGCCAATGCTCCAGACCGGGATGGCTTGGTCGTCGACATGGAACTGCCGGTCCGGGAAAAGCTGACCGCTCCGATAGAAAATACACCAGGACACAGCAGCGACCAAGGGACAACTTTTTCTTGACGGCTAGCAGACTCTATGCTAATTAGCCAATCTCGAAATGGTCGTGATTGCCACATGGAGTCATTGCTATTTTTTTCATGAGCGCTATTCCTCGGTAGCTCAGTTGGTAGAGCAGGCGGCTGTTAACCGCCTTGTCGGGGGTTCGAGTCCCTCCCGGGGAGCCAGATATAACAAAGGGTTAGGCGATTTTCGCTTAACCCTTTTTTATTTAAGTGAACTTTTCAATGAACTTTTTGCCAATATTGTAACTTAGCCAAAAAGGGAATCAGTAAGCTCGCGCGAGATTCTGCACCTTCTTGCGCCTGATTCAGAACCGCGTTTTCTGCGCTTTTAAAGTCCCTTTAAAATCGAAAATAGTTTTTCGATTTTCTCACCTTCCGCATTCTCCATCGCCTCCTTTTTCCTTATCAGGAACCTGCTCACCTGGGTTGACCGCTTTTTGTTTAAGATGTCCGGATCTGGTCCGAAAAGAACAAATGAGCGTGTAAAGTTCTGTAAACGAAAGGGTCATCCCGAAATCAGCAACCTCAAGGAGCAACGATGCAGATAAGTAACGCCACAACTCTCGCCACCATATTTCTCCGAAACAATACCACCGTTGAGGCGACTACATTTGAAGCGGAGGAATCCTTTGTCCTCAAAGAACTGGATGTGCCTCTCCAGAAGGCGCCAGGCGATAGGTCGGCCTCCTATTTTCAAAATCTGCTTTCCATGCCCGGCATCAACGAATACCAGAACCAGCTCGAAAAGCAGGGGCAGATGGAACAATCCATGGTGATCAGGAAAGGCAGCCAGGTGGTAGGAGCAGTCGGTCGAAATGGTGGAGCTACGTTTCAGGAGTCCGCAATCCAGGGATTATGGAAAAGAGCGAACACCAATCCGGCAGCCTTTACCCAACTGCTTAGACAGCAAGGTTATGAAGTGGAGAACTATCAACCGGGCGACGGCCCCAGCTATGGCGAAGTTCATGAAATGATCCACCACGAGAGTTATGATACTCTCGTGGCCCGGCAGTCGGTTGAATACTGCCGGGAACTTTCCAATTTGTCGGGGCGCCCTGTTTACTGAGTTGTCCGTGGTTTTTGGGACAATCCCAATCTGATATGGAGTTGTCCAACTACTGAAGAGAAAAAAAAGTCTTCAGGCTGCAAATTTTTTCTGCTCAGCCGCTATGAACTCGCCAAGCTGAATGTCCGTCTTCGAAACATGAGACAGTAGCCAGCTGTTGAGGAAGGTCAACAGCTCAAAGGAAACCAGATTTTTGTTACCCACAAATCCAGCCTGAATTTCCTGGAGCCGTTTGATAAATTGATCATGGAGGGCCTTGTGGCTTTCGTATTCAGGATAATTCCAATCCCGCATCAAGGTCTCTTCCGTGCAAAAATGGTATTCTGTATAGCACGTCAACTCATTAAAAATTTTTGCCAGATCACAGTCCTGCACCTCATTAACAAAACTTTCATAAATTATATTAATCAATAAAACAAGGTAGCGATGATGATTGTCCAGCTCATCAATCCCTATCGCATATCGTACGTCCCAGGTTGTGAGATTCATTTTAACCTTCTTGTGTGTCATGCCGGGGCAGTATTCAACCATTGCCCTTCAAGCCAGTATTGCTCTTCATGTGTATAGATAAAGGTACCTAATGAGTTCAGGGTACATAACATTTCCCTCCCCTTGTTTAAAGCTCGAAATCGTAATCCAATTCATTCTGTCACTTTCATCCGTTACCAATCAACAGCTCGGTCCGTACCTGCGACCGGCTCCCTTCCTTCTTGCTCATCGAGTATTTCAGCTCGACCTCCTCGACCGTGAACCGATCAAATATCTCTCGGACCTCGGGGGTGTCGTTGATGGTCATCAGGAACCGTCCCTTGATGTTGGCGAGTACCTCGGCCAAATCTACAAAATCCTGCTCCACGAAGTTGTGCTTGTAACAACTATACTTCCAATACGGTGGGTCGAGAAAAAACAGGGTGTGTTCTCGATCATAGCGCGGAATCAATTGCCGGAAGTCGAGACATTCGATCATCACATGCCCCAACCGGATCCAGGCATCTTCAAGCAACCGCTGCAGGGTAAACAGATTGAGCCGAGGCGATCCTGTCGTGGATATCCCTAATCGCTGGGGATGACACCAGCCACCAAAAGTCATCCGTTGGAGATAGAGATAGCGGGCAGCCCGCTGGATGTCGGTGAGGGTGTCGGGATTAACCTGCATCAGCCGGGTGAACTCGTCGCGCGAGACCAGGACGTATTTGAACTGGCGGTGCAGCTCCTCGGGATGGTGTTTGACCGTGCGATAGAGGGTGACCAGATCACGATCCAGATCGTTAATGACTTCGGTCCCCTTAGCCTCCTTGGCAAAGAAGACGTTGGCTGCTCCGGCGAACACCTCGACATAGCATTGGTGTTCCGGGAATCTGGAAATGATGGTTTTCGCCAGGCGGCTCTTGCCGCCAAAATAAGGTATCAGTGCTCCCACGAAAGGCTCCTTGTGGAAATACAGGCACTGTGCTACTACTCCCCTGCGCTGTCAGCAGCGTGTATCGGGGCTATAGCAGGAGAACCTGTGGATCACCTCCCGTGTTGTCGCACGGTTGGATGGTTCGGGGAGGGTTACCGCCCTCCCCAGTCCCGTCCTCGGGTATTTTTCAGATTTACTTCAACGCTCAGATCATCCCGCCCTCCTAGATCCGCGTTATTGCCAGATCCCATTTATTCAAACTCACCAAACCATCCCGCACACTCTCCAGTTCAAACCGCAGCGCCGTGTTGAGCCGGGCCGGCACAAAGCCGCTGTCTGTTTGCTCGTCCGCAGCCAGATAGGTGTAGCTCGTGCCAGTCAACCCGGTCACAGAGCGCAATAACGCATCGGTCTCGCCATAGATGCGCAGGGTGTAGGTGGTTCCCGCTTCCGGGCCGATGTTGCCTTCGTCTTGCCGGTTCAGGGTCACGGTCTGCAGGGTGCGGTCGCGATGTGCCCAGGTGATTGCCAGCTCATCGGTTGCGCCGATGGAGGCCGGCCAGCGGGAGCCGTTCACCTGCACGTTGCCCGGCGGGTAGGGTCGCATCATCCGGCCCACAGTGGTGATGGTGTCAATGGGCGCTGCGGCCAATTCCAGCCGCCCCTTAGAGGTCGAGGGCAGGATCCGCACTTCCACCACTTCGCCAACAGCCCGCTCCGTACTATCAAGCCCGAAGGCATCCTGATGGCACCAGAGCACCGCCCCTGCGGCATGGGCCACCGGGATGGTATCCAACACGCCCCGATCCACGGTCAGGGTGTTGGCCACGGGATCAATGGCGGTGATGGCCACCAGCTCATCCTCAAGGGCGGCATACGACCCGACAGAAACCAGGTTGGAATCAATAATGGACCCGGTCAGGGTCAAGGTGGAACTGATCTCCGGGACAACAGCATCAACCAGCAGGGCCACCAGGGGAAAGCTGTCGGTGTCGCGCCGCACCCAATCGGTGGCGCCGCTGTTGCGGTCCCACATCTCATAGTTGAGCGCATCCGGGCTGGGGCGGCCGCAGTAGCACACGACCATGGTGGAGGTGTCGTCAATCTCCGCCAGCACGGCGGCAGACTCGCCAAAGAGCCGCACGAACTGCCACCAGGTCAGCTCCTGCACACGGCGATTGACCGCAGCCGCCGGCACGGTGATCGGGTTGCTCCACAAGCTGGTTTCCGGCGTGGTCAGGTTGACCGCACCGAGGCCATAGACATCCCGGATCGCCGTGATCCGCAACTGGCTGTCGGTATGCAGCCCGACTTCCACGGTATCGATCCGCATAGCCATGTTGGCAATGCCCAGTGGTCCCCAGGTGAAGTTGAAGCAGTCGCCGGGTTCCAATTGGCTCTGGGTTCGGTTGATGATCAGAGTACATGAGGCTATTGGCATGCACAGCTGCTGCAGCTCCCTGGCCGCAACCCTGGCAGCCAGATCTGCGGAGGCAATGCCGACATAATCAACGGTGGTCTGGTTCACCTGGCCATTGGTGCGGGCAAACCCGGCCAGGTCCTGCACGGTTACTGCCTGGGGCTGATTGTCCCGGTCAACCCAGTTGACGGTCACCTGATTGATCGCTTCAACGGCGGTGGGTCCCTGGTACTCGACCAGCTCAATGATGTTGGACTCATTGAGCACCGGGATACCGCCAATGTTGTAATCGTTGCGCACCAACTTGAGCTTGAGCAAACCGGTAACGTGACTGAAGTACAGCACGCCGTCGATGTGATCGAGGATGATTTTCAGGAACTCCTCGACACTGGTGTTCTTGGCCCACAACAGGGAGAGCCCGAACCCCTCAGCATGCAGCAGGTTGGCAGCGGTCTGGAAACTGGCATCGTCCAGGTCGGCCACCGGATAGCCCATGCCGCCCCAGGTCGTGTTGGTCAGGGTTTCACGGATGATGTGGGCCGGATTCATATCAAGATGGCCATCCGGAGCAGGGATCCCGGCGAGGTCATCCCGCCAGCCGATCAGGGTGCGGCGGCCCAGAATGGACCACTCCTTGATATAGGGATTGTTGGCGGCCAGCATACACTTGCGGGCTACCAGGCCAAACAGGCCGCGATAGGCCGGAATGAGGCTGCCGAGAATGGACTGGAGATACCCGTTCTGCCCCTGGCCCGGCCCACCGAAACAGGCGTCCACCGTACCAACCACACCGCCTTCGCGGCCTTCGCCTCCAAACAGGTCGGGCTGGTTGATGGAGAGGGCGTCATTGGATGAGAGAGCCCCATCCCAGGCCCACTTGTCGCCCACCTTTATCCGCAGCAACGCATCCAGGGCATGGCAGAACACCAGGTGCAGCCCGGCATAATAGCGGTAGCCGGTGGTGTAGCATTGTTTGCCGCCGCCCTTGCCGCCGCCCATCAGACGCACCTGCCTTTGGTGTCGGTAACTGCTGCGATGGGCTCGGTGGACCAGCCGGTGGACTCGGCAAAGGCCACGGCCGCCTGCGCCATGGCAGAGTCATCGATACTCAACAGGTAGTCGGCATCAATACCCTCGTTGATCAATGCCCGCCAGGAGAGGCCATGGGCCTTACACCACACCCGCATCTGCCGGTTGCAGTAGCCAAGGGCTTTCAGATGCCAAAAAGAAACCCGTCTCATTTCTTGCCTCCTCCACTGCAGGACCGGATCGGGGTGGTGCCGACATCGCCGTACCACACGCAATTCGGGGTGCTGATCAAACGGGTGCCGAACAGCACCGGCACCGGGCCGGACGAGTCGACCGTGGTTGCCTCGACCTCGCCGGGCGCGACACTGCTCTGATTGGATGTAGCTTTCGGGGTCAGCAGATAGGAAACGATCTGCAGCCCGATCCAGACGACTATTTGCCACATTCTTTGTAACCCCCTCAGACCAATGCGTCGCCGCTGAAAGGATTTTTGGCGGGCAGGTACGGCAGGCCGCCGAAATTGGCGACATTGCCAAACCTGCTGCCGCAGACACTCAGATTTCTCGGGCAGCCCGGCCACAGGGTGACCGCTGCGCCGGCCGCCAAATCGGCCACAACATCCACCAGCACCACCACGGTACCGGAATGGGCGGTAATCATCCGGTACTCGTTGCCGGCCCGGAACATGCCGCCAGTGAAATAGCCCGAGGCATAGGCCCCGGCCACTGCCGCCACCACCTGGTTGCCCACCACCGCAGCAGCCGTGCCCCCGACCGCCCAGGCAGCCGCGTTGAGGCCGCAGGCCGCCCCGAACAGCACATGCGGACAGCCGATCTGATAGACCCGGCGCAACCCGGCCCGGCGGAACAGGGTGAACACCGAATCCGAGGTAAGCGTGGCCACCGACCCGGCCCACCTGCAGCCGGTGATCCGGCCCTTCCACAAAACCGAGAAATCGGCGTCCTCGTGGTGGTGACGGTAGATGGTGAGGATCATGGTGGTGGTCAGCCAACCGGTGCGGAACAACAGGGCCACCGGGTTGGAGGCCGCCACCTCGATCTCGATGGTTGATTTGCGGGTATCGCCGCCCTTGGTGAAGCCGCTCCGCTTAATGAATCCCGGCTGATAGAGGTCAGCCCCGTAGGCGACTTCATGGTCGGCGCTGGTAAAGAGCCATTGCTCGCCGCCCAGGCTGAACCGGTACAGCTCCAGCGGATGCCCGGAAGATGCGGATTGTTCGCGCTCGGTGTAACTCATGGCAGCACCACCAGGGGCAGGGTCAGCTCAACACAGTCAGCGGTGACCCAATGAAGATCGATGGCATCGCTATCCAGGCGGCACAGCTCCAGCCAAGCGCAGCGGTTCAGATTGGGAGCCGAGATGTTCACCGGCAATGCCGCATCAAGGGTCAACTGCTCCAGGCCGCTGGGCAGGGTTTCAACCCCGGTGATCATCCGCCTGATCACGGTGCCGTCCGTGGTGATCAGCTCAATATGGGTCCGGGCCGCACTGCCGGAGAGGGCATACTCATAGTCGATGGGTTCGATAATCAGGGTCGACGTTCCGGCAGCGGCCGGGATGGCCAGTTCGAAGCCCCGGTCATTGGCCGCAATCCAGAACGGCGCCAGACGGCCAGCGCAGTAAAACAAAAACCGGAGCATCCGGTCGATGGCTGGACGGCCGATCAGGAGAAACTTGGCTTCCCGCCGCAGCACCGGCTCGATCGACTGGATGTCATACTCGATCAGGCCGGTGTCGTTGTCGAGCCGCACCCATTTGTTGTCCCAACTCTCCTCGGGATCAACCCACGAAGGCACAGCCGGGCAAAGCGGCAGGGAGCGGTACAGCTCCGGACTGGCCATGGCGGGCATGGCGCTTTCGTTCACCGCCTCGAACCGGATCCGGTAGTCGCCCACCTCCTCGGTGAACCGGGTGACCTGGCGCTGTTCCAGGCAAACCCCGTAGCGGCAGGGAGCGACCGAAGTGCCGGCAGGCCAATCTTCGGCAAACGGCGCATCCACGGCAACGTATCCAGGGCCGATACCGGTGACGGTGCGAATCTCAAAATGGTTCCAGGCATCATAGACTGCCAGCCAGCGGCCAACGGCAAAATCAAGGTAGGCTGTGGCGACTTGGACCGTCGCTTCCCCTGCGGTGATCGGGGCTGTGGTGCGTCCTTCATCCCGCCAAACCGGTGAGAACAGATAACGGGTTTTGCGCAGACCAATCCAGGTCTCAAACTTACGGCGGGCAGCTCCAGACAACAGATACCGGAAGTTCCAGGCCCGCCTAGGCAGGGTGCGCAGCTGGATGCGCTGTTCGGTTCGGTCATGGGCGATCAGCACATCGGTCTTCCAGGCCAGCAATTCGTCCAAGCCATTTTCCCAGTTGTGCGGCATCAACAGATAACCGACATCGCCGGAGAGGTGCGGCGCCCTGGTGCCAATGATGGTCAGGGTGGGGTCAAAGGCGCAGGTCGAGAGGAAGGTCAGCAGGGCCTCATACTCCAGCGGTCCGTCCAGGGTCACGGTGATGTTGACCCGTTGCGAGGTTGCCCGGATCAGCAGATCAGGCGGGGTGGCGTCCCAGGTGATTCCCTCGGCTGCAGCGTTGGGATTGATGCCGGTCAGGGTTACATCGCCATCGCTCCCGTTCCACAGCCAGATAGAGAGGCGCTTCTCCGTGGTCACATAGCCCACGTCCCGACGAGCTGTTTCGTCGATAATAAAGCACTGCGCCGCATGGTTGGTTGCCTTGGCCGAGAGTCCGGGGAGTGCAAACGGTTGCAATGAAAGAATTGATCCGACAGCCATCAGATATGCCTCAGCAGTTTCAGGCAGGTGCGCCATTGCACCATGGGCGACAACTCAAGGCCTCCAGCCTCGGTCCAATGCACCAGATCGACCGGCGCATTGTTGGTCATGGTGCCGGTACTGGTAGGCAAGGTCATAGTCCGGATTTCCAGCAGTCCCGACAGCCAGGAGTAGGCCGGATTGTGCCACTGATCGATATTCACCGACTTGGGCGACAGGTCCAGCACCGCCAGCGGATCAATCTGGCCGTAGACCGTGCCATGGGTCAGAAGCAGTGAGTGTTTGAGCAGCAGCGTAGACATCAGGCCCTCAACAAACTCCAAGGGTAGTCGCGGGAGGTCCCGGCGGTCTGCTGCAGGGTCACGGTGATCTCATTGTTAACCGGCACCGGCACCGAGTATTTGTTCGGTTCCGCCTGGAGGTCCGTATAGGTCATGGTGTAGGCGAGGCGGGATTCGCCGCCGCCAATGGCCTTGGTTTTGATCCGCAGGGTGAGGCTGTCTCCGGCCGCCATGTTGTCGGTATCCACCACCAGCACATAGATGCCCACCGTGCCGACCCCGGTTTGGAGAGAAAGCTGATGCTCAGTGCCGATCTGGGCGGTTTGTGTGCCCGATGCCGCTGCTACAAGTCCCATGGTTGCTCCTTAGCTGGCCAAGCGGATTAAAAGATTGGGAACAGTGACGAAGGTGCCAAATGTTTCTTCTTGATTGAGAGCTAGCCACTTCTCCCCGTTGATAATGATCTCCTCCAGTTGGATATAGGTGTTTCCACCATTAAAAAACCGCACGTCCGGGGCATAACCAATTGGATGGAAGAGCGTTGTGGTCACCGGGTCCACCTGCGTCAGTAGCAGCGGTACGGGTAGAATGCCCCCACTATAAGCGAACGGCATCTTGCTATGGAGAGTGGCTGCTACTGTTGGCTTAATGGTCCCGCCAGGCCAGGCTATATTGGTGATGGCGCTGTTGCTTGACCACACCCCATTGATCAATACTTGGCCGGTACTGTTTGCCGAAGCGTTATTATTAAGACTCCACAACGCAGAAAGGTAATTCATAAAAGTTGTTGATGTTACTGCATTGGAAATACAATTTCCCCCTGACCAGGAACCAATTTTATCATTGATGTACCCAAACTGATGTACTCTGTACCCCGATACATGAACATTATTGGTTAACTTGATGAAAATAGCGTGCGGCCCCACTGCTATAAGGTGCATCCAGTTAGAGGACATAACTTGAGTGGCACTCACTCCCGGCTGGGCTGTCGGAATTGCCCCGGAATCATAGCCGGTGCAGCTCACAAGATTAACTACCGCCGTTGTAGAGTACCAAAGCTCGAAATGCGCCCCGTCGGCATTGTGCAGATGCAGCCGGTTGCTGCCGCTGTACAGGCCAAAGAAGTCGATGATCCAGCCATAGGCCTGGGCTTTGGTTTTGATGTTCTCGATGAACAGGTTGGTCGTGGTTGCCGCAAAAAACTCATAGGCTGCCATAAGTCACCTCAGACCATTTTGACGGCGCAGAAATCGCCGATTGCGGAGCGGTAGGTGTCGGGCACCACCAGATAATTGACCCCGCCCACGGTGATCAGGTTCTCGGCCGTGTTGCCAAAACCGCTCACCCGGTAGATGCCATCCAAGGCGCAATAGATGGAGGTGCGGTTGACATCGGTGATAAAGATTTCTTCCAGCAGGTAGGTATTATCCAAGGCCTTGACCAGGGTGGATACAAAGTCGGAACTGACGCTCTTGGGCGGGCAGTTGGCCGGCCCGATCTGGTCCCAGTCCCCGCCGGGACGGCAGATCACCCCGTTGGCCCCGTTGTTGGCCCAGAACATGGAATTGCCGGTGCCGGTGGCCGTATAGAGGTTGGTGTTGACCGTACCGCTGGCCCCCACAATGAGCGGATAAGGATACTGGGCCTCGGTGGCCGGGGGCAGACCGAAGCCGAGGTAGAGCATCTGGAAGACCGTGCCCACCTTGGCGACCACGATCAGACGCCCGGCATGGCCGAACATCCAATAGGGAATGGCAGTATTCCACAGATACAGGTACCGGCTGGCGCTGCTCATCGGGTGTGCACCGGGCACCCGGCCTGACCGCCAGGCCCAAGAGCCGACGCATTGCCAGTTGTAATACCCGGCAGTGGTGTTTTCGAAGGCTTCGATACCAGTATAAATCTCATCCAAGCCGCCGAGGCCGGAACCCCGCAGGTAGAGCCGGGTAGCGCTCTGCTCGACGATGGTCCAGCCATTGGCCGCCGCGAAGGTGGCGAGGATGGAGAGCAGTTCTTGGTAATGCGAGGCGGTGCCGCTGGTATAGGCCATTTTCTACCTCAAGAGGGTGCGGATCGCCGAACCATTGCGGCGGATCATGTTGATGATAGCGGTCTCGCCGTCGGCGGTGCGCAGGTAGTCGCCGACCATGTTCTTGTCGAGGACGTTGATCACCCGCAGCTTGGTGTCGCCTGTTTGGACGGTAGTGGCCGGAGCGGCGGCAGGTACGCCTCCCGCTGCCAGCCTGGAACCCGAGGGGATGCGCGGCAGGGTATGCCCGGCCAGGGCACGGGCGAGGTTGCGCGGGAAGAGCTTGCGGCGGACCATCTCCATGAACGGCAGGCCGTACCAGTCGACCGCGTCCACCGGATGGACGAACTCACGGGCCGTCAACCAGGCCGGGATGTTGTCGGCGGTTGGTGACGGGCTCCAGCCCCGGACCGGACCGCCTCCGGCCAGCGCCTGCGCTTGACCGCCCAGGGCAAAAGCCTGGATTGCCTGGCCGCCGGCGGACATGCCCAACCCAACCGATTGCATGGCGTTGAGGATCATCTGCTTGAGGATGACCTGGGAGATCCAGTTGATGGTGGAGCGTGCCCAGTCAATCACCGCTTCCTTGGCCGCATCCGCCCCTTCGGTGGCCGCTGAAAACACGTTGGCCAGGCCCGAGGCAAGACGGTCAGGCACCTGCTCGCCGATCTCGATCATGATCTCGGCATCGGTGCGCATCTGCTCCATGGCCCGCTGGAAGCCCAACTGCAGCCCGGCCCCCAGATCACCACCGGCGGCGATCATCCGCTCGTTGTATTCCTTGGTCTCCATCAGGCCCAACTGATAGGCAGCGGTGACGGCGGCCTTGTACTCCTCAATTCCAGCAGCGCTCTGCCGCCAGGAGTCTTCGATGGCAGCCAAGCGCTCCGAGGCGATTTCCCTCTGGCCGGCCAGTTCCTGGCGGGCGACTTCCAGGCGCATGTTGGCCAGGTCGGATTCGGCCCGGATAATGTCGGCCTGGTTGGCTTCGGGGTCCGCCTTGACCGCGGCAACTTCCTGCCGCTTGAGCGCAACCCGCTCCGCCATGATCCGCCGGTCGATGGACAGCTCAGCCTCGGCACGAGCCAGGGCGGTGGGCAGTTTCGAAGCATCAAGCTTCTCCAACTCCATGGCCAGGATCTTCTCCTGGGATGCTGCCCGCATCTTTTCGGCCGAGATCTTTTTTTGTTCCTCGTATTGTTGTTTGGCCTCGGTGGCCGCCTTCTTGGCTTCAGCGGCTGCGGATCGTTTGGCGGCACTCTCTGCCTTGGCGGACTTCTCCGCGTCTTTGGAGGATTCACCCTGAATTTTGAACTGGGCCAGCCGATCGGTGGTGTTGGCTTTTTCGGCGGCCTTTTTCTCCTCCCACGCAACCCGCTCAAGCTTTGCAGCTGTCTTTTTATCCGCAGCAGCCTTGACCGTGGCATCCCGTTCTTTCAGGATCGAATCAATTGAGGCGTTGCGGGCACCATCGATGACTTCCAGCTCACGCTTCAACTCGGCCGCGGCGTCGCCGACGCTGTAAGCATCGCTGAAGGCCGCAGCCAGGCTCACCCTGGCGGCCTGGGCATAGGCGATGGCCTTGTCGAACCCTGCCGCCACCTCCACTGTCATCAACCCGATGAAGGCGCGGACATTCTCCGGGAACCGGCGGAAGGCGTTGATCAGTTCATCGACCACCGCCTTGCCGTCAGTATCCAGGTCATTGGTGAAATCGGTGAACTCTTGACCGACAATGGCGATCGCTGCCTTGATGTCCTCGCCCCAACCAGCGAACTGGCCGGCGATCGCTCGCATGTAGCCCTCCAGTTGGCCCGAGGCGATCATGGCGTTGAGTTCTTCCAGAGCACCGATACCTACCCGGACACTGTCGGCGATCAAATCGCCGATCCCTGCCTGGGAGATGTTGAGGAAGACTTTGTTCCACTCGTCCTGGAGATTGGAGAGCGCGCCATCCAGGGTCTTCATCCGGTTGGCCATGGCGTCGCCGAAGTTGGTCTCGCCGAGCTTGATCAGGTACTGCTCGATCTCCCCCGCGTTCTTACCCACCGTGGTGGTGACGCCCCGAAAGGTAAAACTGACCTTGTCGCCCTCCGACTTGGCCTTGATGCCGAACTCTTTGAGCCGCTCGAACTCGCCGGTGGCGGCATCGGCCACCGCTTCGATCATCTGGTTGAGATCCTTGCCCAGGGCAGACGAAGTGTTGCCGTAGCTGGTCAGGGCGCGTTCAGATGGATCGAGCCCGAAGTTGACCAGCTTGACAAACGAGTCGGTGACCTGAGCCAGGTCATAAGGCGTTTTGGTGGCGAAATCCTGAATGGCATCAAAGGATTGTTCCGCACCCTCAGCGCTGCCGGTTGCCGTGAGCAGCCCGGCGCTGAGTTTGTCGAACTCCCTGGAAACGGACACCAGCTTCTGCATCCCGGCTGCTGCCGAAACGGTGGCCAACAGCGGAGCCAGCAGACCTGAAACCGCACCGGTCAGGCCCTTGACGCTCGTCTCCGCCTGGCGGGTGCCCGCGACAAAGGATTTGACCGTGCCGATGGCGCGGTTGAACCCGGCGGTCAGGCCACGGTCCACCGCTGCCAGGATGATTTCAATCTTCGATTGAGGTGCCATTTAAACGCCCATTAACTGCTCGGTAGCGGTCAGGAAGAAACCGTAGCCGTAGTCCCAGACTCGGGGTCCGTGTCCTGCTGTAATGCAGTGGCAAATGAGTCTGTCGAGGTCCGCCGTACCTGAGCAAGGGTGTTGAATTCCGCCGCCATGATCGGCTTGATGCCGTCGATCACGATGTCGATCAACCCGATCCGGCGCACCACTCCCAAAAAAGCGGCGTTCACCTCCTCGAATGCCTGCCACAGCTCCTCGATCTCCGAGGGGTAGAGTTCCAGCAGGACCTCCTGGTTTAACTCCGGGCAGGCCAGCTGCAGCAGATTCTGGCAGCGGTCGAGCATGCTGTCTTTTGCCTTGGATTGGTCATTATTGATCAGCTCCCAGATCACCCGCACCGGCAGTTCCTTGAGAGTGAACGACCGGCTACCGATCTGGATGGTTTTGGTTTTCTGCATGGGATCTCCTTGAATGCCTGATCATCAGATCAATTGAAATGGCCAGGTCTTGCCGTTCGGGGTGATCATGGTGCCGGTGAAGGACAGCTCCGGAAAGCCGCCCTGGGCAAGCACATCAAAATCACCCTCGCCCCGGATCTGCGCCTGCCATACCCGGAGCTTGACATCGCCGCCGCCGATGTAGTTCTTGCCGTCCAGGTAGAGACCGACATTGACGATCGGCGAGGTAGCGCCGGTGATCATGGACCCGCTGGCCGCTGCCTTGTTGCCGCTGATATGGAGTTCATCGCCATCAAGGGCTGCGTTCACCAGCTTGATCAGGCCCAGGCGGGCGTTGAGTTCGTAATCGTCTCCAAGGTCATAGGTGGTGACGTCGGTCTCATCCTTGACCACACAGGTGGTCAGGTCGAGATGGCCGATATCAACCCACTTGTTCAGAATACCGGTGATCGTCGCGGTATAGGCCCCGGAAGCCGCCGTGATGTCCATCGCCGAGCCCATGAAGAAGGCGGCCACGATCCGGGGATCGTAGCGGTTCATGGTAAAAGCAATGGTCGAGCTGGTTATCCGGGTATAGGAGTCGCCGGTCTGGCCGAGGGTGTCCCGGCCGTTGAGCTTGTTCTCCATGGTTTCGGTCTCGACCTTGGGGACGAGCTTGTTGGCGTTGCCCGCCAGGTCAAAGCCGGTTGATGCCCCGCCTGCGGTGAGAAAGTCAAAGTACAGGTCGCCGCCTAAAATCATGCCCTGTTGAGCGTTTTGCATAGGGTCCTCCTGGCCAGTGCGGCCGTGTTATACAATCTTCCCCGGGACGGCCTGCATGGTCACCCGGACGGTATAGATCAGCAGGGTATCTTCCACCCTTTCATAACGGACCGTCGGTACCGCCGTGGGCAGGCATCCGGCCGGTACCGGCAGCCAGTGGATAAAGGCCGGCCGCACCGCATCGACCAGGCCGTTCATCTGGGCAAGGCCCTTGACCGGGTCGAGATAACTCACCAGGAGAGCGATCTCCCAGGTGAGCGTACGGGTTATATAGGGTGTGTTCACCTTTTCCTCGTCGGAGCTGAGAAAAAACACTGCCGAGGGCGGGGTGCTGATTGCCCGCTGGGAAAAGCCCTGGTCCACCGCCTTGAACACCTCCAGCCCCTCCAGCCGGGCCTTGATGGCGCCGCCAAGTGTGGTCAGCATCACAGCCCCCGTAGCGAGGTCCGGCTGAACAACCGGTCTTCGGCCTCAAAGCTGGCCCCAGCCAACGTGGTACCGCTGGTGTCCAACTCGGTCAGACCGGGGATAATTGCCTTGTTGGCGGCAATATTGGCCAACAAGCTGCGGGCATTTTTCGCCGCCCTGGTCACTGCCTCAGGTGTCTCCACATGCGGCCGCCTGGTGTAGAGCCCCTCAATCGCCAGGTCCAGCGACAGCCGCTGCAGCAGCGTCGGGACCGGCATGACCGGCACCGCATAACGACCGCCGATGTAGCTGTCGATCTCGGTGTCGGCGTCGGCAAAGGCACGGTCGATCGCATCGGTATCGACCGCAGCTGCCATGGCGTCATCTGTCAGCAGAATGACCGTGCGTTCATCAAGCCGCTGCAGCAGTTCGGTCAGGGAGGCATAGGCCATGGCTTAAGCCTCCAGCTCCTTGCGGCGGGCCTCGATGGCCTCGAGCACCGTCTTGCGGGTTTCGCCTTCGGCCAGCTTGGCCAGATCCTCCTTGCCCGCAGCCTTGACCAGGGCAATCATGTCCGCTGCCGGTGTCGGCTTGCCGGTCAACCCGGCCTCGGCCTCTTCCGCCTCCAGCACCACGAGCATGGGCTCGGCATATAGGATCTCAATTTGTTCCGGCGTAAAGGTGCCGTCCTTATATTCGGTTGGCTCCGCCGGATGGGCCACGCCGCAGCGACGGAAACCGTTTTGTTTGCTGGTTATGATGAGCATGTCGTTTCTCCAGAGGTCACCGGGCATGCCGGAGCATACCCGGTGTGGTTATCAATGAACGGTTACGCGCCGGTGCTGCCGTAGCTGAGCTGCCAGAAGGCATAGCCGCCAGCGGCCCGCGCCTCGGCGCCGAACTTGAATTCCTTGCGCATGAAGACGTCGTCTGCCTGGCTGTCGGTCTGCTGGACAAAGACCGGTGCTTTGCGTTCCTGGTAGATGAACGGTTTGACCGGCCGCGTGGTCACATGGAGGAACCAGGCCGTGGTGGAGGTCAAGCGGGGATTAACCAGCAGCTTGGCCGTGCCCTTGTAAGGGTTGGGGGTGTCGTCCGCCAGCTTGTCCATCTCCAGCAGCATCTTGCCCACGGTCTCCAGGGCAGGCGGTACTTCCAGGGTGTCACCGATCAGGTTGAGCGGCCGGCCCTCTTCGTCCTTGAACGACATGATCGCGAGGCGGGCAGCGCCGTAACTGGCAGCTGCCGTCGCCTGCGTTGCGGCGGACAGCACCACCGCCGAACGGTTGCTGACGCTGGCCCCGGCCACCGGATGATCGGTGTCGTAGAAATACTGACCGTCGTAGCACAGGGCGGCGAAGGCCCCGTTTTTCAGCTCGGCGTCAATCTCGTCGGGCAATTGTTTGGCGGAGTAGCCCGCTTCCTGGGCCATGGGGGCGTAGATCCCGAGGGTATCGTCCTCGATGTCGTTGCGGTCCACGGCTACCGTGGCTTCCCAATCCTCGTTGACAATGGCGTATTTGAACGCCTCGAACTGCTTGATGAATTTTTCGCCCACCCAACGGCGCATCTTGGGGAAGCGGGACAGCCAGTTGTAGTTGTTCTGGCTCGACCCAGACGGCACCAGCATGGTGGTCTGCTGCCAGATCGATGGGGCCGAATCAAAGGCCTTGTTGAAAATGGTCTTCAGGTTGATGAAGACCGCTTCCAGGTTAGATTTGTTGATAATCAAGCCGCCGACGCCCATGAGCGACAGCGCGGGAAGATCGTATCCCGCCGCGTTTGCCTCCGGGCCGAACAGCGGGATGGCGACGATGGCGGCGGCAAAAAACCCGAGCCACGTCATCAGCATGGTGTATCCAGACTTCATAGGTAGTTCTCCTTGGTCAAACGACCGGTGATAGAAAAAAGCGGGCCCTTAAAATGTCACCCAGACGCCGTCCGCATCCACATCATGCACCTTGCCGGCCACCGACCGGGTATTGGTTCCGTTGGTTTTGGCTACGGTCTGGTCGTCCACGATGTAACAGTCGTTACCGATGTCGGCGGCAACGATCAGGTCACCGGCGGATGAATTGGCAAAGCGAAAGGTGCCTCTGCGGATCTGCACTTTCTTGGCCCCGGCAAGGCCGGCGGAATTGTCCACCTGCTGCATGGCCACTCCCAGGGACTTGAGTGTGGTGGCGGTCGATCCGGGCACGGCGGCTCCGGCAGCGTTGCGGCAGACGATGGAGCCACCGTAAATTTTGGTAGTCGCCGCCAGGCCGAGGCTCAGCTCGGTGCCATCGCGGCGCGGGGTATTGCGGTCTGCGGTTAATGCCATGATTCAATCTCCTTCTTGATCGATGATGGATTGATTATTTCCCGTACTTGGCCAGATCCTCGGCGGTGTTGCCGAACATCTGCATGATTTTGCTCTGGTCCGCGTTCAAGGCGGTGGCCTGGCTGTCTTCCGCTTTTCTGTTATCTAAACCCGAGTCGGTTACAATCTTGGGCGCAGCGGCGACGAAGGTCTTGAACTGATCCAGCCCGCCTTCGGTGCGGCACATGGCGGTGTAGTAGTCCTTGCTGGCCGGGGCGATTTTACCGTCGTTCAATGCCTGATTAATGGCGGTTTCAATGGCGCCTTCCAGCCGTTCCTTTTCGCCCTGGGCAATTTTGCCCTCGGCTGTCGCGGCCCGGTTCAACGCCAGGTCGTAATCGGCACGGGGCACGAACTTGTCCACGGGCGGGGTCTGGACGCTGTTGAGCGCGGTTTGCAGGTCGGTCTGCATCGTGCCGATGGCGTTGAGCGCGGTTTCTTCGGTGGCGTCCTCGGAAAGTCCGAGTTTGGCCAGAATCTTCTTGAGCATGGCTGGTACCTCCTGTTGCTCGTGGTTAAGTGCCTTCAAGGCGAGGTTCGGTTTATTGGTCAAGCCGGCGCTGACAATGCCGACGATGGTCATGGTGGCGGGGTCGTAGGTCACCGCCGGGCTGATATAGCGGTATTCGCGGTGCAGAACCGCAGCCTCCCCTGCAGGCGTCCAGCTCTGGAGGGCTGCGGTCAGCCTGCCATCCGGTTCAACCCGGTAGTCGTGCAGCCAGGCAGCGGCCGGGGCCGGATCGCCAGCGGGTGCTTTCATCTCGCTGGCGTGCTCAAAATCAAGCACCAGATCGCAGCCTCGCTGCTTGAGCCAGTCCACCACTGCCTGGGGATTCGGGTTGTGCCAGGATCGTCCATCCCGGCCGGTGATTTTGTTGCCGGCCGGCAGCAGATCGACGCGCTCCGGCAGGGCGCTGCCCAGGAGTTCAAAATTGAGCGCCAGGGGAAGAATGGCTTTTTTCGTGTTCATCGTGTTCCTCTCAAAATCCAATTGGTCAGCGTCTCCCGGATCTCCACCAGGTCCTCATCCTGCACCATCATGAACGGCCGGGCGGGGATGTCGCCCCAGGGCAGCTTTGTGCGGCGGGTGTGGGAGCCTACCTTTGCCCACACCGGAAAGGGCAGCTCCCTGCCGAAGACCTGGCGCACCATCCGCATATGTGGTTTCACCTGCTGGCTGAAGGTGCCAAAGCTGCCCTTCCTTGCCCCGAAATGCTGTACTGCTGCGTAGACTGCGTTGGTTCCGACCCGCACTTCACTGCCCGTTACCTTCCTGGTGATCGAATTCATCAGCCGGCCGGTATCGCGCAGGGGCTGCCCCTTGCGACCCTTGACCTCCTTCCAGGGCGCCGGCCTGCCGCCCTGGGCGAAGTTGGTTCGGATCGACTCACGCACCAGGGCGCCGACAGCGGAAAGGGCGGGCCGCAGGTTGCCGGCCCGCTTGCCGATATCGCTGAGCAGTTGCCGTACCTGGCTATCGTCCACAGTGAGAGTGATGCCGCTCATAAGGAACCCCGTTTAAACTATCTTTAAAATTTCCTGTGTTCGATTGGAGCACCCTTGCCCGTGCGTCGGGGCGCGTGCTCCTGAAAATCGATTACAGCCCGTTTGCGCGGCTCTTGCCTTTCGATCAGGGAAAAGCTATATTCTTAACCAGGCGCGTGCGACACGGTGATCCCGGCCGTACCATCCGCATCAGCGGAGAGGGCTATGTGGGGAACCTGCCCGTGAGCAGGATGGGAGCCCCCACCGCGCGCCTCACTTTCCCGCCTTGTTCAACAGCCGCTGCACTTCCGCATCCCGCTTGGCCGCATCGCCGCTCAACCGGCGAAAACTCACCAGAAAGACCGACTCCCCCGAGAGCGTTGCCTTGACCACGCTCACATACCCAGGCGTTTCTTCCAGGATGTACACCAGGGAGTGCGCCGTATCCTGAATCGCCAATCCCCTGGAGATTGCCGCCTGCACCGCCACATACTCGCCGGCGGCCAGTTCGGGGTGTGCGGCCACCTGTTTGCCCACGGTCTCGGCGGAAAGGCGTAGCACTTTGGCCTGTGCCCCGATCAACCCGGCCGAAGCCTCGTCCAGCAGACCAACAGGGAAAGCACCCTGGGGATCAGCGTACCAATGAGCGAACACCGAGCCGCCGATCAGTTCCCGCAACGCCGGTTCCCGCAGCGGCTTCGCCCAGCGCTCGATCTTGTCGGCGTAGATCTCGCCCGCTCCCTCCCAGTAGGCACGTCCGGGATTGATCGCGAATCCAGGGTCGGGCAGGAGCTGCCGGGCCGGCATGCGGTTGCCGGTTGCCGGGTCGACCGGCTCCACCAGGGTGTTGGTCGGATCAATGGTCTCAACCTTGATGCCGCGTTGCTCAGCCTGCCGTCTGGTCAGCCCGATCACTGAACAGCGGCAGCGATAGCCGTTGGGCGGAAACCAGATCTTCCACAGCGGATGGTCCGCCGGCCAGGCCCTGTTATCCATGGCCCGGTGGGTCGGCCGAGTACGCGAATCGTTGATGGCCGAGTACTGCCAGATGGGGAAGACGGCCCGGTCCTCCATGAGCTGTTTGTACTGGCCGACGTTGTAGGCGGTCTGGATATTGGTGCGGAAGATGTTGTCCACCCTCCAGGCCCGCTTGCCTTCCCATCCCCTGCGCTCGAAGATCCCGGCACAGTCCTGCTTGAACTGCTCCAGGGTGGTGCCTTCGTCAATTGCCCGTAGCAGGGCGGTGAACACCGTGTCCAACTCATCGCCCTTGGCTATCCCCGAGACGGCGAAGGCCTTGATCCTGGCGGCATCGCTGAGCTTGGCAAACTCACCCGGCCCCATCTTGACCTTGTCGGCCCAGAAGGCTTGCGCCTCCTCCATGGGCAGCGGATCAAGCTTGAGCATCGGCCCTCCCGGCCATGCGTCCGTGCATCTCGGCCGCTACTATGGCCCGCTCCATCATCGACCGCAAACCGGCCATGTCGAGGCCCGGATACAACGCCACCAGGTTTTCCATGGCCTGCTCGTAACTCTCCGCCTGCAGGACTGCCTGCAGAATGGCGTTTTCATTAGCGGCAAGGTCCACACCGGCCAGGGCGGTATCGGCCAGGTCTTCCAGGGCCTGCTGTTCCGGGGTGAATTGCTGCCGCTCCATGCTGTTCTTGGCCACGGCCGGTGGCTGTTTGGTCTCCGGCGGATCTTCATCCACGTTCGATTGATTTTGAGTGCCCTGGGGCCGCAGCAGGTCCTCGGGTTTGGCGGCCGGGTCAGGATCGGGAAGGCCCAGCTTGTCGCGCATGACGGATTGTTCGACCTTGAATCCGAAAGGAACCAGCTTTTCCACGGCCTCCACCAGGGCCTTGACGTCCTCCGGTGGGATGGCCCGCAACTGGATCTCGGGGTAGTTTGCCTGAGGGCCGAAGTTGAGGTCGATAAACGGGCGGACCAGGTCGCGGTTGAGGGTTTCTTCCAAAGCCTCGGCATCGTCGTCGCGGATGTCGTCGCGTACGTTGGATTGCAGCTGCTCGTCACCGAGCTTGCCCGGAGTGCCCGAGCTGGAGGCGGTTTGGCCGAGGATGCCCTTGCTCACCTGAGCATCGAGATAGTTGGCCAGGCGCTCGAAGAAGTCCGCACTGCCGCCCTTGTTGCCCGCCTCGATCAGTTCCACCTGCATCGACTCGGGAAATACTGCCGCCGCATCGGTGCCCAGGTTGGCGACCGCTGTCTTCAGTATCCGGATCTCGTCTTCCCTAGCGGTGCTGCCGTACTTGCCGAGCCGGAGCGGCATGCCGAACACCTCGGCAAAGGCCAGCCAGTCTTTCACTGTGTAGCCCTTGCACATGTAGGCCCAGGCTGCCAGGCGGGCGATGCCGCCCCGGATCGGAAGACCCGACTTGCCCCGGTGGATATGGGTGAGAAACTTGTAGGGAGCCAGCTCGATGCCGTTCATCAGATCGGCCTCATCCCGCAGACGGATCTCCCGCCTTGCCGCCTGGTCGAACTGGAAAAAGCGGGGATCGCGCCATTCATAGCGGCCAGGCGTCCACAGCGATCCGGTCTGCCAGAGGATCTCCACTACGGCAAAGCCCTTGCCCAGGGCGTCGAGCAGATCCTTGAGCAGGCCCCGGAATCCAGGCTTACGGAGCAGCGATCGCACCGCCTCGGCCAGTTCCTTGTCGCGGGCCGAGTCGCTGTAACTTTCAACCGTGAGCGGCAGCCGGGAAACCGCCAGCTTGCGCTTGCCCAGCTCGGCCGCGTAGTGGAGATCCCGTTCTTCCATCTCCTCGGCCAGGGTCAGGTAGGCGTGATGGTCGCCGTCGGCGGCGGATCGAAGCAGGTTAGCCAACCGGACAGGGGTCAGGCCCGAGGCATAGCTGTCGTTCCAGATGGTGCGGATCCCGGTGAGGGTTGGCGCCGCCTGTTCGCGGGTCAGCTCCCGTGTCTTGACCGGACGATTGAGATAATCGTACAGCATCACTTAGTCACCATAGCCCCTTGCCGGATCCGAGCCCGGCGGTCACCTTAACCGGCCGTTCAGCCTGGTCATCCGCTTTTCTGCCCACCGGATAATAGGCGTATTCGGCCACGGTTCCGCCGGCAGCATGGATTGCCAGGGCCAGCGCCCAGAAACGGTCAGCGTGGCCGTTGTCGCTACGTTCGGCAGTGAAGCGGATGTTGCCCGCTGCCGTGGTCTCCTTGGTCACCGCCCGCAGGTCGGCGCGAATCTCCGGCCGGTAGGGAATACGAAGCTTACGGTCCTCCATCCTACCCCGCACAGGGTAGGCCAGGGCTTCCTTGACCTTGGGCGTGAAGGTCACGGTCTCGACCCGGTACGATCCGAATTTTTTTTGAGCATCGTCACCCCAGCCGATGCCCAGCCCGGTGTAATCCAGGCAGGTCCGGTCCATTTGGGCCATGATCGGCCAGAGGATGGCCTCCTGGTCCGGCTTGCTCATCTTCTTCAGTTCCACCACCATGCGGGTGTAAAGGACGTCGCCGAGCAGTTCGAGCACCCACAACACGGTCAGATCCTTTTGGCGCCCGATGTCGAGCCCGGCAAACAGCCGCCCCTCTGGCCGGTTCACACTGCAATCGATCTCCCAGTTTTCGGCCTGGCCATACTCGCAGGCTGCAATCAAGTCGTATTCGAGGAAGGCCGAGGCATCGTCAGCGGCCACGCACATGTATTCCTGCTGAAACGATTCCTCGTCGGCGCAGCCCGATTTGATGAAGTCGAAATACTCTGACTCGGTCATGGGCTTGACTTCATGATCATCCGGCAGGGACTGCTGCAGCTTATACAAAAAGCCCTGATCCAGAGCGTCCTGCAGGGTTACCCGGTGCAGGCTGATCTTCTTGGGATTGTCGTGCTCGCGGATCTCGCGGATTAGCTGGTTGAAGAAATTGTGGCTGCCGCGATGGGTGGAGATCACCTCCATGTTGCCGCCCCAGGTGATGCCTGGATAGGCGATGGCCCACAATTTGCGCGGGTCCGGATGAAGGGCGAACTCGTCGAGAATACGGCCGCCGCGCTTGCCTGCCTGGGCGTCCGGATTGCTGCTCATGCTGTGGATCCGGCGGCCATTGGCGAAGTGGAGCACATAGGCCGATATTTTGCGTTCCTGGTCGATGACCATTTCGCCCAAATCCTCGGCAGCCAGTTGCAGCAGCTTTGCAAACATCTTGCAATCCTCGATCACCAATCTGGCCTGGAGATCGTCCCGGCTGGAGATCCACTGATCCCACTTGGCCCCGGCCTCGGCGGTGCGTTCGTCGGCGGCATAGGCGGTTGACCACGAAAGCCCGATCTGCCGGGCCTTCTCCATCAGCTTCAACCGGCTGCGATCGACAATCCAGCGTTCCTGGTAAGGCAGGAAGAGGCCGTCCGGATTGACCGGTTTGATATTTGCGCCGCCGTGGCTCATGTCGCCATCCTCAGGATGTCACGCCTGATCACCTGGATCGTCTCCTCGGATATCCCTGCTTGTGCCGCAGCCTTTTTGACTGTGTCGGCTGCATCGCTCAGGGCCTTGGCTCGGGCATCCGCAACATGTTTTTTGACATTGATCGAGGCCGTAGCCAGGTTGCTGATTGCCCTGGCCAGCTTTGCCAGGATGGTGCCGTCGATGTTGTCGGTGTCGACCTCAAGGAGCAGATTGAATAGCCGTTCCTGGCAGAGCCCGGTCAAAGCCTCAAGCATGGTGCCGTCGTTCTCGCCCATGGCGGCCGCCACGGTGCGGGCGCTTTCGGTGGCCAGCTTGAGGGCTTGCAGTCGGGGTTGCAAATCGCCGGCATGGTAGCGCTGCAGGGCCGAATCGCTGATCTTGAACCCCTTGGCCTTGAGTTGCTCTTCCAGGGCGGCGAACTGCTGGCCGCCGTTAGCGGCGAGGGTTTCGTCCAGCCAGGCTCGGATCGGCTCCGGCAGGGTATAGACCTTGTTCTTGGGCGGCATTTTTTTAGCTCACCAGTATTTGTTGGGCCGGGCGATGCCGGGTTCGCAGTCCACGGTGTATTCCACCAGGTCGACGCCGATCCGGGTCAGCTCGCCATGCCAGCTGGGGCCGCCGGCCCCCTTGATCACCACCAGCTCCCGGCACTCCAGGTATTTTAGCTCGTTGCGCAGCTCCCGCATGGTGCAGTCCGGAACGATACCCTGCACGGTGGAGAGGATGACCGCCTCGGAGGTACCCAGCGGCCGCGCCGAGTTGAGGGTGAGGAGGATGTACCAGCGCAGGTTCTCCCTGCGGGCTTTGTCCGGGTCGATCATTGGGCCTTGGTTTGGCATCGGCGGCACTCCAGTTGTCTGATATCGGTGGCCAGAGCATCGAGCTTGGCATGGGTCAGGGTCTCGAAACGGATCATGTCTTCCCGGCGGTAGTAGTCAATCGGCAGCCGTCCGAGGAAGGCCAGGTATTCCTCTCGGTGCTGCTGTAGCCCGGCAACGGCGCTGTTGGCGGTATTCGATGCGGTCGTGACCCGGTCCTCGATATTGGCCACGGCCCGGCCCAGCAGCCACTTGATGATACCGATCAAAAAGCCGGTCCAGGCCAGGGCAATGCCGGTGAGCCAGGCCAGGGCCTGCCAGTTGATCTCGACACTCATCGCCGCACCCGCTGCTGCCGCTCCAGGGCCTCCTGGCAGCGCAGGCACAACCGGCATCCGGGCATGGCTTGCCGCCGTTCCTCGGCGATCGGCTCGCCGCAGTCCAAGCACTTCCTGGCTGCCTCGCCCTTGGGCAAGGCATAGGCCCTGGCCGAAAGCAACCGCCGCAGTTCCGCTTCCTGCCGCTCCTGGGCGAAATCCACTTCGTCCATCAGGCCTGCGGCTCCTTGTCTTTTCGAGCAGTTCCGGCGAATTGTTTCAGCAGGTCAGCGGCAGCGTTCTTCTCCACCTTGTGGCCCAGACCAACCAGGCCGAAGCCGAAGAGGATGGCCTGCAGGCCAAGGCCGAACAACACTTCCTTCAATTCCGTGGCCATCAGGGCTATGCCGATCATCGCTAATCCCAACAGGCAGGATCCGCCGGCTGCCGCCCAAGTCTTCCATCCACCCATCATAGATTGGTCACTCCCGGACCGGCGCACCCGTGCAGGAGCAGGAAGAGCATGACCGCCACGATCATTCCCGAGATGGTCGCCAGGGCGATCAGTTCACGATCCCTTTTTGGTTGATTGCTCATTGTTCACCTCGTCGTTGGTAGACTGACGTTTCCACTGCCAGATCGCATGCAGGCCTTGCAGCCAAGCCACACGGTCAGCGGTTTTTCTTGGCCGGCCGCGCCGCTTAGGTGCGGGCGAACACGCCGGGGAAGTCTTCATGCTGGCTCCAGTTTTTGTAATGGATGTACTGCTCGCCGTTCTGGCACTTGACCAGGAGACGCGGCGACCGGTGGGTCAGGCAGGTCAGGCAGGCGCGCAGGGTGTTGGGTCCTATGCCGCCGTCAACGTGCAGATCCGGATAGAGCCGGTCCCGGTTATTGAGGGCGTTCAGTGCCCGCTGCAGGAACTTGATGCCGTTGCCCGGCCCGCAGTTGACCGAGGCCTCGAACAGCTCCTCGGCGACTTCCGGACTCACCGGGTCGATCAGGTGGCACTGCAGCGGCCGCCAGAACTCGGTGTGGTAAAACTCCCGCACCAGGTCGGCGAGATCGGTCACCAGGGAAAGCGGCTCGTTGTGTTTGAGGCACTCATCGATCAATGGCCAGCCCAACCACCAGGGATGCTTATTGCGGGCTATGCCCATGTAGGTCTCACCGCCCTTATCCTTGGGGTTGTTGGCGTAACCATCCTCGTGCTGCATTGTGGTCGCGAAAGCGTGGGTAAAGCTCATGGCCCCTCGTCGTCGGATAAACGCGGACGAGTATTTGACGCCAATTGGTGTCAAAGCCGGCCACTTTTTATCTGGATGAAAAAGCTAACCTCGAGCAGAGGCGGATCAGGAGACCCGCCCCTGTCACAAAGGAAAGGAGAATGCATGGCCCAGCCGGGCCATGTTGATGAGGGAACTATAGGAGAGATGGCGGGAGGCAATCAGCCTGTTGGATTGCAGTGGTGAAATTGCAGTGGTGGAGCGAGAAGAATGACGGCCAACTATTTTTGCCTGTGTGATTTTGATGAGCGCCGCGCATTGTCAATATGATTTATGCGTGGTACACCTCTCTTTGTTGATTGGGGTTGCTGGTGGCAAAGGATTGCCTCGAAAATATCGAATGTAGGTTTGTCTATATCGTGACTCAATACAACATCGTTGTGCTTGAAGGTGTTGCCGCTAACTTTGACAGCACCCGAAAGGAGAAAGCAACTTTCAACGCTGTTGGTGACGGCATCTTTATAGTTGCTGGGCGCAAAATAAACAGAAATAAGATGATGTATGCCAAATTTTTATGTGTAATCTAGACTTTAGTTAGATGAAAATTCTAAAACCTTCTTGAAAAAGAACACCGGGAGACTACAAGAAAGATGAGGGTATGGTTCTCGTGGTCGACTTACAGGAGCAGGCTTCAATCATCCGCAAGCTGGATGGGGTAATAGGCCATAGTGGTGAGCATTAAAGATAAGGAAGTTGACCGCAATGCTATATAAAGAATATCTGAATGCAGCGAGGAAGCATGAATACACTTGCGATGTGATATATGAAAAAATTAAAAAGAATGATTGTTCCTCGTGTCAGAAAATGTGTCTTATGCTTAATTTATATTATCTATCAGGATACATTATTGAATGTATCATTAAATATGCTATTTACGATTTAGTCGGCCATAAAAAGGAAGATGATATCAAGAAATTGAATAAAGGTGGCCTAAGCTACGACAAACACATAAAATATCACAGGTTTGAAAGATATTCTGAACATTTAAATAGATACTTATCCGTCAAAATTCCATTGATAAATGATTGTTCAGGAATTGACAGGGAAATAATACAGTTATTCAGCAAATGGGATTCTGAATTGAGATATGAATATTACAATAATATTAAAGATGTTAGGCATTATGAAAATTTCTACAAGTATGCGAAGGAAATATATAAACTTATTAGATTAAATACTAGAGGATAATCATGATAATTGCATTTGAAGAGCTAAGAAATCTTGATGATAAGCTGTCTCAGTATAAAGACAAAGGAATTCTTGTTGATTATAGAATTGTCCTTAAACTTAACATGACTGCAAATTTATATATTGTTTCAAATCCTATAAATAATGATTATATAAATAAATTAGTTTCAAGTAATAAAGTAACGATAAATACAGAATATTTAACTGAAGAAGAATTTAACATTGATGAATATTACAAATCTCTTTTTTATTCAACAAAAACTCTCGACTTTGGTCTAAGAAGAACCTTGACAAATGTGCTAGATGGAGAAAATGGTGTAAAATTAGAAAGTTGCCCGATAGTATCCTTTTATAGCTTTAAGGGTGGCGTTGGAAGGACAACCGCTCTAGCATTATTCGCTTCGTTTTATTCTATTATACATTCCAAGAAAGTTTTTGTAATTGATTGTGACTTCGAAGCGCCTGGGCTTATAAATTTTTATGGTATTAAGAATGAGGATATTCCAAAGAATGGAATAGTTGAGTATATAAAAGATAAAGAGGCTAATATACAGTGTAGCCTTAGAGATGATTATGTTTACGAGATATCAAAAAAATATTCTGGAGATGGCCAGATATATTTACTTTCAGCTGGAAACATATTCGATTCTGCAGATAGATTGGATTACATTGAAGCTTTGTCTAGAGTAGATTTATATAGCAGTACAGTTGTAACTGATCAATTTTGCGATATTATAAACGATATTAACAGAGAATATAATCCTGATGTTATACTTATAGATTCAAGGACAGGGTTCAATGATATTTTTGGTATTGTTGGCAATAAACTCTCTGATATTGTAGTAGGATTCTTTGGAAATAACGCTCAAAACAGACCAGGTTTACATTTTTTTCTTGAAACACTGTTAAATAATAAACGAAATATAAATTTAATTTTAGTTCTTTCTATAATATCCTCATCTTTTAATAAAGAGCTTAGCTCTTTTAGAGATAAAGTGTTTGAGCATATCCAAACAAGTATGGAGGGTGAGCTAGACAGCATGCCTGCATTGCCAGTATTTTATCTCTCCAGATACCCTAGCCTGGAACGAATTGGAACAGAAGAAGAAGATCCAGAAGATTTTGTCACCATTATTGAACGTCGCATGCTAAGCGATTATCAAGACTTGTTTGATAAACTCAGTGACCAAATATTCACCTCAAAATTCGATCAAGCTCAAGAAGCATGCCCAATAATACCTTGTGAAAGCGAAGAATTGAGAAGCGAGCCCATCTCGGCAACGAGTGACGACATGTCTCAATTGAAATTTTCGATTTTGAGGAAAGTGATTGATAACTTCCCAGAAGCGTATGCAGAGAATGTTAATTTCTCTGATAATTTTTTGAACGCGCAATTTTATTTTCGAAGATGCATGGAGGATGTGTTCAACCAAGACAAATTTCTTTTGCTTGGAGGCAAGGGAACTGGCAAGACTTTTTTTTACCAAGCGCTTCGGGAACCAAGCTTTTTCATAAACCTCCAAAAAAGATCTCAGAAGGAACATTTGAAATACAAGGTAATTAACGTAATTTCATTACCAAATGAATCTGGAGTTAAGAACAAATTTATTGATATAGCTGCACGTTTTCGATTGTCAGAAATTAAAGATGAGGAATTTTTTTACAGAAGATTTTGGGAGGTGTTTATTTGGAATTCTATTAGGCTTGAAGATCAATATACTGGATTTGCATCCAACTTAGACTTTGAAGTTAGGCCAATCTACGACGACGACACTACGGCCAGATATTTGAAAAATTACATGGATGATGATGGCTATTTCAGTAAAATAGAACAAGAACTTTATGATATTGATACTTATTTTAAAATAAATGACCTGTATGGATTGATTTTATTTGATCAGTTGGACAGGATGGTAAAGCCGAATTTATGGGCGAAAGCAATTGCGCCTCTTATACGCTACAACCAGTCTATGAATTTTTCTAGGTTATTTCCTAAGTTATTTCTCAGAAGAGATCTTTTTAACAAACTTGGAAATCTGACAAACAAGGAATCATTAAAACTTCAATCAATTGATTTAGAATGGTCCAAAGAAGAATTATTTGCATTTTTTCTTAAAATAGTATTTGCCTACTCTAAACAAGATTTTATTAATTATTGCTATCTTGTAAGAATGATAAGTAATAGTAAACTTAAAGAAATTAATCGAAGAATTGATCGTATAAATAGCTACAATCAATTACCCCCAGAAGAATACTTGATAAAACCATTGGTCGAGATTTTTTTTGGGAAAAATGCAGATGTTGAAGGTAAATATGGTGAAATGTACGATTGGATACACAGAAACCTTCGAAACGCAGATGGAACAATCAGCCTGAGGCCATTTCTTGATCTTGTCAAGTATGCAATCGAGAAGCAATATGAGAGGCCTGAATTAAATGATACCAGTTGCCCAATTCTTTCTCGTCAATGTTTCAACGCAGATGTTAGGGCAAAAGCAGTGGAAAGACATTTTAAGGATCTTGCTGATGAGGAAGGTAATGAGAATCTGCGGATCATCATGCATGATATAAAAGATGACAAAGTGCCTAAAGATCTGAAACAATCTTCACTAATTCAAGATGACTTTGAAAAGCTCCTTCTATCTGTTATCCAAAGACATGAAGAATTGAAAAATGAGAACCTAATCGAATTGGAAGAAGCTCTAAAACTTAATGGAATTATTTTCGTGAGGCATGTAGCAGGCGGTAAAAAAAGATATTCCTTTGCATATTTATATAAATATTACTTGGGGTTGCGTACACCTAAAAAAAGGTACTCGAGATTTAGGGACAGCAAGTAAACGGCGCAACCTAATTTTATTCTTTATTTTCATGGTGTTAGATCTGAGTCATGTAAACAGCCTCACTTGAATTGTGTCGACAAGTCTATACGCTTCAAGCGTTTGTTGCATTGGCATGTGCGCGGATACCGAACATCCCGCGCGCATTTAATTGCCAGTTTTATCTTTATCCTTGGCCCCTCTTGCTTAATTGTTTGGTGCCAGTGATTTCCGTCATTGCATTTGCTATACTACAGATAATACTTAACAATATGCATCTTCTAAGCATTTCACTATTTTGATCACCACTCCTGTTTGATCCTCAAAACAACCGCAACTGCCGTCCATCCACCTTGCCCAAAATATACCAGATCTGCCGCTCCTGCAGGCCATACTTCCGGGCCAGCTCAATCCCCGAGTACCGACCGGTGTCGTAATCCCGGCGGATACAGCGGTCCCGCCAGCTACGAGTCCAGGTCTTCCAGCCGTAGATCCGCACCGGGGTGCCGTCAAAGCGCTGTGCCAGGATGAGGGCATTGCCTATACCGATCAGTTCGGCCACGGTGCGCATATCGCCACTCAAATCTTCGATCCTGGGCCAGGCGTCTGGCGGCAGATCAATGATGTCTTCCTGCCTGCTCACTTCTTTCCTGTTCCTCGGTTTTTCAACCGATGCTCCAGATCGGTGATCAGCACATGCAGAGCCTCTCTATCCTCCATCCATTCGAACCGGTCTATCCCGAACTGTTTTTTGACCCTGGCTTGCAGCTTGGTCATGTCGTAGCCCAACTCGTGCCACAGGGCCAGCACCTTGCGCTGCTGACGGGCCGCCGGGCCGGGCTTGATCTCGATGAACTGCTCACCGGTTTTCATTTTCTGGCTTTTACCGGCTGGCTTGGGCGTCCATCCCTTGGCTTTGAAAAGCCCGATTAGTGCCATGGCCTGCTGCTCGGTTAGATCCTTTGCTGATTCCACCTGGAAATTGAGTCGCAGGATGTCCCTGTAGGATTCTTCGGTCAGAGCCAGTTCTTTTTTTGCGATGTGGATTCTCGCCAGTGCGCTATTGCTCGGGGTCATGTGGATCTCCATGCTGTGCAATGTACTTGCGCATGATCTCGCTTAAGCCCTCTTCCGAGGGCGGCCTTGATACCCTGTGGGTTCCGTCGGTCTCTTCTTTTCGCTGTTGCTGCTCCCGCTGGGCATCTGCCTGGTTCGCCAGCTTGTAAACGATGGACCGGAGATAGTTGTGGTTCTTCATCGGCAGATCCAGGTTTGCAGCCAGCTCCTGCATCCGCTCCATACCTATTACCCAGAATGATGGAGAACAGGGGCGATCTGTTTTGCCCTTTTCCGTGACGTATCCCTTTATTGTCAGGGCAACCAGTTCCCTGGTCAACCGTTCCGCCTTTGAGGGCTGGATCGCGCACCCGGAATCAGGCCGGAACAGGGAGAGGTATTTGAAAAACGGTTTCTGCACCTCATAGGGCAGTTCGGCGAAGACCTGGAGGAGTTGTCCGCCTTCCGCCGCATCCACAAAGCAGCTCACGGGTGCCTTGTAGGCGCACCGTGGACATTTTCCGTCAGTGGGCATTGCCCCTGCCTTTCATTCGTTTTCTCTCACCACGAAATTTTATGCCAGACCATTCGTGCATCTCTTCTCCTCTTACGCATAGCTGCTCATCAGGATCAAGCCGCCACGCTTGATCGATCCGGGCCGGTGTTGTCGATGCGTCGGATCCGCCCCATGCGGACCCCGTCACCGGCCGGGATTTCGCTGTTATTTATGGAGGATAATCCCCAGTACTTTTGCCGTCCGGTCGAGCCTCTTGGCGGCTGCTTTGACCTGGCCTGTCGAGACCTGACCGCTTTCCCCCGGCCAGGGCATCTGCACCGCCCTGATCTTCTCCTCGCACTCCGGACACAAACTCTCCTCATTGATCTTGCAACCGCAATCGGCGCAGAGGCGGTGACCTTCGGCCTTCACGGCAACACCTCCACCACTTTGGCGCTGGTCCAATTGTGGACCACGATCCGCCAATTTCCATGTCGCAGCTCCGGGCAGCGGTCGGTGAGAAACCGCCACAAGCGGTGATTGCCCGCCGCGCCTAGCCCCTCGACCTCCTCAAGGATCATCCGGTCGTACAAGTCGAAAAAGCGGTCCAGTAGTCCTTCCGGAATTTCGTACACCCGGCCCGCCTGGGTGGTGGGTGGTTCCGGCCGGTAGATGGACTCATGCGTCGCGAACCGTGCCCGCAGTTGGCCGATGGACCGTTTCAAATCCTCCAGCGGCCCCATGTCATACTCCCGAAAAATCAAGATTGATCTGTTGCAGCTTGTCCTGGTCGCCTCTCTCATAAAACCTGAAATAGATGCGGGTCCCGGTGACGGTGATGGCATCGCTGATTGCCTCCATCGCCGACTTCCACTTCTCGTCGTCTATCTTCAGCTTCCGCAGCCCAAGTATCCGTTTGGTATTGACATTGCCTTTTTTGTCCACCTGAAAAGCGTTTTCGACCAGGGTGCGGATCTTCGAGTCGGAATGCTTCGTCCACTCCCGCAGGCATTCGTCGACTAGCGACTTTGCGACGTGCAACCGTTCGTCAAACTCAATCAGTTCGCTGATATCCCTGGAGACCTCCATGGTACCGTCGAAGCTCTTCAACCCGATATTTCCCTTTTCGCCGCCCAGGACTGCTTTGTATTGCTCCGCCGACAGGTCGACAAACGCTTGAAAGTCGTCGCGGACATCCGCCTTGAACGCTTTCAAGATTCCTTCGAAAGACTTGGCCTTGGCGACCATGCGGCCAACGAACTCGTCCCGCGCCAGATCAATCTCCTGGATGCTCTCAATCGGCACCAGATGACCAACAGCGTTTTTCTTGTATCCATCCGGTATTGTTTGTGCAGTCGTCATACTCCCTCCGTGGTGGCTGGACCGATCAACACATCAACCTGCGCTGCATAGTTGACCAGCCGCTGATATTTCTTGATTTTCACCGCTGTAAGTTCGCAGGCATAGCCGATGTTGGCGAGTTGGGTGTCGTCAGGGGCAAGCCCGCATTCAACGATCAGGTCCCAGACCCGCGCGGCCTGCTCGAGTGCGTCATCCCGGAAGCCCTCAATCACTGTTTGAGTGCATAGCTGTCGCTGCAGATCCAGGGCGACGTCCCAAGCTTGGACCAGGGCGTCTTGTCCATGCTGATCAGGGCCGTGTATATTGAGGGATGCCCTCAATAGGGTGACGCTTTCGAGAATACCTTTCAGCTTCTCCATGCTTTCAAATCGTTCTTGATCGTTCATGAGCTTCTCCTTGTTGCGGCCCGTCTCCACAAGGTGTATCGTGTGGTCGTAGCCAGGTTCCCTATTCCTGTGCTATTGCGTCTCTCCGGCCGGGGAATGTTCCCCCATTTCCCGGCCATCTTTTTTATCCTCATGATAAAGCCCGTGCCACCAGCACACAGGCCCCGTACCCCATGGTCAGGGCCGATACGATCAGCAGCGTGAAGCTGACGCCGCTCATCAAGATGCCGGCCGCGCCCACCGCAAAGGCCGAGCGGGGCAGCCAGCGATACATTCCGTCCGGTATCCAAATTCGTCGTTTCATTTGTCTTCTCCTTTTTTCTTGTTAAAATTTCAGGCAGTTTCCTGTGCTTGCATGTCCGCCTGGTAAACGATTGCTTTACTCCTCTTCCTTCGGGTCTCCGTTGAACGGGCACACCCGGCACCGCTGGTACATCATCACCCGGTAAGGATTAGCCGTGGTGAAGGGTTTGCGCCGTTCCTCAACGCAATTCGGGTAGGCAATCGTGCCCATGACCGGGCAGTCGACCTCTGACCTGCCAAAGACCTCTTCAACCCTGGTTAAAAACCCGTCTAACTGGCCGTTGTATTGACCGGAGAGCACCTGCGAGATCGTTGCCGAGCTGTATCCGAGTAGCTTAGCAGCCTTGGCCTGGCTCCCCAGTTCAATCACCGCCTCACGCAGCAGTTCGAGCCGATCATTGTTGGTCATGGTCCACCTCGCCGGCGCTGCTCCACCGTACCTTCTGCTGATTCGGGTCCCAAACCCGCTTGGTCCGCTGGATCTGTGGTGCCATCGGCCCGGTATAAGCGGTCGGCAGAAACATGTAGCTGCTGCCGGTTTTGCGCAAATATCCCGCCTTACAAAGATGCTTGGCGTAATCCTCAGCGGTCGATTCTTTCACCAGGCAATCGGGCAAGCTTGCCGCTACGGCCAGTTCGCGGGCCGTGAAGGTGCGCATGATCCGCATGGCCTCCCACATGTTCTTGCGTCCGTCGCCCTGGGTGACCGCTGTTCCGTCCTTGCGGACTCTCGGGGCCTCTACGCCTACATCCTTGATCAGCTTCCAGCAGACCGGCTCGAACCTGTGTTCCGCCTTGGTCGACCGCTCCACGTAACCGGCGGTTTCAAGCCCCTGCACATATTCCCGCACCGTGTCCAGGCTCAACACTGTTTCTTCACGCAGCTCCCGCAGGGTGAAAACCTCCAGCTTCCTGATCGCCTCCCAGAGTGCCTGGCGGGAATCGAGCCCGTTGCGCTTGTCCATCGGTTTAAGCGCCATGCCGCCTCCCCCTGGCGCCGCCCACCAGGAATTCGCGGCTGCCCCAGTCTTTCATGGAAACCGACTCCAGGCCGACATCGGCGGCAAAACTGGCAACCTGGGCCAGGTTGAGGCACACCCGGCCGGCAGAGCCGTCGCTCACTTCGGTGATCCGGGTAAGCAGGTCCTGGCCGATCTCCACCTCGGGGTGATACAACCGTCGCAGATGGGCCGCGTCCTCAATATCCACCGGCACCGCCTGCACCCACTCCAGGACCCGGCGGTGGAACCGTTCCCACCGCTTGAGCTTGTCGTAGACGTTCTGCTCGCCGATCAGCAGAATGACCGCGCCGGATCCCTCGAAGATGTCCCGGATCAGCTCCACGCTCTTCTTCTCCACCAGCTTGTCCAGCTCATCGACAATGAGCGGCCGGCCGCTTTTGGCCATCTGCTCGCACACCTGTTCGGCCATCTCCCACACCCGCTTCTTTGGATGGATGCCCATGGTCTGGAGGATGTAGTGGAGGATGGCCCGGCTGTTCCAGGTCTCCTGGCACTGGATATAGTAGCCCCGGTGCTTCAGGCTGACATAGGTGGCCGCCTTGGACTTGCCCCAGCCCGCCGGGCCGTACATGCACACCATGCCCGGCAGGTGGCCCGGCCGCTGCATGGCCCGTTCCACCGCGCTGGCGCACAGGCTGACATTGGCCAGCGGCGCCACCGTATAGGCGGTGAAATCCGTTTTCTTGCCTTTTTCCTTCATTGGCGTTACTCTCCTTGTTGCTGACGTTTCGTCTTAGCGAATGGAAGCATTCCCCTAGGAGCCGTGTTGCACCACGGCTCCTTTTTTATCCCTGCTGCCTACCCAGTTGCGCCTCCACCTCGGTGAACGTCCGGAAGGTGGAAGAATTTCTGAAACTCTCGTAAAACCGCATGGCCCGTTCCTCCAGGGCCTCACCTTCCCGCAGCCATCCATCCAGTTTCCGCCACAGCCGAAACATGTCGCGATCGTTGTGCGGGATGGTGAAGGCCTCCGGTGCGTTCATTTCCACCGCCAGCCTGGCCCTGGCCGCTGTCAGATCCGGCCGCTCCTCGCTTTTGACGGGGAAGGCGAGTAGTTCGCCCCGTTGTTTGGGCTGCGGTGCCGGCGTGAGATCGATGATTATCCTGCCTTCCTCATGGATCAGGTCAAGCTGCTGTTGCTTGATTTCGGCCCGCCGTTTGGTGCGCCGTTCCTGCGCCTGCTCCACCATGGTCTTGGGGAAGAAGTCGATCCGGTTCTTCTCGAACCAGGCGTAACAGACCAGGCGGCCTTGCTGGTCCCAGATCTGCACCTTGGAGGCGTCGTTGGGAAAGTAGGCCACATGCACCGTTTCGCCCTCAATGTGGGCCAGGTCGCTGTTGTAAAAGTGATTGTTGCCCAACTGCACCATGGACCGGACCACCTTCCGCTCCTCCCTGGGCAGCCACAGGATCTCGATCTCCGCCTCGGTGAGCTGGTGTTCCCTCGGGTCCCAACCTTCGGCCACGTGCCAGGCCCAGCATTCCAGGGGCGACATGTGCCGTTTGCGGCCGGTTTCCGGATCGTTGAGCTTGGGCAGGCTGGTGTGGGGCCTGCGGTTGTAGGCGTCGACCGTCTCCTGGCAGAAGTCGAGGAACTGGGGCCAGCTGATGAGGTGCTCGCACTTGCCCTTCTTCTCCATGTCTCGCTGCATCACCATGTAGAGGTTCCGCTTGGTGCTCTTGTCCATCTCTCGACCGGTAAAAGTGGCCAGTTCCTTGGCGCTCCGGATCCACATGGTCCGGTTGGGTCGTTCGATCACGCCGTGTCCTTGGGGGTTACCTGGTCGGCCGGTGGTGAAGGTGGTGCCGATCCGGGTGAACAGTCCGGTCTTGTCGTCGGTATTGACGCCTGCCATGTTGCCGGAGCCGCCGTCGGTGTAGACGATGTCGAAGATGCCGCCATAGGGTTTCGTCTCGCTCACCATGGCCGCGTCGCGGATGGCGCCGGCGACCGTGAGCGCTGATTCCGCCAGGCCTGCCGACCAGCCGGTCACTACCTTGGTGGCCACGTCGATGATCGCGCACACCTCGGGATGGAAGGGCCGGCCATGGACCGGGTGCGCCACCTTGGCCTTGTAGCTGTGGCCGTCGCAGCAACCGATGGTCATCGGCCGGTAGCCGCTGGTATCGCGTTGCCAGTAGCCTTTCAGGGCCTGGTAGGCGGCACCGGTTTTGCGGCCTTTCTCCCGTTCCAGCCGGGAGCGCTTGTTGTGGAAGCGGAGCACCTGGTGGTAAGAGGGCATGGCCATGTTCTCGGGCAGGATCTTGGCCATCTGCTCCATGGCCTCGGGAATGGTCGGGTTGGATGGCCGTTGGTAGCACTGGATGAAAAAACCGGCCCATTCCGGGAAGGTCGTTTTCTCGACCGCCCTTGGAGCAAGGGCCGCGATGCCGTAGCGCCGCACCGCCCGTTGCCAGCCCAGGATCAGGGAGCGGGAGAGGGCGCGTGTCTCTCCCTTGCGGGCATTAGCCAGAACCACACATTGCATCAGATGTTCCGGCAGGGCCTCTTTCCTGGCCATCTCCACCATGGCATCAACGGCCCGGTTAGTGCCGTGCAGTTTCTGGAGCTGTTCGAATTCGCGGAACAAGGCCACACGGGCCTCGAAGATCTCCCGCTGCCAGCCTTTCAAACTGGTCAGCTTCTGGTCGGTTTGCTCCTTGATCACCAGGTCTTTGTCTTTGGCGGGCAGTGGGGTGTGGCGGAAATGCAGCGCCGCCTGCGTCTCGGAGGGAAGGGAAGAGAGGTGGTATTCCTTGCCGCCGCCCTGGCCCTGGCGGTATTTGGCGAACCAGTGTTCGCGTTTTGCCTTCTTTATTGTTCCTGGAATTGATGATGGCATGCCAGGAAGGCCTGACAGTTCGGAGGCCTGATACCAGTCTTTCATGCTGCCTCCATCATGTCGTCGGGCAGCGCCAAATGCTTTTCCGGGCATCCTTTTTCCTTCAACCAGGACAATACGCGACGGTTGTTTTCACTTCCCTCAATGGTCGCCCACACCGTCTTGTTGTCCCGGTAGCCGAGATCCCTTTGAATGGCGACCATGCGAAGTCCTTGCCGCCGCAGCCATACCTTTATTTCGACGCTGTTCCGTTTCATGGCTGGCTCGTTACGCTTGGATATTGTTAGCCTCAAGCATCAGGTCCTGATAGACCGCTTCCCCTTGCTCGCCGCTCTCGTACTCGCCGAACACCAGCCATGTCCCGGCTGATTCCATCTGCTCGATCAGCTTTTTATCCGTGCTGATCCGGAAGATGCCGAACCCTGCGGCGATGAGTTTTTCCAGGTTCCTGGATCGCCAGACGATCTTTTTGTCCCTGATGGTTTGCTCCCCGCACTCGCCAACGGCCTGGGCCAGGGTGGCAAGGGCATTGAACACCACATTTCTCGGAGTGTTTTTCCAGTCAAACCTGCGCTCTTCCTCGATCTGCTCAAACAGTGTCTCCCACGCCTGGGTGAATTCTGCGGATTGGCGGTTTTTGTCCGGCGCCCCCTTTTTCTTCACTTCCTCTCCGGCCATCCTGATGGTGCTGGAAAGTTGTTCGCCCTTGAATTCCTTCACCGCGTTTTTCACCGCCCTGGCCGTAATCTTGACCGGCGTTTCTTCCTCTTCGTTGGCCCGTTTGGCCTCGATCAGCTGCTGCCATACCTGCTTTTGTTCATCCGTACCCAGCCGGGACAACTCCCTGGCTTGTGATTCGTTTGCCGGCAGCAGTTCCCAATCGACCGATCCGTCGTCCTTGACACCAATTGGTGTCAAATTCTCGATTACCTTTGCGGCAGAAACCAAACGATCCGCATGCTGATAGGCCATGTCCCATATTTCACGGCAGTATCCTTCCCAGGTGCGTCCTTCAACCGTCCTGTACAGCCGGTTTTCCCGGATCTCCCGCAGGGCGTTGCCCACCGCGACAAAGGCCAGGAAGTTTTCCTGGATCACGGACTCGAGGTCTTGCAGACGGGTCTGTTCAACGGGTGACAACGGTTTTTCCTGGACAATCATTTCCATGCCTTCTCCTTAGAGTTCAGCTTCAAGTTTTTTCATTTTGGCGCGGACATCCTTCACCCGGTGATAATGCTCCGCCCAAGCCAGCAGCTTCGCCTGCTTCTCGTCAATCACCCGCCATCCCAGCGGTGCCGCCAGCACCTGCATCGGTTCGATGCTGTCCACCGCCGCGCAGAACACCGGCAACCCCTTGGCCGGGATCACCCGTTCCTTGTCTTCAGGGTTCAACCATTTTTCCAGCGTTGCCAGGGTCAGGTTCGGCCCGGTGCCCTTCACCAGCCGCACCCCGTAGCGATCGGCCAGCTGATTGATCCGATCGCAAAGCTCTTCCCGTGAAAGTCCGGTGGCGTCGGCGGCCTTGGCCATGGCGGTCTTCAGGTCGCGCAGCACGTTGAGGGTGGGGCCATGACTGAACAAACCCAATTGGGTGACCATTACTTCTTCTCCGCAAGCAGCCGACCGGCCAGCTCAACAGCTTGTACCAGGGTGAAAAAGGTGTATTTGTATCCTGCTTTGCCCAACCAGCGGCCATCAACACGCAACCGGTAATACTGGTTCCAGTATTCTCGGGTGCGCAGTAGTGGATGCGGGTGCATGGTCTTTCGGTACGGGTTCCAGTTTCGCCGCCATTGCTCGGCGCTGTAGAGTTCAATTCTTAGTGATTTTTTGCCCTGTGCAGCGGCATTTCCCCACCGCCACACAATGTCGGGAATTCGAATTTCACTCATGATTTCCTTCGTTCGTTTGACCGGATCAATTATAGATTTCCTTTTAACTTGCGCTTAACTTCATGTAATTTCTTCCTATTTTTACCGACACGTCAACCTTTCGACCATGTGAGGCCGGAAGTGTTTTGGTGGCCAAGATAACAATCTGACCTATGCGTTGGACAAGGTGGGGATGCTTGTATTCCACTCCAAAGAATCTCACTTTCCCGCCTCGTAAAACTATCCTCTGAAGGTTTTTTTCTGGTAACGCGCCCTTCAAGTTTCCACCGTCCGCCATACCCCACCTCCACTGTCTGATTAAAAGTTGAGACGGACATTGAACCTTTCTTGGCCGTCGTGTAAGTTTTGGTTACGCACTCCCTTTTTTGGGGGAGCCGTTGATGGTGGTATAGAATAAAACTTCTATGCAGTCAAGAAGAAAAGGTAGTTTAAACTTCTCAACATGTCCACTTTCTTCCATGCAAAGCTTAAATGTTTGTTTTTTCGGCCAGCTGTTAGAGGTTTAAACTTCTATCGTTGGTTAAAACTTAGTTAATACTTTTTTACCGAGAACTTTTAACTGCCATGGACTCTGGTGACTTCGCTGGGCGCGTAAGAAAAGCCGCAGATTTGATCGGCGGACAGTTGGAACTTTCAAGAAGATCGGGAATATCTTCCAAGAGCATAAACTCATACGCTCTTGGGACGGCAGAGCCATCGAGGCCAAGGCTTGTTGCTATAGCGAAGGCCACAAGCGTCTCTGCTGGTTGGTTAGCTACCGGTGAAGGCCCCATGCGGGCAGGAGAGCGAGAAGAAAGGGAACAACCTCCTCACAAAGAGATCGTGAGCATGCCCGAACCACAGCCGTGCGTGGTCGATGCTGAAGGTCGGGTAGCCATACCTCGGTGGGAAAATCCGGACCCGGAAATGTTCGATTACATCCCCATGGCCGAAGCGCAATTATCGGCCGGTGGCGGCTGTTTTGTGATCTCCGAAGATATAGAAGGGTACTACGCTTTTAGAAAGAGTTGGCTGAGCAGGGTGGCGTCAAGCGCCAAGAATTTGGTGTTGATGCGGGTACAGGGCGGGTCAATGCACCCGACTATCCAGGATGGCGACACCGTGATGATAGACACCGGGCGCCTGTATATAAAAGAAGGGATGTTGTACGCATTGCGCTTCGACTCAACCATCATGATCAAGCGACTAGCTTTCCGTCCAGGAGGGCGTATTCAGGTCATCTCGGACAATCGCCAGGAATACGATCCGTTCGAAGCCGATGTAAAAGACCTGCATCTCATCGGTCAGGTCATCTTCTTCTGCCGAACTTTCGTTTCAGACTGATGATTAAAATTACCCTGGTCCCAATAGAGAAGCAGTTTTGCTGAAAAAGCCGTGTGCCCATTCTTAGCGTTTCACTGACACACAACATTGTTCCCGTAATAATCGACCAACTTTCACGCGAAGCCATTGGAATCGTTAGATTGGATAAATTATGGATGAAAATGAATTTCAGGAATTTGGAGGGCAGTGGACAGCAATAAAAATTGAAATATTGAGAAAATATCTGAGTGCATATACTCAGGCTTTAAAAAAACAACCTAATGAACGCACCCCGTTCAACCTAATCTACATTGATGCCTTTGCTGGTGCCGGTAAATATTGCCCCAAGAAACAAAAACAAGCGGATTGTCAACTATTCGCTGACCAAGAAAGCAATTCTTTAGATGCAGAGGCTGGATCAGCCAGAGCTGCTCTTGAGATTGAAAGACCATTTCATGAGTATTACTTCATAGAAAAAAATCCTAAAAATGTAACACAATTAAATGAACTAAAGAGTGATTACCCGCAGCTTGCAAACAGGATAAATGTAATTCAAGGAGATTCTTCCGTAGAATTAAAAAATATTTTATCGAAAATAAAATGGAATAGCAATCGGGCCGTATTATTTCTCGATCCTTTTGCGCTCAATGTGTCTTGGTCTACAATTGAAGATGTTGCTGAGACAACAGCAATAGATATGTGGTTCCTGTTCTCAGTACACGCTCTTAATAGAATGCTTCCAAGGAATGGAATAATTGATCCAAGCTGGAGCAGTAAAATTGATGACACATTTGGCGATACGTCATGGAAGGAAGAATTCTACAAAGTATCTACTCAAATGAGCTTGCTTAATTTTGTATCAAATACTAAACCTGAAATAAAAAAAGATGCTGACTTTAACAAGATAAATAAGTATATTACAAAAAGATTAAGAAGTGTTTTTGTCGGTGTTGCAAAAGAACCGAGGGTTTTTAGAAATTCACAAAATTCTCCTATTTTTTCTCTGTTTTTCGCCGCATCTAATAAAAACGGAAAGCATACTGCCCTGAAGATTGCAGACAGCATCCTAAAGAAATCGTGAACAAATGGCAGTAATAAATACAAAGATAGAGTGGACAGATACAACCTGGAACCCGATGACAGGGTGTACTCCAATTAGTGACGGTTGCAAAAACTGCTATGCCCTGAAGATGGCAAATCGCCTAAAAGCAATGGGGAACAAGAGATATCAAAACGGCTTCACCGTAACCCTACACCCAGACTTACTCACAGAGCCGATGAAATGGAGCAAGCCACGTATGGTTTTCGTAAATTCCATGGGTGATATGTTCCATGAATCGATTCCGCTTGAATACATACAGCGTGTTTTTTCTGCCATGCGGAAAGCTAATCAGCATACTTTTCAAGTCCTTACAAAACGTTCATCCAGAATGCTTGAACTTTCAAAAAGTTTACCTTGGCCAGAAAATGTATGGATGGGAGTCACTATCGAATCAGGAAAGTATCTATATCGAGCTGAAAACTTAAAGAAAACACCTGCTGCTGTAAAATTTTTATCAATCGAACCGATGATCGGTCCTGTAAACAACATAAACTTGAACGGAATAGATTGGGTGATCACAGGAGGGGAATCCGGCCCAGGGGCGCGTGCGATTAACGAAGAGTGGGTTCTTGCGGTTCGTGATGAATGCGTCTCCTCATCCACGCCGTTCTTCTTTAAACAGTGGGGCGGGCGTAACAAGAAGAAAGCTGGACGAATCCTTCAGGGAAAAACATGGGAACAGTTCCCCAGTTAAGGTTTTAAAACACTTGCGAGTAAAACACGACCAAGCTTCTTTTCTCAAATAAGTTCTGAAAAGAATGCGAGATTGGTTTTGAAGAAAAAATTTTTCAACTTTCTTCCAATCCCATTATTTCAGGCCATCCCACCAAAATTCATTTCATCCCATATTATCCCGGTTAGGTTCTGAATCATTGGTTAAAGGACTAATCCGTGCCACCGCACCAGTGACACGGGTTCTTCATGCTGCTCGATTGAGTGATCGGGTTTATTTGGTTGCTTTGAAGGTTTTCTGCTGTATCGATTCCTGCAGCGAGGCCAAGGCATCATCGCACTGGGCTGCAACTGTTCGTTTCCTGCCCAGGGAAAGTTCCAGGGATTTGATGTTACTGTTGAGGCGAGAGAGTTGCACCACTTGGTTGGTCACAGTAAGGAATTCGGCAAAAGCGGTTTTCGCCTGGATGACCACATCGATGTGCTCATTGTCAAGAAGAGTCTCGAGAGTATCAAGGGATTGCATGACCACCCTCTCTTCCTCCTTTACCCTCTCCTCAATTTGGTCCATCTTGCCGTTGTCAGGCTCGAAGATGTGAGGCCCGTGCAGGTTGAAGATCTTCAGTGCGGCAACCATGGCGCGAGCGGTTAGGGCGGCGATCTGGCTTTCAGAAGACCTCCCTGCTGCGGAGACACCAACTGTGTTAAGAGCTTCCTCGAATCGCTGCATGCTTTGCCCCCCTTGCTCCCGGGAAAGCGCGGCTGCCTTGAGGTTGGTGTTTTCGACCGCAAGCTGCAAGATGACCTGATCGATTTTGCCCATCTCTGTCCAGCAAGTTGCGAAGTCGTCGAGGAGCTTCCTTTCGGTCGGCATGCCATCTACCAATGAGCGTAGGGTTTTAAGGTTCTGATCCACCGCTGCCGCAGCGATTCGAGATTGGCTTGCATACGCCAAAGACTCCTGATCGGTCAGCGCCATAACCGCATTCTTTTCCATTTCAACGGACTTCAGGAGATTGACACGTATTTCGCTGAGTACTCGTTTCTTTATAAGGATATTTTCATAGACGGTGCGGATCGACGCCGAATTGTTGCTGTATTTAGCAAAAAACGCAAACAGGATAAGGGTCAAAGCAAGACCGCAACCCACTATCAGCGCTATCTGTTCCTTATTTTTTTTCCACTGCATGACCGTCACTCCACATATGCAAGTTGAACTGTATCCTCAAAATGTGCCGTTGGCTCACATCGGATCACAGCTCCACATGGTTGCCCAGTTCGATAACACGGTCCGGTGGCAGCTTGAAGAACGAGGTGGCGTTCCAGGCGTTGCGCGACATATAAATGAACAACAGTTTCCGCCACCGAGCCATGGGAGCGGTGCCGGTGGCGGTCATGGTTTCCCGGCCCATGTAGAATGAGGTGGAATAGACGTCCACCGGCAGCCCCTTGGCAGCGAGGAGATCAACAATTTCCGGCATGTCCGGGCTTTCCATGAAACCGTAGGTGACCGTAATTCGGTAAAATCCGAGGCCGAGATCATCGATGCGTACCCGCTCCTCCGGGGAGACGGTTGGTGTTTCTGTAGAGACCACCGACAGCAGCAGGATGCGTTCGTGCAGGGCTTCATTGTGCTTGAAATGGTGGAGCAAGGTGTGGGGAATGCCTTCGGGTGAAATGGACATAAAGACGGCGGTTCCCGCAATCCGCTGTGGTTTGTATCCCGCGAGATCCTTTAGAAAGACCTCGGTCGGGATTTTCATCAGGCTGTAGTGCTTGGCCAGAATGGCCCGGCCGTCACGCCAGGTGATCATAGCAGTCAGAATGCTGATGGCAATGCCGAGGGTGATCCAGCCGCCGTCGGCGACTTTCAGCAGGTTGGCCCCCAGAAAGGAGCAGTCGAGGGCAAGGAACAGAACCAGCAGTACTCCGGACTGCCACAGCGGCCAGTGCCAGCGGAGCCGGGTCACCTGGAAAAAGATAAAGGAGGTGATAGCCATGGTGGCGGTTACCGCGATGCCGTAGGCGGCAGCCAATCGGGTCGATTCCTTGAACGCCAGCACCAGCGACAGGCAGGCGAGCATCAGCATCCAATTGACCGTGGGCATGTAGATTTGGCCTTTGGCGCGCTCGGAGGTGTGAATGATGTGCATGCGCGGAGTGAATCCCAGCTGAATGGCCTGCTGGGTCAACGAATAGACACCGGAAATCATGGCCTGGGAGGCGATGATGGTGGCGGTGGTCGCTAAAGCAACCATGGGATAAAGGAAGGCTTTGGGCACCAGGGCATAAAACGGGTTGACCTCGACCAGATGGGGATGCTGCAATAGAAGCGCCCCTTGGCCGTAGTAATTGAGGATGAGGCCCGGCAGCACCGCCCCGTACCAGGAGAGCCGGATGGGTGCTCGCCCGAAATGGCCCATATCGGCATACAAGGCCTCGCCACCGGTGATACAGAGGACCACCGCGCCCAGAACCAAAAAGCCGTGAAAGCCGTTTTCGATGAAAAACCTGATTGCTTGCCTGGGGTCAAGGGCGGCCAGAATTTGCGGATGGTTGGCAATTGTTTGGATGCCAAGACCACCAAGGATCAGAAACCAAACCACCATGATCGGGCCAAAAAATGAGCCGATGCGTGCCGTGCCAAAGCTCTGAACGCCAAAGAGTACGATCAGCACCAAGCAGGTGAGGGGGACGACATACGGGGCAGCGGCATCGGTGGCCATGTTGAGTCCCTCGATGGCCGAGAGCACCGAAATGGCTGGGGTGATAACGCCATCGCCGTAGAGCAGGGCTGCGCCGAAGGCGGCCAGCAGGGTGAGCGCTTTCCAGTGGTTGCCGTTGAGTCGCGGACTCTGGAGCAGGGAGAGCAGAGAAAAAATACCGCCCTCGCCCCTGTTGTCGGCCTGCATGATAAACACCACATATTTCAGGCCGACCACCAGCATCAGCGACCAGAACACCAGAGAAAGGATACCGAGGATGTTGCCGGGGGTCGGCGCGACTCCATGGGCACCCGAGAAACACTCTTTGATGGTGTAGAGCGGACTGGTACCGATATCGCCATAGATGATCCCCAGAGCGGCCATTGCCAGCAGGGGCAGATCTTTATGTGCATGTGACGGATTTGTGGTCAGTTGCGGCTCTACCGCCACACTTGGTGCCTGCATGGTATATACATTCTTGATGATGTTTGAAGCTTGGAATTGGGTGAAGGCACATCCCGGTTGTACGATGCCAACACCATCCTGGGGTGTGCTTTCCTTTTAGTCCACAGGTCAGGGAACAACCCGAAGAACAGCGGAGCAAACCCTTGATGCCTACCAATGTAACACTGCTGCCATCAAGAAAGGGTCAAAATGGAGGCGGAAGATATCAAGATTTCATCAAGACCATCGGGCAAAGAGAGAGAGCGAATGCGGAAACCAGTTCAAAGCCACCTTTACTATATTCCGTATTCCGGTATCGCATTCGGCAAAAAGAAGGAAGATTGGACAAATTGCGCGCCCTGTATTATAGTTAGCACGCTGTACTTGAGTCATGGGTCGGTTTCCGGCCCATTTTTTTTTTGCACGCCCTGGATCTCAGGGGTCACAGATTGGCAACAAACGGAACGATTGAAACGTGAGCAGTAATTATCGCAAGGAAATAGAAAAAAGAAGAACTTTCGGCATCATCAGCCATCCCGATGCCGGCAAAACAACCCTGACCGAAAAGCTCTTGCTGTTCGGCGGCGCCATCCAGATGGCGGGGGCGGTCAAATCGCGCAAAACCGCGGTCCACGCCACCAGCGACTGGATGGCGATTGAAAAGGAACGCGGCATCTCGGTGACCACCTCGGTGATGAAGTTCAATTACCGCGACTACGAGATCAACCTGCTCGACACCCCTGGCCATCAGGACTTCTCCGAAGACACCTACCGGGTGCTGACCGCCGTGGACTCCGCCCTGATGGTGATCGACAGCGCCAAGGGCGTCGAGACCCAGACCACCAAGTTGATGGAGGTCTGCCGGATGCGCAACACGCCGATCATCACCTTCATCAACAAGCTCGACCGGGAAGGCATGGAGCCGCTGGACATCCTGGCCGACATCGAGGAAAAACTGCAGATCGAATGCGTGCCGCTCTCCTGGCCGATCGGCATGGGCAAGGGTTTCAAGGGCGTCTACGATCTGCACCGCCAGCAAATCACCCTCTTTACCCCCAGCCAGGATACCCGGCCCGAGGACAGCATCGTGGTCAAGGATCTGGCCGACCCCATGCTGGACACCCTGCTGGGAAAATTCGCCGCCGAAAAACTGCGCGAGGACATCGATCTCCTCCATGGCGCGGCCAACCCCTTCGACTACGAACAGTATCTCAGCGCAGGCCAGACCCCGGTCTTTTTCGGCAGCGCCATCAATAATTTCGGAGTGCGTGAATTGCTCGATGCCTTTGTCGAACTCTCGCCCGCCCCCGGCCCTCGGGCCACCGTGACCCGGATGGTGGCTCCCGAAGAAGAGGCCTTCAGCGGGTTCACCTTCAAGATCCAGGCGAACATGGACCCAGCCCACCGCGACCGCATCGCCTTTTTCCGCATCTGCTCGGGCAAATTCACCCGGGGGATGAAGGTCATGCATCACCGCTTGGGCAAGGAGGTCAACCTGAGTAACGCCACGGTGTTCATGGCCCAGGAGCGCTCGCATGTCGACGAAGCTTATCCGGGCGACATCATCGGCATCCACAACCACGGCACGATCAAGATCGGCGACACCTTCTCCGACAAGGAAGAGCTAAAGTTCACCGGCATCCCCAACTTCGCCCCCGAGCATTTCCGGCGGGTGGTGCTGCGCAACCCGCTCAAGATGAAGCAATTGCAAAAAGGGCTGTTACAGATGGCCGAGGAGGGCGCGGTGCAGGTGTTCCGGCCGATCGTCGGCAACGACTACATTCTCGGTGCGGTCGGCGTGCTCCAGTTCGAGGTGACCATGACCCGGCTCAAGGATGAGTACGGGGTCGACGCCACCTACGAGCCACTCAGCTACACCCTGGCCCGCTGGGTCACCAGCGACAACAAGCAGCAAATGCGCGAGTTCGAAAAAAAGCACCAGTTCAATCTGGCCCTGGACGCCGAAGGCCACCTCTCGTACCTGGCCGAAGGAAGTTGGCGGCTGGCCCACACCCAGGAACTCTTTCCCGATGTGGTGTTCCACAAAACCAGGGAATCGGTGTGATTGATGCCGTCCTGCGCGCATTTTCCGCGCTTCAGCGCCACTCGCCGCTGTCATTTCGACCGGAGGGAGCAATCTCTTTGAATAAGGAAAAGCAGGAGCACCCCCTGCTACCGAGATGACAACCAATAAAAAAGGCCCGCCCCAAACCAAGACCTCAGGTGCATGTGAAGCAGCCTGGTGTTTGAACACGGACGGCCTGACGCCGTTGTCATGCTCCTGATCCATCCACCCGTGGCCAAAGCCGGTGAACCGCCCGCCGGTATTGCTCAACTGGCAGGCAGCCTGCGCCACCATGGCATCCCCTGCACCCTCCTCGACGCCAATTTGGAGGGCATGCTGTTTCTTGTCGAACAAGCACGCGGCCCTGAAGACACCTGGTCCACCCGCGCGCTGCGCCATCGGGACGACAACCTCGCCGCCCTGCGGGCATCTGCCGTGTATCACAACACCGACCAGTACCAACGGGCGGTCCGCGACCTGAATCGGGTGCTGGAAATGGGCGCCCGCACCCACCCCGAGCTGGTGGTCAGCCTGGCCAACTACCAGGACAACAGCGCCAACCCGTTGGATAGCCGCGATCTGCTCCACGCTGCCGAAGAGTATCAGAACAATCTCTTTTTCCCCTGGTTCCGCCAGCGGCTGCCCGCCCTGCTGGAAGCAGTCAACCCCCAACACATCGGCATCTCGCTCTCCTACCTCAGCCAGGCGCTGTGCACCTTTGCCCTGCTCGGTTTTCTCAAAACCCGCTTTCCTCAGGTACGTCTGATTCTGGGCGGCGGGCTCATCACTTCCTGGATGAGCAGCCCGGACTGGCACGATCCCTTTGCGGGCCTGGTGGACCACTGCATCAAAGGACCTGGAGAAGCTCCCCTGCTCAAATTGCTGGGGGTCGACAACCCAGCAGAGGATCTGCCGCCGGACTACGCAGAACTGCCGGACAGCGGCTACCTTTCGCCCGGCCCGATCCTGCCCTATGCTGCCTCGCGCGGCTGCTATTGGAACAAATGTGCCTTCTGTCCGGAAACAGCCGAGCAAAGCCGCTACCGGCCGATTGTACCCGCCACGGTTCTGACCCATCTGCACGGGCTCCGGGCACGAATCCGGCCGGTGTTGCTCCACCTCCTAGACAATGCTCTCAGCCCGGCCCTGATGCAGGCCCTGAGCGACGATCCGCCCGGCATGCCCTGGTACGGCTTTGTCCGGGTTCACGAACGCTTGGCGGATGTGGACTTCTGCCGCCGGCTGCGGTCTTCGGGTTGCGTCCTGCTCAAGCTCGGCCTGGAGTCGGGCAGCCAGAGCGTGCTCGACGCCATGGCCAAGGGCATCCACCTTGACCTGGTGGAGCGGGTACTGGCCGCGCTGCGCCAAGCCGGCATCGCCACCTATGTCTACCTGCTCTTTGGCACGCCCTCGGAGTCCGTGATTGAAGCCCGGCAAACCCTCGATTTCACCCTCCGTCATCATCAGGCAATCACCTTTCTCAATCTGGCGATCTTCAACATGCCCCGGATGAGCGAAGAGGCGGAACTGTTGCCGGGCGGCGAATTCTCCGAGGGTGACCTGTCGCTCTATCGCGATTTTATCCATCCCCGAGGCTGGGATCGACGGTCAATCAGAACTTTCCTTGACCGCGAATTCAAGCGCCACCCCACGATTGGTGCCATTATTCGCCGCGATCCGCCTCTGTTCACCTCCAACCACGCTGCCTTTTTCAGCGGCCTTTTTCCGTGGCCGGAGCTGCACCGAGGGTAAAAAGTGCTTGCCCCGCCACACTTTGGGGCGGAAAAAAATCCTCTTTAATGCTAGGTTCAGCAGTCAGTGCGTAGCCCCAATATCCGACTCCATGCCGTTTTGGAACGGCTGTGTTCTCTCGAAAGAAAGGAAAACATCATGGCTTCTCTTGTGACCCAACTCCACCGTCAGCTCAAGGCCGACTTTGCCTATTGCTTCAATATCGAATCCAGCCGGGCGCTGGAACCGCAAGAGATGGAGCGGTTGCGCCTGATCCTGGCCGATGGTTTCCTCCTCGACACCGTCACCTTCGAACCGACGCTCATTGGCGAGCGAATGATCGAGGTCGGCCCCCGGCTCAATTTCGCCACCGCCTGGTCCTCCAACCTGGTGTCCATCTGTCGGGCCGTGGGCCTGGACTGCGTCAGTCGGGTGGAACGTTCCCGCCGCTATTTGGTGCCCGAGGGAGAAGCAATCGAGGCCTTCATTGCCAAACGCCACGACCGGATGACCGAGTGCCTCTACCCCGCCCCGCTGACCTCCTTTGAGACTGGCATTGTCCCGGAGCCGGTGTACGAGGTCGACCTCATGACCAAGGGCCCGGACGGCCTGCTCGACATCCCAGGCATCTCCATGGACCAGTGGGACCGCGAACTGTACCACCGCTACTTTGTCGAGCGCTGCCACCGCAATCCGACCATCGTCGAGATCATGGATCTCAACAACGCCAATTCTGAGCACTCCCGCCACGGCTTTTTCCGAGGCCAGCAGGTGATCGACGGCCAGAAATACGACCGGACCCTGTTTCAGGTGGTCACCGATACGCTGGCGGCCAATCCCAAGGGCAGCAAGGTGGCCTTCAAGGATAACTCCAGCGTCATTGAAGGCCATACCATCCGGACCCTGCATCCCGCCCAGCCCGGCGCGCCCTCGGCCATGCGCGAAGCCACGGTCTGCTATCACCCGCTCCTGACCGCCGAGACCCACAACTTCCCCACCGGCGTCGCCCCTTTTCCCGGCGCGGAGACCGGCACCGGCGGCCGCATCCGCGACGTCCAGGGCACCGGCCGGGGCGGTTTCGTCATGGCCGGTACCGCCGGCTACTGTGTGGCCAACCTCCACATCCCCGACTACCCGCTGGAATGGGAAAACCGTTACGCCTGCCCGGACAGCCTGGCCCCGGCCCTGGAAATCGAGATCGAGGCCAGCAACGGCGCCTCGGATTACGGCAACAAATTCGGCGAGCCGCTGATCCAGGGGTTCACCCGCTCCTTTGACCTGCGCCTGGAAAGCGGCGAGCGCTGGGGCTTTCTCAAACCGATCATGTTCACCGCCGGTATCGGCCAGATTGACGACCGCCACACCGAAAAGAAGCAGGCCGTTAAGGGCATGTTGATTGTCCAGGTCGGCGGCCCGGCCTACCGGGTCGGTTTCGGCGGCGGCGCGGCCTCGTCGATGATGCAGGGCGAAAACGAAGCCAAGCTCGATTTCAACGCGGTTCAACGTGGTGACGCCGAGATGGAGCAGAAGATGAACCGGGTGATCCGCGCCTGCAACGAGATGGGTGACCTGAGCCTGATCGATGTCATCCACGACCAGGGTGCCGGTGGTCCGGCCAACGTGCTCAAGGAACTGGTCGAGCATGCGGGCGGGCGGGTCGAGATCCGCAACATCCGGGTCGGCGATCCGACCATGTCAGTGCTGGAAATCTACGTCGCCGAATACCAGGAGCGGGTCGGTCTGCTGATCAGCCCGGAAAACATTGAGCGCTTTCAGGCCATCTGCGACCGGGAGAAAGTGGCCTGCGAGGTTCTGGGCGAGGTTACCGGCGACCTGCGCTTCATTGTCCACGACAGCCAGGACAACTCTACCCCGGTTAACATCGACATTCCCGAGCTGCTCGGTAATATTCCGCAAAAAACCTTTCCCGACACCCGATTGGCCCCACCCCTGTCCCCCTTTGTCCCGCCTGCAGGCCTTGGGATGCGCGAGGCCCTGCATCGGGTGCTGCGGTTAGTCTCGGTGGGTTCCAAACGCTTCCTCACCAACAAGGTCGACCGGGCGGTCACCGGCCTGATCGCCCAACAGCAGTGCTGCGGCCCTCTGCAACTGACCGTTGGCGATGTCGCCGTCGTGGCTCAGAGCCATTTCGGCTTTACTGGCATTGCCTCGGCTATCGGCGAGCAGCCGATCAAGATGCTGGTCAACCCGGCGGCCGGGGCGCGGATGGCGGTGGGTGAGTCCCTGACCAACCTGGTCTGGGCCAAAATCGACGATCTTGAACAGGTCAAATGTTCGGCCAACTGGATGTGGGCGCCAAAACTGGCGGGCGAAGGCGCGGCCCTGCGTGATGCGGCCGAGGCCATGGCCGAGGCGATGATCGCCGTGGGTATGGCGGTGGATGGCGGCAAGGACAGCCTGTCCATGGCCACCAAGGTGCAGGATGAGGTGGTGAAATCTCCGCGACAGCTGGTTATTTCAGCCTATGCGGCCATGAGCGACATCCGCAAGAAAGTCACCCCGGACATCAAGGAACCGGGCTCGGTCCTGCTGTTTATTGACCTTGCAGCCGGCAAGATCCGATTGGGCGGTAGCGCCTTGGCCCAGACCTTGGGCCAGATCGGCAGCGAGGTTCCGGACATGGATAATCCGACCCTGGTCAAACGGGCCTTCCTTGCGATCCAGGAACTCATCGACAACAACCTGATCCTGTCCGGGCACGACCGCAGCGACGGCGGCCTGATCACCACAGTGCTGGAGATGGCCTTTAGCGGTAACTGCGGCCTCAACCTGGCCCTGAACGGATCAGGACCCCTGTTGGAGACCTTCTTCAGTGAAGAACTCGGGCTAGTAGTGGAATGCCGCTGGAATCATCTGGCCGAGGTAAAAAAACGACTTGAGCAGAACGACCTGCCCTGCACGGTGCTGGGCGCCACCACGATCAAAAAGGCCGTCACCATCCAATACAACGGCGAGCTGGTGCTGGACGATTCGATGGTGCTGCTGCGCCAGTGGTGGGAGGAAACCAGCTATCAACTGGAGCGACTGCAGGTCAATCCCGAGTGTGCCGATGCGGAAAAGTTCAATAGCATGGACCGTACCGGCCCACAATATGCACTCAGTTTCACCCCCCAGGCCACAGCCGCGGATATTATCCAGAAGAAAGACAAGCCCAAGGTGGCTATTCTCCGCGACGAGGGCTCTAACTCAGACCGGGAGATGAGTTCCGCCTTTTACAGTGCCGGATTCGAGCCCTGGGATGTGACCATGACCGACCTGCTGAGCGGCCGGATCGACCTGGGCGGTTTTCGGGGGCTGGCGGCGGTCGGCGGCTTCTCCTATGCCGACGTGCCGGAGAGTGCCAAGGGTTGGGCAGCAACCATCCGTTTCAACGAACGGCTCCAGGCCCAGTTCCAGGATTTTTACAACCGGCCGGACACCTTCACTCTTGGCATCTGCAACGGCTGCCAGCTGTTTGGTCTGCTCGGTTGGGTGCCCTGGTCCGGGATTGAGGCAGAGCGCCAGCCGCGTTTCATCCATAACCTCAGCGGCCGCTTTGAATCCCGCTGGGCAACGGTCAAAATCCTGCCGAGCAAGGCGATCATGCTCCAGGGCATGGAGGATCTGGTCTTCGGCATCCATGTCGATCATGGCGAAGGCTTTCTCCACTTCCCCGACGAGGCTATCTGCGAGCGGGTCTGGGCTGAGCAGATGGCGGCCATCGTCTATGTCGACGACGAGGGGTTGCCTACCGAGGCTTACCCCTTCAACCCCAATGGCTCGCCCGGCGGACTCACCGGACTCTGCTCGCCCGATGGCCGCCACCTGGCGATGATGCCGCATCCGGAGCGAACCTTCCTCCCCTGGCAGGCGCACTGGCTACCGAAAGAGATGAACAACCTGCCGGTCAGCCCCTGGCTGCGGATGTTCCAGAATGCATATGCATGGTGCCAGCGATGACGGGTCAATCCGGTTTGCTATCAGGATGACCCCGTTTGGAGCGTCATTTCAAACAACGGGAGAAATCTCCGGATTCTACACCTGCGTTCGGAATGACCATCCCGCAAGGTCAACGGCATGGTGGTCACCTGCGAATACTCTTCCCCAACATGTTCAATGTTCAATGGGTGACTCCTTCCCTGCGAAGAACCCTGGCCAGGGTAAGCCACAAGATGTAGAGATCAAACCGGAATGAGCGTCGCTGCAGATACTCCACGTCCAGCTTGACCTTCTCCGGGATGGGCAACTCATCCCGGCCATTCACCTGCGCCCAACCCGTTACGCCCGGCATGAGTTCGTGGACACCGTATTCAGTCCGCAAAGCGATCAAATCATCCTGGTTGAACAAAGCCGGACGAGGACCGACAAAACTCATGTCGCCGATGAGCACACTCCAGAGCTGCGGCAACTCATCCAGACTGGAAGTACGAAGGAAGGAGCCGATCGGTGTCAGGTAACGATCCGGCTCATGCAGCAAATGGGTGGCAACAGCTGGGGTACCCACCCGCATGCTGCGAAACTTGGGCATATGGAAAATCCTATTGCCCCGGCCCACCCGATCCGACCAGTACAGGATCGGGCCAGGGGATGTCAGACGCACCAGAAGGGCCACGACCAGCAGAGGCACAGCCAGAAGAACAAGGGCTGCCCCAACCAGCGCCAAATCAAAACAGCGTTTCATTGGCCAAACATTTCCCGCAGACCTTCTTCCAGCGAAACCTTCGCTCGCCAACCCAACTCCCGCTCGATTCGGGCCGGGGAATACCAGGCAGAGCCCAACAGCCGGTCTACAGCCTCGCTGTCAAGCGGCATCCTTCGTTTTAAAATTGTCTCCAGGCCATCACCGCAATGGCCAGCAAGGCGCAAGACCGATTCGGGAACTGCCCATCGACACGGCGGCAACCCCAAAGCCTTGCGCATCGCGTCAAACAACTCCCGCCCGGATGGGGCTTGTTGACTGGCAACAATGTAGGTGCGACCGCTGGCTCGATCATCCTCGGCAACCAAACGCATAGCGGCCACAACATCATCCACATGCACCAGCGAGCGGTGATTGCCCGTTTCCGGCAGGGGTGGAAACCAACCTTTGCACACCAGTCGCCCCATGCGCTCCAAATTACCCCGCCCTCCCGAACCGTGCACCATGGCTAGCCGCAAATTCACCACATGCATGCCATACCGTGCCCCGGCTTCCAACACTGTCTCCTCCGCCGCCCGCTTAGACTGCCCGTATGCTGTTGTAGGCCGCCCCGAATACTCCTCATCAGCACAGTCTACTCCCGGTTCAGCCATGGCTTTGACACTGGACAGAAAGACAAAACGTTTCACCCCGGCCTGACCGGCCGCCTCGACAAGGTTGCGGGTGCCTTGGAAATTAACTTGCCAGTGCTGCTGGGCGTCTTCTTCTGACAATGCACTAAAAGCATGCGCGTAACCGGCACAATGAAAAATACACCGAATATTGGCACAAGCAGCTAACAATTTTGATTTATTCAGTAAATCAGCAATAATAACATTTTTATCGTAATGAGAACGCCTCAGCATTCGGTAGGAAACATGGTGCGAATCCAAAAAATGTACCAATCTGCTTCCGATAAATCCTGTGGAACCAGCTATTAAATTCATGACAATCAACCTGCCTTCAGCGCTAAAGGCGTCATACTGACTTTACTGCATCACGAGAAAGCATGTGTCGATATATCGCTAACGTTTGTTCCACCACCAATTCTCGAGAGAATTCATGAATAGCTCTCGCTCGTCCCTTACATCCCATCTCTTGCCTCGCCTCTGGGGAAAGAATTAACTCTTTAAGAGCCTTAGCAAGGGCTGTTGTGTCTCTTGCTGGCACTAAAAGACCATTATGGCGATGAGTGACCACTTCTCGGCAACCGGGAACATCAGTTGTAACTACAGGCCGACAAGAAGCGAGAGCTTCTATGAGCGATTTTGGAAGTCCCTCGCGATACGAAGGAAGACACACTATGTGGCTGTTGGCTAGAATCTCTGGTATGTCACTTCGAGCACCGTTCCACTCAACAAAACCCTCATCAACCCAGCCATGGAGGGTTTTGATTGGGATTGCTCCTGGATTTCCAATATCTGGATCACCTACCAGAACAAACCGCGCATTCAGCTTTTGCGACTTAAGAATACGAGCCGCTTCAACGAACTCTTTGATGCCTTTGTCCCACAACATCCTCGCCACTAGAGTTACAACAGGTGTTCCATTCGGTTCAGCTGTGCAGTTAAAAAGTTCAAGATCGACCCCTGCACCCTTAATCAAGGCAATATCGTCGTATTGAGCCAACCCCTCATTGGCAAAAAAATCCCGGTCATCCGAATTTTCCAAAATGATGCAACTGTTTGGTGGATTTAGTAATTTTTTAAGAAAAAATTGTACGAAAGGACGCAAGCATTGAGCCAACTTTTTTTGCGATGTGAAGACGAATCCCATTCCTACTGGAGCATTGATGACTCTCGTAAGCCCTGCCCACTTGGCAGCCAGCGTGCCATAAAGAATTGGCTTGAGGGCGATATGATGTACCAAATCTGGATTCAATTTTCGGTAAACTTGGTAAATTTGCCGTATCGTCTTTGCTTCTTTACAAGGGTTTAATCCCCTGCGATTGAATTGCACCGGGGCAAGAAAAATACCATTTTCTTTTATTATTTCAGCATGTTTTGAAACTCGCGTAACAACCGTAACCTCATAACCTGCTTCTCGCGCTGCCTTGGCTCTGTCCAGAAAATGTGAACAGAAAAACCAGTCTTCAGCGATCAAATAAACAATTTTTAGTTGAGCCATCAGATTACGAAGCCGCTAAGCAGGTGTGGAGCGTGGCCTTTACGTTTGGTGGCACCTTCTCAGCCATCCGCATAAAATATAATCTACCACAACCAGGCAAGGCAGAGCCAACATCCACCCCAGCCTTCGCAAGGCAAAAAATCAATGCCAACAGGGCACGCAGCCACTCCTTTCGCCCCGAAAATATACGAACTTGGGCAGACAACAGGCTTCGACGAGCCACTAGAGTCTTATGAAGATTAAAGGGTCCTTGCCTGTATCCAAGAAGAACGTCATCCAGGCATGCAAATCGGCTCGATGGACAGGATCGCAGGAGAAGTTCCTGGTCCTCAGCACGCATTGCCTCCGGCAGACGATACCTGTGACGGCGGAACCACTCAACTCGCCCCATCCAGGTAGGATGGGGCAGAGGAATATTTCGCCAAGGCTTAGCGCAGAGAGTGGAATGACTGGCAGCAAATGGTAGCAGACCAACAACTTCGTCCTTCTCCCGGAAGACGACTGCCCGACAGCCGACAAGATCAATCTCGGGATTCTTTTCCAGGAAAGCAACTTGCCGCCCGAACCGTTCCGGAAAAGAGACATCGTCTGCATCCATCCGTGCGATATATTGGCCCCGAGCCATATCTATGGCTTGGTTTAGGCGGGTGGCTAGCCCCCGTCGTTGTCCATCACTGACTAAACGTATCCGTTGATCTTTAAATGACGACACAATATTGGGAGTTTCATCCGTCGAGCCGTCATCCAAAATGAGCAATTCAAAGTTTGAAAAATCCTGGGCTAAAATGGAATGAATTGCCTGCTGGATTGTCTGGCTTGTGTTCCATGCAGGCAGAACGGCTGTAACAACATATTGTTGCATTATTTTTCATTTTCAATAAATTTAATCAAAATCAATACAACTACAAGAAATCGGACAGCGAGAAACGATGATATCACATCATACTCATTAGAATTCTAATTCAAAAACAGGGCTCCTTCAGATACGGTACTCTGTGGTGAGTCGCTAGCGCAGCGATAAAATCCTGCGCTAGGCGAATTGTATCTTTACTATAATTTCAATGCTGAATGATCAATTTCCAAACTGTTCCATCAAGTTACGTAAAGAATCAGCGACCTCATCGAAGATTAATTTATTCCTGGGATGCATGAACAGCCATTACTAGCAATATTGCGTAACCACGCAGGGCGTCAATGTATCCATAATGAGAATTTTTCATCAGTCTATTACCTTGGGGGTACAAGTCTCTGAACCTTGATATTTTTACAACACATAGAAGATTCGTTCTTGCTGCTCTTAACGAAAACCTGACCAAGTAGCTAATCGAATCACGCTCACTCAGATACCCCTAATAAACGGACTATACTCTCCCACATCTCGGCAAGACCTTCCTCGAAGGGAATTTTCGGCTGCCAGCCCGAGCACAGCATCAGTTTGCCAAAACTGAGGACATTAGCGGGAACATCGACGCCCCTGGCAGGCTCTGAACGAACCCGGATGGAATATCCGTCTCGGCTGGCCAAGGGTTCCATTGCATCCAGCACGTCCCGATTCGAACGCCCTATGCCTGAACCTATATTATAAATCTGCCCGGAATCTCCCTTGTCCAGTGCACACAAAATCCCAGTTGCAATATCCCGCACGTGAACATAGTCTCTAATCGTACCTTTTTCCCCAAAAACAACAACTTCTTCACCATGAACGATCCGGCCCATAGCGGTCGCAATGAAGCCCTGCCCCGTAAAAGGACGCTGCCCGAGGCCATAGGCATTCGCCGGCCGCACGATAGTAACCGGCACACCGTTGAGGCGATGAAACATCATGGCGTATTTCTCAATTGTCAGCTTGGTGATACCGTATGGGGAAATAGGGCAGGTGGCGTCCTCTTCTATGATAGGCAGCCGGTCTACGTGGCCATACACCGTTCCGCCGGAGGATACGACAATAAGACGGCGCAATCTGCCATGGTCTCTTGCCTCCTCTAACAGATTCACGCTTGCTGGCAGATTAGCTTGCAGGTCGAACAAAGGGGTGGTGAAACTGGCTTGGGCGACAGATGCATAAGCCAAATCAATCACCTCATCACAATCGGCAATAGCCTGCCGCAAGAGGGTACGATCTCTATAGTCACAGGCAAGGTAGACCGCCGCCGGGGCAAGTAATTCCGGGCGTAAAGGGGTGAGGCCAAGAACGAGAACATCCCGGCCGGAACGCAATAACTCCTTCACAAGATGGCAGCCAATGAAGCCACCGCCACCGATTACACAGGTTTGCATGTTTCAGGTATCCTTTCCATGCAGGCTGTCCCATTGAGAATTTCTTCGTAGCGTTTGGATAGGGTGTCCCATGTGAATTTTTGTTCCCATGACGAACGTCCAGCCTGTCCCAGCTGCCGTAACTTTTGGGGATCATTCATCGCTTCGGCTATTGCTTTGGCGAGTTCTTTCGGGATCACCCGGGTATATCCCCGCTCATCCTTGGGGGCAGAACAAATAATGCCAGCTCTAGTCCAATCAGCGATTTCTTCCGCATTACCTACTGGTACGGAAAGGAATGGCGTACCAGCGGCAGCAGCTTCGAACAAAACCAAAGGTGAATATTCAATATTCGAAGCGAATACGAACAGATTTGCCGCCATGTAGGCTTGAACCAGCTCATGCCTAGGGAAATCAGTTACTAAGAGTTGTTTGTGGGGTGCTTGATTCGTTGCTTCTCGTATCCAAAATTCCAGAGGATTAGCAAGCGCCCGAAGGCTGTAAGGCAACCATGTGGGCATCTCAACGCCTCTCAATCTAGGGGCAAGCAGATTTAAGAATCGCTCCCGGACACCAAGTATGCCCTCCCTGCGAAAAACCCCAATGGATCGATAAACAAGCCCTAGTATACGGTTGATCCGAAATAATTTTGGCGCGGTGATGATCGCCAACCGATTTCGTATTCCCGCTAGCCCTTCCCGCCGATATACCCCTACCGATCGATAAACAAGTCCCGATATTCTTTCTATCCGTCTAATGATTTTTGACTTATTCTCAGTCTCATTCAGGAAGGAAAAATCCGAACTCTCTTGTTCTTCAGATTTGGGAGCTAAAGTGACCAAGGGATTCGGTGGCTCATTACCGTTGAGAATAAGCGTCACATGACGATTGGGTGTTTTGAGCCGGGCAAAGGCCTCAGCCAATTCGCGATGCCCTTTGACCCCGGTTATACTCCCCACTGTGAGGAGAACAAAACTGGATTCGGGAATGTTATGCCTTTGGCGAAAACCTGGATCCGGTTGTGCCGAAAATTCGATTTCACTCGCTCCATTGGCAAGGATGGTCAGATTCGTCAGCCCAAGGGAGCGTGCAAAATCCGTGTCCCGATAGCGTTCCGCATAGAAAATGAGATGGTCGAACTTGCGCAGGATGTCCGGCAGGTCTTTGAAGTATTGTTTATAAATGGGCTCAAAGAGCCCGGAGAAACCACAGGGGATGAAAACCTTGCGTGCAGAGATTGCATCGAGCACGGGCCAAAGGGCATCAAAAGTCCATTGCTGCGCAGCCTTGATCATCAAGGCATCACAAGAAAAATTTTTGACAAACTCCTGATACTGCGCGATTTCACCTTGCATGCCGCGCACCAGGTTCCCAGTGACGCCGAACTCCACGATTCTGACACCGTTGTGCTCGGAAAAATTTCTGTCCGCGAGCCTTGTGGTCGCAATGGTGACTTCGTGGCCTCTGCGGACCAACCTTTCGGCTATCTGCCGCATGACCTCCTGAACACCACCGATGCTTGGATAATAAAATTCACAGCAAAAAAGCAATCGCATAAACTCCCTCATCTCAACTGGAAATTAGTCCCAATCGTCTCCCGACTGTTCGCACATATCGCAAGAGAGGTTTTGCCCAATGGGTGTTGGTGCGATGCAGAGTCCACTGATAGCGCAGAATTCGTGCCCTTTCCGTTGCCATGGCTCTGACCGGCAGACAATCTTGCGCGAGTCTTTCACCGGCCACAAGAACAGCCTGCACCATTTGTTCAATGTCTGGTCGTGGTGACAGGCGATGAAACGCTGAATGGGTTATCGCAGCCACATCCACACAAATAGAATCCGGCCCAGCCAAGCCGTTGGCAAAGGCTAAATTTTCTGCGCTGATCGTAACCAAGCGGTCGAGAAAAGGGTTGGGTCCGCTGCGAGACATGCTCTGAGGTACTTCGCGATAGACCAGCAGTCTTTCCCCAAGATTACCAACCATGAACTGCCGTGCCATGCGGGACCATAGTTCATAATCCTCGGGTGGCTGGCGCTGTGGATCAATCGTGTAACCGCCAAGGGTAAGTACGGCCTCTTTGCGCAACATGACCGAGCTGTGCACGAAGGGATTATTGAAAAGCAACTCAAAGCTGAGCTGGCCATGCTCGATGGGATGATCGTGGGCACGATCCGTCGGCTGATCGCCCACCCATATCTCCGCCCTGGTCCCAAGCAGGCCACATTCAAGATGAGCATCCATGTAGGCGACTTGCTTTTCCAGTCGTTCTGGATGGCTGAGATCGTCCTGATCCTGTCGTGCAATGTACCGTCCGCGGGCCATGGAGATGCCACGGTTCAGAGTCGCCGCAAGCCCCATGTTACTTTGGTGGACCACTTTGACCCGCTGGTCACGGATAGTGTCCAGCATTGAGGCCGAATCGTCGCTGGAGCCATCATTAATGATGAGTAATTCGAAGTGAGGATAGGTCTGACGGAATACGGAGTCGATTGCCTTGCGCAAGTCGGCCGCCCCGTTGTAGACCGGCATCAGGACGGTCACCAAAGTTTCGGTCATAGTCTCGCCCAAGAATAGGGGATGAGATCGCGGGTATCCTGTGTCCCCTGATTGAACCACCGCTGTGGCGCGACAACCAGTTTTTGATTTGAAGGATTCAACCATGCCCCCCACCAACTGAAGGAACTGTTGGCAATGATGTGGTGCCGACAGGATTTCATCAGGGCCATGTCCCATATTCCCTTGTCCGGACTATTTACACTGACCAGTGTCATGGGATAATCGATTATCAGATTCTCCTTTACCCAATCCGTATCGTCGGAAAACGCGAAGAAATGAGGAGAACGGACCCTCTCGGCAATGTATTTGACGGCTCCGCGATAATAGTCGAGGGAGCACACGCCGTGATATTGGGCGGTGTGGGCATTGGTCACATAATCACCCCGACGCACATGCAGCGATACGGAATTGACGGCCGTCATCTGCTGCAGAATAGCCTGGTTTTCATCATTCAAAACCTCAGAGGGCGTGAAGTCTTCACGCAGGGTATCTACGATGTGAGCAAAATATTTTTCACTTTGCCAATAGCCCTCAAGGTAAGCCGGTGGCTTAAGTTCAAGAACTTCAAGATCGAAGGTAAAAGCACGCTCCATGAAAATTCCAGGTTGAGGCCAGCGGATGGCTTTTTTAATACGATCAATGAGAGGGTGGGGGGGCTTGGTCTCACGAAAACGTGCGATTTCCTCGATCGAGGCAATATCCGCTCTGATGCGAAGATCATCCAATTCATACCGTCGCAACGGGTAATCGGCAAACCCAGAAATGTCGAGTTTTAAGGAACAGTTGTTCTTGTCTGCCAATACACGACCAAGAGCATATTGGAACATCTGGTTGCCTAAGCCGCCAATCAGTTTGACGAAAATCACCGGGACAAACCTCTCACTGTTCGCAAAGCCTCCAGTCCACACTGGAAGGCATCTGCCACCCACTCCTTCCGTTCCGTCCAGCAGGATTTTTCTGGTAGGTTTTCCTGCACCGCATGTTTCATACGAATGAGTCTCTTGTGACGAAATTTCATCAAAAACGCTGTCAGAAATGCGAAGCGGCTACCGACAGCAGCCTCAATTGTTGTTTTTTCATACTCCTGGTAATGCTCTAAAGGACAGGATTGATGCAACACATTTTGATCGATATGTACAGGCAGAGGCACTTCCCCAGAATCTCCCTCACGCACCCAGCGTTTTCGAAACAAAACCTCTGGGAAAATCGCCACTCCCCCTTGAATCAGGGCCGCCAAAACAAAACCCATATCTCCCCCCCATGACGTTGGAAGCCCAACACGTGAAAGAGTGCGCCGAAGTACAGGGGTTCGATACACACTGTAAATAAGATTGGCCTTACCGAAAACTTCAGGGGACAATAGAAAGCGAGCTATCGATCGCCAGTTGGTAACCCCTGAAAATGAGGCCATGTGAGGATATTCTCGAATGTTACGCCCCAGACTATCGATATTGCACAGGCCAGTAAATGCCATACTGTATTTTGGATTAGTTTCCAGAGCACCTATACATGATTGAAGAAACCCTGGAGCCATCACATCGTCGCAGGCAAACCACATGAAATAGGGTGTGCAGATATTGCTGGCCACTGTAAGAAAATTTTCGACCGCACCAAGATTTTTTTCTTGACGCATGTACCTGATGCGAGAATCTCGCTGCATATAATCGTCAACAATTTTCGCTGTGCTATCGATCGAAAAATTATCTGAAACTATTACGATGAATTCTCGAAAACTCTGGGTAATAATTGAATCTAGAGCCTCCCTCAAAAATAGTTCGCCATTATAAACTGGTAAACCAATTGTAAGCAACGCTTTGCTCCTGCTCATTTTATCGTGCATCTACGATCACGAGGAGGCTTGTAACCAAGAAGCATATGCATAAAATGCAGATGAAGATTTCTCCAAGCTCTTAATTTAAGTCGAATTTTCAATATCTGTCGAATTTGAAGTAAATCAATACCACGTTTTATTTCCTGCCACGCAAAAAAATGATAAAAATAGGTGGACGATGCTTGGCGATACCCGCTGATACGGGAAGATATAGGTATTGGGCCGCCATCCTCCTCCCAGCGTGACTGAAGATAAGTTGCCTTTGACGCAGTTTTTCGAAGACCAATATGTGGCAACACGACAAATCCGCCACGAAGAGCAGTGTAAAGTATAGCGGGAATTTCATTTCCCGCTCCACGTGCAACGTCCAGCCAAACACATTTCCCATCCAACAGAAGTGCATCCCGTCGGAATATTGAATAGATCAAATTGTCAAAATTGTTATCTATTGCATGAAATAAAGCTCTATCTGTACGCCGGGGAACGTATTCATAAAATGCACCACCTTGCGGAAAGAAGGGCATATGCTGGCCTTCACAAATGTACTGTACTTCTGCAGTTGCCGCCGCTGCGGGGTATTTCTGAAGCAGCGCAATACAGCGTTCGACAAACCAAGGCTCACGTATATCATCATCGGCTGCCCACATAAAAAATTCGCCGCGTGAAATATTTAATACATAAGCAAAATTTGCAAGAGATCCCTTATTTTCCTTTTGTCGAACACAGAGTATGCGTTCATCCTTGTGTGAAAACTCCTCCAATACACTGTTGACTTCTGGATCGGTAGACGCATTGTCGGAAACAATGATTTCAAGATTGCGATACGTCTGACGGCTGATAGCCTCCAATGCTGACCTCAATTGACTAGGTCGGTTATATGTTGGAATGCCGACGCTAACCAATGGCTCTTGCACAATAATTGATTTATTCCTATGCTGCATCGAGAATTGATATGCGCATAATTTCACCCCTTCAGGGGGTTATAATAACAGATGAAGCCATATACAGTATTAAGATATATGAGCAACTCTTCTGAATTGTTTAGAAAAAATATTACAGATAGGCAAAAAACCTTTTCCATCATGGTCAAAGTCTTAAGCCGTGCGTTTCAAGTAACCATCAGGGGCAACACTTATCAGCAGCTTATGGTCGATTTGTTTATCTATCTCGAATTCAGGATGGGTTTTGAGAAACTCCCATACAGCAGTCTTAGGGCTATTACCTGGGCACCACGGACGATCAGGAAACATCTCGGCAGGCATATTTTCTATGAGTGTATCAAAAACAACACAATAACTGCCTACTGAAGCCAGCGGCGCGTAAGCCTCCAGCTCAGCCAAGACATGCTCATGAGTATGGTTACTATCAAGACACACAAGGACTCGCCTTTTACTTGATCTTTTTTCCCTAACCTGAGCAATAGTTTCTGGTGCAATGCTTGAACCTTGAATCATCGAAATACGCTTTGCTAGAGGATGCGCTTCTATCGCTTCACGGTTGTGAGCCCGAATATCAATGTCAACACCCAGCACAGCAGCATCTCGCGGCCCGCCACAGACAGCATTCAGTTCCAACATCGAGGCCCAAAAAATGAGCGAGCCCCCATGTGCGATTCCGGTTTCAATAACCAGATCGGGTTGCACTGTCCAGATGATCTCCTGCATGGCAATCATATCTTGTGGATACTGAATGATCGGCCGCCCGAGCCAGGAGAAGTTGTAGGTATAACCATTTCGGTTCGTCTCCCGACACCATATGCGAGATAGACCTTGGACATCTTTGTCTTCCCCCAACCCTTTAATATTATCTGCTACCTGCTGTTTAAACATGCCTACGGGATCCATGGATGGCCTTTTCAATTATTATTGGTTACCGAAAAATTACCCATCTACTAACGGGTCACACATGCATAAATGATATTGCAGTCTTCCGGATTTAGTTTGCCTAGTTCGTACGATGCGCGACAGAATTCCGCTTTCCAATCTTTTTGCTCTCCTCCAACACGGCCCCAACCAAATCCTCCTTCTTGCCACAAACCATTTTGCAAGAACCAATCCATTTGGGGGGTCGAGAGAATCTTGTAAAAAATCCCCCCAGTGCCAGCAACTTTCAGACCAGCAAGGGCAATATCCCTACAGAGCGTAGCCATTGAGTATGAACGGCGATGCCCTGCAATCTGTAAATCAAAAGGAGAAAGCTCCTCGCAATATTCTAGGGTCCCCATCAATACAGCCAAACGGCGATTGATCGCGTAGGCATTCGGCACATGGACGATAAGCACTCCGTCCTCCGCGAGAAAGCTAGCTGCCTTTTTCAAAACCGAAACTGGGTCCATAACATGCTCAAGCAAATCAAGCATGGTCACAGTATCAAACGTTTCGTCGAGCGCTAGTTCCTCTATCAAGCATTCGTGAAAATCGGCCAAAAGCAGGCGCTTTTTTGCTTCCTCCAGGTGAGATCCATTAGCATCTACTCCTACAACTCTTTCGAAATGGTGAGAGAACATCTCCGTCATTAAGCCGTCACCACAAGCGATATCTAATAACCGCATGCCTCTCTTATTTTCTAGGCATGATTTAACTTTGTACTCAGCCAAAAATCGATTGTACTCACTATGAAAGGTCGAGCGTGACCACACAAACGATTCTTGACGTTGTTTTTCGGTATTTTCTTGATGCATCAAAAAGTGCTCCCTCTATACAGACAATTCTTCGACCGAACGTCTCACATACTCTCGAAGGCCATCAATGACATTTGACTTCGGCATCCAGTCCAAATCACACTTAAGTTTTTTTGAATCTAATTCAATGTTGGCAACACTGTCATCGATCTCCATCTGTTCAGTTTTTCCCGCTCTGCCTATCGTTTGCATAACGATGTCGGCGACTTCTCGAGTGCTAATTAACTTACCAGAACCACAATGATAAACTCCAGTAGCACTACCACTATTCAACAACCGCCAGCAAGCGATCACCCAATCCTCAAGGCTAACGAGATCCAACTTAGGGGGGCCATTCCGGTAAACATGGGTAATAATCGTCTCGCGATCGATTGCACGTCGAACAAAACCTTTGAGAAAAGTTGGTGCAGATCGCCCCCCATACACTAATCCGCTACGAAAAACTATTGCCTGAAGACCGGATCTATGCACGTATTGTTCTATAAGTTTTTCTGACAGAAACTTGGTATCCCCCAAAACGCCAGCGGGCATTAAAGGCGTCATTTCGTTGGCTGCTAGCTGCTGCCCTTTATAACCACTGAACACTTCCCAACGAGATGGAAAAAACAAAGGTATATTGTTGCTGACGCACGTATCTAGTACATTGCGGAGCATCGTAATTGATGAAGCCAAAGATGAATTAATATTGCCAACATGAGGAGCAGCGAAATGCAATATTTTCGTTACGTTGTGCTCATGCACAAACAAGTCAAGGGCGACCCCCTCACTAGCCAAGTCCAGTTCGGAATGCGTTGGTCTGAGCAAATCAACTTGAGGGGACACACACTTAGCCAATGCTGCTCCAAGATAGCCATGTCCACCTGTTAGGAGCCACCGCTGCCGTTTTGATTTAGCAGGGGGGGAATTCTCGCGACAAAACACATCCCGAACAGCCTCCAACACCTCAAGCCGAATTTCCGCATTTCCAGTTGCTAGGAGGACTCGCCTTACGGCTTCCGAAAACGAAATTTTCTCGTATTGGCTTAGCACAGCCGCTGCAATAGCATTGCTACGGGAGATTCCGTGATCACAACAAATAAGGACACGATTTCCTTTCGAAAGGGCTTCCAGCGAAGCATGTATATATCCGCTCAACGATTCCGCACGGTTTCCCCCCTTATCCACCAAAGCGCGAATATCGACGCAGTGCACTCCTTTCGGTACCATGTCGACACCAAAAGGCCCTGTACCCAACCAAGGTGTTATCCAGGTAATCATGCCCGAAAAACCTCCGCCGGGACAAAACGCTCGGACAAACTGCGTAAATACCACCCTGGTTTAATTGCTTCTCGCCTTGAAAATACACCCTTGACTACATGACGGAGGAAAATGTCTATTTCGTTAAATCCGGCCAAAGCTCGTAGATAAGTAGACGCGGAAAAGCGGGGGTTAATTTCAAAGGGCAATAGTACACCATCCCTTACGCGCCCCTGGATGTTGATTGGCCCTCGACTACCAATAGCCAAAGCAATTTTTTCTGCTTGACGGCAAATGTCTGGATATTCATCGATATACCCTTGGGAATAACCGCTGGACACAAGTCCACCACGTCCCCGGTAAGCCACGGATAGCTTGGCATCAAGGGCGCGACGTAAGGCAATCGCGCCAACCACGCGTTGATCCGGAAGCGATAAAACGCCTATTGTGTACTCACCTTCCGCCACATCTACATACTCTTGGGCAATGGGCACACTGCCAGTTCGCCGAATAAAATCCGCATAGATCATTGCCTCTTCCGCACTCAAAGCAAAAAACACCGCGACACTTCCGCCAGAGCCCGTCGCTGGTTTAATGATGCATGGGAATCCAACATGATCTAAATCCTCAGCGTGATTAACCGCAATAGTCCGTGGCATAGCCACTCCAGACTCGGCAAGTTTCTTGAAAGTCATTTCTTTGTCCGAGAACAAAGAAATGACTTCTGGTGAATTGGCAATGAACTGAATGCCCGCATCTGAAAGCTTATTGGCTGCTGCGCCCAGCAGGGTCATTGGTTGCTCGCCACCTGGAATCAGGCACCTGATCTCAGCGTCTACGCATGCTTCAATAACACTCTCGACATAATTTTCGCGGCTCACAAGATACGTTCTGAGAAATCCAGGATCATAGAGGCCATATGCGGTCGCAGAGACATCGCAACCGTAAACTTCGTAACCATCAGCCAAGTGGAGAGACTTGAAAATTTCTGTTCCAAGAGAAGCGCCACCTATGCCAGCGATCATTATTCGGATTGGTTTATCTGTATTTTTCTCTTCCATTGCCAAGTCACTCAATATCTAACTGATGATGAAGAACGTTTATGATTCGGTCTTGATCGGCACCAGCAATATCATGATAACTAGGCAAATTAATTCCCCTATTATGAATGTCCCACGCCAACCGATTCTGCGGTATATCATCAAACATCGACAAGCTCGATAGCGGATAGAAAAACACGCGCGCATCGATATTCTCTCCTGCAAAAGCAGCCTGCAAACTTTCGCGGGTTACACCGAGCTGCGCGTCAAAAACCGCTGTGGGCATCCAAGCACCATTAACAATTCCTTCAGGCTCGGGGTTGAGCGATATGCCGGGCAATGCGCCCAAACGTTCTCGGTAATATTGCATGATCTCACGTTTTCGGCAGATCAATTCTTCAATTCGCTCCATCTGCGCGCAACCAATAGCGGCCTGAATATTGGAAATTTTGTATTTAAACCCGATTCTGTCCGGCCAGAATTGTTTCTTTTGACCGCGAGCACGACCATGATTGGAGAGTGTCAAAACTGTCTCATATAATTCTGCATCATTGGTGACGAACATCCCACCTTCACCGGTGGTTACGGTTTTTGTGCCATGAAAAGAAAAGCTGCCGAACTTGCCCATGCTTCCAGCACGTTTACCGTGATATCTGGAACCTATGGCCTCCGCTGCATCTTCAATCACCGGAATACCATGGTCTTTGCCGATTTCCAGCAGTTTGTCCAAGTCACAAAGGTTTCCGTAAAGATGCACAGCAACTATCGCCTTGGTGCGCGGTGTAATGGCGATATCAACAAGCGCAGGGTCGATACACCAACTGTCGGGCAAAATATCAACAAACACTGGCTTTGCGCCCAAGTGGACAATTGGCGCTACGGTTGCTATCCAGTTGGTATCCGCCAGGATAACTTCATCCCCAGGGCCAACACCCAAGGCAGCAAGCCCCATGTGCAGGGCACCGGTACAGCTTGAGGTTGCAATGGCGTATTCTACACCCAAATGGTTTTTGAAGAGTTCTTCAAAGCGTACGATGTATTCGTAGCAGCTTTCCCCCCAACCGTTACGAGCAGCATCGGTTGCGTACCTTATTTCAAGTTCGGTGATAGATGGTTTGGTATAATGGATTCTGGATTTCATAGCATTTTCATTTCCGGTACAGCAACAGCGAACTGTCCTCCCCAATCTCGAACCTGCGATTGCTGAGTAATCACCTCATCCACCAGATTCCAGGGCAGGATCAAGACCACCTCAGGTTGTCGTTCAGCCAACACAATAGGCGACAGGATAGGGATGTGGCTTCCCGGCAGAAACTTGTCCTGCTTCGAGGGAGCCGCATCACAGACATAGGGTAACAAGTCGGGCCGGATCCCGGCAAAGTTAAGCAGTGTACAGCCTTTCGCAGCGGCACCGTAAGCTGCCACCCACTTGCCAGCCCGTTTCTGCTCGATAAGGAAGAGCAGCAAGTCGTCCTTGATGCGTTCAGCACGCTGTTGGAACGCTTTATAAAGGTTGAGTTCGCGCATGCCACAGTGTTCCTCTTCCCTCAACACTGTCCGTACAGATGCAGCTCTTGGTCGTGCATCGTCCATGTGGCAACCGAAAACGCGCAGACTACCGCCATGGGTGGGCAGTTCCTCCACATCGAACACGCGCAGCCCAGCCTCCGAAAAAATACGATCTACGGTGTAAAGAGAGAGATAAGAATAATGCTCATGGTATACGGTATCAAACTGGCAATGTTCGATCAGCCGCATCAGATGCGGGAATTCCAGGGTAATGGTGCCACCATGTTTGAGTGCGGCCTTGAGGCCTATCGTGAAATCGTTGATGTCAGGTGTGTGGGCATATACGTTGTTGCCGATGATGAGGTCGGCCTGCCGCCCTTGAATTGACAGGCGTTGCCCCAATTCCAGTCCAAAAAAATCCCGCAGCACGGGAATGCCCAAGGCCTCGGCGGCGGCGGCTGTGCTGGCGGTAGGTTCGATGCCAAGACACGGCACACCTGCTTCAACAAAGTTTCTCAGCAGGTAGCCATCATTGGAGGCAACTTCGATCACAAAGCTATCCGGTCCCAGTCTCAAACGTTCTATTATAGTGCCTGCATAGCGGGCAGCATGCGCCAACCAGGTGCTGGAGGTGGAAGAAAAGTATGCGTAGTCGGCCCGAAACAACTCGGTGGCGCGAGCGTAGTCCTCGGTCTGCACCAACCAGCAATTCGTGCAGACATAGAGTTTAAGGGGAAAAAACGTTTCTGGAGCTTGGAGCTCCGCAGCGCTCAAGTAAGCGTTCGATGGTGGTGCTAATCCGAGGTCAAGGAAAAGGTGCTCCAGTAAAGTATGGCAATGGCGGCAATTCATAAGGTTAATCCTGAAAAATCGGAGGGCAGGTACGGATGATTTGCATCACGGTGTGAAAGATCCTGCACGGGTAGGGGCCAAGCAATACCTAGCTGCGGGTCGTTACAGGCCACTCCACCTTCTGCAGTTGGTTCATAGCAAGCGGTGTGCAAATAGAGCAGTTCGCTACCATGTTCCTGTACCTGAAAGCCATGAGCGAATCCCTCAGGAATTATCATCATACGGGTGTTGCCAGGAGTCAGTTCTTCACCGTGCCAATGTAGAAAAGTTGGCGATCCAGCTCGCAAGTCCACCGCTACATCCCATACCCGCCCTTTAAGACAGCGTACCAATTTCATTTCGGCATAGGGAGGATACTGAAAGTGAAGCCCCCGAACGGCACCAATGGTCACGGTGCAGGAATGATTAATCTGAACGATGTGGCGCCCTTCGAGGATCGATGCCAATTCCCGTTCACAGAACAGTCGGGCAAAGGCACCTCGGTGATCGGAAATGGGTGTGGTCTCCGCAACGGTAAGACCTGACAAAGGTGTAGTCAGGATGTTCACGCTCAAGCCCATTTCACACCGGCATCAGCAGCAGCGGCTACGAAGGCGGTGAGTTGCTGCCGGCTGGAAAGCTGGCTGTTCACGAGAAAGTCCCGGTACCAGGTGGCGGTGATGGCAAGCGCCTGGGATAAAGGCCACACAGGTTGCCAACCCAGCAGGCTTCGAGCCTTGGCACTATCGAGATAAAGCAAGGTGGCTTCATGGGGTTGGGGTGCTGTAGTAGTATGCCAAGCCAACTGGGGCCAGTATTCCTGCATCCGCGCGAGCACTTCCGACACGCTGCGGTTGCCGTCAGGTTCTGGGCCGAAGTTCCAGGCTTGGGCAAACTCCCGCCGCCCTTCCAGTAATTGCTGGCCCAGCAAGAGGTAGCCTGAAAGAGATTCGAGTACGTGCTGCCAAGGCCGAGTCGCTTGTGGAGAACGGATTTCCAGGGAGCGATTGGCTGCCACAGCCCGCATCAAGTCCGGTATGAGTCTGTCTTCAGACCAATCACCGCCTCCGACGACGTTTCCGGCTCGAGCCGTGGCAAGCAGGGGTGCGTTCTCACTGTGAAAGTAGGCATGGCGGTAGCTGGTTGCGGCAATTTCAGCGGCAGCCTTGGAGGCGCTGTATGGGTCATGACCGCCCAAGGCATCGTTCTCCCGGTACCCCCAAGGCCATTCCCGGTTCTTATAGCATTTGTCAGTGGTGACGGCAACAATGGCTTGGACCTCGGCGGTTCGGCGAGCGGCATCCAGCACATTTACCATCCCCATCACGTTGGTGGACCAAGTTTCCAATGGATCACGATAGGAACGGCGTACCAGAGGTTGGGCGGCCAGATGAAAAATGATTGCAGGCCGATAGGCCGCCACAAGATCCGCCAAGACATGCGCTTCTCGGATATCGCAGCGGTGATCAGGTATCTCGAGACCAAGGAGATCCCAGTGACTGGGCTCAGTATCAGGTGCCAGCGCCAAACCGGCCACCTCCGCCCCTAGAGCCTGTAGCCACAAAGATAACCAGCTACCCTTGAAGCCGGTATGACCGGTCACCAGTACCCGCTGTCCCTTGTAGACTCCATCAAAACATTCTTTCACTTCCAAACCTTCCAAGGTGGGTTGGTATCCCACAGATTTTCCAAGTGTGTCTTGTCCCTCAAAGTGTCCATCGCCTGCCAAAAGCCAGTATGTTGAAAGGCCTCTAATTCGCCCTCCTGGGCAAGGCGCTGCAAGGGTTGGGCCTCCCAACTGGTTTGATCACCTTCGATGTAATTAAGGGCGGAAGGCTTAAGCACAAAAAATCCGCCATTAATCCATGCTCCGTCTCCGGCTGGTTTCTCCTTGAACTTTTTGACAGAGCTTCCATCCATATCCAGTGCCCCATAGCGACCCGGGGGTTGTATGGCGGTAACAGTGGCTTTCTTTCCGTGAGCGCGATGGAATTGCAGTAACAAACCTATATCGAGATCCGTCACCCCATCGCCATAGGTAAAGCAAAAATCCTCTTCACTAAGATAATCGCGAACCCGCCGCAGCCTGCCACCAGTCAATGTATCTGGTCCCGTATCGATCAGCGTCACCCTCCAAGGCTCGGCATAGCGTTCATGCACCTCCATTTCATTCCGCGCCATGTCGAATGTGACATTCGACATATGAAGAAAATAATTGGCAAAGTATTCCTTGATGATATAACCTTTGTAACCGAGACAGATTACAAAATCGTTAATCCCGTAGTGGGAATAGATTTTCATAATGTGCCACAAAATTGGACGCCCGCCGATCTCTATCATGGGTTTGGGTTTTAGATGAGATTCTTCGCTAATACGGGTACCGAGCCCTCCTGCTAGAATAACACATTTCATCGAATTCTTCCTACGTTCCAAGAAAAATAAGGGCGAAGAAGGCCAGGAATTGCATGCATGTAGCCATTCCTGTAGGAGGAATCAGTAAAGTCATCTGCCACTTTAAAGGTTAGGGCGTGAGGTATAGCAAAATGAATATTCACCCCTTCGCTCATTGAAGTAAGAGCCAAGGTTATACGAAAAACACCCTCATTGAGAACACATCGGGGAATCTCACACACTGCTTTGTAAAGCCCTTTTTCATAGTTTTGAACCGCTCCATCAGGTGGCGTCGCAATAAAAACAAGAACATTTTCAACGCTGTAGATATGAAAATTAGGAACGTAATATGTACCGTCTGCCGCCAGCACCTCGTATTCCATTTCAATAAAAAATTTACGATGGTACATTAAACTAGACGAAATGTCGCCATCCTCATTGCGAACTGAAGCACCAATCAGGCGCACTTTGCGATCACCTGTATCTGTCGAGACGTTTGCACCTATTTCTGCCTCGAGTTCTTTATAGCGATATTCCGCCAGTTCCCCGTCTGTCTTTTCTTGGTTATCGATAAAAGAGGCTCCAATATAAGCTTGAATGACATCGGCGGATGGGCCAATAGCCTTTATTCGGCCGTTTTCAAGCAGTAATGAGCGAGGGCAAATCTGGTTAACTGATTGCATATTATGGCTGACAAACAATACCGTCCGTCCCTCATTGCTAGCGTATTGCATACGATCTAGACATTTCTGCTGAAACCGCAGGTCTCCGACCGCAAGAACTTCGTCCAGGATCAAGACTTCCGGGTCAAGGTGAGCGACTACCGCAAAAGCCAATCGCACATACATACCGCTGGAGTAGTATTTGACAGGCGTATCTATGAACTTCTCAATCTCTGAAAAATCAACGATCTCGTCAAATTTCTTACGAATTTCCGATTTCGACATACCGAGCACAGCGCCATTCAGATAAATATTTTCCCGTCCGCTTAACTCGGGGTGAAATCCTGTTCCTACCTCCAGCAACGCGGCAACACGTCCACGAATCGTAACACTTCCTGAAGTAGGCTCTGTAATTCTACTTAATATCTTGAGCAGGGTTGATTTGCCTGACCCATTTTCACCGACCACAGCAAGCCGCTCACCTGGCGCTACTTCGAACGAAACATTTTCCAGGGCTCTGAATTCTTCGTGTCCTCCTTCCTGGGGAACAATTGCACCATACGGTTTTTCAGGACTGTTCAACATTCGTGCAACAACATTCCGCATTGTTGCCTCGATAGTCTCACGCATTGAAGGACGACCATTTCCCTTGTGGGAAATAGTGTAAATCTTAGTAAGATTCTCTACTTTAATATCAAATGGCATATTATAAAAAATCCACAAATGTTTTTTCGCACTTACGAAAATAGATAATGCCCGTCACGATCATGACCAAAGTCATCAACGCGGACAACCCCACACCGGGTAAATAGGCTACGAATTCGTTCCCCAACAGAGACCATCTATAGCCGTCAATGATGCCCACCATTGGATTGAGGGAATACAAAAAACGCCAACGTTCAGGTATGATGGTGGCACTATATCCTACTGGGGACACATAGATTCCCAATTGCAGAAGAAAAGGGATTAGGTGACGCAAATCGCGGTAACGTACGGTCAGAGCAGCACTCCAAATTCCGATACCGAGCGCTAATACTGCAACCCATAGCGTTAAAAACGGCCATATGAGTAATCGCAAACTGGGCATCGTACCCGTCCATGTCATGACAAAAACAATGAGAATGCACGAAACCAAATAATCGACCAGACACACCAGCAAGGAATTCAACGGAACAATCAGTCGCGGAAAATATATTTTCCCAACCAGTGCTCCATTACTGCTCAAGCTGGTAGTACAGTCGGAAACTGCCGTCGAAAAAAAGAACCAAGGCAACATCCCTGCAAACACAAGCAGGGTATAGGGCGCCCCGTTAGAAGGCAGTCCTGCGAGGCGACCAAACACTACCGAAAAAATCATCAGGGTCAGCAAGGGACGGATTAACACCCAGGTTGTTCCGACAACAGTTTGCTTATAGCGGACTAGCAAATCACGCCATGTCAAAAAATACAGCAACTCCCGCTGCCGCCACATGTCTTTCCAATAATTCCGGGTTGCTTGACCGGCCTGAATAACGGTAATTATGTGCCGCTTCGAACCTGCGACCTGAGCATCTGCATTCATTTTTTTAAGTTACCGACTCAAAGTTCTCTTAAGTTCTCTTATTTAGGATAACAGGGGACATTTTAACCAAATTTTTTATTGTAAATTATAAATATAGCTCCCAACAACACGCCCCTGGCGTGTCCAGCCAAGTTTTCCGCTACCTTCAACATCCAGCAGCATGCGAGATGCGCTATCACGAATGGATAAAACGAACACTAGCTTCTCCTTAATTTCCGCCATGTAATTAACGTGTTCGCCAGTTTTCGAATTGTAAAATCGTCCCGTAGCCGTATTGCGCAAATCCTTTTTTACTCATTATATTCATACGTTCCATAGCCATGCTTTTTCACGAGTTCATCACGCTTAGCGGTTTCCAAATCTTCGCGGACCATTTCCGAAACCAGTTCATCAAAGCTGATTTTTGGTGTCCAGCCAAGTTTTTCTTTTGCTTTTTTAGGGTCGCCAAGCAGGGTTTCAACTTCAGTAGGACGGAAATAGCGAGGATCAACTTTGACGATAACCTTGCCGGTCTGGTCAGTGCCCGTTTCTTCAACACCTTGATCTCGCCAATTAATAGCTATACCTAGCTCTTTAGCAGCGGCATTCACGAAATCGCGAACACTGTATTGCTTGCCAGTGGCGATGACAAAGTCTTCAGGTTGTTCCTGCTGAAGCATTAACCACTGCATTTCCACGTAGTCACGAGCGTGCCCCCAGTCACGCTTGGCATTGAGATTACCCAAATATAGGCAGTCTTGCAGACCTAGCTTAATACGTGCCAATGCGCGGGTGATCTTGCGGGTAACAAAGGTTTCGCCGCGTACTGGGCTTTCGTGGTTGAAGAGGATACCGTTGCAGGCGTAGATGCCATAGGCCTCCCGGTAGTTGACCGTGATCCAGTAAGCGTAGAGCTTGGCCACAGCGTAGGGGCTGCGCGGGTAGAAGGGGGTAGTCTCCTTTTGGGGAATTTCCTGTACCTTGCCAAAGAGTTCGGAAGTTGAGGCCTGATAGAAACGTGTTTTCTTTTCTAAGCCAAGAATACGTATGGCCTCCAACAAGCGCAGGCTGCCTAGTGCATCGGAATTGGCGGTGTATTCGGGCTCTTCGAAGCTTACCGCCACGTGGGATTGAGCCGCCAAATTGTAGATTTCATCCGGCTGGGTTTGTTGAATAATACGGATAAGGGAGGATGAGTCGGTCAAATCACCGTGGTGCAGGAAAAATCGCACGTTTTTCTCATGGCGGTCACGGTAGAGGTGGTCAATTCGATCAGTGTTGAAGAGACTCGTGCGGCGTTTGATGCCGTGGACAATATAACCTTTGCTCAGCAAGAGTTCAGCAAGATAGGCGCCATCCTGGCCAGTAATGCCGGTAATAAGTGCAACTTTTTGCATTAGTATGGTTTCCCGATTTGGTTGATTCAACTCAGATTGGCAAGAAAATCAGCGTAGGCTTGCTCAATCCCTTTGCGCAAGGGCGTCTTGGCCTGCCAGCCCAGTTGCCTCACTCTTGATACGTCCAATAGCTTACGCGGTGTACCGTCGGGCTTACTGCTGTCGAAGACTATCTCACCTTGAAAACCGATTACATCCATGACCATTCGAGCCAGTTCGCTGATAGTGATGTCAGTGCCAGTGCCTATATTATACACTCCGTCCTCTACTCCATTTTCCATCAAGAAGACAGAAGCATCGGCTAGATCATCAACATAAAGAAACTCTCGTCTCGGTTTACCACTACCCCAGACAATGAGCTCCTGGTGCCCACTTTGCTTGGCTTCATGGGCTTTACGGATCAGGGCTGGCAAAACGTGGCTGGCGGCCAAGTCGTAATTATCATTGGGCCCGAAAAGGTTTGTCGGCATAATGCTAAAAAAGTGACAGCCGTACTGGCGGTTGTAGGACTCGCAAAGTTTAATGCCCGCAATCTTGGCAATGGCATAAGGTTCGTTTGTCTGTTCCAATGGGCCGGAAAGTAAGTATTCTTCCTTGATCGGCTGCGGGCAGTCGCGGGGATAGATACAACTCGAGCCAAGAAAGCAGAGACTATTAACACCGGCCAGGTATGCGCCATGGATGATGTTTGCTTGAATGGTGAGGTTCTCGTAGATGAATTGACCGCGATAGATGTTGTTGGCACAAATGCCGCCGACCTTGGCGGCAGCGAGAAATATGAAATCAGGTTTCTCCAATCGAAGAAAATTGAAGACAGCATGTTGGTCAAGCAGATCCAGTTCCTGCCTGGTGCGCACAATAAGATTTTCATAACCGGCCAACCTTAAGCGACGTATGATCGCCGACCCCACCATGCCTCGATGTCCGGAGACAAATATTTTAGAGGTATTGACACACGTCATAAGGGGTTTTCTCTGTAGAATTCATTTTACATCCCATCTAAATACGGTAATTTCGATAAAGAAAGCGGTAAATTTTAATCTAGGCATGTCAACAGGTTAATAACCTATAGAGTTAGTCCATAAAATACAACAGCTCGCAATTGAATTGCCATTCCAGCCCACAATCTAACTGAGAATCGATCTATTTTTTCGGGCCCACATTTTTTCCAGAAGTATCTACTGCAGGGGACATCTTTTCTTTAAGAATCACCAATAAATATTGTCCGTAACCATTATTTTTCAGCGGCTGGGCAAGAGCTTCCAACTGCTCGGCGTTGATCCAACCTAGGCGGAAAGCAATTTCTTCTGGACAAGCGATTTTGAGCCCCTGGCGTTTTTCGATAGTCGCGATAAATTGACTCGCTTCTAACATGGATTCGTGGGTACCGGTATCCAGCCATGCATAACCGCGGCCCATGATCTCGACACGCAATTTGTTTTGTTTTAAATATATGCAGTTGACATCGGTAATTTCCAGTTCACCACGCGCAGACGGCTTAATTCTTTTAGCGATTTCAACAACTTCATTGTCATAAAAATAAAGACCGGTTACAGCGTAGTTGGATTTTGGTTGCGTAGGCTTTTCTTCTATGCTGGTGGCTTGCCCCTGTTCGTTAAAGGTCACTACTCCATAGCGCTTGGGGTCATGAATGCGGTAGGCAAATATGCTTGCTCCGCTGGTCTGCGCATTAGCACTGGCTAACAGCACCTGAAATTTGTGCCCATAGAAGATATTATCCCCTAGGACTAGAGCTACTTCATCACTCCCAATAAATCGTTCACCGATGATAAAAGCTTGCGCCAACCCATCAGGGTTGGACTGGATTGCATATTTAAGGTTGAGCCCCCATTGCCCGCCATCTCCCAATAGTTGTTCAAAACGTGGAGTGTCATGTGGAGTAGAAATGATCAGGATATCCCGAATACCCGCCAGCATGAGGGTCGTCAGGGGGTAGTAGATCATCGGTTTATCGAAAATGGGCAGTAGTTGTTTTGATACAGCCAGCGTGGCAGGGTAAAGTCTCGTGCCAGAGCCACCAGCAAGGATTATGCCTTTGCGCATATTAAGCTCGATTAAAAATAATTTTTGCGAATTGAGAGAATCTTTTTTTGAGTAGAAATGGCCTAGATGCCATCAAAGACAAAATCGGGGCGACAATGGATACTCAACGAATCTATTTTGACAGCTTATTCACTCAAAATTTCAAAGCACTTCCTATGGATTTCGAAAACAGTTGCTGGGTTGGCTCGCCTTATCGGCTACTGTATAAACTGCTGAACAATAATAAATCTGGTTTGGCTTCGTTAACCAGATCGCGGTGGGCTATTTAATCTGTAAAATCGCATCGGCTTGGTAAAATGACATTGACATGTCCCTTGTTCATGTCGAAAAACGCATCTCATTCCCCGTATTGCTGATCTATCCAAGTACGATAAGCCCCGCTCGTCACGTTTTTCACCCACGCCTGATTGTCAAGGTACCAGAGTATAGTCTTCCGGATACCGGTCTCGAAGGTTTCAACAGGTTTCCAATTAAGTTCATGTTCGATCTTGTTGGCGTCAATAGCGTAACGACGATCGTGACCGGGACGGTCTTGAACAAACACGATCTGTTCTTTGTAGGACTTGCCGTCAGATCTCGGACTGAATTCGTCCAGGATTTCACAAATCGTATGCACGACCTCCATATTCGTTTTTTCGTTCCAGCCACCAATGTTATAAACTTCACCCAGCCGACCTGCTTCCAACACACGCCAGATGGCACGACAATGATCTTTGACAAATAACCAGTCTCGGATTTGCTGGCCATCACCATAAAGAGGTAGTTCTTTACCCGCCAACGCATGGTGAATACAGAGAGGAATCAATTTTTCCGGGAACTGATAGGGACCATAATTATTGGAACAATTGGTTGTCAAAACCGGCATTCCATAGGTGTGGTGGTAAGCGCGAACCAGATGGTCACTTGCCGCTTTACTGGCGGAATAAGGGCTGTTCGGCGCATAACGATTTTGTTCAGTGAAAGCAGGATCGGAGCGGGTGAGTGAACCATAGACTTCGTCAGTGGAGACATGAAGAAAAAGGAACTGCGAATTGTTCCCCTTCTGCAATCCAACCCAGTGAGCCCTCGCAGCCTCCAGCAAGCGAAAAGTGCCCACTATGTTGGCTTGAATAAAATCTTCAGGTCCATGAATACTACGGTCCACATGCGATTCAGCGGCAAAATTAACGATAGCGCGCGGCTGATGTTCGACCAACAGCTTTGAGACGAGATCAAAGGTACCGATGTCGCCTTTGACGAAAAGGTGCCTCGCATCGCCTGCAAGCGAGGCCAGATTCTCCAGATTGCCGGCATAGGTCAGGACATCAAGGTTGATAACCGGTTCATCCGTTTGCTGCAACCAATCGAGGATAAAATTGCTGCCGATGAAGCCAGCGCCTCCGGTTACTAATATAGCCATAGTCTGTTTTGATTTGGATTGGACATATTTGACAAATAGAAAAATTGATGCTCTTCAGAGAATGACAAGGAAAATCAAACAGCATAATCCGGAAGGTATTCCGGGACAATATTTTTCAACGTGTTTTTGATGCCCTTGCTGTCGAGATCCTTGGCATGCGTTGCCAAACGCTCGAGCTGATCGTTTAATAGATTGCACTGAATTTCCGTCTCGCCTCGCAACACCATGATTTTCTCATGCTGGGTGTCGACGATACCTTCACCTTCGGTGATCAATTCTTCGTACAATTTTTCGCCAGCGCGCAGGCCGACATAGTGAATTTCAATCTCACTGTCAGGTTCGCGCCCTGTTAGTTTGATCAATTCACGTGCCATTTGATCGATTTTTATCGGGTCGCCCATCTTGAGGATGAAAATCTCGCCGCCTTCGCCCATGGAGCCGCTTTGCAGGATGAGCTGGGCAGCCTCCTCGGCGGACATGAAGTAGCGGGTAACCTCCGGATGGGTGACCGTCACCGGCCCGCCCTTTTCGATCTGCCGTTTGAAAAGCGGGATGACCGATCCCGACGAGCCTAAAACGTTACCGAACCGCACTCCCATGAAGCGGGTCGCATGAGAAGCCGGCACAGTGCTTATTTCTTCCAATAAAGACTCAGAATCTCGATGAGCCCTTAACCACGCGGGGCTGAAATTTCCATCCCAACAATGACTGCTATACGCGAGCATCAGCAGTTCGGTTACCCGTTTGGAAGCGCCCATGACATTCGTCGGCCGGACGGCCTTGTCGGTGGAAACCAGCACGAACCGTTCAGCGCCATGGAGGATGGAGGCCTCCATGAGCAGCTGCGTGCCGAAGATATTGTTATAGACAGCCTGCCAAGGGTTGCGTTCAACCAGCGGCACATGTTTATAGGCCGCAGTATGGAACACCACGGAAGGATGATGCTGGCGAAAGACACTGTCCAGCAGCCGCAGGTCCTGCACCTTACCGAGCACGGCAATGGTCGTTATATTCTTGTGCTCATGGCGCAGTTCCATCTGCACGTTGTAGAGATTTTCCTCGCTGCTGTCGAAGAGGATGATCAAGCCAGGGGCGAATCGCAGGGCTTGGCGGCACAGTTCAGACCCTATCGAACCGCCGGCTCCGGTAATCAACACCGTTTTCCCAGTGAGGTATCCGCCGATTTTTTCCTGATCAAGCCGGACTTCATCTCGCCCCAAAAGATCCTTGTAGGATATATCACGGATGGTCTTGATCGATACCCGGCCATTGATCAACTCCCCCATGTTGGGGAGGACTTTAAAAGGCAGTTGCGTTTTCTGGCAGAGCGCCACATATTGTCGCATCTGCGCTCTGTTAACCACAACCGTGGCGATGAGGATTTCCTGCGCTCCGGTTCGGTGGACATGTTCACAGAGGTCTTCAACCAGGCCAATAACAGGGACGCCGTGCAGTTTGTAGCCGATTTTTGCCGGCTCATCATCGACCAAGCCAACGGCCTGGTAGGGAAGATGACTGTTTTCGTTAATCTCACGAAGCACTTTTTCCGCCGCATCGCCCGAGCCGATCAACAACAGACGTTTTTTCTCTTGCGAGACATCGAAAGGTAGAAATCCGTGGCCATCGCCGAATTTCTGGTAGACCCACCGGATGGACACCCGATGCCCGGCAATCAGGGTGAATGTAAAAAGACTGTCGAGAATAAAAACAGAGCGGGAGAGACCAGCAAAGCGATTGCCAAGCAGCAGCAGACTGATAATGATGGATGAGGAAAAAAGGGAAACGACAAGGATGTTGATGATATCGTTAAGGCTCGTATACCGCCACATCCCCCGATAAAGCCCGAAGACATAGAAGGCAGGGATCTTGACCAGCAGAACAAAGGGAAGAAGACCGGCGCATTGTTGTAATGCCTGGCTGTTCAGACTTAATTCAAAACGAATTGCGTACGACAGATAGTGCGCCAGAATGATTAAGACAATATCGACGCACAGGATAAGCCAGAACTTGGGATTTCTCGCCAAATTCTTGAACAATCTCAGATGCATGTTAATTTTATCGACAATCGTCAAAAACATTAATTTATTCCGTGGAGATAGAGCCTATTGCATCATGAACGTATGCATGCCATCTCAATCAAGAGAGAAATCTACCTCTGCAGGAGAAGGGATTTCTCTCTGCGGTCGAAATGACAAGAAAAATATGCTTCGATCTTTTTTGAGCATCCGGACGCAACAGGAAATCTGTCATTTTGCAAGAGGCTCGATGGATTGCAAGCCAATCGGTGTGCGTATCGCCTCAAAAAAAGAAAGAGTATGGCAACTGCTCTGATGCGGGATGAACCACTTGATTTTTTTCTTTTTGTTGGGGAACGATAAAAGCGGCAAACAATACAACTTTACCTGAAAAGTTCAAGGGACAAATGCAATATCGGCTAGTTAAAAGACGTCCGGTTTTTGCAAGGTCTGTGGCTCCCGCATCCCGTTCTTCCCTCAATAGATTGTGCTCATTGACAAGTGCTTAGGCCGGGCCACTGCAATCTCTTGTGGTGACGTTGATTTTTCGGCTACAAACCAGCCCGCAAATCAGCATACTCCTTGTTTCGCTCCAGGTAGGTCGCCACATAGGAACATTGCGGCACCACCTTTTTACCTTGGCGACGGGCATCATCCAGGGCGAATCGGGTCAGGATGGCGGCCACGTTGCGGCCCCGCAGCTCTGTTGGAACGAAGGTGTGGGTGAATGCCAGCACGTTTTCGCCTTGCTCCACATAGTCCAGCACGGCGACATGTCCTTCGATGCTCAATTCAAAGCGTTGCATCAGCTCATTTTTTTTCGGCTCGTTGACCATGACTGCCTCCTTCGGATGGGTGTTGTACGTTCCTGGCCAGCATGATCAAACTGCATCCTGGTCAATTGCTGCCTGGGACGAAGAGGAGAAGATGTTCTGCTGCTGATCCGGTTCCTCTCTGGAGCTATCTATGGTACAGTGTATGGTACAGCGGCACCCAGGACCGGAAGCACGGTAGTCGCAACGGCTCCTCCCCCTGAACACCCAGCGGAAAAATGGACCTCTCTCGACGCAACCAAAAATACCGTATTCGTCTTCGCGGACTGCTGTCCCGGATCAAGGGCATCCCCGACGTCGTTCGTTTTCACCATAACAGAGTTTTTCTGCTTCCGCACGGAGGAGATTTTTTCCCTGCTCTTTTTCAGGCCTTAGCAACGGCGACCACCACCATTTGCGCCGAATTTTACATGGTCAAACCGGACGGCACCGGCCAGGCCTTTGCCCGCGCTTTGCAAGGGGCGGCCCAAAGGGGCGTGGAAGTATCGCTCATTTATGACGCCATTGGCTGTTACGATACCCCCTCGTCCTATTTCCAACAGTTGGAAGCGGCCGGCGTGCGTTGCCTGCCATTCAACAAACCCGCATTCTCCAAACTGCACTGGCTTGATATCCGCGATCATCGCAAAATGGTCATTATTGACGGCGCCACCGCCTTTCTCGGAGGGCTCAACGTCGGCGACGAATACTCGGGCTATGGCGACAGTTTTGAACGCTGGCGTGATGTTGGCATCCGGCTCGACGGACCTGCGGCCGGTGAATTGCAGCGGCTTTTCCGGCAAACCTGGACGCAGGAGGGAGGCGTCGCCATTGCGAGACCGATCGATTCCCCAGCCTTGCCCGCAGGCGACGCCGATGTGGTCATCGTCAACGGCTCTCCGCACCACACCCGATCGGTCATCCGCAGTTCCTTTCGTTTGGCGATGGCCGGGGCCATGCACAATATCCGCATCATCACCCCTTATTTCCTCCCCGGGCCTCGGGTAGTCCGTTCTCTGCTGCGCGCCATCAAGCGCGGCGCCAGGGTGCGGATGATCCTGCCCTCCACCAGTGACGTGCCGGTGGTGCAGATGATGGGCCGCGCCTATCTTAAGCCGCTCCTAGAGGCTGGCGTGGAGATCTTCGAACGCCAGGGGACCATTCTGCATGCCAAGGTGATGCTCATCGACGACCGCTGGGTGACGTTGGGCTCGGCAAACCTCGATTTTCGCAGTTTCCATCGCAATTTCGAGGTCAACGTCATCATCGACAGCCATGCCTTCGGGGCTCAGGTCGAAGCCTTATTCAACGAAGAACTGGAGAGATCGAAACGCGTCACCCTGGCAGACCAGGTGCGCGGCAGCCTGTTTGAGCGGTCGCTGGAGTGGCTACTGACACCATTGAGCCGCTTTCTTTAATTGCAGGCTGCAAACAAAGAAAGGGTCTCGGAAGCCTTGGTTTCGCATCAAAAACGGCCCAAGCTTTTCTTGATTTTACGCGCAGCCGGTGTTATCCATCAAATCTTCGACCAAACTCCGGCACAGGCCTTGTCCTGCCCCATATACGTCCTGAAACCTGGCTCATACACCGGCCATTAATCCTGATTCTTCACCCATCGTAGTGATTGATATGACTGCATATTGTATCGGCATCGACACCGGCGGCACCTACACCGACGCCGTCCTCCTAGACACCGCCTCCGGCCAGGTAGTTGGCTGGCGCAAGGAACGGACCACGCCCCACGACCTCAGCGTCGGCGTTGGCCGCGCCTTGGCCGGACTGCTGCAGCAATCGATTCAAGCGCAGGATGTGACCCGGCTGGCTGTTTCGACCACCCTGGCCACCAATGCCGTGGTGGAAGGACGGGGCGCCAGGGTCGGCCTGTTCGTGCTTGGTACCGTCCGTCATTTCAAGCTGCCGGTGGTGGCCAATATCTTTCTCAAGGGCGGCCATACCATTACCGGCGAAGAGGATGAACCCCTGGACATCGAAAACCTGGTCGACACCCTGCCGGGGCTGGCGAACGAGGTCGATAGCTATGCGGTCTGCGGGGCCATGTCGATGAAGAACCCCACCCATGAACTGGTGGCGCAGGAAGCCATACGGCTGATCGATCCCAAACCGGTGTTCTGTTCCCATCTGGTTTCCAGCCACCCCGGCATGCTCGAACGATCGGCCACCGCCTGCCTGCATGCCAAGCTGATGCCGCTGATGACCGACTTTCTCGCCTCGATCCAGCTCTCCATGGTGGCAACGGGGCTCGACTGCCCGGTGACCATCATTTGCGGCAACGGCCAGGGCGCTGCTCTGGATCAGATTGCCGACAAGGCCGCCATCACCATGGCGAGCGGTCCCGCGGCGACGGCCCGGTTCGGCGCGGCCGGCGGTCCGGGCTCGGCCCTGGTGGTCGACGTCGGCGGCACCACCACCGATGTGTGCCTGATCAAGGACGGCAAGCCTCTGCTCAATCGCGAAGGCTGCACCATCGGCGCATGGCGAACCCATGTGGAAGCGGTGGACATGTACACATCGGGCGCCGGGGGCGACAGCCATGTGACCTGCCACCCGGACGGCCGCATCAGTCTGAAAAACACGCGCGTTCAACCCCTGGCCATGACCCCGGACCTCCCCGATCCGCGGGAATGGTTGCGGGGAGAAGCCGACACCGTTTTGGTGCTGCCAATACCGGGGCTCGATCCGGAATTGGTCCAAGACGATGCGATCCTGCGCTATTTGGCGCAGCACGGGCCAACCCCACCCAGTACCCTGGCGGCGCAGACCGGGGTTGGCGGCATTATCCTCGAAAAACGGCTGGAACGACTGATGTATCTCCAGCAGGTCATCCTGGCGGGCTTCACTCCCACCGACGCCCTCCACGCCCTGGGGCTTCTCCAGATCGGTAACGCGGAGGCAAGCCGGAGTGGCGCCTCGGTGCTGGCCGGACAGGCAGGGCTGACCGCCGAGGCCCTCTGCCAGCAGGTGATTGCCGAGACCGAGTCGGCGATTGAGACCATCGTGCTCACCTATCTCGGCCAGTCCATCTGGCAGGACGGCCTCAGCACGCCGTTCCTCAACCGCCGCGACAATGACCTGTTTTCCCTGCACTTCACCCTGAAACTGCCGCTTATCGGCATCGGCGCCGCTGCCCGCTGTTTTCTGCCTGGCGTGGCCAAACGGCTCGGAACAACCGTCTCTTTTCCCGAGCACTGTGAAGTGGGCAATGCTATCGGTGCGGCTCTGATCGGCATGCAGGCTTGACGTGCAGAGTGACAGCGTGAACAGGTAACCCGGCCGGAGTGCTCCCTATCCGGACAAAAAATGAGCACGGGCCGCATGAATCTGAAGCAGCGGTCTACCTTTCCGCTTTACTTCTCCCGCAGCCTGGTTATTCTTGAGAAAGAATCTCAAGTGTTCATGGAGTAATTTATTATGGATATCCTGCTCAGCCAATTTGATACCTATTTGCAGTCTTCGCTGCTCGCCTCGCTGATTATTGCCTTTATCGGCGGCGTCCTCGCCAGCCTGACCCCCTGCGTCTATCCGATGATCCCCATCACCGCTGGGGTGATCGGCCACGCCAACGTCGGCGGTTCCAAGTGGCGCGGATTGAGCCTTTCCCTGACCTACGTCACCGGCATGGCCCTGACCTATGCCGCGCTTGGTATCTTTGCCGCCGCCACCGGCCGTTTTTTCGGGACGATCAACAGCAGTCCCTGGACCTTTCTCGTGGTTGGCAACATTATCATGCTCTTTGGCCTCGGCATGCTCGACGTGGTACAACCACCCGCTTTTGCCGGTAAATTCACCTCCAAGCGCCTGGGCTGGACCGGCATCTTTTTGGCCGGGATCTCCTCCGCCCTGGTGGCCGGGCCATGCACCACCCCGGTGCTCGGCACCCTGCTGGCGTATACCGCTTCTTCCCAAAGTTTACTCGCTGGCGGCTTGCTGCTCTTTGTTTTTTCCCTGGGCATGGGTGCGCTTCTGCTCGGGGTGGGCACATTCTCCAGCTTTCTTGCCGCAATCCCCCGCTCCGGGGCCTGGATGGTCACCATCAAAAAAACAATGGGCCTGCTGATGCTGGTCATTGCCCAGTATTTCTTTGTCAAAGCCGGTTCCTTGTTCCTCTAAGAAACAGCTTGCACCGCAACTCGTCTCTCTTTTAACGTCGCCCCGGGAACATTCATGGGAAAAACACTGCTGAAAAAAATACTGCTCCTCACCCTGCTGCTGCTCCTTCCCTGCTCTTTGACGGCAGCGCAACTGGGGCAGCAGCTGATCCCGTTTAAAGGTTCCGATCTCAACGGCCAACCCTTCGATTTACAGCAAAGCATCGGCAGCAAGCCGGTGATGCTCATCTTTTGGGCCTCCTGGTGCCCAACCTGCAAGACCGAGGTACCGAAAATCAATCAGCTAGCCGAGAAATTTCGCAGCCGGGGCATGGAGTTCGTTGCTGTCAACGTGGGCTTTAACGACTCAATCGAGCGAGCCAGCGCCTTTGTCCAAAAAACCGGTATGACCTACCCGGCCTTTTTTGACGGATCGGGCACATTGGCCGAAAAATACAAGCTGCAAGGGGTGCCGACCGTCATTATTGCTGACAAACACGGGATCATCCGCTTCCGCAATTTTACCGCACCGGATATTTCCGAGGCCAATTTTGCGCAACTGATGGCGGACTAGAGGCTGAAAGTGGGGCTGGTTACGGCTCGTCGTCCGGGCCGACCACTGTATAGGCCGCCTGGACCTCCGGGGGAATGGTGACCGGCTTTCCGGTTCGCAGATCGCAGAAGATGAACAGGGTGGCGGCAGTCGCCAGCACGATGTCGTCCGCCGGGCGATAGAATTTGTATTTGCGTAGGGACCGGATCTTATGAAAGTCCGAGACCCAGGTCAGGATGGTGATGAGCTCCCCGGCATAGGCCGAGTGGTAGTACTCGATGGTGTGGGAACGGATGATCCAGGTTCTGCCGATTTCGGCGTACCGCTCCCGGGGCCAGCCCAGCTCGGCCGAGTGGGCCATGGCCGCCTCCTGCATCCAGTGGACATACTGAACATTATTGACATGACCGTTGCCATCGATGGCCGATTCCGGTACCACCAGTTGCATCCGGCCGATGGCGCCCATTATTTACCCGTGGCCGGCGAACCGAAGGCGGCAAGATTCTGCCCCGTGGCCGAATACAGCCGCTGTAAGGCGAGATGATAGGATACCAGGGCTTTGGCCAGGCGCCCATAGGTGGTGGTCAGGTCGCGCTGGGCCTCGTTCAGCCGCACCAGCGAGGCCTCGCCCGCCTCATATTCATTCTTGGCTAGATCCCGGTTTTCCTGAACCAGCTTTACCGTATCCCGCTGCAAACGCACCTGCTCCTGGGCGGCGGCCAGCAAGGCCAGGTCCTGACGAATCTCGGCGGCAACAGCGTTGCGCAACCCTGCCAGGGTATAAACGGCTTCTCGCTTGGCCTGCTCGGCTTCCATCAACCGGGCCTTATCGCCGCCGCCGGCATAGAGATTCCAGCTCATATTCATGGCCACCGTGTTGCCGAAGTCATCACGGCTCAGCCCCGCATCCCCTTCCCTGACCCCTTCGACCACCCCGCCGAGCTGTACCTTAGGATAAAAAGGGGCCTTGGCCATGCCGGTTGTGGCCTCGGCCTGTTTCACCACCATTTCCAGCCTCCGGATATCCGGTCGAGTCGCCATGGCTTCCTTGATCAGTGTGTCAGGAGTTTTTTGCTGCCCGGTGGTGATCGATTCCTTATCCAGGTCCGCCAGCCGGAGTTGGGACGGAAACTGGGCATCGGTTATCCCCAGCAGCGCGGCCAGGCCGTACCCGGCAGCCTCAAATTCCCGTTGATAGAGCATGAGACTGGTCTTGGCGGAATTGAGCTGCACCTTGATATTGAGGACATCACCCCAGGGACCGGCCCCCACATCATACCGGTTCTGGGCATCCTCCAACTGTCGAGTGTAGAAGGTTTCATCGGCACGGGAAATATCAACATTGGACTGGGCCAACTGGGCGTTGAGAAAGGCCTCGGCAACCGAGGTGACCAGCAACCGGCGGCTATCAATCAAGGCCGCGTCCGCCGCCTGTTCATCGTATGCCGCCTGCTGCTGCTTGAAGGTGCGGTAAAACCCGTCAAACAGCACCCAGGTTGCCTGCAGGCCGGCGCTGTAATTCTCCGTGGTCTGGTCAGCCGTTCCCCCCAGCAATGCGGCCAGTCCGCGATTGTTCTCATAGCTGTTGTCGGAGAGACGTTGCCGGGCCCCGGAGCCGCCTGCATCAAGACTCGGCCACCAGGTTGCCGCCGCCTGGCGCACCCTGGCTCTCGCCTGCTCGATGCGTGACTGGGCAACCATCATGTCAGGGTTGCCGACCAGGGCAAGCGTTTGGGCGGTTTTAAGATCCAACACCTTGATCCGTGCCAGATCGATCGCCTCCGGTTTTTTTTCCACCGCGTGGGCAGCAACGCCCAGGCAGCAGAGCAGGCTTAAAAGCCCCGCCAATATCCGTATCATATCATCCTCCGATCAAACAACTTCTCACCTATCATGCATTGTCTTGGGAACCGAGCAGTCCCGCCTCGCTCACAAAGACACAGCGCGTAGCAACAATTCATCCGGGCTGCGACAGTCGTGCCACAGCACATCCCCGGCACTATAAACCACTTTCCAGCATGGAGAACACAAGAAAAACACGGGCGATGCAAAAGAGAGCATGGTTACAGCCGCTAGCGCCGGGACCGTCAGCAACGCGAAGGAAACGGAATGATCAGCACACGCCGGATGGTTTTAGATTTTCGAGGTTGCGGCGGAAGGTGGATGCAGGATCTGCCGCACGATGTTCGCCATGGCGGTCTCGGCTCGGTAGGCAATGAGTTCTTGATCGTGTCGATAACTCCTTGCCCTTTTGGGCCAAACATCCGAAGCAGGGGACAGGGTCAAACGGCGAGATCCTACATCTCGAAGCACTTATCCTCTCACTGAATCGTTGTGACAGTTAAGACAGCCCTTGAAATCGGGATGGCTGGTCACCGGCGCATCGCCTGCGTTATTTTTCGGTGCATGACATTCCAGACACTGGGCGTCTTCCCTGATCGAATCCATATGAATTTCCGGGAAGTTCCTGATCGTGGGTCCATGCATGCCAAGAAAGTGGCGGTAGGCGCATCCGGCAGTGGTTGTGAGGGTGGCGAACAGGGCGAGGGTCAGTAGTTGTTTTTTGGGCATAATCAAGGCTCCATCTTTCCATCTTTGAGTGAAATGACCGTATCGGCCATCCCTAATAATTCCTGGTCGTGGGTCGCAATAATCAGGGTTGTCTCCTTGGAGTGGCACAGGGAAACCAGCAACTCGATGAGCTGTTTTCCATTCTTTGAATCGAGGCTTGCCGTAGGTTCATCGGCGAGAAGAAGGGCTGGCGCGTGGGCAATCGCCCTGGCAAAGGCAATCCGTTGCGATTCGCCGCCGGAGAGTTCCACCGGCATGGCCTTCTCGTAGCCGGCCAGGCCAAATGTGGTCAGCAATTCCTCGATCCGCCGCTGCTGCGCCTTTCCATGAATCCCATTAAATTCCAGCGGGAATTGCAGGTTTTCGGCAACCGTCAGCCAGGGCAGCAGGTTACTGGTCTGAAAAACAAACCCCACCTCTTTGCGCCGGAACAGGGTCCGCTGGCGTGGGCTGAGCGTGCAGATGTTTGTGCCCTTATAGAGTATGGCTCCCGTATCGGGAATTTCCAGGGTGCCGATGCAATTGAGGAGTGTCGTCTTTCCCGATCCCGATCTTCCCGCCAGAATGACCCCCCGGCCACGATCCACCGAAAAAGAGACATCGGCTACAGCTGAGACATGACCACGCCCCGAAGTGAATTGCTTGGAAACCGCCTGAATTTCAATCATGGTTCAGACGTTCCTGAGAATATCGGCGGGATTTTTGCGCGTGATATACACAATCGGCCAGATAGCAGCGGCCAAACCGAAAAGGACGGCCACCAGCGGCGGTGTCAAGAGCGCCAGCTCCGTGAGCCGGGGATAGAGCACGCCGGAAACGGCAAAATACTGGTTATGGGAGGTGAACGCACTGATATCAATGCCGATGCGGGAAAAAACCGCGACCGTGAGGATGCCGGCCAGGGTGCCCAGGGTTGCCGCGGCAAAGGTCAACAGGCCGATCTGACTGACAAGAAGCAGAGCGGTATCGCCGGACAGAAGGCCCATGGCCTTCATAATGCCGTGTTCGCGAAGATTTTTCAGGGTAAAAATAAGAAAGGCGCAGGAAATGCCCCCCGAGACGATGGCGAACACCAGGGCGATGACAATCGCCATGCAGATGAATTCCAGGTCGATCAACTGCTTCAGATCAGGCATGAATGCAGTCCAGGCGGCGAAGGTGGCGGAAGGCACGGAGCTTCGATATTGGGAGACAACCGTGTCGACCGGCACGCCGGGCTTGAGGAAAACGGCGGCGGAGAGATCGGTTTCGCCAACCGGGAGGGCGGCAACCGGACAAAAGGCCAGCCCCTGATCAAGATGGGAGATCCCGGTTTTATACAGACCGGCCACGCTCAACGTTTTCAGGGGGATATTCTGGCGGTTGCCGAGAGTAACCGTGTCACCCACGCTCAGGTTGAGCCGTTTGGCGGTGGCTTGTCCGAGAAAAATGGTCTCCTCGCCGGAGAGCGGATAGCGGCCGGCCACGGTTTTTTTCCAGAACGCGGTTCCCTCTTTTTCCTGCTCAGGGTCGACTCCGATCAGGACGAGCGGTTCAAAGACCTCGTCCTTTTCAAGAAGAATCTGCTGGTGCCTCCTGACCAGCACCCGCTCCACCCCCGCATTCCACAAGTAGAGGAGGTCATCTTCCCGCAGCATACTGCCGGAGATATGGCCGGAAAAAAGCCCCGTGGAATTGCGGATCATGGCATCATTGGTGCCGACGGCCAGGGCGGAGAGAAAGACCAGGGCGGCCACCGCTGCAATCACCATCAAGGAGAGAACAAGAGTGGCCCGCCAGGAACGCCAGAGGATCAAGCAAGCGATTTTGAGCAGAAAGGTGAAACGCATTGTGGGGGCAAAGGGTTTCTGTTGCTAATCGAGGGACACGCCGATGCGGCCGGCAATAAAAAACGCGGCCGGCCGGACCAAGCCTTGGTGTTGTGCAAGAAAAAGATTGCGCAAGCCGTTTTTCAGGGTTCCTACGGCCTCCGCCTTCATCCTGGCGGTCAACTCCGGCCATGCGGCGTAAAAAGAGTCCGGGGACGGTTCCACCGCCAGATGAGAATGCAGGCTTTCCCAGACTGAGGCTGGTTCCTCATGGGCCACCACCGACCCCACATAATTATGCCGCCGCTCACGAATATCGACAAACAGATCGACTATATCGTCGAGTAACTGACAGCCGATGCCGATCTGGTACAGGGCCTCCTGGACCGGCCTGCTAACGGGGACGATCGCCTCCTCGAACAGGGCCGGGATGACCCAGGTTGACTGAAAGAGCACTCCGGTCTTGTAATGGTGAATTTTCCGGAGAACCACATCCGGTCGCAGCCGTTCGTCGATGCCGCCCTCCTCGGAGGCCTCCTGCGCCCCGCTCTGGGTCAAGGCTTGCAGAGAGGCGGTACTTGCCTGCAATGCCCGCTCAACCGGAAGATCCTGTTGCTGGCAATGCTCCACCAGCAGGGCGAAGAGAACCCGATCGGCGACCATGATGTCAAGCACGGAACGAAACCGGTGCGCCTGCGGCGGCAGATCGGTTTCCAGCGTGGGCTTGTACTCGTCGTCGAGAATATTGTCGCAGCCGGTAACCATGCCCCGCAGGCACTGGTTGAGCGCGGCGTACAAAATCCGTCGCCCGGAAGGAATACCGGTTCGATAGTAGGAATACAGGAACAGAGTCGAAAAAAAATTGCGCGGCAGGGAAAAGGTCGCTTGATCCGGCGGAACAAGCGCAATCGTGCTGCCGTGGAGGACGGTGGCGGCTGTCCGCCAGAAGCGCTCAAGGCCTGCCCGGAGTTCGGCCTCCAAGGTGGCGACATCCCCCGCGCAGTGCCCTAATACGGAAAAAGGATTGCTCACAGTGGCTTGGTGGTTGAGAATACGGCGATATAGCCAAAATAGCGGGCCACGATCTGTGGCGGCAAAAAACCGGCCTCAATGATCAGGTCCGGCAGGACGCCGCGAATATTTTCTCCAATCTGCGGCTGCATGAACAACCAGCGGGAGGCATGGGAAACCAGTGCCCCCATGAAACTCGTTGGCTTATGCATGTCGGCGATGACCAGTTTGCCGCCGGGCTTGAGGACGCGATAGGCTTCCCGCAGGCTCTCCTGTTTGAGATCCAGGGGGACATGATGGTAGAAGAGACTGGAGATGACCGCGTCAAAAGAGGTGTCGGCAAAATCCAGATGCTCGGCGGCCATCACTTCGAATCGGCAATGGTGTGCGCCGCGCTTTGTTCTCGCGGCTTCAATCATCTTGCCGGCCGCGTCGATGCCGGTGACACAGCCGCCTTGTTCCGGGGCAAGCAGTTGGCTGATCTTCTGGCACAACAGACCGGTGCCGCAACCCAGGTCAAGGATGGCGTCGGCCGGTTGAGGATCAAGGGTTTGGATGAGGGTGCGGTCATATTCGGCCTGTTTGTTCAACAAACAGAGGGGCTCCAGGAGGTCATACACCGAGGCGGCGTAGTCCAGGGTGCGGCCCCGGGTTGGGACGGATGGCAAGGTCATTCAGGATCTCCTCGTGGGTGGGATCGGGTTCTTGGGCAACGCGGCCGGACAATACAGGTTAGCCGGCGATGAGCACACTGTAGCACCCGAAGATGAAGGTTTCATGAAGATGGCGGGATTAAAAAGCAGGGCCATACCTGTAATTAACTAGAATTACGGATTTTACTTATTTAAAAAAGATTGAGAATCTTTCTTCACTCTTAAAAGAGCGAAGCCGTCCTGGGCCTTGATGCAGCTGGCAGCCGTTACAGGGAACAAAAACGGGCCTTTTCAGACCGGGAGACCAGAAGGGAAAACTACCGTGAACGTAGTCCAAGCCGAAGGCCCGCTCTCCACGGTAATGCTGCCGCCGTGCAGTTCGACGATCCGTTTGACGATGGTTAGGCCAAGGCCGGAGCCGCCGTGGGTGGTGGAGCGCGATTTCTCGCACCGGTAGAACTGGTCGAAGATGCGGCTCTGCTCGTTCCGGTCGATTCCGGGGCCGGTGTTGGCGAGGATTATGGTGATTTTTCCCTCATCTACGCCGGCCTGGCAGCGGATCTCGCCCTCCGGCCGATTGTAGCGGATGGCATTGTCCAATAGATTGATCAACATCCTGCGGATCTTTTCCCTGTCCGCATGAACCGGTAGGGCACCGTTGACCTGGAAGGTGAAATGCAGCGTCTGTTCCTGCATCAGCGGCTGAAACTCCTCGGCCACGGAGGCGATCAACTCGTTGAGGTGAAACGTTTCCTTGTCCAGCAATTCCGTCATTTCCAGCCGGGAGAGGTCAAGCAGGCTCTTGACCAATTGACTGATGCGGGCCAGCGCCCGCTCCTGGGCCAGCAGCTTTTCCTGTAAAGACATCGGCAGCTGTTCGTCCTGAAGCATTTCCTCCATGGAGAGCCGCAACAGGGTGATGGGCGTCTTCAGCTCATGGGAGGCGTTGGCGATAAACTCCCTCTGCCGGCGGAAGGAGAAGTGCAACCGGTTGAACATCGCATTGAGTGAGGCGGCCAGTTCGTCAATCTCGTCACGATTGCCTGCCAGCGGTAATCGCGTTGCCAGCGTTTTTGCCGTGATTTCAGCGGTCAACCGGTTGATCTCACGCACCGGATGTAAAATCCTGCCGGCCACCTGGTAGCTGACCACAATCAGAATCAAGGTCGAGGCGAGCAAGGCCGAGCCGATCATCAGCGCCGATTCGATGGATTCTCCCACTAGATTCTCCACTGGCCTGGCTACATGCACCTGGTAGGGCACGCCGCCAGCCGATACGGTGAACACCCGGTTCCAGAATGCGGTGGGCTGGTCGTCTTCCTCGGCATAAAACCGGTTAAGGGGAATATCGGTCCGGATAAGATAGCCCGTGTCGCCCCTTTTCAGTGGCATTTCTATCTCCCGGGCCAAATGGGAGGCAAAGACCGGCTGCCCTTCGGCATTGTAGATCCGGGCCCAGTACAAGTGGGAAAAGGACTCCATGGTGCCGTCGGCCACTGAAATGTTGGCAGCCTGTTCCCGCTCCAGCTCATTGGCCAGGGTGTGGGCGCGGATTTCCAGTTCCTGATCGAGAAATTCATACGGGGTCTCCAGCCCCCAAAAGAAAACGATCAGGGAAAGAACCACGGTGGAAGCCAGCCCGGCCAGACTGACCCAGAGAGTGATGCGGTTGCGTATCTTCATCCCTGCTCATCCCTTGCCATGTAGCCGACCCCGCGGACGGTGACGATTCGCAGCCCTGTCTGGTCGTCAAGTTTTCGCCGCAGGTTCTTGATGTGGACGTCGATATTGTTGGACATGGTAAACGGATCAAAGGCATCGCCCCAGACATGCTCCGCCATGTTGAAACGGGAAATGGCGCGGTTGCGGTTGTACAAGAGAAATTCGAGAACGGAAAATTCCTTGGGCGTGAGGGTGACCGGTTGATTATTGAGGGTAACGGTACGCGTGTTGGTATCGAGACGGATATTGCCAATGACCAGCAGAGAACTGGCCTGCTCATGGCTCCGCCGCAGCAGCGCTCGGATCCGGGCCAGGAGTTCGGCCATGGAAAACGGTTTGTGCAGATAATCGTCGGCTCCCAGGTCGAGGCCCTTGACCCGGTTGGCCACCTCTCCCTTGGCGGTCAGCATCAGGACGGGCGTGGTCACCCCCTCAACGCGCAGTTCCTGCAGCACCGTAAACCCGTCCTTTCCCGGCAGCATGATGTCGAGCACAATCAGGTCAAAGGGATCAGCCCATATCTTCTCCAATGCCATGGCGCCGTCCCCGGCGACATCCACGGTGTATTGCTGCTTTCTCAGGGTCTTTGCAATCTGCTCGCACAGTTCCCTTTCATCATCGACGATTAACACCCGCATGCTGTTCCCCCTCCTGTTCCTGCTGTCTTCCCTTCCAAGCACCTCTTCTTTTTATACTCCCGGTTGATGAAGATTGAATGAAGATGTGCATGCGACCGGGACAAAAGCCGTTCATCAATTCTTCATCCACCCCGTGGTAACATCAATGCACGGTATCGCTTTCCACTGAGGAAAGTGAGGCTCTTTTGGGCAAAAAACCGCATCCCGAATCCTTTGCATGGAGAAAAAACCATGATTACCTCGCAGGAACAGTATTCGACCGAACCGGTCTCGTTGACCTGGGCCATTAAATTCCGGCAGCCCATCTCCATTGTCGTCATCATTGTCTGCCTGATGTTGCTGCTAGCCACCCCGCCTTCCTGGCAAGCGAACAGCGGAGCCGACATTGTCATGAACGCTCTTGGTTTCGTGCTGATCGTTGTCGCCGCCTTTGGCCGCATCTGGAGCAGCCTCTACATCAGCGGCTACAAGGAAGACCGCATTGTGACGGAGGGACCGTATGCCATTGTCCGCAACCCGCTCTATGCCTTCAGTTTTCTCGGCGCCCTCGGCCTGGGACTGGCAACAACCAACCTTCTGATCCTGGCGGTCATCGCCTCGGCCTTTCTCCTCTATTATCCACTGGTGGTTTTCGCCGAAGAGAGAAACCTGCAGCACAAATTCGGCCAGGACTTTGTTGCCTACATGCACCAGGTTCCCCGTTTTCTCCCCCGCCGGTTGCATCTGGTCGAGCCGGACCGGTATCCGGTGCGGCCTCGCCATGTGCGGCGATCACTGCTGGAAATCATCTGGTTCTTCTGGTCGTATCTTTTCCTTCATCTGGTGACCGGCATTCAGCAGGGCGGTTGGCCCACCGGCCTCTGGCCCTTCTAGAGCACGACAACAACCATGGCCCCATTCCATGGAAGCAAGCCTTAGCGGATGCCACCACTAACGATCTCTCACAACGGACTGCTTTCGATACCGGGAAATGGCAAACAGCAGCTCCTGAGAAGCGGGAAATAACCAATCCTCCATGACGAGTCTCTGCAAGAACTGCAGCCTGTCTCTCGGGGAGTCTGATCAAACCGTTATTTCGCCGATGGGGACATGGGGCAGAATTTCAACACCGTTTGGGCAATGCGGCACAATACACGCCTACCAAACCGTTTTGATGGGATTTTTTCGATAGGTGCCGCTGGGCTTACCGTCAATATAGATGCCTTCGAGATAGGAGAGTTTTCTCGGCAATTGTTGCACCGTGCCCCGGACAATCAGAAATGTCGCCGGCCGTCCGGCAGTAAGCGCTCCCAGTTTCTCCATGCCGAAAAATCGGGCTCCATGCTCTGAGGCGCAACGGATGGTCTCCACCAGGGAATAGCCGGCCTTGATGAACAGTTTCATTTCCTCGACCAATGACTCGCCATGGAGTATGCCGGCACTGCCGGCACCGGTTCCCACAGCCGTGGTCACGCCCAATTTTCGAGCAAGACGCAGCTGCGCAACCTGGTCGGCGAGCATCTTTCTCCAAAAAGCCTCCGCGCCGGGGGTTGGTTTTCCCGGTGCAACATAGCGCTGGGAAAAACGGCAGCACACATCTCCACCGGAGCCCGAATTATCCATGGCATTTTTGGCCCGCAGCACGCTGGGAATCCAGAGCACATTTTTCTCCGCCATTTTACTGAGATTGTCCTCGCCCATGAGGTATCCCTGTTCGATGGCATCGCACCCCGCCGCAAGCGCCTCCTCCACCGGTTGCTGGCCATTGGCCACCACCACCTTCCTGCCGCCTCTGTGCTGGAGGAGGATCTGGTGCAAGTCTGCATGGCTCAGCTGAAGCAATGGGGCTGCCTCGTCTTCGATATTGCCGGAATAAACGATCCTGAGAAAATCACCTCCCGGCGAGCTGCCCGCTCCACAATCCTGCCTGCTCCGGCAGAGTCGGCCGGCTGTGCGAATGTCAAGTATGTCCCCCGACGCCATCCCTTTTTGAGCGTATGCCATCAGATCGGTTACATCATCGCCATCGGCCACTCCCAACACCCCGTGCGCATGGCAGTCGCGGATATGACGTTCAAACAGAGCGGCTTTTTTCTCAAAGCCCGACTCTTCGAAGAAGAACCGCACTATCCTGTCCATGGAGGGAGAACGCGACAGGGAGACGCTGCAATCCACCAACGCCGGTAAAAGCGTACAGTGCGAGAAATCATCGATTGCAGCCTCCGTATTGCGGGGAAGGTCTGCCGCGGAACCGATGGCGGTAAGCATGCCGTCCTCCACCGCCAGAACGACATTCCTGCGCACACCGGCGCCGCTGCCGTCAATAAAGTTTCCCGCCACTATGTATCGTGTTTCACCCATGATTGTTTTGTTTTCTTATTTGATGAAGGTGCCGTTCTTGAATTCCTCAAAGGCGACACGCAACTCCTCCTGGGTGTTCATCACGATCGGTCCGTACCAGGCCACCGGTTCGTTGAGCGGTTTCCCTGAAACAAGCAGAAAACGCACCGGTTGTTCAGCCGTTGTGACTTGTACGGTGTCGCCACTCCGTTCAAACAGCACCACCGTCTCATGTTCGCAGATACACCGGCGCTCCACGTCAGACCAGCCATGGCCCACCACTTCATACGCGTAGGCATCACGGCAGTCATCAAAATAGCTGGCGCCTTCGAGGACATACACAAAAAGAGTATGGCCAACCGGTGCTGCATGGGAGAACACCGTCCCTGGCGGTACGGTGATATCAAGCATCGCCGGTTCGATGACAATATCACGCACCGGCCCCCGCACACCGGCAACCTCACCGGCCACCACCTTGACCTTTACACCGTTTTCCAAGGCAATTTCCGGTATATCGGCTGCTTTGACCTCCCGATACCGGGGCGGCATCATTTTCTGGTTGGCCGGAAGATTCGCCCAGAACTGGAACCCCCACATCGTGCCCGTGGGGCTCTCCTTAGGCATTTCCTGATGGATGATGCCACTACCGGCGGTCATCCACTGCACGTCGCCAGCGCCGATGACACCGGCATTGCCCATGCTGTCACCATGCTCGACCAGCCCTTCCAGGACATAGGTGATCGTCTCGATACCTCTGTGCGGGTGCCACGGAAAACCCGAAAGGTATTCATCGGGATTGCTGGTGTGGAAGTCGTCCAGCATTAAAAACGGATCGAACTGCGGCACCTGGGAATACCCGAAGGCGCGTTTGAGATGCACACCGGCACCTTCGATGGTGGGGCGGCTCTTGAAAACCTTGGCGATACGGCGAATGGTCATTTGACTTTCTCCATGGTCAGAAATGGGTTGTGGGAGGACAACCGCAGGCCGAAGGGACTCTTACCCTTTTCGCGCCACCGCGAACAGCTCCAGGCTCACTGTATCATGCACCAGATGCATGCCGAGACGCTCGAAATATTTGCACGATCCGTAAAGGACACCCCAGAGGGTACGATCAATATCAAACGCCGCGTGGATTTTGATACTGCCGTCCGGTTGAGGGGCCGCAATAGCCGGAAAATGAACAGGTCGGCTGATGCCTTTGATGCTGAGCTCGCCCGTCGCAATTCCGCTGGGCGCCTCCGGAAAGATAGCAACGTCCGCTTCCCATCCGGTCAGCATAAACGATGCGGTGGGGTAATGATCCACGGCAAAAAAGTCATCCGATTTCAGGTGACTGATCAGCATGTCACGGTAACTGGCATCCTGAAGATCAAAATTGGTTAGCGCATGCATATCAACAATAATACGCCCTGTAGACGGTACGCCAGCGGCAATGACCAATTCCCCTTCGAGGACGGCAAGCTGGCCGATGTGCCGGTTGTTAAGGTTGCGACCGATCCACTCCAGGCGGCTGTTTTCGATGTCGACTTGATAAGCGCCATCCTCCGCTGCTCTCTCGGGCAGAGCTGCATCCGCCCCTCTCTCCACGGGGAAACCAGCCGTATTCCATGCCGAGAGACCACCGGCAAGGATGAATACCCGGGGGTACCCCGCCTGGAGCAATCTGTCCCGGGCGATCTCAGCTGTCTTGCTGGTGCCGGTGGCGTCGTAGACTATCAGCGCGGTGTTTCGATCGGGAACAAAGTTGACGATCCGTTCGAGAAAGACCACCTCGTAAACACAGGCATTTTGTGCGCCAGCCACATGACAAGCGGCATAGTCCTCCGGGGTCATCACATCGACAACCACGGCGCCAGCCTCCATGTGTTTTTTTGCTTCACTGCTTAGCAGTATGGTATTCATTGCGGATCCCTCCTCTGTTTTCTGTGGCATGGTGGGGTCAAAATGCAAGGCAAATGCAGCCTATGCCCCGCATCATAAACGTCAGTGAGATAGTCGTCTGCTCCTGAAGTAAGAGTCTCACTACAAATATCAAACAATTCAGCCAACTGCCCTGACAAACTCGTTGTTAATTCATTAAGTGCTGGATTTTCAACTTTCAATGGAGCAGTTCGCATTTCTTTGAATTTATCGGCGGGATGTGCTTACATGGGATCGATTGCTAGCAGGGTTTCCACCCAAAGCCTGCGTCTTATTTTGGAACTACTGGCGGCGTAACTGCGCAAGGGGCGATACCATACACTGCAAGTATAGGCAGTACGGACCAGGAACCGACTTTGATTTTAGGGATTGATGGCACCGCGCATTCCACCGGTTTGGGTGGAGGAAGTGGAGGCGGGTCTGTCATGAAAGATGTACAAGGCCAGAAAACATTTAACCTCGAAGAGATAGAGTAAAAGTAAAGGGCGTGGGCAGTGCAACACTTTTGTCCGCGACCAGCGAGTAGCCCGGATAAAGCTTTAGCATAATCCGGGAACCCGATGAGACACCAGGCCATTTCCCGGATCCGGTTGCACCGCATCCGGGCGACAACGAACAAACTCACAACCTACAGAAATACTATGGGAAAAATTATTTCACTGAACATCAGCCGGGAAAAAGGCGTCAACAAAGAACCGGTGGAGAGTATTGAACTCAAGGTCGACCACGGCATGGTCGGCGATGCCCACGCCGGTGACTGGCACCGCCAGGTCAGCCTGCTGGCCGAGGAGTCAATCGATTTCATGCGCAACAAGGGGCTGGAGCTGGAACCCGGCGCTTTTGCCGAAAACATCACCACCGAGGGGCTCGAATTGGCCAAACTGCCCCTTGGCACCCGCTTGAGCAACGGCCAGGTGGTCCTCGAGGTCACCCAGATCGGCAAGAAATGCCACCACGGTTGCGCCATCTTCAAGCAGGTGGGTGACTGCATCATGCCGCGCGAGGGCATCTTCACCAAGGTGATCGTGCCCGGCACCCTGCGCCGGGGGGACAACCTGGATATCCTGTCGTGAACGAGAGTTGCAAGCGTTGCGGCACCTGCTGCCGCCAGGGCGGCCCGGCCCTGCATGGCCCGGATCTGGAACTGATTCAGGCAGGGCTGCTGCGACTGGACGACCTGATCACGGTGCGCAAGGGTGAGCTGGCCTACCAGCCGCTGGCTGGCCAACCCGAACCGGTTATCCACGAATTCCTCAAACTGTGCGGGCAAAACGGCACCTGGTGTTGTGCCTCTTACGACGAAACCTCGAAGGGATGCATGCGCTACGCCCACCGGCCCATGGCCTGCGGCCTGCTCGATTGCACCAACACCGGGCCACTGCTGGCCCTGGCCGGACAGGACCTCCTGACCCGTTTTGACTGCCTCACACCGGACGATCCCCTGCTGCCGCTGATGCTTGAACATGAACAGCTTTGTTCTTGTCCGGATTTACAGACGATCGGTCAAGAACTGGCTCAGCGTGAAACGGACGCGGCCCTGCTGGCTGGGCTCGAAGCAGCCGTCAACGCAGACCTCGCCTTCCGCTCCCGCGTCACCGCCAGCCACCACCTGTCTCTGGCTCAAGAGCTCTTTTATTTCGGCCGGCCGCTCTTCCAACTGCTTCTCCCCTTGGGGGTGCGGGCCATCAGCACCCCCAAGGGTGTCTGCCTCAGCATTCAGGCCAGCTAGCCCAATTGTGCGCCCCCTGACGGGCAGATTCCATTGACTGACAGGGGAAAAGCATATAGAGTGCCGCACCTTTTCGCCCTTCTTCCCCTTTTTCTTTCAGAGGTACGCCATCATGAGCGATTCCGACATCCAACGCCTGCTCTTCAAGTTCGACCAGTTGAGCGGCACCTATCTGCGCGACGAGGTAGACGAGGCCCTGAACCACCAGGAAGCGCTCACGCCGCATCTGCTCAAAATCATCGAGGCGGTAGCCGAAAACCCGCTGCGCCACATTCTCGAAGAACACAATGCCCACGTCTACGCGGCCACGCTCCTGTCCCACTTCGGCGTGACAGCTGCCCATCTGCCGATCATCCGCGCCTTTTCCATACCCGAGGAGGATCAGCTGGTCGAGCTTTGGGGCGACATGACCACCGAAACCCTGCCCACCCTGCTCTACCGAACCTGCGACGGTTCGATTGAGGCGATCAAGCAACTGGTCGTTAACCGGGAAATTGATCAGTATGTACGGTGCGCGGCCATGGAGGCTCTGTCGTATGTGGTGGCCTTCGATCCGGCACGGCGGGATGAAGTGGTGGCGTTTTTCCAGGGGCTGTTCACTGGTGAAGAAGCTGATCGCGAATCCTATTTCTGGGGCAACCTGGCGGCCACCCTGTGCGACCTTCATCCTGGAGAGTCGATGGAAATCATCCGCAAGGCGTTTGCCGACAACATCGTGTCGACCAGCTTCATCGGTATGGGAAATGTCGAGGTGGCCAACGAGCAGAGCATGGAGGCGGCAAGGGAGTCGCTTCAGGCCTGGGTCAAGGCGCGGATGCCCGTCGATGTCCACGCCTACATCTCGTGGTTTGCCGAATTTCACCAGGAAGACCATGAGCAGCCCCCGACGAAAAAGCCCAAATCCGCAGCCAAGAAAAAAGACAGCAGCCCCAAGAACAAGGCAGCCAAGAAGGCGCGGAAAAAGAAGTAGCACCAGCAATCCGGCAAGTTAGGCCTTGTCGATATACGTTGGGGTTTTGAAGAGTTATTGACAATAATTATCAGTTGAAAAACCGTGTCCAACTCTTATAGTATAGGCGTCAGGAAAGATGTCCTTTCATCTGAATAAAAACCGATGGCATCAACGGAAATGATGACACTTTTCCTTCCTGACCTATAAACAGTCTTTCTTCGCGGCACCAAGCGATTATTGCATAGCATATTAGGTTCAAGGACAAACACAGCAGTAGAGGAGAATCGCCATGAAACGTCAGAACGAGATGATGGAGTCGTTCGTCATGGCCCATCACGAATTTGTCGCTAACTTGGAGCACTCGATCCGTCTGCTTGAAGAAGATATCAACGAGACGGCCGAGATGGAGACAATCTGCACCGATGAATGGTGCGTGGCCACGGAGCACAGCCTGGACGAGTTGACCAAGTTGATCTACTCGATCAGTGAACCGCGCTGGGGCACCGATGAGGACTCTCGGAAGATCAAGGATCTCCGCAAAAAGACGCATGATTTGTACGCCAAGTACAGGAGCGTCAGCAACAAGGTCGAGTGTTGCTGCTAAACCTTAACCGGAAGAGTGCCGCCTGAATCGGTGCATCCTTCCGCTTCTCTTTAGCTTCTCTTTAATCACCCTAAAACGCACAAAAGCCGCAACCGTTGTATTGGTTGCGGCTTTTGTGCGTTCAAAGCGGCGGCAAAGCTCCGGGCCGCCGAGCAGTTACCCCATCGCCCGGATGGTTGCCGCCAGCTTGTCCAGATCGACCCGCCGCTCATGGAGCGGTCGTGCATCGTGGACATAGGCGGCAAGCTGTTCCTCGAAGACCGGTTTTTCCTTGCGGTAGAAGATCCCGAGGCGGAGCGGCTCTTCCTCGCAGGCACGGGCAAAGGCCTGCATCCGATCACTGGGATCGTGGTCGTCCGGCAGGGGAGCGGTGTGGGCCGCAAACCATTGGTAGGTATTGAGTTTGTTGAAGGTGACGCAGGGCTGCAGGATGTCCACCAGGGCATAGCCGCGGTGCTGGATCGCCGCCTTAAGAATGGTGCGGGTCTCCTCGCCGTTGCCGACGTAGGCACGGGCCACAAAGGAGGCATCGAGGGCAATGGCCACGGCCAGGGGATTGAACGGCTCCAGGATCACGCCGCCAACCTGCAGGGGGGTGACGAAGCCGCGCGGGCTGGTCGGCGAGGCCTGGCCCTTGGTCAGGCCATAGACCATGTTATTATGGACAATGTTGGTCAGGTCGGGATTGCGGCGGATGCAGTGCAGAAAGTGGTTGCCGCCCTCGCCGTACATGTCGCCGTCACCGCTCTCGGCAATCACCGTCAGACCGGGATTGCTCGCCTTGATTGCCGTGGCCGGCGGCAGGGCACGGCCATGTAACCCGTTAAAATAGTGGACGTTGCAATACTGGGGCAGTTTCGCTGCCTGGCCGATCCCCGAGACCAGGACGGTCTGTTGCGGGTCGAGCTGCATCTCGGCCAGGGTTTCGCCAACCAGCTTGAGGATGCCATGGTTGCCGCAGCCGGGGCACCAGGCGATATCGCAGTCGCGACAAATCCAGGAATGCTCGCTCATCATTGTTCCTCCTCGCGCAGCAACGCGGTGATCTCTTCAACACTGAAGGCCAGCCCATTGTACTTGCGCCACTCGGCGGCAATGGCGCAGCCGGTTTCGGCGCGCAGCAGCCGGGCGAACTGGCCGGTGGCGTTGTTCTCGATGACGATGATCCGCTCGGCCCGGCGCAGATGGGCCACCAGGGCAGCGGGCAGCGGATACACCTGCACGCAATGGAGAAAGGCCGTCTGTTCCAGCGGCACCCGTTCCAGGGCCTCGACGATCGCCGGTGCGGTCGAGCCCCAGCCAACCAGCAGCCGCCGGTAATCGGCAGGGCCGTGCAGGCGGGGCGGCAGGGCCAACTCTTCCTGCAGCAGGCGCATCTTGGCCAGACGCTTGTCGACCATTGCGATGCGGGTGGCGAAATCCTCGGTTATCCGCCCCTTGGCATCGTGCTCGTCGCTGTCGACGCAGACCAGCCCCTGGCCGAACCCCGGAATGCCGCGCGGCGAGACGCCGTCGGAACCGGGGGCGTAGCGTTGATAGTCTTCCGGAGTGGCGATAATCTGCGAAACCGGCGCGGTGGCTGGCAGCGGGAAAGGATCGAGGTCGCACAGCGAGTCGAGCAAATGTTGGTCCGTGAGGACAATGACCGGCGACTGGCTGGCGTCCGCCATGGTGAAGGCATGGGCCGCGCAGGCAAAAGCCTCCTCGGGGGTACCGGGGGCGAGGATGGCGCGGGGAAACTCGCCATGGCCGGAATAGCGGGCAATTTCCAGATCCCCCTGTTCGGTGCGGGTCGGCAGACCGGTTCCCGGACCGGGGCGCTGCGCCAGGTGGATGACCAGCGGCGACTCGATCGCGCCGCACAGGCTCAGCCCCTCGGCCATCAGGTCGAAACCGCCACCGGAGGTGCTGACCAGGGCCCGCGCCCCGGCATACCAGGCGCCGAGCCCCATGTTGATCGCGCTGATCTCGTCCTCGGCCTGCTCGACGACCACCCCGTGGTCGTGCGCCTGCTTGGCCAGATGAATCAACACCCCGGTGGCGGGGGACATCGGGTAGGAGGAAATAAAGGTGCAGCCGCCGGCAAGCGCGCCCAGGGCCACGGACTGGGAGCCATCGAGAAGAAGGCGTTCTGACTGGACTTCGCCCATGGGCAGGGATAAACGCCCGTGGAGTTCCGCCGCGTATTCCCAACCGATCCGGACGGCGGCGAGATTCTTATCCAGCAGCCCCTCCACGCCGAAGGTGCGGCGCAAGGCCGTCTCCAACGCTACCAGCTCCCAGCCGAGCAGCCGGACCAAAAAACCGCAGACCACACTATTGGCATAAAGCGCCCCGCCAACCGGTGTACTCAGTTCGTGCAGCGGCAAAGGCAGCATCCCGGCCATTTCCCCGAAGATCTTCGGGTCGCCGATCAGCACCGTGCCCTCGGCGCAGCGTCCGCGCAGGCGCGCCAGGGCGTCGTGATCAAAAAGGATGCAGCAGTCGATTCGATCGGAGAACGCCCGCACCGGTTGAACGGCGGCCCGCAGGGTCACCGAGTTGCTGCCGCCGCGGATGCGTGACATGAACTCGTTGACCACCATCACATGCAGGCCACCGGCCAGAAAGGTCCGAGCCAAGACCAGACCGATCGTCTGCAAACCCTGGCCGGCCTCGCCGCCGAGAACCACATTCATTTCGCGAAATTGGGAAGGATGCATCCTTGGGATCTCCTTTCTTGGGAAGATTTGCTGATAAAGACTGGAAGAAATGGGAAAACGCGGTTCAGTTAAAATAGGTGCCCTCTCAGGAAAAAAGACCGGTGGTGGTGGTCAGAAAATTTTGCACCTTGTCCAGTTCGGATTGCGACAACCTGATATGGATGGCCTCATCTGTAGCAAGCAGATCGATGGACGGATCATGTTTCAGGCCGATGCCCATCTGGTGGCAGATCTGGTTGGCCATGCGCACTAAGGGAAGAATATAATTATTCGATTCGAAGTCCGGCAAGTGATGGTCCCGAGCAATGGCGGCAATCGTTTCCGGCATCTGGATCTGCCGCAACAGCAGGTAGCCCTGCTCGGCGTGCAGGAGATCCATGGCCCCGAAAAGCAGCTCATCGGATACGGCAAGCGCTGCGTTTACCCGTTTTTTTTCGGCAATGACCTTGAGAATAAGCAACTTGCCGATATCGTGAAGCAGGCCGGCGGAAAAAGCCTCCTGCTGGAACACACCGAAATCAAGGCAGTTGGAGAGCATGCCGGTGGCAAAGGCGCATCCCATTGAATGTTGCCAAAGCTTTTTCATGATGGCGTGAATGCGCCTGTCGCGTGAACTGAACATTTTTTTGCTGTTATCGGCAAGGACAATCCGGGTAACTTCCGCCATGCCCAACCTGACCAGGGCCGACCTGACCGAGGTGGTAGCGACCAACCCCTGGTACATTGCGGAATTAGCAATCTTGAGCAGATTGCTGGAGAGCGCCTGGTCACCACTGATGAGCTTTTCCACGGTGCGCAGGTCAGGCTCCTTTTTAACCAATTCCTGCTGAATCCGCAGGGAAACAGGGTCAAAAATCGGCAGGGAGACACCTTCCGCTTCGATGTATTTCTTGAGCACCTTTACAAAAGTATGTTCGTTGGTCATGGCCAGTTGTTGAATATTTTGCAAAGCATGTTCATTGGTTCAATATCTCCATCAGGGGCTGTTGGTGCGGTTTTTACGGTTGCACCAGGCATTGCGTGCCGGTATTCAATAAAAATCGGAACTGTTGGGAGACAGAAGGCCTCGCGATAGCAGAGCCTCCTCATTCTTTCCTGCCTTCGGGTACTCACCCCTGCGGTGTATCAGCCCGCCCCGTTCGCCACCGGAATGACATACAACAGAATGGCGAAATAATGGAGCACGCTTCCCACCAGGACAAACACATGCCAGATGGCATGGTTGTATGGCAGGCGCTTCCACAGATAAAAGACAATCCCGCCAGTATAGGCGAGGCCTCCGGCAAGCAGCAGCCAGAGACCGCCGCTGCTCACATTGGCCATCATCGGCTTGATTGCCGCCACCACGGCCCAGCCCATGATCACGTAGAGGGCGATCAACCAGCCCCGAAACCGTCTCAGCCGGGTGGTTTCGATCAGAATGCCCGCCACCGCCAATCCCCAGATGATCCCGAACAGCGTCCAGCCCCAGGGGCCGCGCAGGCTGACCAGGGTGAAGGGAGTATAGGTGCCGGCAATCAGCACCAGAATGGCTGAATGGTCGAGAATGCGTAGGATGGATTTGGCGGCCGGATGCTGAATGGCGTGGTACAGGGTCGAGGCAAGATAGAGCAGGATCAGGGCCGCGCCGAAAATCGAACAGCTGACAATATGCCAAGCGTTGCCGTAGAGGGCGGCAAAGATGATGAGCACCACTAGGCCGCCGAGTGCGAGAACAGTGCCCAAACCGTGGGTGATGCTGTTGGCGATTTCCTCACCCCTGCTGTACCGGGAACCTGTGGTGTCGCGTGCCATGGGAGAGTCTATATTTTTTCGGGAATCCATACCATATCCGTCTGATTAATATTTGCTACCATAGTGTGTATCCCCTGGATTGTCCACAGCATTTCCCGCAGCCTCCGGCACGATGGGATAGTTCATCAGATCTGCCAGGATGGACCAATTTGCCTTCTGGATGGCAACGCATCAATGACCGAAGAAAATCGTAGATACAGCGAAGGAGAACCCCAAGGGAGCCAACCATGACGGACGACGAATATTACTTTGAGGAAGGCTGTTTCATCACCGAACTGCACAACTCCCCCGACGACCCGGCGGTGTCGGTGGCCCGCGCCCGCGTTGAGCCGGGCCGCACCACCCGCTGGCACAGCCTTGATGGCATCCATGAGCGCTACCTGATGCTTGAAGGAAGCGGCACGGTGGAGATCGGTGGGGAGTCGCCAAGGCGTGTAGGCCCCGGCGAGGTGGTGTGGATTCCGCCCGGTTGCCGTCAGCGGATCACCAACACCGGCACACGGGATCTGATCTTTCTCGCGGTCTGCACACCGCGTTTTGTTCCCTCCGCGTATCGCGACCTGGAACGAGAGCAGTGATACAGACCGAGGCATCTATGCATCTATATTGCCCCGAAGGTCATCAGCGAAAGCGCTGACCCTCCAGCGAGGTGCCATGGGCCGAAGCCTGAATTTTGCAGTTGACGGGGTTCGCCCTGTTCGGTAACGATTCTTTTTACGTGGATGATTGCGACGTTGCGGCTGCCTGCCATGACTGCTTCGGCGATTTCTTCCCCGAATCCTGCATACCATAGGTCGTCCAATGCCGATGCCGTTTCAGGCGCCGAAACCACCGTGCACCCGGCCCGGAGGCACCTCGCCCATTAGATCCCGGAGGGAAATCGACATGCGCAAAAAAATTGCCGCGCCCTTCTTCCTAAACCGCCGCGAACTGCTCCGTCTTCTGAGTATCGGATCCGGCGCCCTGGCTGCGGGGCAGCTGCTCGGCGGCTGTGCCGTTGATCCGGTCACCGGACGGCAGCAATTGATGATGATGTCGGAAGGCCAGGAAATCGACCTTGACCGGCAGCGCTCGCCCTACCAATTTTCATCGGATTACGGCGTAATCCAGGACACCAGCCTCAACAACTATATCAACAAGGTTGGCCGGGATCTGGCCTCCCGGTCCCACCGCCCGCAGATGCCTTTCTCCTTCCGCGGGGTCAATGCCCCCTCCATCAACGCTTATGCCTTTCCCGGCGGTTCGATCGCGGTCACGAGGGGCATGCTGGTGGAACTGGACAACGAGGCGGAACTCGCCGCCCTGCTCGGCCATGAAATTGGCCATGTCTGCGCCCGCCACACCGCTGAACAATCGAGCAAGGGCATGCTGGCCAACATCTTCATGGCCGGGGCCGCCATCGCCACCAGCGCGGCGGGATACGGCGGTGCCTCCGACCTGGTCCAGAATCTCGGCGGACTCGGAGCCGGCGCCCTGCTGGCCAGCTACAGCAGGGAAAACGAACGGGAGGCCGACGGCCTGGGCATGGAATACATGACCCGGGCGGGATACAGCGCCCAGGGCATGGTCGGGCTGATGAACGTCCTTAAACGCAACCAGAAGCACAATCCCAGCGCCATCGAACTGATGTTCGCCACCCATCCAATGAGCGACGAGCGCCTGGCCTTCGCCCAGCGGGAGGCGGCCACGACCTACCAATCGTCCCTGGCCAATCCGCTGTCGCGGGAACGATACCTCGACCACACCGCCGGACTGCGCCGGCTCAAACCGGCGATCACCGCCCTGCAGGACGGCAGCACCGCCATGGCCAAAAAACAGTACCAGGCGGCCCGGAACCACTTCGCCTCGGCGCTGCAGATAATGCCGCAGGATTACGCCGCCCTGGTGATGCTGGCCTCCTGCCATTTCGCCATGCGGGAGATGGACGAGGCCGAACAGTATGCCCGTCAGGCGACCACGGTCTATCCGGAGGAGCCGCAGGCCCATATCATCACTGCCGTGGTCTCCCTCAACCGGAAAAAATACGATCAGGCCCTACAGCACCTGAGTGATTACGACCGCCTGCTGCCCGGCAATCCGCTCATCCTTTTTTACAAAGGCTACAGTTTCGAAGGAATGGGCAGGCAGCAGGAAGCAGCCGTGCAGTACAACGGTTTTCTCAAAAAAGTCCGTTCCGGCAAACAGGCCCAGCATGCCTACGCCCGATTGAAAAGCTGGGGTTATCTTCGCTAACGGCGGAGGTCCAGAGCATGGACCGTCAAGAATGCACCAACCGGCCCAATAATCCAAAGACGTGGAAGAAAGAGTAGAGCAATGATCAAACAAGTAGATACAGAGGTTCTTCGTATCGCCTATGCGGAAAGCGGCGCCGCGGAAGGCACGCCGGTGGTGCTGCTGCATGGATTCCCTTACGACATTCATGCCTATGATGCGGTGGTACCTCCCCTGGTTGCCGCAGGTTGCCGCGTTCTTGTCCCCTTTCTGCGCGGATTCGGGCCGACAAGCTTTCTCGACCCCGTCACCCCCCGGTCGGGGCAGCAGGCGGCGCTGGCCCACGATCTGCTGGGACTGCTGGATGCCCTGGAGATCGAGCGGGCTGTGCTGGCAGGCTATGACTGGGGCGGCCGGGCCGCGTGCATCGTTGCCGCCCTGTGGCCGGAGCGGGTGCGCGGGCTGGTTTCCGGGGCTGGTTACAACATCCAGCACATTCCCTCGGCCAACACGCCGCAGCTGCCTGAGCTGGAGATGCAGCTCTGGTACCAGTACTATTTCCATGGTGAACGGGGGAGGGAGGGCTTACGCCTCTATCGCCGCGAACTGTGCCAGTTGCTGTGGCGACTGTGGTCGCCCTCCTGGCATTTCGATGCCGCCACCTACCAGCAAACGGCCGTTTCCTTCGACAACCCGGACTTCGTCGAGGTGGTGATTCATTCCTACCGCCATCGCTTCAGCCTGGTATGCGGAGCCCCCGCCTACGAGGCAACCGAACAAAGGCTGACCGGGCTCCCCAGCATCACCGTGCCAACCATCGTCCTGCACGGAAGCGACAACGGCGTCTTGCCCGCCGCCGGTTCCGAGGAGCACCACCGCTTTTTCGGGTCCACTTACGAACGGAGGTTACTCCCGATGGTGGGTCATAATCTGCCCCAGGAAGCGCCGCTCGCCTTTGCAGGGGCGGTGCTCGCTCTCCTTTGAGACAACCCGGCAACCGGTCCGTTTTCTCCCGAAAAGGGCCTTCTGTGCATGGCAGGCAATGGAACACCGCCTCCCCGCCTTTCCAACCATTGGCTTACAGGGTGGAATCGTGGCATACCGGCTCGTTGTCGTGGCATTTTTCTCCGGTTCCGGTCATAGTGTGGGCGCCGCCGCAGCGGCGAGGGCGTCCTCGCATCCAGGGGGAGAATCGTGTTCCCCAGCGACGGGAACCGCTATGCACCACATCTTTTGAGGAGTAACCATGTCGCGCATCGAATTTTCTTCAACCCGATTTCTGCCCTATCTTCCCGAATCGTGCCAGGTCAATCCCGGTGCGTACGGATTTGAACTCGCCTGTTGGTTGTCGCAGAAGCTGGCAGAGGCCGGGTATGCCACCAGTTATCCCACCAACGAGGACTGGGGTTGGTATATTGAATATATCGAGGATGAAGCAGCTTTTTTGATTGGCTGCGGCTGTGAAGCCGAGGAGGGGGACGGTTATACAGGGGCGCCGGTTTCCTGGCATATTTTTGTGATGCAGAATCTTTCGCTGAAGCAGTGCCTCAAAGGGGTGGAAATCCCGGATCTGGACGTACAACTCACCGAAGCCATCGTCTCGGCGCTTCGCTCGGAAGGCATCGAACCCACGCTCAAGGAAGGGGGCAGGTAGTCTTTCCATTTCCTTTGTTTGCTTCCCGTTCCCTCGTGCGCCCTTGGAACGGGAAGAAAGCAACCAACCCCTTGCCGCCACTCAATACAACTGCAACAACTTATCCATCTCCTCGGATTTCATGGTAAAACTGTGGGCATCGGTGGGAAAGGCGCGGCTCTCGACCTCGGCCTTGTACTGGGCCAGGGCAGCGGCGATGGGCTCGTTGATCTTCGCGTACTGCTTGACGAATTTGGGAGTAAAGCGATCATAAAGGCCGACCAGGTCGTGAATCACCAAGACCTGACCGTCGCAGCCGGGACCGGCGCCGATGCCGATGGTGGGGATGGCGATCTCTTTGGTGATGTGCTCGGCCAGGGGGGCAGGAATCGCCTCAAGGACAATGGAGAAGCAACCGGCTTCTTCCAGGGCACGGGCGTCGTCGATCAATTGCCTGGCAGCCTGGGCGCTCTTGCCCTGGACCTTGAACCCCCCGAGGCTGGTGGCGGTCTGCGGGGTCAGGCCGATATGGCCCTGCACCGGGATGCCGGCGTTCACGATGGCCGCCACCGTTGCCGCCATGGAGACGCCGCCTTCGAGCTTGACCGCGTCGGCATGCCCCTCCTTGAGGATGCGGGTGGCATTGTCGATCGCCGCCGGAATCGAGCTGTTGTACGAACCGAAGGGCATGTCAGTGATCACCAGGGCCCGCTCGACGCCGCGCACCACCGCCTTAGTATGGTGGATCATCTCCTCCATGGTCACCGAAACCGTGTCCGTATAGCCCAGCACCACCATGCCCAGGCTGTCGCCGACTAGGACGATGTCGATCCCGGCCGCGTCCATCATCTTGGCCCAGGGATAGTCATAGGCGGTCAGTTCGGCAATGGGGATGCCATGCTTGCGGTTTTTAATATCCGGGATGGTCAGCTTTTTCTGTTGCATGGGGTCTCCTTGAAAAGGGGGCTGCCGTGAAGGATGAAAGGGCGGTTAGATTCGCTGGGAGGCGGTGGCCTCCAGGGCCTTGATCAATCGGGTCAGCAGCAGATTCACCGGGGTGGGTACGCCGGCCTCCCGGCCTTTAGCGACCACGGCGCCGTTGATGACGTCGATCTCGGTGGGCGCGCCCCGGAGGATGTCCTGAAGCATGGAGGCCCGGTTGGCGGAAGTCAGGATGCAGACCTGCCGAACCCGATCCCACTGCTCCTCATATGCGAGATGGATGTCCAAGGCACGGGCCACGGCCACCGCCTCGGCCACCGCCTCGGCCATCATCTGTTCGCATTCCGGAACCTCAGCGAGGACGCCATTGGGTACTCGCAGCAGGGCGGTCAGGGCGTTGATACCCACATTAACAATCAGCTTGGACCAGAGCAGGGCATCAACATCATCGGTACTGCCGGTCTCGATGCCAGCCCGGTTGAACAGTTCGGCAATGGCCGCGATGCGGTGGCCTTGTCCAGGCAGGGCGGCCAACACCGTCGGCCCGCTGCCGGCATGGCGAACCTGGCCCGGCGCCAGTAGGGTGGCCGCCTGGGCCGTGATCCCGGCACTGGCCCGCTCGGACCCAACTACGGCTGCGATCCGCTCCAGATTACCAAGCCCGTTCTGCAGGGTGAACACCAAGCCGTCCCTGGCCAGAAGCCTTTGCGCTGTCCAGGCCGCCGCATCGGTTGACCGGGCTTTGGTGCAGACCAGAATCAGATCGGCCTGGCGTCCATACTGCTCCGGATCGGTCAGTGCCCTGATCCCGATACGGCGCACCGCACCGTCCATCCCGATGAAAGTCAGTCCTTCCCGATGGATGACCTGGGCATGCTCCGCATTGGTGGTAAAAAGAGACACCGCCGCATGGGGTGCCAACAGGGCCCCGAACAGACCGCCCATGGCGCCGGCGCCAATGATCAATATCTCCATGCTCCTCTCCTCCCGGCCGGCATCGCTGCCAGTCGCAGTCCTGCGGTCAGTCACGGGGAAAAATCACTGGAACAGTTATAAACCATCGCCCAAAAAGGTCAACGCTGAACGCCTTCCCTGGCGGCTGGAAAGCAAGGGTTTGCGCTGGCGGGCGCAAGGGGGTAGAGTTCCAGGGTTGCCGTGGTGACGGTTCCACTGCCATCATTATCCGGAGGAAGATCATGCATCTGTTTGTCTGGCGTCACAGCAAGCGCTTTTCCAGTTGGTCCATGCTCGATGAACCGCATATCCACAAAGAGAACTATCTCCAGGCCGACGTCACCGTGCTGGCGTCGTCCAAGGCGGAAGCCCTGACCCTGTTGGCGCGGAACGGTCACTGGCATGTCGAGGAGCTGCAACGGATCGAACCTGAGATCATCCCCCTGGACGAACCCCGCATCGTGATCAGCCACGTCGATTTCCAGTAGGCCGGAGTCGCATGTTGCACGATAGCCTGTGCCTCAAGACCACTCGGTGGGGACGGAAAATCCAGAGGGATAACGGTGCTTTTCCCCTGTGCATCAGGGTATAAACGCTGTATGATGACTTCATCTGTGAAAGACTGCAGGGCAGAATCAACAGTCCCCTCTCGGCCGCTTGGCTCCATCGAAATCTGCGTCCGATTCGTAAGTGAGAGATAAACGCTCAGAGGATATTGCCATGGAACAGCCCCAAACTAACATGATCGCCAAAAAGGTTGCCTGGTACGAAACAATGGCCATATCGTTCGTCATTGCCCTTTCCTGGCTCGATGAAATCCTCGACATCCCCTATTACCTCCTTGGCGGGCCCGCAACCCCGATTAACTGGCGGGAATCCTTCTTTGAAAGCATTATCATCGCCGCCGTTGGGGCGTTGATCATCCGCCATACCTATAGACTTCTGCGGCGGGTCAGCTACCTGGAAAGCATCCTGCCGGTCTGCGCCTCCTGTAAGCAAATTCGGATGGATCCAGAATTCATGAATGATATAAAACAGTTCGTCGACCAACGAACGGAAACGGATTTCACCTATGGCATCTGCCCGGACTGCATCAAAACATATTATCCGGAGTTGCAACGCAAGAATACTGCACCCATCACCGGCGCCGAATAATCCTCCGTCCGATTCTCCGGTGCGCCTGTCAACCGTTTACCCTGTTGCTCAAAACGGCCGACCCCACAGCCATGAACAAGATCCGAGCCCTGTGCCTTGCCGAACGCTTTCAGTTCGACGCCCTCTACGAATTCCTCTCCCGCCAGACGCATGCAGCACGGATGCGTAATGTCATCGTCCTTGCTCCGGACGAGGGTGTCCATGCCTTTCTCTTCGATTACGGGGTCTGTGTGCTCTTCCAGTACGATTACGAATCGGAAAAGCGTTTGCTTGATCTGTTGCTTAAGTTCGCGATTAATCCGCTGGAACAATCCGTCGAGGAGGAACTGGAATATCAGAAAGGCTCTGAAGGAGGGATACGCATCCGCAACGACCTGATCGAGCTCGACGACCTCTCCGAGCTGACCTGCCTGTCGCTCAGCCATGCCCTGGCCCAGTCGACCAAACTGGCCTCCTTTGAATCCTCGATCGAAGAGACGATTAAAAAAACCAAGTACATCCCGGAGGCCCTGGCCAAAAAAGGATCGATCTCGCTGTCCCGCACCAAACTGGCCAGGGAGCGCGGTCGTGTCTACCTGGAAAAATCCCACATCATCCTCCAGTTCAACCTCTTGGACACCCCCGAGTTCATCTGGGAGTATCCGGAGCTGGAGCATTATTACCTGGCGCTCTCCCGCTATCTGGAAATCACCCCTCGGGCCACGGTTTTAAAAAACCGGCTGGAGGTAATCCAGGAACTGCTGGAGATGATGGCCGACGAACAAAAACACAGCCATTCGAGCATGTTGGAATGGATCATCATCATCCTGATCGCCATCGAAATCGTCCTCTTTTTCGTCAAATAACGGCGTTGCAATACGCAGCCGGGGCAATGGCCGCGGCCTTTTTCTTTGCCCCGCAACCTCGGCATGGTTATTTTTGAGGTAACGTTGACGTTTCCAACACCCCAACGCACCTTTGACAGGAGGACCCCATGAAGATACTGCTCACCGGCGGCACCGGCTTTGTCGGTTCAGCCCTCAGCCAACAGCTCCTGGAAGTGGGCCACGAGGTCACGGTCATCGGCAGCAGCAGCCGTTGCCGCCTCAACGCCCACCCGCAACTCACCTATGTGTCCGCCGACACCACCCGGCCCGGTGACTGGCAACAAAAGGTGCCGGAACAGGACGCCCTGATCAACCTGACCGGCCGCTCGATCTTCAATCTCTGGACCGAGAACTACAAAAAAGCCATTTACGACAGCCGCATCCTCACCACCAAGAATCTGGTGGCTGCCCTGCCGGCAACCACCAAGACCGTGCTGCTGAGCACCTCGGCCGCCGGATTTTACGGCGATGGCGGCGAGACCGAGAAGACCGAGACCAGCGGCCCAGGTACCGATTTCCTGGCTCAGGTCTGCCGCGACTGGGAAGCCGAGGCTAACAAAGCCAGCAGCAAAGGGGCGCGCGTCGTCCTGATGCGCTTCGGCGTAGTGCTGGGCAAAGGCGGCGGGGCCATAGCCACGATGAAAACCCCGTTCCAATTCGGTTTGGGCGGCCCGATCGGCAGCGGCCAGCAGTGGTTTCCCTGGATCCATATTGACGACCTTGTTGGCGCCATCCTTTTTCTGCTTACCGCCGAGGAGTGCCAGGGCCCCTTTAACTTCACCGCGCCGCAGCCGGTCCGGCAGAAGGAGTTTGCCCGCCAGTTGGGCGCGGCCCTCCATCGGCCTGCCTTTCTGCCCACACCAGCCTTTGTCATGAAACTGGCGCTTGGAGAATTTGGCCGCTCCCTGCTCCAAGGCCAGAAGGTCATGCCGCGCGCCTTGACCGAAAGCGGCTATCTGTTTACCTATCCGGACCTGCAGCCGGCCCTGCGGGAGATTGTCGGTGGCTGATTCGTACTTCTCCTACGCCTCCCTCTTCCCCTGTTCGGCCCGCGAACTCCACCAGTGGCACAGCCGGCCGGGCGCCCTGGAACGCCTCATCCCCCCCTGGGAACGGACTGCGGTGGCGGAGCGAACCGGGGGGATCGATCCGGGTGGCAGAACGGTGCTGGCCATGCATGCCGGCCCCTTCCCCTACCGGTGGCATGCCCGCCATATCGACAACATACGCGGCGTGCTGTTCCGGGATGTGCAGGAACGCGGCCCCTTTGCCCGCTGGACCCACACCCATCGATTTACCGACACACCGGATGGCGCCCTGCTGGAAGACCAGATCGACTACGCCCTGCCCGGCCAGGCGCTCCTGCCCAGGTTCACCGCCGGGCTGATTGAACGGACGCTGCAACCGATTTTCCGCTACCGTCACGCCACCCTGCGCGATGATATCCTCCTTCACCAGCGATGCAGCGCCAAACCGCTGCGGGTGCTTATCAGCGGCGCCAGCGGTGTGCTCGGCTCGGCCCTGCGCCCCCTGTTGACCACCGGCGGCCACGAAGTCTGGACCCTGGTTCGCCGGCGGCCCGACCGGAGCAAATTCGAGATCTACTGGGACCCGGAACGCGATCAGCTCAACCTGTCCGGCTTGCCGGCCTTTGACGGCGTCATCCACCTGGCTGGCGATAACATCGGCGAGGGCCGCTGGACCCCGGAGAAGAAAAAGCGGGTCATCGACAGCCGGGTGCGGGGTACCGGCCTGATCGCCCGCGCCATTGCCGATCTGCCGGTACGGCCCGAGGTGTTTCTCAGCGCCTCGGCGGTCGGTTTCTACGGCAACTGTCTGGATTGCTGCATGCGCGAGGAGGATCGAGCCGGCGACGATTTCATCTCCGATGTCTGCGCCCTCTGGGAGCATTCGGCCCGACCCGCCGAAGAGGCAGGCATCCGCACGGTCTTCATGCGCATCGGCGTGGTCCTGAGTCCTCGGGGCGGGGCGCTGCACAGGTTGCTGGCCACCTCGCCCATTGGTTTTTTCAGCCGGTTCGGATCCGGCGAACAATACATCAGCTGGATCGGCATCAACGACATGGCGGGAGCCATACTCCATACCCTGACCTGCGCCTCCCTTGCCGGCCCGGTCAACATCGCCGCACCGCAGCCAGCCACCAACAGCCAATTGATGCGCACCCTGGCGCGGGTGCTGCATCGCCCCCTTTTGCCCCCAATTCCCGCTGGTTTCCTGAAAATCCTTTACGGCCAGATGGCCTCCGAGGTATTACTGGGCGGATGCCGGGTGGCCACTGATAAGCTGCAACAATCCGGGTACACCTTTCGTCATGCCGATCTGGAACAGACAGTGCGCCATCTGCTCGGCAAATTTGAGGCCAACGGCCCGGAGTGTTGAACGCGTGAGCTGGAAATTAAAAACGATCCTCCTGGTCATGATGACCACGGCCCTGGCCTGCGGTTTTCTCCATCATCTTGTCCCGACGGCAACGCTGAACTTTGAACGGCTGCACATCTTTCTCTTCAATCTGTGCAGCGGGGGCACACTCTTGGTGTATTATACCGAGGGCCGCAATACCCTGTCGCGCCGGGGCATGCTGTTCCTGACCCTGGCCATTGCCTTTGCCCTCTGTGCGTTCCTCCAATGGTACGTGCCGGCGATGCTGATCCCCCTGGCCCTTGCCCATCTGGTAGAGTCCGTCCGCATTGACCATTTCGGCAGCCGTTTTCCCCGGGCCCTGTTTGTCTTCCGGGAACCGGTCTCCCGAAAATTTCATCAGGCGGCCCTGCTCTGCCTCTCGCTTGGCCTGACCTTTTCCAGCCCGGTGATCCTCAATTCGGTCTATCTCCAGTGGTTCACCATCGACAAACTGAAACTCGACACCTTTTTCCTCGGCTTTTCCTTCCCCATCTCACTGATCTCCATGTCGGTCATCTTCACCCTGATGAAACAGGAGTCGATCCGCCTGACTGAAATGCTCAAGGAGGCGGCGTTCTGGGTCATTAACCTGGGAGTGATTGTCTTCTTCGGGTTTATCCTGGCCGGTCTCTTTGCCTCCCAGGTCGCCATCGCCAGCCTGCTGTTCATGACCGTAGCCTTCATCCTTTATCTCTACTGGCACGAAGGCATCCAATTGCAGCAGAAGGCCTTTCTCACCTCCGGCATCCTCTTTCTGCTGACCACTTCGCTCACCGGCATCTCCTATATCCTGCTCACGTTTTCTAGCTTCTACACGCCGGAAATCAGCCATCCCCTGCTCCGCCATCATGCCTTCACCGCCCTCTACGGCTGGAACCTCAGCGGACTGGCGGTGATCAGCCGCCACGGCGACTTTCCCCTCCAGCTCCATTCGAGCAAGGTGATCCTGTTGCACTGGCTGACCGTGCTCCTTCTCTGCCCGCTCGGGTATTTCCAACCTGTTTTCGCCGTACTGGCTGTTCTGGCCTACATCTGGCTGCTTGTCCGGCTCTTTTTCAACCACGGCGCGGTGGACCGACAACTGACCGCCGTCCAGGACGCAAGCCTGCATCCCGTTGCGGCCCCAGCCGCTCCAAAACGATAAAGAACACCTTGTAATCAACCCGCCAATCCGCCGACGATGATGATACTTTCCTTGCGCCGCAAGCAATTGCAGCTAGATCCCCTCTTGACAGTTCATGTTGCAATTCGTTACAGAACAAACACTCTGTGACCCTGCTTGCCCACCAGTGCTCTTCTGGTCGTCCTGATCACCGGACGATTCCGCCAGCTCCTGACCGCTCTCTTTTCGGAGGAACTTGATGCCGTTTCGCACCTTTCCGCTCCGCGCCGCAGCCCTCATTCTGATGGTTCTGCTCGTTCCCGTCCTGACATGGGCCAAAGATTCAATCACCTGGATGGAAACCGTCATGCCGCCTTATTTCATTCAGGATGGACCCCTCAAAGAGCAAGGCTACGGTGACCTCATAACGCATATCATTCAGGAAAAGTTGACCGAGTATAACCACGAAAAGGTGGTCACCAACATCACCCGCCATTTCCATAAATTCAAGCAAGGGGAAAAGGTGTGTAGCGTCGGGCTGTTCCGGACTCCGGAACGGGAAGAGTTCATGTACTTTTCCATGCCCAGTTTCTTCACCCTGCCGGCGGTGATCATCATCAAAAAAGAGGCCCATTCAAGATTTGGCAACCGGTCGAGCATCCGGCTGGAAGATCTTCTGAACGACAAAACCATGTCGATCGGACTCAGCAAGGATCGCTCCTATGGCACCTTCACCGATGCCATCCTTAAAAGACATAAGGGCGAGGACAATATTCTTGAGACAACCGGGCAGGAGCTGTCGCTCAATCTGTTCAAAATGCTGATGAAGGGTCGGCTTGACGGCATTATCGGCCTGCCCGACGAAGCGCTTTATCAGGCAGAGCAGTTGGGCATCAGAGAACAGGTGATGACCCTGACCATTGAGGAAAATCTGAACGGATATGAGGGGTGGCTGAGTTCTGTCGGTTGTTCAAAAAACGCCTGGGGGAAGGCCGTCATCGACAAGATCAATGCCATCCTCCTCGAGCAACGTCTCACCGAAGGGTACCGTGCCGCTTATGAACGCTGGCTCGATCCCAACGCCATTGAGAAGTATCGCGGGGTCTACCGGGAAGTTTTTCTGGAAAAGACTCAATAAGAGCCGCTACTAACACCGCATTTGCTCGTTTCCGGGAAGGTCTCAGCCGGTCAAGAGGGATTCTTTCTCGAAAAATTACCTCGACAAAAGAGTGTGAAGCGACTTAATATATGATTGTGTTCTATCCATTTTCCCGAACAAAGACGGACGGCATCACCATTTTATTGAGGGCGTAACAATGACACTCCCAATGCAGCGACAAACAGGCGGCCAGTCCTCGGATAGTAAAAAAAGACAAAAATACTTCGTCAGCCGGAAAGAGGTGGTCACCATCAGATGCCGGACCTGCGGCAGGGTGGAAACATTTCCGGTTGCCCGTCTTAAGGGAAAAAAACATTCGGTGCGCGTAAGTTGCGCCTGTGCAGAAACCTTTGAAATTGACCTTGAATTTCGCCAGGATTACCGGCAAAAAACAAACATCACCGGCAGTTTTCGCGCCCTCTCCACCCCAAAGGCTCGAGCCCGGCAGTGCGTCATCGCCGATCAATCGAATGGCGGCCTGCTCCTCGAGATAACCGATGAGGTGCCGATCAAGCAAGACGACCGGCTGATTGTCTGTTACCGCCCGGATCTCGATTCATCGCATGAGATTGAGCGGATCATAACGGTCCGTCATTACGATCGGGGCAGCCGCATCGGCGGGGCCTTCATCGAAGCCCAGCCCCAGCATACCCCCCACACACGCACCACGATTCTCCATTAAGCCGTACCGCATCTTCGAGCCCGGAGGAGGTCTTCTCCGGGTGTGGAATGATTATGCAGGTGATCGCTCAAGGGAAAAACGAACAGGCCCTCGCTGAAGCCGCCAACCTGATGCGGTCGGCAAAACATCCGGCAGCCCTGACCGGGGCGGGCATCTCGGTGGGCAGCGGCATTCCCGATTTTCGCAGTCCGGGTGGTCTGTGGACCATCTTTTCCCCGGAAGAATACGCCACCATCGAGGTTTTTTATCGCGATCCGGCCAAGGCCTGGGAACTCTTCCGGGCACTTGGCAAGGTTCTTATCGGCAAACAGCCCAACGCCGCTCACCGCGCCCTAGCCACCCTCGAACAGCAGGGCCAGTTGCACGGCATCGTCACCCAGAATATCGACAACCTGCACCAGCAGGCCGGCAGCAGTCGCGTTTTTGAAATCCATGGAGATCATCAACACCTGCACTGTCTGCAATGCGGCGATGTGCAGCCTCTCACTCCCGATCTCCTGCAGACCGAAGACATTCCCCGTTGCGCTCGCTGCGGCTTCCCCCTCAAACCGAACGTGGTTCTCTTCGGGGAAGCGGTGCGCGACATTGAGGCGATCCACGAATTTATCGCCGGTTGCGACCTGTTACTGGTCATCGGCACCTCGGCCCAGGTTTTTCCAGCTGCGGCCCTGCCCTCCATGGTCCGGCAGAACGGCGGCCACATCTTTGAGTTCAACCGGGAACCAGCCATCGAAGGCAAGGCAAGACCCGGCGATTTCTTTTTTCAGGGCGATGTCGCCCAAACTCTGCCGATGCTGGCCAAAGCCTGCCGGGAAAGATGAGCCGCCTCAGACCGTGGCAATTTTCGAGGAGGTCTTGCGTTTATCGTTGATATGCTGTATAAGTTGCCTCTACGCGTTCAAATGCGTTCCCTATTAAAGTTTTGAACATTCCAGACGGTTGCCTGACCAATTCCGGTCAGGCGTTTTTTGTTGTAGTCGACCACACCTATTCCTCGGGCTTCCATAAGCCAAGAACAGGCAATGGTCAGGTTTGACAGTCAGGCTCTTACATTCTGGACGGGGTCATCTGTTAACGGACAACAGGGACAGTTGCCGCAAGGCAGGACCCACCCCAGGATTATCAAGACATTGCCACTCTATAAGGAGTAGCCTGATGACAACGGAGACCTTCGCCCAATTCGGCCTGCATCCCGATCTCTTGCAGACCGCGACCGAACTCGGATTCAACGAACCCACCCCCATTCAATTGGCCGCCATTCCCCTGCTGCTCAGCGGCCGGGACCTGATCGGCCAGGCCCAGACCGGTACCGGCAAAACCGCCGCCTTTGGCTTGCCCCTGCTGCAACGGATTACCCCCCGGCAGAAGGGCGTCCAGGCACTGGTGCTCGCCCCCACCCGCGAACTGGCCATCCAGGTTGCCGCGGCCATTGGCCGGTACGGCCAGCAGCGCGGCATCACCGTGCTCGCTGTCTACGGCGGCCAGTCCTATCAGCAGCAGCTCCGCAGCCTGCGCCAGGGCGTCGAGGTGATCGTCGGCACCCCAGGCCGCCTGCTCGACCTGGTCAAGCAGGGCTCCCTCGATCTGGGCACGGTACAGACCGTGGTGTTGGATGAGGCCGACGAAATGCTGAGCATGGGATTCATCGAGGATATCGAGCTGATTCTCGACCGCATTCCCACCGAGCGCCAGACCATGCTCTTTTCCGCCACCATCTCCAAACGAGTCCAGGGGCTGTCCGCCCGTTACCTGCGCAATCCCGAAACTGTATCCATCACTCCCAAACAACTGACCGGCGCCACCATCGAGCAGCGTTACTACCTGGTCAACCAGCAGGACAAGATCGCGGCCCTGACCCGGTTGTTCGAGATGGAGACCATCGATAGCGCCCTGATCTTTGTCCGTACCCGGCTCGGCACCGGCGAACTGGCCAACCAGCTGACCTCGCGCGGTTTCGCCGCCGAACCGCTCAACGGCGATCTCAGTCAGGATGCCCGCATCCAGGTGCTCACCCGCTACCGCAACGGCCAGGTCAAGGTCCTGGTCGCCACCGATGTCGCCGCCCGTGGCCTGGACATCGACGACATCTCCCACGTCTTCAATTTCGACCTGCCCGATGATCCCGAGGTTTATGTGCATCGGGTCGGCCGAACCGGTCGCGCCGGGCGGGAAGGCATCGCCATTTCCCTGCTGACCCCCAAGGATCGCTGGCAGCTCCGCCGGGTTGAAGAGTACACCCGCTTTAAGTTGAAGCAGGCTGAATTGCCGACCATCCAGCAGATCGAGAATCACCGCCAGGCCCTTTTGATGGAACAGTTGGAAGTCTGGATCAAGCGCGGCCGCTGCCGCCGGGAACGGGAAGTCGTCGACATGCTGATGCTGACCGGGCACACCCCGGAAGACATTGCCGCAGCCGCTTTGAAACTGGCGCGGGGGGACGAGAAAAAACGCCCCATCGACCCCATCACGCCGATCAAGGAAGAGCAATTCAACCCCCGAGAGCGGAAGAATGAGCGCTTTCCCCGCCGGAGCGGGCAGGCAGGGCCGGGGCATGGAAGCCGGCGAGGTCCGGACCGGGACAAGGACATGGTGCCGCTGAAGCTCGACGCCGGCCGGGCCGACGGCATCAGCGTCAATCATGTGGTTGCGGCCTTATCCCATTATTCCGGAATCACCGGCAGCCAACTGGGCAAAATCCGGCTGGAATCAAACCACACTTTCGTCGATGCGCCGGAACAGCTGGTCGGCCGCTTGCTCTCAAAAAACGGCGCCTACCGGATCGGGCGGCGGACGGTCAACCTCGAACGGGCCTGAGCAGACAAACCCGCCTCCGCACGGTCTTCTGACCCCAAACCACGAAAACGCCTTGCTGCCGGCGAGTCGTTGATGAACACATCGACGGCTCGCCGCTGCCATTCAACCAATCCTTTGCCTCCTTCTTCGCCATGCCTGGCTGGACGCAAAAACTGGGGAAGCAGACGGTAGCAGGAGGCGCAACCGGAATACCTGCAACCCCGCATTCAGCGGAACCCCACGAAATGGACGGAAGAATTCTTATAATCGAGGATGACCACGAATTAGCGCAGATGCTGCAAATGCGGCTGTCGAGGCTCGGATTCACTGTTTCCGTTCATTCCTACGGCCACCAAGGTCTCGCGGCCGCCACGAGCGAGACTGTCGACGTCATCCTGACCGCCATCAACCTGCCTGATCTCAACGGCATCGAACTGTGCCGGAAAATCTCGACCCACTGGCCGGAAATACCGGTTGTCATCATGACGGCTTTTGGCAGCCTGGAAGCAGCAATTGCCGCAATTCGGGCAGGCGCCTACGATTTCATCACCAAGCCTTTTGAGATCCATCTCCTTGAACTGGTGCTGAACCGGGCGGTCAATCACCGGCGGCTGCAAGAGAGCGTCAAGAAACTCAGCCAGGCCCTCGAGCAGACACGCTCTTTCGACGAACTCATCGGCGAGAGCCAGGTCATGCAGGCTATGTTCACCAAGCTTATGCGAATCGCTGATTCCGAGGCATCTGTCCTGCTCACCGGCGAAAGCGGTTCGGGCAAGGAACTTGCCGCCAGGGCCATTCACAAATACAGCCGTCGCACCAAGCAGCCGCTGGTTGCGATCAATTGCTCGGCGATGCCGGAGACCCTGCTGGAGAGCGAATTGTTCGGGCATGTCAAGGGGGCCTTTACCAGTGCCCACGCCGATTACAAGGGGTTGTTCCTTGCGGCGGATGGCGGCACCCTTTTGCTCGACGAAATCGGCGAACTGCCGCTCTCGCTGCAACCCAAACTCTTGCGAGTGCTCGAAGATCACTCGGTCCGGCCGCTGGGGAGCAGTATCGAAAAACCCTTCAATGTCCGGGTGATCGCCATCACCAACCGGGATCTTGAAGCAGCCGTAGCCGAGGGGACCTTTCGCGAAGACCTGCTCTACAGGCTCAATGTCATTACCGTGAAGGTGCCGCCCCTGCGGACCCGGGGCACGGACATCCTGCTGTTAGCCGAAAAATACATTGAAGTGTATGCTTCCCGGCAAGGCAAGAGTATCACCGGAATGACCAATGCCACGGCCCAAAAACTGCTGGCCTACCGCTGGCCCGGCAATGTCAGGGAGTTGCGTAATGCCATGGAACATGCGGTCACCTTGACCAATCATCGTAAAATCATTCCAGACGATCTTCCTGAAAAAGTACTCAACTTCCGCGTCGATCATTCGACAAAGATACTTGGCATGCCCGCTCCGGAAGAATTGGTTCCCATGTCCGACATGATGCACCGCTACATGCATCATGTCCTTGCCATGGTCGGGGGCAACCGAACCCTGGCCGCCCAGATCCTCCAGGTTGATCGCAAAACCTTGTATCGCAAGCTGCACAACCAGAATGAACCCGAGCCCCCTTTGCCGACATTGTTCCCCGGCACCTTCGGCGCATAGCCCTTTCATCCGGGGCATAATGCCCCAACGGGGTACCCTGCCCCGAATATTCATTTTTTTGTGGCATTGCACCTCAACAGAATTTCACTGTAAAAATATCCCCCTTCGGGCTTGTTCCGCTCCCTTCCATTCTTGTTTTCTCCTTGTGTCCATGAGGCGATTATCATCGTAACAGGGCACCTGCCCGCAATTATTCTTCATTGCCTCCCTACCATCACCCTTGATGTCCGCTTTTGAAGGCCAGGGGATGAACGTCTCCACTGGCCCGCAGAATCGTTCGCCCAGGAGAAAATCGACGCGTTGGCATATCTAATGCAAGTACGGTCTGGTTGTTCAAACATCTCCAGCTAAAAAACAATTGAAGAAAGGTATCCCATGACCATTATGATCGGCATCCACCAGCAACAAGAGAAGGTGGATAAACTGTACGAGAACATGGGGCTGCACGCCGCCCCCCTTGCTGCGCTCGGACCGTTCCCCACCAAGGGCGAGGCCTTAACCTGGCTAGAGAACATGCGGGAAAAACTGAAGGATTGCCAAATCGTCGATCCTGCCGGCCCCGAGGACAGCCAGAGCCCATGGTATGGTTTTTCCTTTGAAAAATGAGCCTCTTTGCGAATCGGTGGGCTCAGGTGATGCGGTCATCCCCCGACCTGCCCACTCAGTCCCACCGTTTCGCAGCGATGCCTAGCTTCCTTTTCCTGGGCCGGGAACATCATTCCCCCACAGGACGAGTCCGGGGGATCTCCGGCCCGGTTACCCTGAATCTGCCAACCTATTTTTCTGCTTAACCCGCCTGATCATCCAGCTACAAAAATACCTTGCCGGTCCGGTCGCTCCCTCGCTGACGAGAGGTCAATTTGTTTAATATCCTAAAAATATGTGCTTTTTGCAGCATTGTTTTCCATTTTGCAAGTGCTCCCGGTTGACCATGAACACCCTCGCCAAACTATCGACCTCGACCAAACAAAAACCAGAAGGCAAGCTTGAACTGCTTTTCCATTTGTTCGGCGATTCCAAGAAAGAACTGCGTACAGCATCACTCAAAGGCCCAGCACAATGGATGCAAATATGTCCTTAACTATTGCTCAATCGGCGATTGTTTTATCTTTCCTTTCTGCAACAGTCCCTTTGTTGTTTCATCGCCAGCCGCATTTCCTTGTCAGGATATCCTTTCTTTTGCTTGGCCTTTCCGGCCTTGCCTCTGCTTGGGCAGGAGCGATGGCACTGCTCACCAACCACGCTGAACAGGTTGTCCTTCCGATCGGTCTCCCTTGGCTGCATATTTTTTTACGCATCGACCCGCTCTCTGGCTTTTTCTTCTTTATCGTCGGCTTTGTTACGTGCACAGCGGCCTGCTATGGCCCCACCTATATCCGGGAACATATTGACGGTCCACACCCCATTGGCACCTTGACGTTGTTTACCGGCCTTTTTGTGTGTGGGATGTTGATGGTGTTGCTGGCTGCGGATGCATTTTCTTTCATGATCGCCTGGGAAATCATGTCTGTTGCCAGTTATTTTCTCGTCGCCTACCAGCATGATAAAGCTGAGAATCGCAGTGCTGCTTTTCTCTATCTGCTGATGGCGGTCGTGGGCGGCGCCTTTATCTTGCTGGCCTATGGTGTCCTTGCCGGATTTTCTGACAGTTTCAGCTTTGCCTCAATGGCCACGGCTCAATTGAGCCCGACTTGGGCGACCATCGCGTTCTTGCTGGCTTTTATTGGCTTTGGCATGAAAGCCGGCATCGTTCCCTTGCATGTATGGCTTCCACAAGCTCATCCGGTGGCCCCATCACATATCTCCGCCCTCATGTCCGGTGTGATGCTTAAAGTGGCGATCTATGGATTCATTCGTTTTGTCTATGATCTGCTAGACGTTATGCACTGGCAATGGGGCGTCCTGGTGTTACTGATTGGAGCCGTTTCAGCCGTCTTTGGCGTGTTGTACGCCCTCATGCAGCACGACCTCAAGCGTCTGCTGGCCTACCACAGCGTGGAAAATATCGGGATTATCTACATCGGCCTCGGCATCTCGATGATTTTCCATGCAACCGATCACATGGAGGTTGCCGCCCTCGCCTTGATCGCCGCCCTCTATCATTGTTTAAACCATGCCCTGTTCAAGAGTTTACTCTTTTTTGGCGCCGGTGCGGTCCTGCAGCAGAGCCATCAGCATGATATGGAAAAGATGGGAGGGCTGATTAAGAAAATGCCGGTAACGGCTGTCTGCTTTCTGGTCGGCTGCATCAGCATCTCCGCGCTCCCGCCTTTTAATGGGTTTGTCTCGGAATGGTTGACTTATCAGGCAGCCCTGCAGGGGCCGATCCTGCGGAGCGGTATCCTTGGCGCGATGCTGCCGGTCGCTTCGGCTATGCTGGCTCTGACCGGAGCCCTGGCAACAGCCTGCTTCGTCAAGGTTTATGGTGTAGTTTTCCTCGGCCTTCCCCGGAGTTCTCAGGCGGCAGAGGCCCAGGAAACATCTTTTGGCATGCAGTTTGCGCAAGTCATCCTTGCCCTCTGTTGTCTGATTTTCGGTATCTTTCCAACCTGGACGGTCAGTGCCATCAATGTCATCGCGGAAAATCTGATCGGCACCGGCTTGGCCAAGGCTGCTGGCGATGGCTGGTTATGGCTGGCGCCAATCGGCAAACAGACCGCCTCGTACGGCGCACTCGCTATCCTTGCTGGACTCTTGGCGAGCTGGCTGATCGTCTATTTTTTCCTCCATCCCCTGCGGCGTGACAATCGGATACGCATTGGTCCGGCCTGGGATTGCGGCTTCGGTCCCCTGACCCCTCGGATGCAATACACGGCCTCGGCCTTTGCCATGCCGATCCGGCGAATATTTTCGTATGTCTGGTTCATTGATGAAAAGATTGAACCGGGGCAGCACGGCAAAGGGCCAAGATATTTTCTCAAGATCCATGACTGGGTCTGGCTGGTCATCTATATCCCCATCGGCAAACTGATCCTCCACCTGGCGAAGCGGGCCTCTCTTCTCCAAGGAGGCAATCTTCGGGTCTATCTCTCTTATTCCTTTTTTACCTTACTGTTCCTGCTGTGGGTGATCGTATGACAGGCTGGATATTTGCTCTGCTGCAAACCTTCTGCGTGGTGTTGTTTGCTCCCTTTATGGCGGGCTGGGTCAAATGGCTCAAATGTAAACTGCAGAATCGGCAGGGACCGCCTCCTTGGCAGCCCTATCGAGATCTGCTGCGGCTCTCCAGGAAGCAAGTGGTCCTGGCGGAGTCGGCATCGCCTATTTTTCGGGTGGCCCCCTACATCGTTTTCAGCGTCACGGTGGTGGCGGCCTCGATTGTGCCGGTCTTTTCCGTCCAAATCCCGACGGCAGCCCTGGCGGACGTCATCGTGCTGGTCGGGTTTCTCGCCCTGACCCGCTTTTTTCTGTCCTTGGCGGGTATGGATGTGGGCACGGCTTTCGGCGGCATGGGCTCGTCTCGAGAAGTAACAATTTCCTCTCTTGCGGAACCGGCGCTGCTGATGGCTTTTTTCACCCTGGCCATGAATGCCTCCAGCACCAACTTATCAACGGTCATCTCGCATCTCGCCCAATCGCAATTTGTCCTGTACCCCTCGCTCATCTTTTCCGCGATGGGTTTCATCCTGGTGACGCTTGCTGAAACGGGCCGCATACCCATCGACAATCCCGCCACCCATCTTGAACTCACCATGATCCATGAAGCCATGATCCTTGAATACAGCGGCCGCCATCTGGCTTTGATGGAATGGGCCGCCATGCTCAAACTCACCCTTTATGCGGTCTTGATTGCTAATTTTATCGTGCCCTGGGGAGTGGCCATGACCCTTGAGCCAGGAGCAATCGCGTTCGGTGTGTACAGCATCATCTGTAAGCTGCTGGTGCTGGGATATTTTTTAGCTGTTGCAGAAACGGTACAGGCCAAGATGCGGCTCTTTCGGGCGCCCCATTTTTTGGGATTGGCGTTCATTCTTTCTTTGCTCGGCATGATGAGCCACATCGTCCTCGAGGTGCGTTGAAATGCTGATCACCACCTTGTCCTTTCCGGAACAGCTGGTCCTGACCCTGGCTGCCTTGATCCTGCTGACCTCGTTCATCATGCTGGCGCAAGTGCGGCTTGACAGCCTAATCAACACCTTTGCCATGCAAGGCTTGCTGCTCTTTTGTACCACCGTGCTCATGGCGGTCATTTCCGGGGAATATCATCTCCTCATCTCTGCCGCCTTGACCTTATTCCTCAAGGTTTTCTTTATCCCCATCCGCTTGCGCCGCCTGGTCATTGATCTCGATGTCCGCCGGGAGGTCGAGGTTCTGGGCAACCCTTTTTTGATTATGCTGTTCGGTACCGGCCTGGTGCTCTTCAGCTACTACGTTGCCTTGCCGATTCGGGCGTTGTCCCTGTTAGCAACCCGGAACACGATCGCCATTTCCCTGGCGGTTGTCTTGATCGGCATGCTGATCGTTATTTCCCGGCGCAAGGCGGTCACCCAGGTCGTTGGCTTCATGTCCATGGAAAACGGCCTGTTTTTTGCGGCCTTGGTCTCCACCAACGGCATGCCGATGGTCGTGGAACTGGGGATAGCCTTTGACGTCTTGGTTGCCGCTATCCTCTTTGGTGTCTTCTTCTTCCACATTCGCACCGAAATAGGCAGTCTTGATACCGATCGCCTCAACCGTCTGACAGAGGTCGAAAAATGATCGCTCTGGGCTTGACCTTACTTTTTCCTCTTGTGGGGATTCTTTTGTTGGGATGTATCGGCCATTGGCGCTGTGCGGGAGGGGTGAACCTGGTGATCAGCAGCATCACCTTTGCCGCCGCCTTGTTTTTGGCCATTACCATCTTTGAGCATGGCCCGATCCTGTCCGCCGGCAAGCTCTTCTACATTGACGCCTTCAACGTCTATCTCATTGTGCTCAATGCCTTTGTCGGCATGACCACCGCCGTTTTTTCAGGACCCTACATGGCTCATGAGCTGAAGATCGGGCGGGTGGACGACGGCCGGATGCGGCTCTATTATTCCATGTATCAAGGCTTTCTCTTCACCATGCTCATCGCCCTGTCGACCAACAATCTCGGGGTGCTCTGGGTCTCGATTGAAGGAGCAACCCTGGCAACAGTCCTCTTGGTCAGCCTCTATCGGACCCGCGAATCCATTGAAGCCGGATGGAAATATTTCATTATTTGCGGCGTCGGCATTTCCCAGGCTTTGTTTGGCACGATCCTCGTCTATTTTGCCGCTGCCAAGATGCTCCCCGGAAAAAACGAGGGTTTGCTTTGGACGGTCCTGCAGGAACATGCCAGCCAGATGGATTCGGGCGTCATGGCCCTGGCTTTTGTCTTTCTTCTGGTCGGCTATGGAACCAAAGTCGGCCTGGTCCCCTTGCACAACTGGCTGCCCGATGCCCACTCGGAAGGCCCGACCCCTATGTCAGCCATTCTCTCGGGCTTGCTGCTCAACATTGCCCTCTATGCCATTGTCCGCTTTAAAATGCTGGTCGATCCGGCGCTGGGCAATCATCTGGCCGGAAATCTGATGATGGGTTTTGGCATGCTCTCCTTTTCCGTGGCCGGGCTATTGCTCCATCGCCAGACCGACGTCAAGCGGATGTTCAGTTATTCCTCCATTGAACATATGGGGTTGATGACCTTTGCCTTTGGTATCGGCGGGCCCCTGGCCACCTTTGGCGCGCTCCTGCATATGATTGTGCATTCGTTGACCAAATCGGCGATTTTTATCACCGTCGGCCATGCTGCTCACATTGCCGGTACCCAGGCAATCGGTCAGATCCGTGGCCTGATTCGCACCCAGCCCTTTGTCGGCTGGGGTTTTCTGATTGGCACCTGTGCCATTGCCGGCTTCCCTCCCTTTGGGGTCTTCACCAGTGAATTTTTGCTGTTTACCGCCACCATTAAAAGCTATCCCTGGCTGGTCCCGCCCCTGCTCATCGGCTTGGCCATCGCTTTTGCCGGGTTGTTCCGCAATCTTCAGCCCATGGTGTTCGGCGAACCTCCGCCTGGCCAGCAACCGGTTACCGCCAACATGTGGCCGGTTCTCCTCCACTTGGCCCTGGTCATCTGGCTCGGCATATCGATTCCCACGGTCTTGGCCGACTGGCTCAATCAGGCAACCATCATGATCATCGGCAAGGGGGTCTTATGAATTCCGCGATCCACCAGGGACAACTCGCAGCCCCTCCTGTCGATTCTCTGCCGTTGCTGCTTATGCAAGCCGGTATTCCCGTACGCGAACTGCCCGAGATACAAGGCCCGGTCCAGGCGTTGGCGATCGAGGCCCGCTTCTGGGGAAAAGCCGCCGCTATTGCTGCGGCGAACCATGTGCGCTGGTGTGCCTGCTGGGGAGAACACCGGCCTCCGGCGATCACTATCTTCGCCCTGCTGGCAGCTCAAGATGGCCATCTTCTGATGCAAACCACCATCCCCGACACCATGGGAGAGCTTCCTTCGCAAACCCCTTCTTTTCCTGCAGCCAACCGGCCCGAACGATATCTGCAGGAAATGTTCGGCATGCGTTTCACTGACCATCCTGATCCGCGCCGCTGGATGCGTCACCAGGCCTGGAGTGTCGACCAGTATCCCTTGCGCAAGGATTTCCCCAAGGAGGGAACCCCGCCGGAGCAGACGCCACCTGATTGCGCCTACCCGTTTATTCCAGCCGAAGGCGAAGGTGTCTACGAAATACCGGTTGGTCCGGTTCATGCCGGGATCATTGAACCTGGCCATTTTCGTTTTCAAGCAATGGGGGAGGCGATTCTCAGCCTTGAAGAGCATCTCGGCTATGTTCATAAAGGAATCGAAAAATGCGCCGAAGGCCGGGATTTCGCTGGTCTTGTCCGCCTCGCCGCCAGAGTCTCGGGCGACAGCACCGTCGCCCATGCCTGGGCGGCCTGCCAAGCCGGTGAACATGCTCTCGGCCTTTCCGTGCCCCGGCGGGCTGTGGTAATTCGGGCCATTTTGGCGGAAAGGGAGCGGGTAGCCAATCATCTCGGGGATATGGGAGCCTGCTGCAACGATGTCGGCTTTGCCTTTGCCCACGTCCATTTCAGCCGTCTCCGTGAACTCTGGCAACGGCAGAATGCCGCGATCTTTGGTCATCGCCTGTTAATGGACGTCGTCATACCCGGAGGGGTGACGCATGATCTCGCCCCTGAGCAGATCACCCTCCTGCAGCAGGCCAACGAGCAGTTACGCCATGAATTGGATGACTTGCTCCCCTTGCTCTACGAATACCCCTCCTTACAAGATCGGTTGCGCACGACCGGTGTTTTATCCCTCGACAAGGCTCGAACCCTGGGCGCTCTTGGCTTTGTCGCCCGAGCCAGCGGCGAGTGCTGGGATCTGCGCCGTGATGCGCCCTACGCCCCCTATGAACAAGTGACGGTCGCCGTCCCCTTCTCGTCCGGAGGTGCCTCCTCCAATCGGGTGCATGTTCGCGGCGGCGAAATCCTCGTTTCCCTTGACCTGCTGGATACCTTTTTAGCAAATTTGCCGGCAGGGGACATCTGCAGCGCTTTACCGCCAATAACGACTACCTGCTGCGGAGTGGGATGCATTGAAGGCTGGCGGGGGGAGATTATTGCCTATGTTTGCCTGGAAGCAGGCGGCATTGTTTCGAGATATTTTCCCCGCGATCCCAGCTGGCTGAATTGGCCGGCTCTTGAGGTCCTAATTCTGGGTGAAATCGTGCCTGATTTTCCGCTCTGCAACAAATCAGTCAACGGCTCCTATTCCGGACACGATCTATAGAAAAGACCCATGAAGAATTTTTTGGTCGCAACACCTACAACCCCATAATCACAATACAGCCAGGGGTGCAGCGTTCGGGGTGTGTCTCTCCCCTTTCACCATTTAAACACGTTTGATTTTCAGGTACATGGCAATGTTCAGCGTTCTTAGTAAGAGCTTTAAAACTGGCTGTTTGACAGAGAAACTCCCTGTCCGCGATATAACTACGGTTCAACTCGGAACAGCGTGTCAACAAGAGATTGTCCGCATCTTTGGCAAAAGCCTAGCGATCCGCATGGTGGATGCGGGTTCCTGCAACGGTTGCGAGCTGGAAATGCATGCGGTGAACAACAGTTTTTACGACATAGAACGGTTTGGTATCCATTTTGTCGCCTCTCCACGGCACGCAGATCTGCTGCTAGTCACGGGTCCGGTCTCGCGGCATATGCAAGCTGCCCTTCAGCGCACCCACGACGCCATGCCTGACCCCAAAATCGTTATCGCCATGGGCGATTGTGCCGCGGATGGGGGAGAGTTTGGTGTTTCGTATGCCAGCTGCGGTGCCGTTGCCAACGTGATTCCCGTGGATGCAGTCATTCGCGGCTGTCCCCCAACTCCACTCCAACTGCTTCTCGGTATTCTCGAAGTGCTCCAGCGATATTAGTCCGGGGAGCATAAAAACCGGGGATGACCTTGTGGCAGCGTACCGTCAGGAGTCGCCATGACCTGATTCAGAAAGAGTGACCATCCCATTCAGCCCACCAATCCTCGCGGAGGACAGAAGACAAATTCCTCCTGCAAAGGCAAAAAACCTTCCCCCTTTGTTAACGTTACGATATCCTTGAAGGCATTAGAGTCGTATCCGGAACAACAACTTTTGGATACCCCTCCCCGTTTGACGTTTTTTCCATCACGAGAAAAAAACAGATAAATGGATATTTACATCGCCAGACAGCCTATTTTCGACCGGCAGAAACGCCTTTATGCCTATGAGGTGCTCTACCGGGCGAGCATGGAGAATGTGTTTCCAGCGGACATGGACAGCGAAGAGGCTACCCATACCGTTCTGGCCCATGTACTGTTCAACATCGGCCTGGACACCATTACCGGCAGCCGCAAGGCGCTGATCAACTTTACCGAGGACCACCTTCTCAAAAGAACCCCCACTCAACTGCCGCAGTCCCGTTGCATTATCGAGATCCTGGAATCCATCCTGCCTTCTCCCAAAGTCTTTACCGCCTGCCGGGAGCTTAAGGAACGGGGGTATGTGCTGGCCCTGGACGATTTTAATTTCAACGGACAGACTGAACAGCTGATCCCCTGGGTTGATATCGTCAAGGTTGATTTTCAGGCGATTGACCAGGAAAAATTGCCGGAAAACATGACCAGGATGCAGCAATATTCGGGGGTGCGCTGGCTTGCTGAAAAGGTGGAAAATCACGAGGAGTTCCAACTGGCGCTTCGGCTCGGGTTCGAATATTTTCAGGGCTATTTCTTCAACAAACCGGAGGTGCTCAAGAATAAAACGATCGACTCCTCTAAAATTATTCTCCTCAACCTGCTGGCTGAAGTCTGCCGTCCGGAGGTCGATCTAAAAAAAATCGAACGGTTGATCGCGCCCGATGTCTCGCTTTCGTACAAACTCCTGCGATACATCAACTCGGTGTACTATTCCCTGGTTCGCAAGGTTACCTCGGTTCGGTATGCTCTGACCTACCTGGGGGAATTCGGCGCCCGGCAGTTTGTCTCATTGGTCGCCGCGTCGGAAATCTCGACGGGCAAGCCCTCGGAACTGATGCGGCTGTCCATGGTCAGAGCGCAACTGTGCCAACTCCTGGGAACCTCCCGGAACATACCAGCCGACGATTCCCAGCTGTTTCTGCTCGGCCTGTTCTCCCTGCTGGATGCAATGCTCGATATTTCCATGGCCGAACTCACCGAAAAACTGCCGCTCAGCGACGAGCTGAAAAGTGCGCTCAATGCCAGAAAAGGGCCGCTTGCGCCTTATCTTCAGGCGGTGATCGCCTACGAGCAAGGCGAATTCCAGTCGTGCACCAACTACCTCCAGGTACTCGGCATTGCCCCGGAGGCCATGATCAAAGCCTATTTCAAGGCCCTGGCCTGGGCAGATCTTTTCGACGTCAATCTGTCCTGAACTGGTGGCCGCCGCGCTGCACGCCGCCCAGCTCCTCGAGCTTTCTTGTCAGCCGGCTTCGCCTTGGGGGCGAGACAGCGAAAGCCCGGACCGGCAGGTCTTTTCTGCCGCAAAATCGACTCTCTCGCCCACCCCGCCATTGACAAAACCGGGGTTGTGGTTTGTAGTCGAATATACCCTTTCCCATCAGCACATGAACGGATGGTGTCCATGCCCGGAAGATCACAGACCTGTACAGTCAAAGACGGCAGAATTCGCGTCATCTGCTCCCGTTGCGGGAAAAAACAGTATGTCGCGATTCCGGCGGGCCTGCGTAAAAAGGGGGTCCGCTGCCCCTGCGGCCACTCCACCATCTATACCCTCAACCATCGCGGTTCCGTGCGGGAATCGACCTGCGGCAAGGCCTTTGTCATCCTGCAAACCGGCCGGGAATGCCCGGTCTATCTCTGCGACCTATCGGTTGGCGGAGTCGGCTTCAACGTCCCGACCCAATACAGCCGGGCCATCGCCAACGGCCAGGATCTTCGCATCAAGTTCCGATCCATGACCGGCGCCTCGGTCCTGCGGAAAATCCGCATCAAGAGCCTGGCCAACAACCGCGCCGGCGCGGAATTTCTCGATGGCAAACCACCCTCGTTCTGACCGGGAGACCACCTGATTTTCCCCCTACCCCTGGCCCCGCCCCCACTTTCGCCAGAGCGCCAGCCAGGCGAATAGCTCCTTGACATTCGCGGCCAGATCGCTACGCTGCGTTGCCTCATTGCACTCATCAGCCCCTCAACATGGAGTCTCGCATGCACATGACCAGGGAGGAACGCGACTGGATCCTCTATGATGTGGCCAACTCGGCCTTTGTCCTGGTGATGGTGACGGCTATCATGCCGATCTACTTCAAGGATGTGATGGCCACGGACCTGCCGGCCCACGTCTCCACCGCCAACTGGGGGTTCGCCAATGCCGCCGCCTCCCTGATCCTCGCCCTGATGGCGCCGGTCCTCGGGGCCATGGCCGATTATCCGGGACGAAAAAAACAGTTTTTCGTCGCCTTCCTCCTCCTGGGTCTCCTTTTCAACCTGGCTCTGCCTCTGCTCCCGGCGGGGCAGTGGCTTCTTTGTCTCCTGCTCTTCGTCCTCGCCCGGGTCGGCTGGGCCGGGGCCAACATCTTCTACGACGCCTTCCTGGTGGACGTCACCAGCCATGAGCGCATGGACCTGATCTCCACCCGAGGGTATGGTTACGGCTACATCGGCTCGGTCATTCCCTTTGTCGCAGTGATCGGCCTGATCCTTGCCGCCGGTGACGGCGGCACTCTGCCCGCAACGCCAGCACGCATCGGCTTTGTGCTTGTTGCCCTCTGGTGGCTGCTCTTCTCCCTTCCGGCCTTGCGTACCCTGCGCCAGGTGTACGCCCTGCCCGCCTCCTCTACCCCCATCCGGGACAGCTTCCGGCGCATCGTCCACACTTGTGCCGAAATCCGGCGCTACCCCCAGGTCTTTCTCTTCCTGCTGGCCTATTTTTTCTACATCGACGGCGTGGATACGATCATCAGCATGGCCACCGCCTACGGCCGCGACCTCGGGTTCAGCGTCCCCCTGCTGATCGCGGTCTTGCTGTTCATCCAGATTGTCGCCTTTCCCTTTGCCCTGCTCTATGGCCGGCTGGCAACGCGCTTTTCCACCAAGGCCATGCTGATGGCCGGCATCCTGATCTACTGCGTGGTGACGGTCTGCGCCTTCCTCCTGCCATCGATCGCCGACCCGCAGTGGAAGAATATCGCCTTCTGGGGGATCGCCTTTCTCGTGGCCTCGTCGATGGGGGGCATCCAGGCCTTGAGCCGCAGCACTTTCGGCCGGTTGATCCCGCCGGAAAAGAGCGCGGAATTCTTTGGTTTCTACAATATCTTCGGGAAGTTTGCCGCCATCACCGGCCCCTTTCTCATGGGGATGGTGGGCCGCTTTGCCGGCGACAGCCGTTGGGGAGTGCTCAGCCTCTTGCTGCTCTTTGTGCTTGGCGCGGTGTTCCTGGCCAAGGTGCGACCTGCCTAGGAAGATGCCCTAAGAGTCCGGCCCGAAGCTCCTGGAAACCGTCCAGAAACCTTGCCGCAGCGGCAGCACGATCCCCGCAGTCACCGCATTTGATGCAGGCTTTTCCGCCTCGTCTTTGCCGGTTCCAGGGCCTGGCAGGCACGGCGAAAGGCCAGCAGGGTTTTCTGGGCATGGCCCAGCACGCTGCCGGACGGATACAGGCCGCTGGCGTTGGCCTGGCCCGCAGGCATTCCGGTCAGCAATTCCAGGCCTTCGGTCACATGTTCCACGGTATGAATATGGAACAAACCCTGGCTGACGGCTTCGGCGACCCTGCGGTCGAGCATCAGGTGGCGGCGGTTGCGATGCGGAATCAGCACCCCTTGGCCACCGTTCAACCCTGCCTCGGCGCAAACCCGGAAATAGCCTTCGATCTTCTCATTGATCCCGCCCACCGGCAGGACCTCGCCGTGCTGATTGAGCGCGCCGGTAACCGCGATCCCTTGCCAGAGCGGCAGTCCGGACAGAGAGGAAAGCAGGGCATACAATTCGGCGCAGGAGGCGGAGTCGCCTTCGATGCCGCTGTATTCCTGTTCGAAGACGATGGCGGCACTGAGGGCCAGGGGGGCATTGTGGGCGAACAAAAAGGACAGGTAGCTGTGCAGAATGAACACGCCCTTGTCATGCAGAGGGCCGGACATCTCCACCTCGCGCTCGATGTTGATCAATCCATCGCCGCCGGCATGGGTGCGGGCGGTGACGCGCACCGGAAACCCGAAGCGATGATCCCCCAGATCCACCACGGTCAGGCCGTTCAACTGGCCGATCTCATTGCCCTGCAACGAGATCAGCACATCGCCTTCGGCGAGGGCTTCGCGCAGCTGCTGCTCGGGGTAGTCATGACGCAAGATGCGGGCAGCCAGGGCCCCGTCGACATCCCGTGCTTCGACCAGGCGACCGGCTCTTGTCCGGCACAGCGCGGCGCTTTCCATGATCAGCGCCTCGGTACGACCGAAAATGGCGCTTTGGCGGGCCCTGTCTTCCGCTTCGCGATGCCCCTGTTCCAGCAGACGGGCAATGGCAGCCGCCGAGAAATGAGGCAACTGCAGTTTGTGGCAGATGTGGGCGACGAAGACGGCTGAGGCCCGGCGGGTCGCGTCGCTGGCGGCAAACCGCTCGGCAAAGTCGACCTTGACACGAAAACGGCGGGCAAACTCGGGATCGTCCTCCTGCAACTCGTAATACAACTGGCGCGAACCAATGAGGATAATTTTGACCTCGACATTCACCGGTTCGGGCTCGAGCGAAACCGTTGCAATTGGGGCAAAAGCGGTGCCTGGTTCCTCAATCTGCAAAAGACCGCCGCGCAGGAAGCGCCGCAGCTTTTCCCACACCAGCCCATCGGCAAGCAGATCGCGTAGATGCAGCATCAGGAAGCCGCCGTGGGCCTTGTGCAGGCTGCCGGCACGAATGCGGGAGAAATCGGTCACCAGCACATCGTTTTCCGATTGATACTCGATGCTGCCAAACAGCGACCGGAACAGAGGGTTGTCCTCGACGATCACCGGTGCGCCCTCCATGCCGCCGTTATCCACCACCAGATTGACCCGGTAGCGGGACAGCACCTTGCCCAGCATCTCCTGGCGCACCTCGTCGCCAGTCTCCGACACTTTGAACAATTCGAGGTTATCGAGGATGTCGCCCACAACTTGATCGAGATAGGTGTCGTGTTCAGCAGCATCCTTGACCTGTTTTTTCAAGGAGGCGCGGACCTCGCCTACTTCGCGATCCAGCAGCGGCTTGACCACCTGGCGGCGCAGGGTGGCCAAGGCCTCGTCCATCGCCCGCTCCAGGGGGCGGGTGATCTCGAAATATTGGTTGATCTCGGCCAGCAGCTCCTGTTCCGCCTGGGCGATACCAGTGCGCTGTTCCTTGGCCAGGGCAAGCATGGCATCCTCGGTCATGGCGTGCCCATCAGGTCCGAGCAGAGTGAACAAAATATTGCCCGAGTCGCGGTGCATCATGAAGTTGCGGGCTTCGGCAAAGGCCTCGAGTTGAGCAAAGGCCTTGGACTCTTCCTCCTTGTAGGATGTGGCGATCCGCTCGCTTTCCACCTTGAAATCGGGCCCGTCTAATTGTTGCGGGATGGCGGTGAGTAGGGTCTTCATCATCCGCGCCATGCCCTGCCGCAGCAGACGGCCTTGTCCGGCGGGCAGGCGCAGGGCGCGGGGACGTTCCGGCCGGTCGAAATTGTGCAAATAACAGAGATCCGGCGGGGTGGGCCGTTGCGCGGCCATAGCCTGCATGGCCTGCCTGAGCAGCGAGGAACGGCCGCTGCCGACCTCGCCCAGCACGAACAGGTTATAATCCGCCTGATCCATGCCGAGCCCGAAAGTAGCGGCGATTTCGGCGCGCTCCTGGCCGATCCAGGGCAGCGCATGTTCCAGCAAGACAGAAGTATCGGTAAACCCCAAGGAGTCGGGATCGACGGTGAGGCGCAGTTCGTCAGCATTCAAATTCGTGATCGGCATGGGCGGGTATAATGATCCTTTGTTGCATTGATTAGCTGGAGTCCGCACTGAAGCCGAGGCTTCTCGAACCTATCGAATAACATGGGTATTCAGTTCCATGGGCAAAGGAAAGATGCCCTGAATACCGGGTGCTGGGCGGTGAATAGACTGACCACCCCCTGTCAACAATTGGCAGTTTGCCTGTAATGTGCTACGATTGCCTCCTGTCCCCCTGACCTGTCAAGCTCTATTCACCTAACTCGATCGCACTGAAAAAATGAATGGTCTTACCTGTTCGAAATATATAGGTCTTGTCCTGCTCCTCTTGGCGGCATGGGCGCCATCTGCACCTGGTGCGGAAAAACGGAACACCTACAGCAATCAGGAGTTTCATTTCAGCTTTCAATATCCGACGGCGTGGGTCGTCAGTCCAACTGCAAGCGGCAACCTGCGGGCCAAAGTGACTGCTCCCGCCGGTGCAGCCCCTGCTGAATGCGCCGTGGTTATCAAGCGTTATCCCAAGGCCGTCTCTGCCAAACAGAACGATATCGACCAGATATTCATGGTGCCGCCGACGGCATCGGAGCTGGAAGAGGTTCTTAACCAGGGGAATGGCGGGATCAAGGTATCGAAAGCCAGCACCGAAACCCTTGATGCCCGCCCTGCGCATGGAGCGCGGGTTCATTACAAAACCGGCCAGAACGCCTATGCTTCCGGGCGAGTCATCATGACCGCCACCCCTGGATTGACTTGGACCCTTTCATGTAGCGGCCTAGGCGCCACACCAGCCGAAGCCGAGAAGAATTTTCGCTTCTGGGAGGGCAAGATCCACAACCTGGTCTCCTCCTTTACTTTCAAATAACTGCCGGAAAGCTCAACATCACCCTGAACGGCTCAACAGCTAACATTTTAATATAAAATAGAAATTTACCAGAAACAAAGCATATTTCTCCGGCCATGAACGCTTTCACAGAAGTACAGTTCAACAGCAGGCAGGTGTGTTTCACGTTCTTTTCCTGACGCACTTTGTATTCCATCAGCACCATCAACCCTACCGGATCAGCAATGGACCTGGTTTTTCTCGTGTTGCTCATTGTGCTCAATGGCGTTTTTGCCATGTCGGAGATTGCGGTGATCTCTTCGCGGGACGCCCGCCTGCAAAAAATGGCCAACGAAGGTAAGCGCGGCGCCAACTCGGCATTGACGTTAAAAAACAACCCCTCCTCGTTCCTGTCCACCATTCAGGTCGGCATTACCATGGTGGGGATATTGAGCGGCGCCATTGGTGAAAAGGCGCTGGCCGCCCCCCTCACCAGTTGGCTCGGCACCTTGCCCATCGTCCACCCTTATGCCAAGCCCATCGCCCTGACCATCGTGGTCATGGCCTTGACCTATTTTTCCGTCGTGGTTGGAGAATTGGTCCCCAAGCACCTCGGCTTGCTCCAACCTGAAAAAGCGGCTGCCTTGCTCGCGCGGCCGATGAAAATGCTTGCCCGCGTGGCCAGACCGTTGGTTTGGTTGTTTTCAGCGTCATCGAATGTACTTTTGCAAATGACAGGCAGCAAAAAACACCAGCAACCTTCAGTCACCAACGAGGAAATCAAGCTGTTGATGCAGCAGGGGGCGGCAGCCGGTGTTTTTCATCAAAGTGAGCAGGTTTTGGTTTCCAACGTGCTTCGCCTTGATGAACAACCCGTTGTGGCGATAATGACCCATCGCCAAAATATCCATGTCCTCGATTTAAACAGGCCAGAAACGGAAATCCGTGAACACCTTGCCATTTATCCATTTTCCCGGATCATTGTCTGTCGTGACGGGTTGAAGGATGTTGCAGGACTCTTGCGGACCGCAGACCTTTTGCAACCGGCTCTCGCCTGCAAGCCGTTACGGATTGAACGGTATCTTCGCCAGCCGCTGTATGTTCCAGAATATGTGACCACCACGCAATTGCTGGAGCATTTTCGCACCGCACCGCTTCAATGCGCCCTCGTTGTCGACGAGTACGGTGACATTCAAGGCTTTGTGACGCTGACCGATGTGCTGACCGCCATTGTCGGAGAAGTGCCTTCGTTCAATCTGGCCGAAGTACAAAAAATCGTTAACCGCGAAGACGGTTCATGGCTCATCGACGGTGGTGTTTCAATTGAACAGGTGAAAGTGTCGCTTGGTCTCAAGCAAGAATTTCCCGGTGAAAAAAACAACGCCTACCACACCCTAGGCGGGTTTATCATCCATGTTTTGGGCCGGATTCCCAAGGAAACAGACCATTTCGAGGAGCAAGGGTATCGTTTTGAGGTTGTTGACATGGATAAAAACCGTATCGACAAGATATTGGTTTCCCGCACCACTTCCACGTAACGTCCCGATGCACCGCTTTCTTTGACATCTGCCCCGGTGGATGGAGCAACCGGGCACGCAATGCCCGGCACGGTGACGAAGGCCAGACGCTTCGCGTCCTCCTCGGGAAGGTGCGGGAGCTAGTTCCGGCTACCCTGGCAGGGCGTTGGCTCCAGGCTGGCCGCTCGTGCCAACTGAAAGCCGGCTAGTCATCAACAAAGCCTATTCAACTCCTGCGAACGGTCGCATTTCGGTATCACAGACGCCCCCTACTTTCGCTGTTTTCAACGTTTCCCCACCCCGGCATTGTTCTCCCCGATCAGCAATGCGACACATCAGCTCCAATGGTTTGCCGGAATTGACCCAGGAGGGCGTTTTTCGATAACGGCCGATTTCGTCGAATCGGCAGCCAGTTGGGATGCCATAGGGGGCACATCTTCCCGTCGCCTCCTTCAGGGAAACCCTTCTCCCGTCGACAACGAAGCCGGGGAAATTGTCAACAATCGTGATCACATCCCTGGCCGGCTCTTCCCGCACCACGAAATTACGAAAGAAATAGCCGCGTTGCGTCTGTTGATCCACTTGAATCCGGGTATTGGCGATCAGTGCGAAGTTGTTTCCCTTGCTGGCCACCGCTCCGGACATGTACTCGACCCGGTCATACTGAGGAAAGCACTTACCCATCGCCGGAGCATGATAGTAGTGCTTGACGCTTTTCAGATCCGCCAACGAGTTATTCGGGAAAATCGCCGCAAGGTCTTGATCGCCGCCAAACAAGATTCGCTGCACATCCGCCAGGTTCTGGGCATACATGCTTTGCAGCTTGCTGTAATTCCGGGCGCTGGCGCTGCCCTCTCCGGCCACGTCGTCGCGCAGGTAGCAGGAGGTCAGCCCGGAAATCTGGGTCAGGTACTCATCCCAGATATTGTACTGAGAGACCATGGTGGCAACGCCTTGAAAATCCTCGGGCGCTCCGCAGCCCAGGCGTTTGGAACACGGCTCGCGGCCACGATTGCGGATCGAAAGGGCAATGATATTCCGTTCACAGGCGCCATAGGCATTGCAACCGCGCTCCAGATGCCCCTCGAAGATAGCAGTGCGCATGGTGTAATCCAGATGTTTGGCACGCTGCAGCGCGGTAGTTGACCATCGGTTTTGATAGTCCTGGATGAAACGATTCCAGGCCGCCTGCAACGCGCCGCGCCGTTCGATCAGGCGTCGATTGGCACTGTCGCAGTAGGATGAATTGTGGAAGGTGCGGATGATCTGATCCAACTCACCGCGCGGCTGGTTGGCGGTATTGCTGACTTTGGCCGGACGTGGAGGATCGAAGACAGGCGCCTTGCTCATCGCGTACAGGTTGCGGATATCAATCACATATTGAAGGCTGGCGTCGCAATGGTGGTTGGCGACCGTCAGCGACTGACGTTCCTTGAGAGCGTTCTTGAAACGTTCCGTCGCAGCAGGCGTGGCCGTGCGAGAATCCACAATCACCTCAAAACCCACATACGGGACACCCTGGTTGTCGGTTAACGGTTGCCCGCCGCTCACCACCAAACAGGGCACGACAGAAGTACCCTGGGCTAGCGTGCCAGCCGGCGCAGACGGTCCTCCTGTTCTCCGAAACGTTTCGATGTCGTAATAGGCTATGTCAAGGGCGCTGTTAAATCGATACAGGGTCATGACGGGCGTGGCCGGAATACCCGCCCAGCTGGCCGATGCCATGAAGAATGTGAGCAGTATCAGCAATTTTTTCATGCCTTGTTCCTCTTTTTCAGCTTGCGGATGATGCGGTTTATACGTGGCCCTGCTTGGCTTTGCCTTGATGACCACCAAAACTCTGGAACACGTCTCATGGAAGTTCCCTCATTTCATTGGCAGGCTTCTGGACAACCTCGAACAAAAGTCCTTTTAAAAAATGTTTGCGGAAACCGGACAGATGAAAAGGCTACATGATTCTCTTGTTTGGTTTTTTTCTTTGGTTACAGCGACTAACAACAGCAATCTTATTGTGGCCACTGCCCCAAACAAAAAAAAGGGGATAACTCCAAACAGGAGTCATCCCAAATTGTATTGCGCTATTTACCGACCGGATTCGACGCGCTTAGCATACAGTATCATTAGATAAAGATGGCGGAGAAGCAGGGATTCGAACCCTGGGTGGAGTTACCCCCACAACGGTTTTCGAGACCGTCCCGTTCAACCGCTCCGGCACTTCTCCGCGTCGGGCCTATTGATACAGTTTTCTGGCCGGAACGTCAACAGTTCTAGAGAGCTGTTGACTTTGTCCGGGCCCATGGTTAAGAATGTGCCAATGTTATCTCTACCCTAGGGGCG